>Ga0302226_10000147_pt1 | contig 64771 bp, 43 predicted proteins | sample II_Palsa_E3_3_FD_193524 | JGI IMG/M metagenome (GOLD analysis project Ga0302226, IMG submission 193524) | Peat permafrost microbial communities from Stordalen Mire near Abisko, Sweden - II_Palsa_E3_3 | ecosystem: Environmental > Terrestrial > Soil > Palsa > Peat permafrost | place: Sweden...
CAGTGTTGCGTCGACCCGTTGAGACCGCCAGGGTTATGGGAAAGTTCATCAAGGTCAACGAGTGAGTCACCATTAAGCAAACCTGCAAGAGCTTTGACGCTGTCATGCATCTGCCATGGCGTAGAATGACCTCGAAAGGAGGGCGCATGACGAGACCGCAAGGTTACAGGCAAGCAGCGGAAGAGCAACTGTCATGGTTATTTGTTCTGTGCCTTCCTTACTGGCAGGCGCTGCTGTTTGCAGGCATAAGCGGAGCGGCTTCATTCTTGCTGCTGACTTTCCTGCTTTTGTTCGCTGTGGCTGGCTCGCAAGCGATCCATCAGAGGGTAAGCGCCCGTCTGAGAGACGCGTCGGTGATCTGGCTTGCTCCAATCCTTAATCTCCTTAATCGCAGAGTTCGCTGGGTTTCCGCGCACCTGCAGGTTATAGGTTCCGGGCCAAGTCTGACGGCCTCTTTCCAGCGTCCCCCACCCCACTTTTCCTAATCCCTGCTGATTGCAAGCGCGTGGCGATCTTTAATCGCCACGCACGCCTGTCACGTCTAGCGGTTCTCCGGGCCATCATGCCGGAGGGAAAAGGTATCCTTTGCCTGAAATACATCGCCCTCATCCTCTGCGCCAGAAGTCTGGCGGGAATACCGACTCGCCATTAGTACTCATCTTCATCGTGTTGTTTTTTACCGCTGCCTTCGGCTACCGATACGTTCATACGCCCGTCCCTTCGGCTGCCGTGGTCGCCGCCCCGATGCAATCTCAGATGCCTCAACCCGGGGCATCCAAAGCGCCGGTACTTGCGGCTGGCGACCATTCCATCGCATCGCATGACAATTTTGGCTGGCTTGCGTTCATCGCGAAGCCGCTCTACTTGGCTCTCAGGTTCCTTTACAGCCACGGTGTTGGCAACTGGGGGTGGGCCATCATCGTCTTGACCGTGATGTTCAACCTGCTAACCGTTTGGCCGCGCGTGCTTTCGACGAAGTCATCTTTGAAAATGATGCGCATTCAACCAAAGGTCGACGCGATCAAGAAGCGCTATGCACACCTCACGCTGAGCGACCCGAGGCGGGCGGATATGAATGTGGAGACGATGGCACTCTACAAGGCCGAGGGGGCAAACATATTCGGCGGGTGCCTGCCCTTGGTCTTGCAAATGCCGCTACTGTTTGGCTACATGAGGGTGCTCCGGAGTGCGCCCGAGTTGCACCAGGCTCACTGGTATTGGCTCAAGGACCTGTCCTCGCCGGATCCACTGCACATTTTGCCGCTGCTCATCATCGCGAGCATGATCCTGACACAGTTTGTTACGCCTGCTCCCACCATGACTTCTTCACAGCGGTGGATGCTCGGCCTGCTGATGCCCGCTGTCATGGGATTTTCTCTATGGCATTATGCGTCGGGTCTGTCACTTTATTGGATTACCGGCAACATCATCAGCCTGGCAATCCAGTTGACGATCAATCAAAGCGAAATAGGAAAGGAGATACACAACCTTGCTGCCGAGCGCTCCGCGATCAACTCTGGAATTAGATAGGAACCGAGAATAAAAGTTTCCTCTAAAGGAGATACATCAGAAGGCCATACTTCTAGCTGGCGTAAAACGGCGTTTTGGGAAACAACAGAACGAAGTTGCCTAAAACGTGGGCGGGTCTCAACCGGGCGACTTTCAGGGAACTTCGGCAAGCGGGCGATTAGTCAACACAAGGGCGTTTATGAGGACTTATTACGATCCGACGCCATCGAGCGTAATGTTTTCTGTCCCGTCCTTTTTTTGTCGTGTGCGGACGTGGCGGAGGGGTGCTTGAGCGTTGACCGCGAGCCGGCGATAAGGATGTCCACGAGGCGGCGGGCGCTGGGCTCCCAGCCTGGTGACGCCGTGGTGTGGAAGATGCCCACGAGGGCACGGGCGAAGTCGTTTGGGTCGGTTTCAGAGCGAAGATCACCGCTGGCTATCGCGCGATTGACCGAGGCTACGAACGCGGCGTGGATGAGCGAGCGGGATCCTTCCATGAGCCGCATCGAACCGCCTGCGATGGTGTTCATGGCAGGAATGATGAGCATTTTCCCGGCGATGTGGTCGATGAAGAGCAGCATCCACGCGCGGAGCGCCTCAAGCGGCGGCATCGAGGCAGCGAAGCGCTGTTCCGCTGCGGCGAGCTTTTCGACTTCGCTGCGGTAGACGGCTTCGATGAGGTCATCACGCGTTGGAAAGTGGCGATAGAGAGTTGCGTTGCCGATACCAGAGAGGCGCGCGATTTCATCGAGGCTCGCAGCGGCGCCATCGCGCGTGAAAGCCTCCTTCGCAACCTCAAGAATGCGCTCGCGGTTCCGCTCCGCGTCGGCGCGGGGTTTGCGGGTAGGCGGTATTGGTTTGACATTCTTTTTCTGCATTTAAATAAACTGACGAAATTTGTGCAACCGGGGACTGTCCCCGGTTATCTTATTTATGCGGGGACTATCCCCGTTTTATAAGGCGCGGGCGCGGATGTCAACTTTGACGCGGCCTCCGATGAGCTGCGCCACCAACCACAGGAGGATTGACAATGCGTGTATTTGTAACGGGAGCGACGGGATTCATTGGGTCGGAGTTGGTGAAAAAGTTGATTGCGGCAGGGCACCAGGTGCATGGGCTCACGCGCAGCGATGCCGGCGTGGAACAGTTGAAGGCTGTCGGTGCCGAGGTACACCGCGGGGACTTTACCGATCTCGACAGCCTGCGCAGCGGAGCCAAGGGTATGGACGCTGTAGTGAATCTGGGGTTCAACCACGACATGTCGCGGTTTGCGCAGAGTGCGAAGGAAGAGATCGAGGCGATTGAAGCGCTCGGATCGGTGCTCGAACCGGGCAAGCTGCTGGTGGTCACGTCGGGGATTGGGATTACGAGCGGCGAGCCGGGTAAAGTGCGCACGGAGATGGACCCTCCGACGGATTCGCAGGCGATGCCGCGCAGGCCGGAACAGGAGGCGCAGGCGGTGGCGGCAAAGGGTGTCCATGTGGCGGTCGTGCGTCTGCCACAGGTGCACGACACGCGTAAGCAGGGGCTTGTGACGAGGATCATTCAGATCGCTCGCGAGAAGGGTGTTTCGGGTTATGTCGGCGATGGCGCGAACCGCTGGGCCGCTGCTCCTATGAAAGATGTAGCGCACCTGTATCGTCTGGCGATCGAGAAGACAGGCCCCGGTCTAACGACCTATCACGCAGTGCAGGAAGAAGGCGTGTCGCTACGGGAAATCGCAGAGACCATCGGGTTGGGACTTAACGTGCCGGTAGTTTCGATCCCGGCCGAAGAAGCTGGCGAACACTTCGGACCGTTCTTCGGGCACGCGGCGACGATGGATATGCCGGGTTCAAGCGAGTGGACACGCAAGACGCTGGGGTGGGAGCCGATCGGAGCGGGGATGATCAAGGATTTGACGGATAGGGAGTACTGAAGATTTAGTTGCGCAACGATGATGGTCCAAATGAGAAGCCCCGGATCGTTCCGGGGCTTTGTTGTGTTTGCTTGGAGTGCGACTCAATGTCTGTTGCTCGCGCTTTGGCCTTGCAAGTTGGCTTCTCGGAAGTAACTATGCGCAATGGCCGTGTTGTTCCCTGAAAACGGCGTTTTCGGCAACTACGCTGACGCAGCCCCTTCCGCCGAGGCGTCATCTGTCCGAGCCCTTACCACCCGCCTCCAAAAACTTCTTCGTCGCCTCAGCCGGCGTGAAGAACCTGCCATCCACCAGCATCCGCCCCGTATACCGGCGGTTCGCTCCAAACTCCCACGCCACCTCATGCCCCTTACTCGCAAGCTTCGCCCACTTCGACGTCTTGGTCGCGTTCTGCTCCAGCCAGAAGTTGCCGTCCTCATCGGTGAACGAACGCAATCCATCCTTGCCGGTTCGTCCAGTCCACGTCGACATGTCAGTAAGCTTCGGAGCCATAACCATTTTTTGAAGCAAGAGGATCAGCTTCAGAATAGATCGAGTGCACCGCACCTGCACGGACGAGCAGTCGTTCATGCAACGTTGACCGCCAGTTGGCTTCGCCATCCACCCCGAACCCTGTCAAGCCCCTCAACCGCCCGAAAACCCACCAAACCCCCGTCAACACTGGCGATATATATTTTTAAAACCTGGCATAGTTACCCCCTCCAACTCGCTACAATTTAACTAGAACCTCCCAATCCAGCAGGAACCCTCTCCATGTCCGACCGGAGCGGCTGGGATACCTTGTCCCCTAACCTCCTTGGTTCCCGTAGTTTCCAACCACACTGGCCGCTTCCCGGGGACAAGGACCTTGACCTTAACTCCCTTGGTTGCAATGCTTTGCGACCCGAAATTGCTCTTGAATTTGGTAGTACTTTGCCCCCTAACCTCAATCGTTCGAGCGGGTTACGAGGAGAAGTCATACCAGAGGGGGGAGGGGGGTACCCACCCCCCTGTGCGACTACCGAACCACCTCGCAGGCAATGCCTGATCGCAAGATGCGAAAATGAAAACGTCGCTTCTCCGCCACAGAGGTTCCATTTTGCTTCGTTCGTTTTTCATTGGTCTCTCGACCAACAAGGCCTTTCGCGCGTTCTCGGAACAGTCCTCCATCGGCCGCAAAGTCTCGCGCCGCTTCGTTGCCGGCATGTCCATCGACCAGGCCATCGAAGCCGCAGCCCAGCTCAACGCCGAAGGCATCGACGTGACCCTCGACTCGCTCGGCGAATCCGTCCTCGACGTAGCTCACGCCGAAGCCAGCGCCGCCGTCTACCACCAGCTCCTCGACGCCATCCAGGCGCGCCACCTCCGCGCCAACGTCTCCGTCAAGCTAACCCAGGTAGGCATGGACATCGGTGGCCCCACCGAAGGCCCCGCGTTGGCCGAACGCATCGTCGGCCAGATGGTCTCCCACGCCGCCCAATCCGGCTCCTTCGTCCGCATCGACATGGAAGGCTCCGAGTACACCGAGCCCACCCTACAACTCACCGAGCGCCTCCACTACCAATACCCCGGCGCAGTAGGTACAGTCCTCCAAGCCTATTTATTTCGTACCGAAAATGACGTAGAACGCCTATTAATACAGGGGATTCGCATTCGCCTCTGCAAAGGCGCCTACAAGGAACCAGCCGAGATCGCCTTCCCCGCCAAAGCCGATGTCGACGCAAACTACGTCAAGCTGATGAAGCGCATCGTCTCCAGCCCAGTCTTCTGCGGCATCGCAACCCACGACGAAGCCATCGTCAACCAGCTCCGCGAATACGTCGCGGCCAACAGCATCGACAAGCGCGCCTTCGAGTTCCAGATGCTCTACGGCATCCGCCGAGACCTGCAACGCAAACTCGTCGCCGAAGGCTTCGGCGTTCGCGTTTACGTTCCCTTCGGCTCCGAGTGGTATCCCTACTTCATGCGCCGCTTGGCCGAACGCCCAGCCAACGTCCTCTTCCTGGCGAAGAACTTCTTCAAGAGCTAGCGCGCAGCTCGCGCTCAATCCATCGGAAGCATCGGCGCAATCACGATCAGGTTGATCAGCGCCGTGCGCTGCTGGTAGTTCATCCATCCGTAGCGCGGCGAGTTCACCAGCCCCATGCGTTCTTGCGGCGGCAGCATGCGCAGATCTCGGAAGCTCCGAATCACCTGCCGTCGCTGGTCCTGTGGCAGCGATCCCAGCTGCTGCATCACACCACGCACCTGCGAGCGCTGCGCCGGGCTCAGCCGTTCCATCGCCTCCGTATGCGCCAGCGTCCGCGCCCGCATCTCTGGAGTCATCGCGTTCAACTGCGCCAGCCGCTGATGCATCTGCATCTGCGTCTGCAGCGGAAGTTCCCGGAATCCCGGCTCGCGATCCAGCGCCGCCTGCTGCTGCTCCAACGTCATCCCCCGGTGCTGCTCCATCCACTCTGGAAGATGCTCTCCCCCGCGCCGTCCATTCGGCCCCACCAAATGCTGCTGACTTCCCGGCTGCACCATTCCCGCTGTCGGCGGTGGCTGCCGCTCGATCGGCGCCGGTTGCCGCTGTGCAAACACAACCCCGCTCCAGCCTGCAAGCAGACCGAGAATCAGCGCTCGAGCGATCGAGCTGCGGGATGTGACTGCCTTACGCATACGTCAACTTGCTGATAGAGGTCTCCGGCAAATAACTTCCTTGATCCTTAGATTGTTAGCTGCTCGGCGGACCCGAGCTGTCATCGCTTCCATCCAGCAGCTGGTCCATCTGCTGCACGGCCTGCGCATTGTTATCCAGAAGCTTCAGGTCATTCACCGTCGGCGAAGCCTGCATCGCAACGGTGCCGTCGTGGTAGAACCCGGCAAACGTTCCACCTCCCGCCAGCACGACCGCCAGCACCATCGCCCCAGCCAGGGCCGGTCGCAACCGGTGCCCCGTGCTGTACGTCAGAAACGCCCGTGTCCGAGCCCAGAAACCCTCCGGCTCCGAGGCCTGCGCCTCGCGCAGCCGCGCATGCAACTTCGTATCGAAGTACGCCGAAGGCTCCGGCGCCTTCCACTGATCCAGCAGCGCAAACGTAGCCTGCAACTCCTCCAACTCCTTGCGGCACTCCGCGCAGGCAGCCATATGCGCGGCCACCTCCGGGTGCGCGGCAGCGTACGACTGGTCCAGCAACAAATCTGCGAGAGCGTTACGGCAAGTCTTGCAATCGATTTTCATGTCTGTCTTCTTCATATCATCATCCCCTCTTGGGGTCGCACCGTTCGTCCGGCGCAAACTCACTTTCTATACAAATTCTTTCAACTTCTCCCGCAGCGTTTGATACGCACGGAACAACAACGACTTCGTCGCAGACTCCGACAACTTCAACACCTCGCCGATCTGCTTGTAATCCATCCCTTCGTACTTGTGCATCAACACGGCCGTCTTCTGCCGCTCGGGCAGCGCCATCACATGCTGCCGAATCGCGTTCATCCGCTCCTTCTGCAACAAATCCGCCTCAGCCGAAGGCATGTCGTCCGCCACATCCGGCGTAGTTCCCGTCTCCGCATCCACGGCATCCAGATAAATCGTGGAAGCCGTCCGTTCATGCCGCGTATCCCGGGCATGATTCACGCCCAGGTTCGTCGCAATCCTGTAAAGCCAGGTACTGAACCGAGCCTCCGCCCGATACGTCTCCCGCGACCGGTAGACCCGCAGAAACACCTCCTGCGCCAGCTCCTCCGCTACGGCTTGGTTGTGCACCATGCGGAACATGAAGTGCACAATCGGCTTCCGATACTTATTCAGCAGAACATCAAACGCGTCTATGTTGCCGGACTTCAGCTCCAGCATCACCTCGGCGTCGGTAAGCAGGGAAAAGTCTCCCCGGGCAACCGCAGCCCGCCGCGCCTCTATCTCCTCCGGCGTCAGATCCGTAGCCACCAGCGCCGCCGATTCCGGCCGTGCCTCCACAGTGTCCAGGATCCCGGGATGGAGCGCGAGCGTGCCCATATCTTCCGTAACCCCATCCTGACCCGCAGGTTGCGCTAAATCGCTCTCAGATTGCGTTAAATCCTCCTCTTCGCCAGATTTTGGCGAAAGGTGCGGATCTCCCGGCTGAACTCTGTGCGATTGCGGCATCAGCCCGTAATTGTACCTTTCGGAATCTTGTGTTTGGACGCAAACTCCCGCCCATCCGATGCGCGACCCGTTTGGCGCACCTCTCCGCCAGTGTTATCCTAACCAAGCTACAAAGGCCTGGCAGAAGCGTATCCGCTAAGCGCATCGGCCTCGATTCTCGCCAGCCTGTGGGCGCATAACTCAGCGGTAGAGTGCCACCTTCACACGGTGGAAGTCGTAGGTTCGAATCCTGCTGTGCCCACCATAAAATCAACAACTTGCTGGCGTTCCAATCCTGCTAATCGGTATTCAAGCCGGTGGCTTCGACGACAGGCTTGCCCGACCCAAGGCTGCCGGTCGCGTAGGTCACTGCGATGTCGCGGCGTTCGTGGGGGAGAAGCGAAATATAGTTGTCCTCCCAGACCGCGGGCAGAACTTCGTCGCCATGAGGACCCTTGTCCAGTTTGATACGGATGCCAAACGTGAGCGAGTTGCTGGGATTGCGGATGGTGACGTGCGTGACGGTCCGGTCGCCGGCTTGTTGTGTTGTCTCGGCAACCTCCAAGTGCACCTTGGGCAGGTGAGCGAGTGCGGTGTAGTCGGCCGAAGCGGAGGACGGCGTGGTGTACCAGTTGGACTTGCTCCAATCGATCGTATCCGGTGACGTCGATAGCCAGTAGAAGTTTGAGCCGACACCCTTTCCGCGGCGGTCGCTGAGCACCAGCTTGAGAAAGTAGACGGACGAGAGTCCCTGTAGTTTGGGCAACGCGAATAATCGCTGCGTGCTATCGGCGCCGGCGTCCAGTGTGACCGTGCGCGAGAACTTTTGAGTCATATGGAGGTTGTAGATTTTGGTTTGCAACCGCAATCCCGGTGCGTCCGTGTATTGGCTGCTGACCACCCAGATCGTCTGATCGGTCGGGGAGTACATGGGATGCAACGGCTGCATGGCAATCTTCGCTCCGAAGTAGCCGCCACCAGGGCGCAGGTAGAAGTCGTAGAGATGCCAAATCATCGAAGGCCACGAGTTATTGAGCATCCACTGGATCACTCCGGTGGAGTCGTACTTGTTGCGGCTGTAGGACTCGAACATGGCGCGCGTTCCCTCGTATGCCATCCACTGGGATTTTTGCGCATAGTCTTCCGCGCTATGCGCGGTGCCGAAGCGTGCGTTGAGTGCATGGGTGTAGTTGTCGAGTTCATGGAAGACGCCGCCGCCAGCGTGAAATTTCCAGGTATCGTCGATGGGCCAGAGATTGCCGGAGCCCAACATAGTTCGCAAGCTCTCGATGGGGGGGATAGCGGGTCCGGAACTTGTCTCCGTGTTGAAGCCGTGCGCGCCGCCACACCCGCCAAGGTCGCACTCGTGGCCTGGCTGATTTTCCCGACTGTCGGCGAGCCAGTAGGCCGGGGCGATGAAGTCGTAGGGGCCCGTCATGCGGACGCCGTTTTGCGCGTTGCCAGTAGCAAGCTTTGCCGTGGCGGACGACATCGTCGGGTTCGGCCAGCGGAGTGTCTTCTCGATCCCGAGATAGACTTGCTCCTGCTCGGGAGGCGGAGGGTTATCGCTTCCGTTGAGCCAGACCAGCATGCTGGGATGCGCGCGGAGCCGATGCATCTGCGCGCTCAACGACTCGGCAGCAATGGAGAAGTCTTCTGGCGTCCACTTCGGCCACTGCTCCCAGTAGTCGCAGCAACTCCAACCTGCCATCACGAGGATGCCGCGTCGATCCGTCTGCCGGTAGAACTCCTGAGTCTCGGGCCGGCCCTCGAGACGAATGGTGTTGAGGCCCATGTCCTGCACGTAGGTCAGCTCCACGTCTAATCGCTGTGAGTCTTCGCGGAGCAGAAAATCTGTCGACCAGCCGCCGCCGCGAATGAGCAGGGGCTTACCGTTGATGCGAAAGAGCCGTCGCGTTGGGCTCGTGATCTCCGAAGTGATCTGGCGAATGCCCACGCGCGTATCCGTCGCGTCGGAGACGGTGCCTGCAACTTCAAACTGCAGGTGCAGCGAATACAGATGCGGCGCTCCCATCTGCGCAGGCCACCATAATTCAGGGTGGCTGATGTTCAATTGCGGGTAGTCCTGGGCTTCGAAGTTGACGTCCCTGCTTTCTCCCGGCCCGAGCACTACGTCTTGCTCGAAGTTCACATCGCCGATGCTGCCGCGCAGAATACCTTCAAGACGTTGGTCGGTCATGTTCTTCGCCTGAGCGGAGATGCTCAGCTGCGCACGATCATTGGCGGGCGAGTTGACCTGCGACGATACGGTGGGATTGCTCAAGGTCACAGGACCGCTGCTTGTGATGAAAACCCTGCGGTATATCCCCATATCTTTGTCTGGGGGCATAGGATTCCAGTCTGCAAACGTGAACGCGAGATCCTTCTCTGTCGGCGCGAACACCTCCACTGCGAGCACGTTCTTGCCGTCGGGGTTGAGCAGGCCGGTGATATCAAACGCGTAGCTACGCCAGGCGCCCGCAACGGAAGAGGTGTCCGCGATGCGCTGGCCATTGACCCAGATATTCGCGCGATAGTTAATGCCATCAAAGTGCAGCTCGACATGCCGGCCGACGGTCGTGACGGGCATGTCGAACTGCTTCCGGTACCACCACGAGACCGCGAACGGGCTCGAGGCAGGCATCGCGAGCGTCGCGAAATTTGCTCCGATCGGATAGTCCACACCAGGCAGCTTGCGAAAATTCATCGCTACGGTCGGGTCCGGAAATACGTTCGCCTTCACCAATGCGGCGACAACCGTCGTGGGCACACGGATCGGCGTCCAGCCCTGCGGTTGATAGCTGCTTGTGGAGAGTACATCGCCTGGGACCTGCACGCTCGCAGATGATTGCAGAGCCCAGTCGTCTGCGAGTTCGACCCTGTTTCCATCGACACTTTGTGCACGGGCACTAAATGCAGCGCAGACAGGGAATGCGATGCATACTACTCGAACGACCCATCGATTGCTACCGCTCATCACTGGAAATCTCCATCGAACTAGGGCGCCGCGATGTTTCCGCGAAGAACCACGATGGACGCCGCTGGAATCTCAAACGTCGTGTCTTTCCCAGCGTGCAACGTTCTCCCGAAAATAGGGCCATCCGGCGCCGCATGGCCTTGCGCATTTTCGTCTTCAGACGAATTAGCAGTCAGCGGCAGATGCGCGTTGAATTCCTGATGTCCCGGGTGCCATTGGTATTGCTGGCTGCCAAAGATAGCTTCCTGAATGTCGCCTGAAAGGAATGTGCTTGTGTTGCTTTCTTGATTCGCAAAGACGAGGTGCACGGTCTGACCGGTCTTCTGGGACTTGTTGATTAGCATGACAGACCAAGCCCCATCGGGCCGCTTAACCGCATACGCAGTGACCAGGGTGTGGCCCGCGTCGTCGTGTATGTCGGAGCTCGCAGGAAAGGTCTGATGCGTACCCCCAGTCATGTCGAGCCAATTGTGATTGATCATCTGACTCGCAAAGAATTGCGCAAGAGGCTGCTTAATCTTGTAGTCCTGATCGACGGTAAACATGCCGAACGTACCCGGGGCGCCGTTGCAGCCGCGCTCCATCTGCAGTGGCAAATAGTGAAAGTAATAGACGGCATTACCGCCTGCGTTGAGAAACGAACCCACGAAATCAGCAAGCCATAAGCCGCCAAACGTATCCATATAGGGCTCAGAGGTGGCGGACGATAGATTCGTCTCCGTGATAAACATCGGAATATTTCGTGGCACTCCATCGTTATGCCAGACGTCCACGATGTGGCTCACGAGCTCTGGCTCCGCATACAGTGTGCCCCAGCTGGTCCTGCAGGGCTCAAACGGATAGTGCTCGAAGGAGAAGAATTGAAGGTCCTGCATGCGGCCATGATTCTTCAGATAATCCAGAAAGCGACCTAGCCAGGACGTTCGCCCGAGGCTATCAGGCCAGGTCTCGATATCCTGATTCACGCCTTGGAAGGAGGGGCCGCCAAGCTTGAGTGTCGGATCGACGCGATGGATCGCGTCGGCATATTGCAGGTAGAGTGCGCCGTAGTCTTCGGGCAGCATGTACTGCCCGTCTGCCTCCTCGCCCATCTCAACGTAAGCGATCGGGTATTGATGTTTTTCGAGATAGCGAATCTCAGCAGCGGCGTTGTCGGGATTGTCGTAGAGCATGGCGACAGGAATGACGGCTGGCAACTTTTGCGTAACACCGCTCTGGAAAAACAAATCGAAGCCAACCTGCGCTTCCCTTTCGTTCACGGGACTCTTCGCGTCATGCCACGGATCTGTCGAGGACGCATAAGTCGGTGCTTGTTCCTGGTCGGGAGTGTGGCGTAGCAAATCATGGAACACTCCATCGGAGGATGTGGTGCCCATATAAAGTTCGCGAACGGCATAGCCGACGCAATTGCGCGGGTCGGAAGCATCATGTGTGTCGCAAGTGTTGGAGGACTGCGTCATCCAGATGCGGATGTAACGCGCGTGTATTGCGAAATCGGAGAGCCGGAGAGGAACGCTCCCGCCGCTGCCTGCGGAAACAACGCCGTGCGCGAAGGTGCTCCATGTACCTTTGGTGGGGGAATGAATGGGGTCGCCGAAGATTTTGCCGTCGGGATCGACAGTGCCGTTCCAATACTGCACCAAATACTTTGTCGCGTAAGGCGCCGCCCATGCGATCTTGATCGTGTCCACAAGCTCTTCGTCGTTCAAATCGACAACCACCCACTGCGGATGCAGCGCGTCGTCCTCGCCAGTAAACCGGCTCGTAAGATATGGATTGCTTTTCCAGTACGTGCTCTCATCGCCGTCAGTCAGACGCGAGTAACCGGTGTTGCCCGTGCCATCGTTGTGTGTCACGCCGCGATGAGGCAATGCAAATCCATACGAGTAGCGAATGGCCTGCGTCGAATCCGTTGATCCAGTAAAGTACCCTTGATTCCCGGAGGCACTCCATGTCCCTTCGGAGTTCCAGTGCCACGCCTCGACGGCCAGGTCCGTGTTCTGGCGGTAAGTTACGGGCTGCCACCCTGCCGCGAAGACGCGATCGAGAGCCTCGGGCGTCAACTCGTGATCGATAGCTGCAACAGGAATGCGATCGATACCTGCGCCAAGCGACTTCCTGGGAACGAAGCTGTTCGTCGCATGGGCGGGAGTGATGTCGACACGTATGGTCTGCGCCTGGAGCGCCGGAAGCATGAGCGCGCCTGACGCAAGTAAAGCGCCGTACCGTGCCTTGCTACGCTTGAGGAGAAGGCAACAGGCAGATACTGCAGCCAGTCGATGATGCGCGGCATCGAAACGTGAATTGCTGAGGGAGGTGAATAGATTCTTCATGACAGTAGCACCCGAGGCACGACCGAACCCCATGGCTGCGCAGAGGAAAACCAGGCGTGAGGCGCGCGCAGATGAGGTACTTTCGTTGAATGGCTCAATGCATATTGAACCCATAATGTGTTTTCTTGATACTATTCAATCGTTGGAATACGATATTCATTCAGACAGGCAAAGTCAACACGTAAGTTTAGGAGGATTGTCATACAACAGTAATGTATCGGAGGCAATCGTCTCGACATGGACGCGACCATCGCCCGTAAACTTCCGCCTGAGCGAGCCAATCATCCAGCTCGCTACATTTCATACTGGGCAAGCCTGGTATGCGAACGCTAATAAGACGACGTGAACACGCTGCGGCGCCACGGACGAGTGTCCTCCTGAGATACCAGCACAAATGGCATAATGAGCAAACTTTACAAAGTGGATGCGATTGCAGCAAGACCTGGAAAGGTGGAACAGACTCGTGCCACACGATGGGAAGCACCCAGAAACGACCTCCGCAACTGGTGACGGAAGAGCTGGCTTACAACGTTCGCTCAAGCTGTGGCACCTCATCGTTTACGGCATCATCATCATCCAGCCAACTGCACCCATGGGTATCTATGGTGTAGTCAGCAACGTTGCTGGTGGGCACGTAGTGACGACCATCCTGATCGCGATGGTCGCCATGCTGTTCACGGCCGTCAGCTATGGCCGGATGGCACGCGTGTATCCGAGCGCAGGATCCGCCTATACCTACGTGGGCAAGGAACTGCATCCACTGGCCGGCTATGTCGTCGGCTGGTCCATGCTTATGGACTATCTGCTCAACCCCATCATCTGTGCCATATGGTGCAGTGCGGCGGCGCAGAATGTTCTGCCCAGTGTGCCCTATGCTGCGTGGGCGGTGTCATTCGTCATCCTCTTTACCGCCCTCAACCTTCGTGGGGTCAAGAGTTCCGGCCGCATGAATGCAGTACTGGCCCTCGTCATGAGCCTCGTCGTGTTGGTCTTCCTGGCCGAAGCCATCCGCTACATCGCACTTGTTGTGCGCCCGGTCGCTGGCCAATGGCTGCTCCCCTTTTATGACCCGACCACGTTTTCTCCCTCCCGCGTGTTTCGTGGAACATCTATCGCCGTACTCACCTACATCGGCTTTGACGGAATCTCAACCATGTCAGAAGAGGTGGAGAATCCTCGCCGCAACATTATGCTGGCGACGGTTTTCACTTGTCTCGTGATTGGCATTCTTTCCGCAATTGAGGTCTACGTCGCCCAGTTGGTATGGCCGGCGCACACACCGTTCCCCGAATCGATGATCGATACGGCGTATGTCTTCGTGGCAAAAAGGATTGGCGGAGTCGTCCTGTTTCACGTGCTCAATGCAACGCTGCTGGTTGCTAACTTTGGATCGGGCATGGCTGCCCAATTCGGTGCCGCACGATTGCTGTACGGCATGGGACGCGCGAAGGCGTTACCCGAGCGAATCTTTGGCGCGGTCGATGCACGCAACGGAATCCCACGCAACAATGTCATCATCGTGGGCGTGTGTACCCTGGTGGGCGTCTTTATGATGACCTACCAGAGCGGAGCGGAATTGCTCAACTTTGGCGCCTTTATCGCATTTATGGGGGTCAATGCAGCGGCATTGATTCACTACAAATTCCGTTCGGAAAACAAGGTATTTCTTGCGGCTACCATTCCATTCCTTGGATTTGCCGTGAGTGCATTTATCTGGCTCAACCTAAATCACAAGGCGCAATTACTCGGAGTGATCTGGATTTTGATCGGCCTCGTTCTGCACTTCCTCATGCGTCGGGCAATCGGAGGATCGGATGGTCTTCCTCAGATTGAGCCTATCTAGGCAGCTCGGCAACAAAACGGCGCCCACAGGGCGCTGAAGACAACAGCATTACAACGCAGTACAGTTTATTTCCACTATCCAGTTCAACCCAGGCAAAATTCCCCCTCGCGGGTTAATCAACAGAATCGCTGATCGAATCCGTGCAAATGCCTTCGCTGGAGTTCCTCATCGGAGGCGATGATAATAAAGGCGGCTTCAGATCTGCATTGAGGCAATATCGTGGCAAAGAAAACCTCACCGTTCAAGCGCGTGACCCTGCAGGACGTGGCGCGGGCAAGCGGATTTTCAACATCGTCCGTATCCATCGTCTTGAATGACGCGCCGCTTTCACGCTATGTAGCGCTGAAGACCAAGGACCACATACGGAAGACCGCGCAGGAGATGGGCTATCATCCCGATGCCTTCGCGCGCTCGCTTCGTCGCCGTCGCAGCGACACAATTGGAGTCCTGGTCTTTGATATCTCCGATCCGTTTTGCATCTCTCTGCTGCGCGGGATCGAGCACACGCTCTATCCCACCGCGTATTTGCCGATCATCATCGACGCAGATAATCGTCGCGATCAATTTGAACGCTATTTGGAGATGTTGATTGAACGTCGAGTGGAAGGCCTGGTCGTGGTGGCGAATTGGCTCTTTGCCGAGATCAATCCGCTCTCCAGGATCGCGAATAACATTATCCCGACGGTTGTCGTGGGGCGCGACCTCACAGAGAATTCCATCCAATCGGTCGTGGTGAACAACGAAGAGGGAGGCTACGCTGCAATGCAACACCTCTATGGACTGGGTCATCGAAGTATTGCCGTGTTGCGCGGACCGGAGGAGATGAACGACAGCACACGACGCTGGGCGGGCATCCAGGGATTTGCGTCCGAAGTTAGCTTGCAGCTCGAGCCTCGACTCACATCACAGCTTCTCTCTGCGATGGACCCGAACTCCAGCTTTGACGGTGGTCTTCGTCTCACAAACAAGTTCATCGAAACAGGGCTGAAGTTTACCGCGATCCTCGCCTTTGACGACTACACTGCCCTCGGAGCTATCCGGGCACTGTGGAAGGCGGGCCGACGTGTTCCCGATGATTGCTCGGTGATCGGGTTCGACGACATCCCGTTGGCAGGCGTCAGCACACCGGGAATCACTACTATTCGGCAGCCGATGATGGATATGGGAAAGCTTGCTACCAGGCTTGTCCTGGAAGCCATGGCGAGGCCCAAGGATGGCCCTGCCGTAACCAACCTGTTACACATGATGCCGCCAGAACTAGTTGAGCGAGACTCTACGCAAAAGATTCCGGCCAAGGGAAGACGAGCAATTACTAGATAAGTGGTCGAAGGATCTAGTCAAGGCTTGGACATCATCATGCATCCTGCTTGGAAGCTGGACATCCTGCCGCGGCCTACCTGGCTAGCACATTTACCTGTCAGAAATTTGGAACTTGTAGTGCGGGCGACACTTTGTAAGGTTCACTAAGAAACTATGCTACGCTGGATTGGACCGCTCTTACTCTGATGAAATCTTCACGATCGCACCTGTTGCACTACCCCCCCGAAGCAGAGACCAACCCATCTCGACCAGAACATCTGCGTCAAGGAAATGCACGGGTGCTACTGCGTCTACTGCGGAAGCACGACCCGTGCTCAAAGGCAGATCTGGTGCGCCTTTCAGGATTGAGTGCACCTACGGTCTCAAGTGCAGTGGCACTTCTCGAAGCGCATGGTCTGATCAAGAACATCGGCGATGGGGAATCCAAAGGTGGCCGCCCTCCGGGGCTTCTGCGTTTCCATGCTCAGCATGCGTTTGTCGCCGGGGCGGATATCGGAGGTACGAGTCTGCGGATGATGCTTACGGATTTGAACGGCACCGTAGTCGCGCAATGGTCAACGCAATTTGCGGCGACCCAACGGACTCCGCGAACCGTGTGTGCGCTCATGCGTAAGGGTCTGACCCACCTGTGCGAGCAGGGAAAGGTTCCGCTGAAAAAAACCTTACATATCACGGTAGGAGCACCCGGCATAACGAACGTCGATACGGGGGTCGTGGTGTCTGCTCCAAACCTCAGCGGTTGGAATGACGTGCCTCTGCGCACGATGATCGATAAGTCGATGGGTGTGCCTGCTGTCGTTGAGAACGATACGAACCTTGCTGCCATTGGTGAGCAATGGCGAGGTGCGGCTGAGGACATCGAGAATTTTATTTTCGTCGCTCTTGGTACAGGATTAGGTGCTGGGATTTTCTTGCGTGGACGGGCCTATCATGGGGCAAACTGGAGTGCCGGCGAAATTGGCTACATGGGGCTGAAGGGCAAGGGACGTCAACCACTGCGGGTCCGTTCCACGGGGCAATTAGACCGCGCGATTGGTGGCGCAGGGATCGAAGCTGAATGGCGGCGACTCCTTCGTACGCAACGAAAGACGCAGGCCGGCCTCGTTGGACTGCGAGCCACCGAGATCTTCGACTTGGCGGCTGATGGTCATGCCCTGGCTACCGAACTCGTAGTTTATACAGCGAAGATTCTTGCTGATTGCCTCTCGGATCTTTCCGTCGCTTTGGATCCGGAGTTAATAGTTCTGGGTGGTGGCATTGGCTGCCACAGTGCGCTTCGTGCAGCTACTGAGAAGATGCTTAGCCAGAATGAATTTGGTCGCCCGAGGATTCTTTCCAGTTCTCTTGGAACCCAGGCGCAGTTGTACGGAGCCATCTCTGTTAGTCTGGCGGCAATAGAGGACAGGCTGATTTCATAAGCGATAGAACGAGATTGATACGCCTCATCGTCGGGCACTCGGGGTAGACGTTCGACACGGGGCACATCTTTTCTACTGGAGTAATATCTCTTCGTGCAGAAGCACGACGGGGCTTACTCAGAAGAAGGTATCAACGACATCTACGACGTCGTACTCAGTATTCAGCACAGGCAACGTCCGCCACTTGTCGAAGGTAAGGCACGGATGCGAAATGTCGAAACCGATCATATCGCCTACACGAAGATCGTCGTTCGCAGTTATGTGCAAGTAAGCATGCTGATCCAGCATTTTAGTAACGACCCAATGTTCGGGAGCAGGGCGCGGGCCAACATCGCCTGACCTGAAATGAAGCACGGGCACAGGCAGGCCAGCGTCGAAGGCTGCATCGCGCTTGCCCATGGCGACAATCGCCCTCTCCGGCTCCGGCACCGACTGCACATATGCCCAGACTTGAAGGGCCGGTAAGAGACCTGACCTCATCCGGTGCGCGATCGGATTGCGTTCCAGAATGCTGGTCTGCGCCTCACGATATGCGCCGACGTCGTGGGTCAGGTAACAGCCTGGGCGCAGGACGATCTCAACTGTGTCGCCGAAGTTCGCGGAGGAAAAGACATCGGCGACGACGTCATACCATGCTGAGCCTGCGCCTGAAAGGAGGATGGGCTCGCGTTCGAATCGCTTGTCCGCGGCGAGCCTGTGTGTGACGGTCACAGCCTGTTGCAAAAATGCGCGAATCGCGTCTTCATCATCAAGGACACCTTCATACATCTCGATACCGCATAGCGCAATAGAATCGCTCCAGCGGGACAACGCGGCGAGAACAGACTGCAGTTGCTCCTCGCTGCGAACGCCAGCGCGGCCGCCCACAACACCCAATTCGAGTAACACCTGAAGACGCTGTCCCGCCTTCGAATAGAACTTGCCCAGCTGATCGATTTGCGCCGCTGAATCGACGAGGCAGTAGTATTCAAATTCCGAATCACACAGGAGACGCCCGATGATAGACATATTTTCTTTGCCGATAAGTTGGTTGGCCATCAGGACTCGGCGCACGCCGTGCGCGTGGGCAACCAACGTCTGGTGGGCGGTCGCAAGCGTAATTCCCCACGCTCCTGCCTGCAATTGCAGATCAAACAACCGCGGAGCCATAGTAGTTTTGCCGTGCGGCGCGAGCTTGACTCCATAGGCAGCGATGAATTGCTGCATCCAGTTGAGGTTGTGCAGCAACCTGTCTTCATAGAGAACGGCTGATGGCAGGCCGAGGTCTTCGCGCAGCAGGTTCCATCCGAGAGCAACAACCTCGTCGCGACGGATCGGGCGTTCCAGAAATCCCAGCCCTTTATTGAGTGGGGAGATCGGGGCAAGAGCGTTCGTCTGTGTTGGAGTTTGCTTGTTCAATCTAGCTTGCTCCCATCATGCAATCTCTCAAGGGCTTTGCTCTCAACTCCACACCATTACTGGAATATATACTGAGGGTCGTATGTCCAGCCGTGACACCCTGATTCGAAATGCGAGCGTGCTGGACGGCAGCGGTTGCGCCTCCGAAGTCCTGGATGTTGCCATCCGAGACGGCCTCATTTGCGAAATCGGTTCGGGCCTCGATTACCACACGCAGATTGTAGTGGAGGCGGAACGACTGGTGCTGGCGCCCGGCTTTATCGATGTTCACACGCATGACGACATCGCGGTGATCAGGGCTCCAGCGATGCTGCCAAAACTCTCGCAGGGGGTTACAACCGTCATTGTGGGCAATTGCGGCATCAGCGCCTCGCCGGTTCGGTTGCGCGGCGAACCGCCTGACCCGATGAACCTGCTTGGCGGCACGGATGATTTTCGTTATCCATCGTTTTCAGCATACAAAGCGGCGCTCACTGAGGCGCGACCCGCAGTGAACGTGGCGGCGCTGATTGGCCATACGGCTCTGCGCAATAATCACATGGACCGGCTCGATCGCACCGCGACCTACGCTGAGATTGAAGCGATGCGCACGCAGTTGCAGGAGGCGCTTGAAGGCGGAGCGCTGGGCTTGAGTTCCGGACTTGCCTACTTATCCGCCAATGCCGCGACCACGGAAGAAGTGCTTGCACTTGCGGAGCCGCTGGCCTTGGCGGGCGCCGTCTACACTACACATCTGCGCACTGAAACCGAGGCGATTCTTGACGCGATGAACGAAGCGTTCGAGATAGGCCGTAGGGCGCATGTGCCGGTCATTGTGTCGCACCTGAAGTGCGCCGGCATCGCGAACTGGGGACGCAGCGGAGAGATCCTGGATGCCTTAGAGACTGCGCGCGCGACGCACAATGTCGGTTGCGATTGTTATCCCTATGCGGCTGCATCGAGCACTCTCGATTTGCGACAGGTGGATGAGCGCGTCGAGATTACGATTACGTGGAGCACGTCTCATCCGGAGCTTGCAGGGCGATCACTTGCGTGGATTGCTGCTGCGTGGAGCATGACCCAGATGGAAGCGGCTCGGCGCGTTCAGCCGGCCGGAGCCATTTATCACAGCATCTCCGAAGGGGATATGCGTCAAATTCTGCGGCACCCTGCAACTATGATCGGCTCGGATGGCTTGCCGAATGACCCGTTGCCGCATCCGCGTTTGTGGGGAACATTTCCGCGCGTGCTGGGCCGCTATAGCCGCGAAGAGAAACTGTTTTCGTTGGCCGAGGCAGTGCACAAGATGACAGGCATGCCTGCTCAGCGATTTGGGATTGCGGGGCGCGGGCTGATCCGCAAGGGCTATTGCGCTGATCTGACGTTGTTCGATCCAGAAAAAATTATGGACACGGCCACGTACACCGATCCTGTCCGTACGGCACAGGGCATCGAGCGCGTGTGGGTGAACGGTGTCCTCTCCTACACCGCACGAGGAGCAACACGGGAACGTGCAGGACGGTTTGTGCCTCGCGGCAGTACCGGGTGGCTTCGATAAATTCGATGAACGAATGAACGCGATGAGCGTCGAGCGATATGGCAGCGTGTGTATCAGCGGCGCGAGACCTGCACCAGTTGTTCAACGCCGGGCACGATTGCATTGAGCAGCACGGCTTCCGGAGCTTTCAGCTTCTTGAGCGACTCGAGTTGCTGCTCTTGCGCCGATGACGAGACAGGCTTGTGACTTTCGAGACTCGAGAGAGCCTCGAGGCCAATCCCTGCGGCTTGCTTGAGGTTTAGTGACATCGGTGCAAGCTCTTGCGTCAGCGAGGACGCCGCCAACAGGGGCTGTAACGCAGCATCATTGTCGCGCCAAAATGTGAGCCACTGCCGGGCCTCCGCTAAGTCCGCGGCGGAGGCGTTCCCACTCGCAATCCGCGCCGCAAGTTCGTTGAACTCGCGGGCCGTCTGGCTTTCCGCAGGAACGGCGTCCACCAGTCTATTGAGTGGCGTGTAGCTGCCATAGATAGCGAGCGACTCGCGCGCGTACTCCTTAGGCGGCTCCACGACGCTGGCCAGTACTAGCAGCGATGACGGATCTGCGTTGCCGATCATGCGTTGCACCAGAGCACGGTTGACCGCGCCCGGGGCCAAGCCATACCAGGGCAGACGCTGCGAGAAGATGGCGAGCCGACGGTACATCGACGCGGTGTCGGTCACGCTCTGCGGCGACCACAAACGTTCGGCCACGGCTGCGGCGCGCGGCCAGATGCGCCCACTAATGATCTCGGGCGTCATGAACTCGCTCCACATGGCAGACTCGCCGCCGAGGATGAGCTTCTGTTGTTCAGGAGTAAGGCTGGCCGCTGCGCCCGCCAACGGGTCCACACCATAGTGCTGCGAAGCCGGCTCGTTCAGATCGAGATAATAGCCCCACGACAGAATGCCGCGATTGCCCTGCCGCGCGGCCACGGCTAGCGACTCCTGCCCTCGCCAGGATTGAATCACCACATTGCGCGGAGTGTCGGGCTGCAACACTTCGTCCCAACCCACGGTGATCTTGTGATATTTCGTGACCAGCTTCTCAACACGACTGGTGAAGTACGCCTGTAGTGCTGCATCGTCTTTCAACTGGTGCTCGTGCATGAACTTCTGGATGCGAGGGTTTGCGTCCCACTCCTTCCCATTGCACTCGTCGCCGCCGATGTGGAAGTAGGCGTCGGGAAAGATAACTGTCATCTCGCCGAGGAAGCGGTCGAGAAACTGATACGTGCTCTCGCGTGTGGGGTCCATCGCCGGGTCAAAGATGCCCCACTTGCGAATGATGGAGTATGGGCCAGTTCCGCTTGCGAGCTCCGGATAGCCGACAAACCATGAAGCCGCATGGCCCGGCATATCGAACTCGGGCACGACACGGATGCCGCGATCAAGCGCATACGCAATCAACTCTCGAGCCTGATCCTGCGTGTAATAGAGGCCGTCCGATCCCTTGCCCTGGAGCAGCGGATAGATCTTGCTCTCCATGCGAAATCCCTGGTCCTCGGACAAATGCCAGTGAAAGACGTTCAGTTTCGACGCTTCCATCAGATCGATGTTTTGCCGGAGAACGTCGAGCGGGATAAAGTGCCGGCCAGTGTCGATCATCAAGCCGCGCCATGGAAAGCGGGGTTTATCGTCGATGATCACAGATGGAACGACAAAGCCATGATCGGTCACCTCAACCATTTGCAAAAACGTCTGCAATCCGTGCAGGACCCCGAGCGGATTAGGAGCGCGCAGCAGAACTTGCTCGGGAGTGACTTCAAGATGGTAGGACTCATCCTCACCCAGGCGCCCAACCGGATCACTCGCGTGCTCTGTCTGAATCACGAAGCGAGGCTGTGCCGCGGTGGGTTCGGGCCAGTGACCAAACCCCGTTTCGCGGCTCAACTGCATCAGGAAGCGATCCCGCGCCCTGTCCAGGCGAGGCTCCGTGAAACCCTCAAACGAGATCTTCAGCCCTTGATCGATCACCAGACTGCCATTGCCCGGAGTAACGTGTTCGGGCAACGGCAGGTTCGGCAACTGCGTTTGAGCGCTCATCGCAACTGAATTCATGAACAGGCTGGAGGCCACGGACAGCAGAACTGCGCGACAAGAAACCATAGCGGACCGGCCCATTCCATCTTCCAATCGAGTGCGTAACGGCGGTGCGAGTTAGAAGGTGAACTTAGAACCAAACTGGAATTGACGCGGCGTGTTTGCATCAGCCGTGATCACGCCAAATTGCGAAGCATACGTGTCCGGATTGCTGATGAGGCTCTGGATATCAGGAAACCCCGGTGCAGCAAACTGCGCCTTGTTGAAGACATTGTACGAAGAAACTTCGAAGCGAAGATTCATGTCTCTCTTCAGGGCGATGTTCTTGACGAGCGTGAGATCCATATCCCGCGCTCCCATCGTACGAGCATGATCGAGATAGGCCGGCGCGTTCCCAGCGACGTACGGACTTGCAGGCAACGCAAAGCATGTCGGGCTTATCCATTGTGCGGCCGTATGCGGTGCGCCCTTGCCAGGATCGCAGGTCACATCGGCGCGTTGGTTGAAGTACGAAGGCTGAATCCCCGAGATCGGTGAAGCGATGGGAATGCCGCTGCTTACATACGCAATCCCGTTCAACGTCCACGCACCCAGAATCGCATTGCCCACCCGGCCAATCGAGATGGCCCGACCGTTGCCTATCGGTAGATCGTAGGATGCCTGCACGGTGAATTGATACTTCACGTCCTGCGGGCTCACCGAGTGTTCGAGATTCAGGTTCTTCCAGTCCTGAGGCACACCGGCGTGCGAACCGACAAAGTCCAGCGGAGGGTTTCCGTCGTCCGTCATCAGCTTGGCCCAGGTGTACGAAGCAAGCGCCGTGAAGTGGTGAGTAAGTTGCTTCTGCACCTTCATCTGCAACGAACTATATTCGGAATCGCCAGCGGGATAGCCATGCACGATCACACCGTTCCCGGTGCCGTAGCCTCCGTTACCAAACTGCGGGAACTCTTGCAGCGACACAAAAAGCGGCACGGTGGAAGAACCATAGTTCGCGTTGGTGGCCGGCTGAATGTTTGCCCACTGATTCGGAACCGTAGTGTTGAGCAAGTCCGACTGGTACTGCCCGATCGTATCCAGGGTGAGTTGGTTCAAATCCACGCTGGCAAACGGAAGGTACAACCCCCTGCTGCCGACATAGCCAACGCTGACAACATATTGTCCCGGCAACTGATACTCAAAGCCCAAATTGAAGTTGTACGTCGTCACGGTCCGCTGACTATGCAGGACTGTGTTCAGCGTCGTGCCAAGGTTGTTGTTCAGGCCAGTAGGGTTCGTGATGAGTGGCACCACGCCCTGCGGAAACGGATTGCTCACCGAGTACGGCCCCGTCGTGGTGGGCGCAACGCTTCCCTCCCCCGCGCCCGCACACAGGTTGGATCCATTCAGCACGGTATTGCCATCGGCGTTATAACAAGTCGAAGCCCAATTCGTCGTCGAGGAGTAGCCATCGCTGTTCTGGCCCGCACCCGCGACCATCTGCTCACTGGGGCCATAGTAGATGCCGGCACCACCGTGAATGACCAGTGCATTGACCGGCTGCCACGATACGCCGAGGCGCGGACCGAAGTTCGTCAGGTTCGTCGTGAACGGAGATCGCGCTCCGTTGTGCACATAGACCTCGGCTCCGTTGAAGGATACGCCGCTCGCGCTGCTGCCAACGGTTGGATTGAAGTACTCGAGCCGATTGTGTCGCTCCGTGCGGCCACCGAAGACGTCCCAGCGAATCCCCGCCGTGATGGTCAACTTGCTGGTGGGTCGGTACGTATCCTCGACGAAGCCGGCGAAATACGGGCTGGCTTCCGCAACAAAAAGGTCCTTCGTGAAGTTGGTGTTCTCTACACCCGGAGCTTCTCCCACGCCCGTAAGGAATGATGCGAAGTCGCTGCCGCCAATGCCGGTACTTACCTGCTGATCCGTCGCCGACACGTCGAAGTAGTAGCCGCCCGATGGCGCTGGCGGTTGGCCTACGTTCAGAAAGCGCTTCATGTACTCCACGCCTGCGCTGATCTGGTGCTTGCCGACAACCTTGGTAAGCGTCGCGTTGAAGTCGCTGTTCTCGCTGGCATAAATAAACGTGTTGTAGTTCGCAGTGCCGCCAACTCCGCCGCCAACATCACTGAATAGAACATAGGGAAGAGTCTTGTATACCTCCTCCGCAGCCAGCGACGCAGGAAAGCCGAGTGTGGTGATGTCATATCCATCCTGTGCCGGATCGCCGCCTTGGTTTTCGTAGTGGCGCGTGAAGGAGTAGCGCAACTGCAATACGGTGGTGGAGTTCAGCGTATTGTCGTAGCCGATCAGGATATTGCGCCCATTGGTTACGTTCTGCGCGTAGTTCGGATCCCACTCGTTGTTGAACGCATTCACGCCTGAAGTGAACAGCCGATCGAAGGAGAACCGCCCGAACAGGTGCTGTTGCGCGTTCAGGGCGTAGTCCCCACGAATGTCGAATCGCTGCGCCGTCGTCGGGTCAAGGCCCGGTACATACAAATTATTGACAGCGCCGTTGGTGGCTGAGTCGCACGTCGCCGGGTTCGGATAATTGCACTTCGGGAACATGGACAGAAATTTCAACGCAGTCGGATTCGGGTTTTGAATTATGTTCCCTGCGAAGGGCTGACGTGTCCCGTCCGGATTATCCGGAACCATGGGGTTGTAGATCGTAAAGCTGTCAGCAGAAAAATCTCCGGTCCGCTCGGCCGTTGTCGGAACCGTGAAGACGTTGGATCCGTCGAACTGCTGCTGCTGCGTCGCTTCATAATCGCCAAAGAAGAAAAGCTTGTTGTGCAGGATCGGACCGCTGATCGATCCACCTTCCTGGTAGCGATGAAACGAAGGCGTCTGGTTAGGGGCGCCGCTTGCGAGTTGACTCTCCTTGTTGAAGTAATCGTTGGCCGCAAGAACATCCGGCCGGAGATACACAAATCCGTCGCCGTGGAAATGATTGCCGCCAGACTTGCTGGAAAGGCTGATGACCCCGGCGCCTCCGCTCTGGTAGGAGGCTGGGGTGTTCTGCGTCTCTACCCGAAACTCGTCCACCGCGTCCTCAGGAATGTCCAGCGCCGGAAGAATTGCAGCGGCATTGTTTTCCGCCACACCCAGCGGACTGCCGTCCACCATGAAATACACTGAGCCTTGAATCGCACCGTTGACCGTATACGACGAAACATCGATATTTGGCCGCCCACTCGAGATGTTCGTGATCGCCACCGAGCTCGACGAGTTCGGCGAACCATTGGCCGGAGTCACTCCAGCGCTCAACTGCACAAGGTCATACACGTTCCTGGTCAGCAAGGGAACGCGGTCGATCGTGGCCGACGAGAGCAGCTGCCCCACCGTGGTGTTGCTCACGTCCACCAGATCGTTCGGGGCCAGTACCGTCACCACGTCCTTGGTGCTGCCTACGTGAAGGCTGAAGTTGACCGTGCTCACATGATCCACATCGACCGTCAATTTATCCTGGGCGACCGATTCAAAACCGCTCACAGTGGCTGTTACTTGATAGACGCCAGGGTTAAGCGAAACAAAGGAATACAAGCCAGCCGCGCTCGATACCGTATGCTGCGCGACACCCGTGGCATGGTTGAGCAAGGTAATAGTCACCTTCGGGATCACCGCGCCGGACGGATCGGTGATCGTACCGCTGATGCCACCTCGCCCTGCCTGCGCAAGAGCCGCTGTCCCTGACAGGACAACCAGCAGGAGGGAGCTGAGGACAATCTTCACTAGGAGACTGCAGCGGTTCGAGATATTCATGTCGACCTCTCATCTGTCTTCGAATAGGAGTATTCAATCGTTGGAATTAGGAAAATCCTAGGGATATTTATTTTGCCTGTCAAGGGAAAAAGAGGGAATAACCCCCAATCAAACAAACAGAATGATCGTTTGATCGCCAATCCACCAAAGTCCAGGGCAGGCCGCTGGTTCAGAAAATCCATCGGAACTCAAGATAAGGTGCCGACCCTTCACTGTCCGGCGATCCCCTCCTGGACGTTCGAAACGGATAGTGCGGCTTCGCTCAGTCGGCTATTTCCCCTGCCGCGATTTTGCCGTCAATCCTATGCCGCTACAGCGCCACCTCCACCCGGTGTAAGTCACAGGTTCGAATCCTGCTGTGACCGCCATCTGCAAACGTCTAAAAATAAATACCTTGAAACGCTCTAACCGAACGTAAGTCGCCCAGAACATTGGAACTTCTTCCCGCGCCCTGCGTACTCCAAACCATGCGCGCGTCCGCAGCACTCTCCCTTCTGCTCATCGCCGTTCCGGCCTGCGCACAACAGCTGACCGCCGCGGACATCATGTCGCGCGTCGCCGCCAACCAGGACCGCTCCGAAGCCGCCCGCACCCATTACATCTACGTTCAACACGCGCACACCCTCTCTCGCAAAGGCAATACCACCCGCTGCGAAGAGGTCACTGACGACCGCATCATCCCCACCGACAAAGGCTCGCAGCAGAAGCTCCTGACCCTCGACGGCCGCCTGCTCTACAAGGGCCAATACCTCCACTACACCCACCTCCCCTCCGCCAACACCAACATCAAAGGCGCCGACCAGACCAAGCAGCCCAACGATCTTCCCATCGGCGACGACGACCCCATGGATCTCGACCTCGTCGAAAACATGCGCCAGAATCTTATCGCGGACAACTCAAAAGACGGCATCGGCGCCGGCCTCTTCCCGCTCACCTCCAAAATTCAGGCCGACTACCTCTACACCCTCGTCGGCAGCGGCCCCATCAACGGCCGCGACTGCTACCACATCACCTTTCGCCCACGCGACAAAGACGATTACGGCTGGAAGGGCGACGCCTGGATCGACACCAAAGCCTTCCAGCCCGTGCTCGTCCACACCACCATGGCGCGCAACATCCCCTTCGCCGTCCGCACCCTCCTCGGCACCAGCGTCCCCGGCCTCGGCTTCACCGTCACCTACGCGCCCCAGCCCGCCGACACGCCCGACGCCCTCTGGTTCCCCGTCACCTTTGGCACCGAGTTCAAACTCCACGTCCTCTTCGTCTTCAACCGCACCATCGTCCTCGATGTCCGCAACCGTGACTTCGAACAGACGCACGTCCACTCCACCATCCTCGACGCCGCGCCCGCGACTCCATCCATCCCGTAACCAAAGTTTTTGCGCTGCCTGGCGCCACCATCTTGAATCAAACAAGACGAAGCACGCAGCCAACACAGGAGAGCAGATGTTCATCACCATCCAGTTCAAGACACAGAATGGCGACACCCTCACCCTCGCGGAAGGACAAGGCTTTTTGCCAATCCCCAACGCAGGCGATCAGTTCTCCTATAAAGATGGGCCATATACCGTCAAGTCCCGGACCTTCGACTACTACGATGACGACAACGGTGATCTCTCCGTGACCATCACGCTATCGGTTTAGCCGCATCGCTAAGGAACGATGCCATACTTCCCCGCAAGAAATTCCTGCAGCTCGAGCGGCAGGAACGCCGCCAGTTCCTGCCAGGTCAGTAGCTTCAGCCTGCAGCGCAAGTCATAAAGCCGCACCGCACGCATCACGCGATACCAGCACTCCGAAAGATCTGGACGACGCGCATCGCAAAACACGCAGAAGCTCCCACCAACAGCATGCGCCGCAAGGATCCCGCGGATCAGCTGATACCCAACATGCTTCCCATTCCGCAACGGAAGTTCAGACACCTCAAACACAACCTCTAGGTCACGGTATCGCCGCACCAATCGACCATCGGCCACTTGAAAGTCCGACTCCGTCAGCTTCGCCTCCACCAGAAGATCTCCCAGCCTCATATCGATCTCCGTGGTGTCCTTTCGACCATTAGAAAGCGGTGTGCGCGGCTTAATCCCAAACTCAGGAACCGCTGCACGATCGCTCCCCAGCAACGCACGCACTCCACCCAAAGCCGTCACACCGGGATAGCAGAAAATATTCATCAGCAGCGCGTCAGAACTGCAAGAACAATCCAACTCCTTCCAAGCCCAGTTAGCCCGCACGCGAGCTCGCCGATACCCTGTGTGAACCTTCCCAAGCCGCTTCGACCACGCCGGCGTCGCGCAGATGCTTCGATACGACGCGGGATGAAAATTCCCATGCCATCCGCCTTCATCGTAGCCGAACAAAATGCTCGGAATCGCGCCATCCGTGCGCTCGTGCAGCAAGCCATGCGTCACCGCATGCCTCAAACCTCGCGCACTGAGTTCAGTCCGCAAACGCAGCCCCGTCGGCAATGCGCGATCGTTGGCGATCAGTTCCAAACTTCGGTCAGCCATAAACCCTCAGCAAAAAAATCCGCGAATCTCTTCCGCAGTATAGGCGAACAATTAGCGAATGCGCCAGAATGGTGGAGACGTTTGCCCTGCCACTATGAGCACCCTCCTCTCAACTTCGGCAGACCCGCTCGCTACCTCCGTCCAACTGCGCAAGATCGTTCATGTCGACATGGACGCCTTCTACGCTTCGGTCGAGCAGCGCGACAACCCAACCCTCCGCGGCAAACCCGTCGTCGTTGCCTGGCCCGGTAAGCGATCCGTCGTCTGCGCCGCCTCGTACGAAGCCCGTCGTTACGGAGTCCGCTCCGCGCTCCCCGCCATCACCGCAGAACGCCTCTGCCCCGACGCCATCTTCGTCAAGCCTGACTTCGTTCGCTACAAGGCAGTCTCCCTCGCCGTGCGCGCCATCTTCGAACGCCACACCGCCATGATCGAGCCCCTCTCGCTCGACGAAGCCTACCTCGACGTCACCGAAAATCTCGCCGGCCTCCCCACCGCAACCCGAGTCGCCAAGGCCATCCGCCAACAAATCCACGACGAGCTCAACCTCACCGCCTCAGCCGGCGTCGCACCCAACAAGTTCCTCGCCAAGATCGCCTCCAACTGGAAAAAACCCAACGGCCTCTTCGTCATTCAGCCGCACGAAATCCAGGCCTTCCTTCTTCCGCTCCCCGTCGGCCGCATCCCAGGCGTCGGCAAAGTCACTGAAGAGCGCATGAAGCAGGCCGGCATCCAGACCGTCGGCGACATCCACGCAATGGACCTCACCACGCTCGAAAATACCTTCGGCCGATACGGCGTGCGTCTCTACGAACTGGCCCGCGGCATCGATCACAGCCCGGTGGTATCCAATCGCCTGCGCAAGCAAATCTCCGCCGAAGATACCTTCCCCGAAGACATCCCCCTCGTCGAAACGGAAGCAGCCATTCGCCAGCTCGCAGAAAAAGTCTGGAACGCGTCGCGCAACAACGCCCGCGGCGCCCGCACCGTCGTCCTCAAGCTCAAGACAAAAGAATTCCGTTCCCTCACCCGCAGCCTCACGCCTCTCGCGCCTCCCTCCACGTGTGAAGAGCTCACCACCATCGCTCTCTCCCTCCGCGAGCGCGTCGAACTCACCCCGACCCAACTCTTTCGCCTCGCAGGAGTCGGCCTCAACAACTTCCAGGCCGATGAGCAAGAACCTCCACCCTGCCCGAGTCTTTGCTGAACTTGGAGTAAGACATGACGATCCACCAGCGATCAGCGCGTCCGGCCCATCATCCCAGAAAGCACTCAACTCGACGACACCTCCCAACTCTCCCAACACGTCAGATGCGCCATAAATACAGCGTTTTGCGCGTCCAAGGCCCTCTGGACACGCCTTCTCCCGGTCCCGCAACTACTCCCGAGTTTCCGCTTGACATCGCACACTCTCGGCTCGTAAAGTGAACGGCCAGTAAGGTATCAGCATCTCCGCTGTCCTCAACGGAGCGCACCAAAGAGCAGTCACTCAATAGCGGTCCCCGTCTCGTCGATCGAACTTTTTTGGAGAGTCCTATGTCAAACCGTCTGCTTTCTGGGTTTGCCCGGCTTCTGTCTGCCGCGGTATGGGTTGTTCTGCTGTTGCGGATGCCGGCGCTAGGTCAGGAGACCTCGGCCGACGTCCTCGGAACAGTCTCCGACCCCTCCGGCGCCGTTGTCCCCGGCGCAACCGTGAAGCTCACCAATCTCGGCACGCAAATCACTCAGGCCTCCACCTCCAACAGCGTCGGCGATTACCTGTTCACCCTCCTCACCCCAGGAAAATATTCGCTCAGCGTCACCGCACCTGGTTTCAAAACCGTCGTTATCCCCGCAATCATGCTCGCGGCCGGCGACCGTAATCGCGAAAATGCCGTGCTCGCCAGTGGTACCGCTTCCGACACCGTCACCGTCACCGCGGACGTCTCGCTTCTGCAGCGCGAAACCTCTTCGCTCACCAGCGTCGTCACCGAGCAGCCCGTTCAGGATCTCCCCCTCAACGGCCGCAACGTCATCAATCTCGTTCAGATTCAGCCAGGCGTCAATGCCGGCTCACCCGATGCCATCTCCTCCGGTCAGCGTCCTGACGATCGCCGCCTCACCTCAACCATCTCAGCCAACGGCCAAAGTGACTTGTACAACAACCAACTCATCGACGGCATGGACAACAACGAGCGCGAGCAAGGCGTCATCGGCGTCCGTCCCTCCATCGATGCCATCGCTGAAGTCAAGGTAGACACCAATAACTTTGCCGCCGAAATTGGCCGCGACGCGGGCGCGGTCGTCAACGTAATCACGAAGTCCGGCACCAACGCCTTCCACGGATCCGCTTATGAGTTTTTCCGCAACAACGTCTTTGACGCACGTGACTTCTTTGCCCGCCAAGGCGAAGTCGCCAAGCCGGCCTACCACCAGAACCAGTTCGGCGGCAGCATCGGCGGACCCATCCAGAAAGATAAGACCTTCTTCTTCGCCGACGCGGAAGACAATCGCGTCGTTCAAGGCCAAAGCTCCGGCGAACTCACCGTCCCAACCCTTTACGAGCAGCAGAATCCCGGCGACTTCACCGACATCGGCGGCCCCTATATTCCACCCTTCCTCATCAGCCCCATCGGTCTTAGCTACTTCAAACTCTTTCCTGCCCCCAACATTCCCGGTGCCATCTTTCAGAATTACGAAAGCGTCACGAACAGGACACAATACGCCTTCACCGCCGATGGCCGCGTCGATCATCGCTTCAACAACGGCGACCAAATCTACGCCCGCTATTCCTACAACAACATCAACACCTTCCTCCCAGGCCCATTCCCCAAGGTCACTGAAGCCGGTCTGACCATCAGCCCGGGCGGCAACGTCCTTGCGTACGATGGTCCGTCCCTTCAAAAGGCGCAAGGCTTCATTGTCGATTACATTCACTCCTTCACACCCAATGTCTTGCTTGATCTCAAGACCGGCTACACCCGCCTCGACTTTCACACGACCACCCTCAACGCCGGCCAGAATGTTGACACGGCCTTCGGCATCCCGAACGGCAATTTTCCCAACATTCCTGGAACCTCCGGCCTCACGCCCACCGACTTCCTCGTTGGCGGGTACGCCATCCTCGGCGATTCGCCCTACCTTCCCATCAACGACGTGAATAACGTCTTCCAATATCAGGCCGCTCTCACCTATACCCACGGCAAGCATTCCCTGAAGTTTGGCGGTCAGCTCATCCGTCGCCAACTCAATTACTTTCAGAGCTCGTATCCACTGGGCGTGTTCCTGTACGCCGGCATCCTGGGCAATCCAGTCGCAGACATGCTCGCCGGGTACAACATCGGCTACGAACGAGCCAACACCCTCATCGAGCAAGGCTTCCGCATGGGTGAGCCTAGCGCCTACGCCGAAGATGATTGGCGCGTAACCCCGAATCTCACCATCAACCTCGGCGTCCGCTACGACCTCTTCACCCCCATCACCGAAGCCCACGGCCGCTACGCCAACTTCGAGTACCCAACCCTGACCCTGATCACCGGTGCGCAGGATCCAGACATCGGCATTCGCTCCGCAAAGAAAAATATCGCCCCGCGCATCGGCTTCTCGCAATCCATCGGCGCCAGCACCGTGCTCCGCGGCGGCTACGGCATCAGCTATTACCCAACCCAGTCAAACCTCTCCATCGAGCTCGCCAATCCGCCCTATTCCTACCAGAGCGAGTGCATCGGGGTCGCCTGCATCGGCTCGCCTCTCCCCATCCCCGTCCCGCCAAGTACCACTGACCTCTCCGGCTCCCTCAGCTATGCTCCGTCGAATCTCAACACGTCCACCCTTCAGATGTATAACCTCGCTCTGCAGCGTGACTTCAAAGGAAACGTACTGACCGTCGCCTACGTTGGGGAACTGGCCCGCCATGTCATGACCGAGCCCGTCGTCAACCTTCCAACTCCCAACGGCCCCTACCCGACCGCGTCCCCCGCACCTCCGCCCGCGCTCCTCACCGCGGCAGCGCTACCCAACGTAGGCCAGGTCCAGGGCTTCCTCCCCAATGCCTCCAGCAACTACAACGCCCTGCAACTCATCTTCGAGCGCCGCCTTACCCACGGCCTCGCCTTCAACACCAACTACACCTGGGCCCACGGCCTCACGGACGGTCTCGGAGGGAGCAGCCCCAACGCCGGCCAGTTCCTTCTCCCCAGCAATCCCAGCTACGACTATGGCAACTCCTCCAGCGACGTGCGCCAGCGTTGGGCAACCAGCCTCACCTACGATCTCCCCTTCGGCAAGTCCTCGCACGGAGCCACCGCCGTACTGCTCAAGGGATGGTCCGTGAACCTCATCGACTTCTGGCAGACCGGCCTCCCCTTCACCGTCGTCGACGCAGTCACCAACCCTTACGGTCTTGCACAAATTAATCTGCCGAACATCCAGTCCGATCGGCCGGATGCCACCGGCGCGCCACTCTACCCGTCGCATAAAACGCTCACCGAGTTCTTCAACATCGCAGCCTACACCCCTCAACGAGCCGGGACTGCGGGCAACGAGCACTACAACCAGCTCTACGGTCCGCACCAGCGTCGCGCGGATATCTCGCTCTTCAAATCATTCCAACTTCCCCACGCAGTCTCTCTACAGTTCCGCGCCGAAGCCTACAACATCACCAACACACCGAACTTTTTGCCTCCCGGTTCTACCATCTCAGCCTTCGCGCAGCCCATCAATCCCCTCGTCGGCCCAGTCCCCGGAGACACGCCCACCGGCGCTGGCGCCTTTGGAACCATCACCCAGACCACGCCCAACGCCAATCCGCGCCAATTTCAATTCGCTCTGAAGATTCTCTTCTAACCAACCAATTCATCTACGGCCAACCAGCGCGCGGAACATCCACGCTGGCTGCCAGCAGCTTCCCCGCAGGCGCTGCTCCCGGCTCCGGCGCTAACGACGTCGGCGCCGTGAGCATCCACAGCGTCCGCCCGTCGTCCCCACCCAACATGCACGCATAGCAGATCTGCCCCGTATCGATCACCTCAAGCACCTCACCCCCCGGCGCCACCAGGAAACACTCCGGCGCCAGCGGATGCGCCACCCACAAATTCCCCTCCGCATTCAGCGCAATCCCATCGGCAACCCGCGGCCAAAGCGTCGCCCACACGCGCCGTCCGCTCAACCGCCCATCCGCCCCAATATCAAACGCCGTCAGCACTCCCCCCAGCGTCTCCGCAACAATCAGCGTTAGCCCGTCCGCCGTGATCACCGACCCATTCGGAAAGTGCATCCCCTCCGCCACCACCAGAACTTCACCTCCCGCTGACACCCGAACGATCTCTGCCGTCGGGTGATCGGCCACAACGCTCTCCACCCCGCGCGCCAACATCTCCCCATGCAGATCGAACCCGAAGCTACCAACGTACGCGTTCCCAGCACCGTCCACCACCATGTCATTCGATCGAAACCCTGTCTTCGGCAGTTGCGCATGCACCGTCACCCGACCGTCACGCCAGCGCCGCACCACCGTTTGCTTCTCCATCGAAACGATCAGCAACGATCCATCCGGCATCCATCCCAGCCCGCCCGGCTGATCGTCCATCTCCAACTCCGTACGCACATCCCCCGCCAGCGAAACAGACTTTACCGCGTGCGCAAAAAATCGCTGAACCACAAGCGCCCTTCCCGCCATCGCGGACATTCGCCAAAATAAATATTCTCCGCAATGTTTCGAGTCGGCTGCCCCATCGTTCGCCCCTGTCATCCCACCCGGGCATCTCGCGTTCCTACTTGCCCGGACTCCGCTTCGCTCTCTTCACTTTTTCCCGCGGCATGCTTACGCCGTCGATCAGAATGTCCGTGTACGCCGCGCTGAATTCAGCCGTGCTCAGCTTGCCTTCCCGGTCATACCACGCGCCAATCGAGTTGATCGCACCGCCAAACGCAAACGCCACCAGTCGGACATCGCATGGCTTGATCGTCCCATCCGCAACGCCTTCCGCAATCCTCTGTCGCAGCGTTCGGTCGATCCGCCGCTTCAGCCGTCGCACCTCCCTCCGCGCTGCAGGCGCCAGCTCGTTATCATCCAGCGACACCACGCACTGCCCGAACTCCAGCGTCGTAATCACCTCGATCCACACATGCAGAAACGCGCGCGTCTTCTCCAGCCCAGACCCCGTTGCTCCGTCCGCGTCGTTCAGTCGCCCAAGAATGTTCGCAATTCCATGCGAGTAGCAGCCCACCAGGATGTCGTCTTTGCTCGTGAAGTAGTGATACAGCGCCGGCTTCGTGATCTCCAGCTGATCAGCAATATCTTCCATCGACGTTCGCCGATATCCCTGCTTCAAAAACAAATGAGCCGCCGTCAACAGCACAGCCTCGCGTTTCAGTTCGGGCTTTCGCTTCCGATTTTCAAAGGCCTTATGCGCCTGCTCCGGCCGGCTCGAACGTGTCGCCATACTATGTACTCTCGCAGATTTAAAAAGACTTGCCTACTGCCCAAACCAAATTCCTCGAACCCCTCGCACGCCTATCGCGGACTCGACGTCGCACTCGCAACCCCATCCGCGTTGAACGCCGTCACCCGGTAGTGCGCTCCCATCGAAGCGTGCGGGGCGGCCCACGGATCCTCCGCGTCCGTCGCGCACTGATCGCAGATCGTCCGCCATGACTTCGTCGCCGCATCATAGCGCTCGATTGTGTACCGCACAGCGCCAGCCGAACCCCGCCACGCAACCAACCCACCCACCACAATGGAAGTAACCTCCGGCGCGCGCGGTACAGCATGTTTGGGAACTACCAGTGCGGACATCGCGTACGCATGCCCTCTCAACAGCTGCGCACGCGCACCCATATCCTCCGCAGACATCGCCAGCGTCTTCACTCCGGGATAATAGAGCGCCCACCACTCCCCACATTCGCCGTTCACCGCAAACGTCGCATCCTGAGAATCCGCCGGTATCGCCTGAAATCCAAAATTCTCCGCATGCGCCTGCATCGCCCAGTAATTGTCACCCGAAATATTCGGATCATGCAGCATCGCATCCAGTAGCCCCTGCAAATCCGCACTCGACTTCCAGTTCGTCCGGTCCCACCCGAATTCATTGACGATGAACGCCTTGCTGTGTCCTGTGACCGCAGCCGCATCCGCGAGAATCGTCGCCACCGAAGTCGGCACCAATCCCGCTGGAGTATTGAACGCCTCGTTCCAGTGCGGATACTCCTCGAACGAAACTAAATCCGTGCTCGCGTTGTCCAAAATCGTCGCATCCACCCGGAAGATCCCGCTCGTATCCAAATACAGATGCCGATGGTCTACCTGCTTAATGTGCGCCCCAATCGTCTCCGACCACGCCGCAACCTCCGCAACATTTCCGTGACTCAGCATCGGAATCAGCCCGCACATGTTGCAGTTCTCCCACGCCATGATCGTCGGGTCATCCTTATACAGCACCCCCGTAACGCGGTTGCGATGATTCAACACCGCGTCCACATGCCGCTTAAACGCCGCAATCAGCTTCGGATCCGTAAAAAACTTCTGCGCATTCGCCTCATGATTCCACGCCAGGTATTGTCCAATCCCGCCACCCGCACACGTCGCGCAATCCCCAATCAGCGTTACGATCACCCGCATATGATTCTTGGCAGCTACAGCCAGCGCATAATCCGAAGCCTCGAACCCCTCGTCATTAAACTTGCCAAGCTCCGGCTCAATACACCGCGCACATCCAACCGTGTCGCCCATCGTCTGCGACCGCACCACCTTCGCGCCCATCTCCGCCGCCGTTTCAAACGCGTCGTCAATCTCGAACCGTGAAGGATACCGCGGCCCGCTCGGATCATGCGGCCCGTACCCTTCCAAACCCAGCCACTCAATATTCGGGCCGCTATATCGGAACGCCTTTCCATCCAGCGCAAGATGCGTTCCGTCGCGCTGAACGAAAGACTGGCCATGCATCCCCATCGTTCCCGCGAACACCAACAAGAGCGTCTTCACAATATTCACTGATCCCTCCGATATCTTACTTCGAGGTCAATTGAGATTCCATGCTGTCAAGGAAGTCCTAGCGTGCCCCGGCAACATATTGCTTCCGATTCAATATCCTGCACGACCCCTTCAAGACCTCGGCCCCGTCCTCGCCGAAGACTTCCGTCCGGTACACCACCTGGTTTTTTTTCAACAACGTTTCCATCACCGTCACCACCGCGGTATACGAAAGCTCGGGCCTCACCGGCGCCAAAAACCGAATGTCCAATCCCAGCACAACCTGCCCATCCGCATACAGGATCGTTCCAAAAATCTTGGAGAATACACCGAGAATCAATATCCCGTGAGCAATCGGCCCGCCGAACTCACCCTCCGCAGCCGCCGCGGAATCCACGTGCAGCGGATTCGTGTCGCCGGTCAGTTCAGCAAAGCTCCTGATCTGCTCCTGCGAGATGCTGAACGGATAGGTATATGAATCTCCGACCTCTGGCACAGTCTTCAACGCGGTTCCCTCAAGAGTTCGAAGCCGATACTAACTTAGGCCACGCAGCAAACACCGGCTCCGAAACGCGATGATTATATTTGACTGGACAGTAAGTTATCAAATGTTCTATTTTTGTCCGGAATCGCTTTCCGATCCATCGGGGATCGGGGCATTCGCAACGTGCGGCCTACGCCGGCATCCTCTTATCGAGGCACTTGCCGCAACGCCCTTGCAATACTCGATGGAATAAAGGAACCTCTCGTATGCGGTTTGCCTGTCTTGCTATCATCCTTCCCGTTCTCCTCGCGACCTCGGCCAGCCCGCAGAAGATGGCGCCCCCAGGTCCTTCCGTTCACGTGGCCGGCGGCACCGTTCAGGGTATCTCGCAACAAGGCATCGCCATCTTCAAAGGCATTCCCTTCGCCGCGCCTCCCACCGGCCCTCTGCGCTGGCGTCCTCCGCAACCACCCGCCGCGTGGTCAGGCGTTCGCGACGCAACCCAGCCTTCCCATCCCTGCACGCAAAACGTCCACGGCACCGACAACTTCATTCAGCCGCTCGCCGCCACCTACGGCGTCACCTACATCCCCGAAACCCTCGACCCCTCCGAAGACTGTCTCTACCTCAACGTCTGGACGCCTAAGCTCCAGCCCGGCGCGCGCCTCCCCGTCATGGTCTGGCTCCACGGTGGCAGCAACCGCGTCGGCAGCGGCGCGCAAACCGCATACGATGGCACAGCCCTCGCCTCCCACGGCGTCCTCCTCGTCAGCATCAACTATCGCCTCGGCGTCATGGGCTTCTTCTCTCACCCGGAACTTACCGCCGAGTCGCCTCACCACAGCTCCGGCAACTACGGCCTCCTCGACCAAATCGCCGCCCTCCAATGGGTGCAGCAAAATATTGCCGCGTTCGGTGGCGATCCCTCCAACGTCACCCTCTTTGGAGAATCCGCAGGCTCCGTCGACGCCACCACCCTCATGACCTCGCCGCTCGCCGGCGGCCTCTTCCGCCGCGTCATCGCCGAGAGCGGCCCCGCCTTCGGCCTCGGCCCCAGCCGCACCGTCGCGTCCATGCAACCGCTCGCCAACGCCCTCGGCAAACAAGCCCTCGCCCAGCACCCCGTCGCTTCCCAGTTGGAAGCCCTCCGCGCTCTCCCCGCTGCGCAACTCGCCGCCATGGAAGACCACCTCGTCGCCACCGACTACAAAGCCTACGACCCCAACGCTGCCGAGATCGACGGCTGGGTTCTCCCCCGCTCACCCGCCGACGCCTTCGCCACCGGCAAGCTCCTCTCCGTCGATCTCCTCGCCGGCTTCAACGCCCGCGAGTTTTCCGCCTTCCGCATCGCCGCCGACGCCGCCGCAAAGAAGAATCCGCCCACCGGCCCCCAGCCCGGCATCGGCGACAAACTCAAGGTCTTCGCCGATCTCGCGCGTCCCCTCTACGGCCATTGGACAAATCTTGCTGTCGCCACCTACACTGCCCGCATCGTCATGCACGGCACTCCCGCGATCGACCAGGCGAGCAACGATATCGGTGCCGCCTGCCCCATCGGTGCGGAGGCTGCCCTCACCACCAGCGCAGGTCATCGCGCCTTCGTCTACCGTTTCGAGCGCTCCGTCCCCGGTAAAGGAGAATCCCGGCTCGGCGCTTTTCACTCTCTCGAAATTCCCTACGTCTTCGGCACCTTCAACGATCGAATGCTCAACTGGCTTCCCTTCACCGCAACCGACCGCACCCTCGGAGACACCATCCAAACCTACTGGACCAACTTCGCGAAGTCCGGAAACCCCAATAGTGCCGGCCTTCCCCAATGGCAGCCCTGGAACACCAGCCACGAACCCTACATGACCTTCACCCGCGAGGGCACCGCGGTTCCCGAAACCAGCTTCGCCCCCATCTTCTGCCATCTCTCGCCCGACCGCCTGAAAGAACAGCTCGCCAACAACTAACCTCGAGGCCACTCCATGCATGTTCCTCTCACTCCCCTGCGTTGTCTCCTTCGCGCGCTGGATCTCTACCCCGAGAAGGTCGGCGTGGTCGAAGGAGAAACTCGTTATACCTACGTCCAGTTCGCCGACCGCTGCCGCCGCATCGCCGCAGGCCTGGTCGCCAACGGCGTCGGCCCTGACGACCGCGTCGGCGTCCTCAGCTTCAATAGCACCGCCCTGCTCGAAAGCTACTACGCCGTCCCGCTCGCCGGTGCCATCGTCATGCCGCTCAACGTGCGCCTCCACCCCACCGAGCTCGAAGTCATCCTCCGCCACGCGCAGCCCACCGCCCTCCTCTACGAGCACGACTTCGCCCCCATCGTCGACCAGCTTCGCCACGCCGTCCCCGACTGCCTCTTCATCGCCATCGACGGCGACGGCTCCGACAACACCTCCGCGACCGACACCACCCTCGCCACTCTCCTCCACCACGCCCCCATCCCCCTCCCCGACCTCATGGCCATCGACGAGGCCGCCACCACCGAACTCTTCTACACCAGCGGCAGCACCGGCGCGCCCAAAGGCGTCATGCTCTCTCACCGCACCCTCTATCTCCATGCCCTCTCGCTCGCCGCCTCGCTCGATCACGACGACAGCCACGTCCTCCTCCACACCATCCCGCTCTTCCACGCCAACGGCTGGGGCTTCCCCCAATTCGGAACCATGTGCGGCTTCAAGCACGTCATGCTCCGCCGCTTCGACCCGCCCACCATCTTCCGCCTCATCGAGCAGGAGCGCGTCTCCTATGTCATCCTCGTCCCCACCATGGCCGCCGCGCTTCTCTCTTGCCCCGACCGCTCCAGCCACGATCTCTCCAGCCTCAAATACATCATCCTCGGCGGCGCCGCTTCTTCCCCCGAGCTCATCGCCCAACTCGAAGCCTTCCTCCCCCACGCCAGCATCACGGTCGGTTACGGACTCACCGAAACCTCACCCGTCGTCAGCACCGCCCGCCCCAAAGGCGCGAACCATTTCGCCTCCGACAACGCCCGCCTCCGCTTCTCCGCCTCCGCCGGCTGGCCCGTCATCGGCTCCGACATCCGCGTAGTCGACAACACCGGCCGCGACGTCCCCCAGGACAACACCACCGTCGGCGAGCTGATCGTCCGCGGCGACCAGGTCATGGACGGCTACTATCGCTCCCCCAAGCTCACCCGCGAAGCCCTCATCGACGGCTGGCTGCACACCGGCGACATGGCCGTCTGGAGCCCCGAGAAATTCTTTCGCATCGTCGACAGAAAAAAAGACATCATCATCTCCGGCGGCGAAAACATCGCCTCCATCGAAGTCGAGCACGCCCTCCTCACCCACCCCGGCGTCCTCGAGTGCGCCGTCGTCGCCGCACCCGACCCGCGCTGGGGCGAGATCCCCGTAGCCATCGTCGTCCTCGCCGCCGACTCCGCCATCACCGAAGATCAGCTCCTCGAAACCGCCCGCAAGCACCTCGGCAAATTCAAACTCCCCCGCCGCTTCGTCCTCCAGACCGACCCCCTCCCCAAAGGCGGCACCGGCAAAATCCTTAAAAACCAAATCCGCTCCCAGTTCTGGACCACCCAGCCCCACGAGAAAGAACTGACGAAGTAACCATTACCAAAGATCATCCGCCCACCACGCGAAACCCGGCGTCATCCATGCACAGTCGCCTTTTCAATCGGAACGCAAACGTGGTAACGTCTGGACACTTCAACACGAGGCGGTAATTATATGAAGGTCAAGCATCTTGCATTGACTGGATGGGCCCTTTCGTTCGGCCTCTCCTCAGTTTTTTTGGCGAACGCCCAACGGAAAGCGAAAGTTGTTTCAGAAGTCTCCGCATCGGAATCGGTCACCTTCGAGCTCTACATTCCACTCGCGAATAAAGCAGCACTCGAGCAGCTTCTCGTCGACCAGCAGACAACCTCCTCCCCGCAGTACCACCAGTGGCTCACGCCAGACCAGGTCCAGGAACGCTTCGGTCCTTCCGCCCAAACAGTAACAGCCATCACCCAGGAGCTCGACCGCTACGGCTTGACCGTCAAGCAAATCTCCCCGCAGCTGCTTCAAGTGACCGGATCCGGATCGCTGGTCTCGCAAGCTCTCGGTTCATCGCTGGCGCACGGCCTCACATCGAATGGACGCAGCGTCGTCTTCACCACCCACCCCATCTCGCTGCCCTCCACCACCAGCAGTGCAGGCGCGCTCGTCACCGGCCTCTCCGGCACCGTGCGCCAGCATACGTACGCGAAGAAGACCGCAGCCGTCCCTGCCAACCGCTACGCCCCCACCGGTGGTTACTGGTTCGACGACCTCAAGCAGGCGTACTCCTTCCCCTCCTACAAGCAATACTCGGGCAAAGGCGTGAAGATCGGCATCCTCATGTCGAGCGCGATCAACCCCAGTGACATGGCCGGTTACTTCAACCACGAAAACCTCGCCGTTCCCAGCATCACCGTCGAGCCCGTCCTCGGTGGCGCCCCCTTCGACCCCAACTCCGGCGCCTCCCTTGAAGTCGAGCTCGACGTTCAGCAGAGCGGCGGCATGGCCCCCAACGCCAAAATCACCGTCTACAACATCCCCGACCTCTCCGACGACTCCATCATCGCCGGCCTCGACCAGATCGTAAGCGACAACAAAGTCGACGTCGTCAGCATGTCGTTCGGTGGCCCGGAGCTCGGCTACGTCGCCTCCTACAATGGCGGCACCGATTTCACCTACCTCCTCAAAGCCGAGGACGAAATCATCGCCAAGGGCAGCGCCCTGGGCATCACCTTCATCGCGTCCTCAGGCGACCTCGGCGCACTCTCCATCCCATCCGCCGCCTGCTTCTCTGACACCCCGCCTGATCCCTGCGGCACCTTCCAGGCCTCAGCCGAGTTCCCCGCCTCCAGCCCCCACGTCACCGGCGTCGGCGGCACCAACCTGGTCACCACCTACGACGCCAGCAATCCCAACGACCTCAACTCCGCCTACGTCTCCGAAGAAGCCTATGCCGACTCCGTCTCCGGTGACTTCGAGTACGGCACCACCGCCACCGGAGCCTACTGGGGATCCGGTGGCGGCGATAGCATCCTCTTCTCCAAGCCCTTCTACCAATACTTCGCGCAGACGGGCGACGGCCGAACACGTTCTGTTCCCGATGTCGCGCTTCACATGGGCGGCTGCCCCGGCATTCCCGCAGGCTTCACAGAAAACTGCAGCCCCGACGACAGCTATGACATCGAGGCGTTCGCCGGCTACTACTACGGCGTCATCGGTACCAGCGCTTCCGCCCCCGACTTCGCTGGCCTCACGGCCCTCAACATCGAGAAGTCGCACGGTCGCGTCGGCAACGAAAACCCCTACATCTATACCCTCGCTGCTCTGCAATCGATCGGCCTCATCCGCAACGTCTACCACTGGGGCATCCCAGGCTTCAACGGCCTGTACAGCTCCGGCAACCAGGGCTACAACCGCGTACTCGGCAACGGAACCCTCGACGGCAAGGACTTCCTCCTCGCCCCCAGCATCCCCGCCGCAGGCATCCCCCAAACCCCGACCAACCCCTAACCGATCCATCCGCAGACTCTACGCGATGGCCGTTTCCCCCAAGGGAAACGGCCATTGCTTTCACACCACCACCGAAGTCAACCGAACCTGCTCTCTGCCGTTCTTGCCCTTGCCTTCCTGGCTCTTGCCTTTCTGGCTGTCATTCCGCAGCGTAGCGGAGGAATCTGCTTCTTCATTCGCCGGGTGCCCCATCCGTACGCGCTTTTGCGGACGGGTGGGATATCGCAACCGCTCCGCCACCACTAGCCCTTCACAAAACCCTCGCCGTCCGCGCTGGACTCCGCGCCAGACCCACCGCCACCCGGAGTCTCCAGCCGCAACACCGCCCCACGCTTCACCCGCGTGCTGCACTTCCCCGGCAGCACGCGCTCTCCCTCCCCCTCACGCAACACCGCAAGCCCCGCCGCACCTTCCCCTCCACCGCCTAACCCGTATGGCCTCCCCACTCGCCGATCCGCCAGCAGCGTCACCTCCGCATCACACAGCATCTCCAACTCCTTCACCAACCCATCACCCCCGCGATGCTTCCCCTCACCACCCGACCCACGCCGATACCCATACCTCCGCATCCGCAGCGGATACGCAAACTCCAAAGCCTCGACCGGCGTATTCAGCGAATTCGTCATGTGCGTCTGCACCCCCGACAGCCCATCCCCCTGCGCGCTCGCGCCCATCCCTCCAGCAGTCGTTTCGTAGTAAGTGAACATCGCCCCCGTCCGAGCATCCACGCCGCCAATCGTAAGATTGCTCATCGTCCCCGCACTAGCCGCCGGCACTCTCTCCGGCGCAGCCAACGCCAACGCCCGCAGCAGCGCATCCACAATCCTCTGCGACGTTTCAACATTCCCTCCAGCCACAGCACGGGGCGGCAACGCGTCCACGACACTCCCTTTCTCCGTCGTCAACGTCAGCGGCCGCAGAATCCCCGCCGTAGCCGGGGCGTCCTCCCCCAGCAAACACCGCAGCACATAAAAGCAAGCCGACAAGGTAATCGCGCGCACAGCATTCACACTCCCCTGCACCTGCCCTGACGTCCCCGCAAAATCAATGCCAATCTCCCCCGCCGCAGCATCCACCGAAATTTTCACCGCAATCCGAATGAGCTCATCCGTCACGCCATCGTCATCGAGAAAATCCTCCGCCTCATACGTCCCCGTCGGCAGCGTCCGCAACTCCGCCCTCACCAGCCGCTCCGAATAATTCAGCAACTCCTCTCCCAACACCCGCAGCCGCGCAACGCCATACCTCTCCACCAAGCCCAGCAACCGCTGCTCCCCCACGCGACAAGCCCCAATCTGCGCCGCCAGGTCTCCCTCCCGCTCGGCAGGCGTCCGAACATTGAGCAACACCATCGCCATCAACCCTTCATCCGCTACGCCCGCACGCACCAGCTTCACTGGAGGAATCCGCAATCCCTCCTGAAAAATCTCCCGTGCCGGTCCCATCGACCCCGCAAACATCCCACCCACATCCGCATGATGCGCCCGCGCCGCCACATAAAACACCGGCCCCGCCAACGAATCCGGGTACCCCATATCTCGATTTTGAGATGTGGGGTCCACGACGTCCCCATCCGCAAACACACCCATCACCATTGTGATATCCGGCAGATGCGTTCCCCCCGCATAAGGATCATTCAAAATCGCAACATCCCCCCGCTCCAACCGCAGCGCCCGCACCGCCGCCTCCACGCTCATCGGCATCGACCCCAGATGCACCGGCATATGGTCCCCCATCGCAATCACCCGATGCTCCGCGTCAAACACAGCGCACGAATAATCCCTTCGCTCCTTGATATTCGGAGAGATCGCGGTTCGCCGCAGCGCCGCCCCCATCTCCTCCGCAATCGAATGCACCGCACTCTGAAACACCGCCAACTCCACCGCATCCACACCGCTCATAGCATCAACCTCCTCAACACTTCATCACTCGTCTTCGATCGTGCGTTCTCCATACTCCATGACGCCGTCATCTCGACCGAAGCGCGCAGTGGAGAGACCCCTGTATTCGTTGTTGTTGTTGTTGTTGCTGTTGCTGTTGCTGTTGCTCTTGCTCTTGCTCTTGCTCTTGCCTTTGCCTTTGCCCTTGCCCTTGCCCTTGCCTTTGCCCTTGCCGTTGCCCTTGCCTTTGCCCTTGCCGTTGCCCTTGCCGTTGCCGTTGCCGTTGCCTGTTTTACGCCGTCATCCTAGAGCGAAGCGAAGGATCCCTGTATGGCTCTTGCCCTTGCCTTTCTTCGACAATTTCTAAAAGAAATTGTCATTCCGAGCGCAGCAAGGAACCTGCTGTCTCCCGTTCTTGCTGTTGCTCTTCACCCTCCTCCTTCCGCAACTGGGCAAGTTCACATCGCACCCACATCAATCACCAAATTCCTCCACTTATCCACCCGCACCGTCGCCCCACGCGGCACCACGGTAGCCGACGTATACTCCGCCACCAACGCAGGCCCCTCCAACACATCCCCCGCCCTCAACCTCTCCCGGTCAAACACCCGAGCCCTAACCCACGCCCCATCAAAATAAATCGGCTTCTCCCCCCGCAACGCCGCCGCTCCATCCCCCACCCGCACAACCTCCCGCACCGGCTCATATTTCTCAGCCCGCACGATCAACCGCACCCGCACATTCACAATCTCCAACCCGCGCTCCCGATTCGCAAACCCATACCGCTGCGCATGGGCCGCATGAAACCTCTCCGCCGCATCGCTGCCATACGCGACATTGATCTCATACCCCTGCCCCACATACCGCACATCCACAGTCCGCTCCACCTCAACCCCCGCCAAAGAACCCACCGACGAATCTAGCGACGAACCCGGCGACGAATCCGGGTGCCCCATGTCCCTCGCACTTGGGGACATGGGTTCGCAGAATCTCCCGCTCCCCGCAAATCTCTCCCTGCTCGCCACCTCCTCCAACTCCCGAAACTCCGCCCCCAACTCTCCCATCCGCTCCCCCGCTACCATCACCGTCCGCGAGTAATCCCTTACCGCATCCGCCAGCAAAATCCCCACGGCGCTCAACGCCCCAGGCATCGCCGGAATCACCACCGTAGGCACGCGCAGCGCCCTCGCCACCGCGCAAGCATGCAGCGGCCCGCCACCCCCAAACGCCACCAGCGTAAACCTCCGCGGATCATGTCCCCGCTCCACTAAAATCACGCGAATGGCCCGCTCCATCTGAGTCTCCACCACCCGCACAATCCCCTCCGCAAACGCCTCCACACTCTCCAACGCCCCACGCCGCACCTCAAAAACCCTCCGCGCCCGCCCCACATCCAGCCCCACCGCCCCACTCATAAACTGTTCTTCATCCAGCCGCCCCAAAATCAAATTCGCATCCGTCACCGTTGGCAATTCTCCACGCCCAAAGCAAACCGGTCCCGGCTCCGATCCAGCAGACTCCGGCCCCACCCGCAACAGCCCTCCCGCATCAAACCGCGCCAGCGACCCGCCCCCCGCACCAGCCGTATGAATATCCAACATCGGCACGCTCACCGGCACACCCGCCACCACACTCTCCTGCGTGCGAGTCACCCCGCCCGTCGCCGCATCCGCCAAAAACACGTCGGTCGACGTCCCTCCCATATCGAACCCAATCACCCGCTCAAACCCCGCCACCCTCGCCATCTCCCACGCGCCAATCACCCCACCCGCCGGCCCGCTCAGCACCGTCCGCACCGGCTCCCGCGCCGCCAGCCTCGCCCCCACGATCCCGCCAGACGACTGCATCACCTCCACCGTCCCACCCGCATACTTCCTCGCGACCTCGCTCTCCAGCCCCAACAAATACCCGCTCATCAGCGGCGCCAAATACGCATTCACCACCAGCGTCGACCCGCGCTCATACTCCCGAAACTCCGGCAGCATCCGATGCCCCACCGACAGAGGCAATCCCAAACCCTCCAACGCCGTCACCACCCGCGCCTCATTCTCCGCATTCAAAAACGCAAACAGCAGCGACACGGCCACCGCCTCCGCCCCGCTCGCCCGGACCCTCTCCACCAACTCCCCCAACTCCGCATCCGACGGCCGCCTCAACACCTCGCCCTCAGACGACACTCTCTCCGCCACCCCAAACCTCAACCCTTCCTCCACCAAACAGACCACTGCCGGCTGCGTCCACGCATACAACAGCGGCCGCGTCTGCCGCCCAATCGCAATCGTGTCCTCAAACCCCGCAGTCGTAACAAACGCCACGCGAGCCCCCTTCCGTTCCAACATCGCATTCGTCCCCACCGTAGTCCCATGCCTCAACTCCAACGCCCCAACCTCGGCCCCCGCCGCCAACATCTCCACCCCCTCCATCACCGCACGTCCCGGATCCCCCGGCGTAGACCGCACCTTCACCACGCGCATCTCCCCATCCACCATCGCGACGCAATCCGTAAACGTCCCCCCGGTATCAATAGCAATCCGCAAAGCCTCCCCCACAATCTGCCTCCGATCTCAACCCCACCAGTATCCTTGAACTCTCTCTACGCTCTACACTCTACCCTCTACCCTCTGTCCCTATGTCCTTCCTCACCACAGCCACCGCCCCGCAGCGCCGCGCCCTCCTTGCCGCCTCCCTAGGCTGGATGCTCGACAGCATGGACGTCATGCTCTACGCGATGGTCCTCCCCTTCGTAGCGCGCGACCTCCATCTCACCTCCGCGCTCTCCGGCGCCATGATGTCGGCCACGCTCCTCGCCGCAGCCGTCGGCGGCATCTTCTTCGGCTGGTTCGCCGACCGCCTCGGCCGCACCCGCGCCCTCAACCTCTCGCTCCTCATCTACTCCCTCGCCACCGCAGCCTGCGGCCTAACCCACACGGCCCTCGCCCTCGCAACCTTCCGCATCCTCCTAGGCCTCGGCATGGGAGGCGAATGGGCCTCAGGCGCCGCACTAGTAGCCGAAACCTTCCCCGCCGCCACCCGAGGCAAAGCCCTCGCCTTCGTCCAAAGTTTCTGGGCCATCGGCTACGCATTAGGAGCTGCCCTCACCGCCCTCATCCTCCCCCGCTACGGCTGGCGTGCCGTCTTCTTCGCCGGCGTCCTCCCCGCCCTCCTCACCCTCTGGATCCGCCGCCACGTCCCCGAGCCCGCCCTCTTCCAGCGCGACCGCCAGCCCAACCCCTCGCCCCTCCAGCTCTTCCGAGCCCCGCTAGCCCGCCCCACCGTCATCTGCGCCACCATGAACGCCGCCACCCTCTTCGCCTGGTGGGGCCTCTTCACCTGGACGCCCCGCTTCCTCTCCCTCCCCATCGCGCAAGGCGGCCACGGCCTCTCCATCGTCAACACTTCCACCTGGACCATCGTCATGCAGCTCGGCACCTTCGCCGGCTACCTCAGCTTCGGCGCCCTTGCCGCGCGTTTCGGAACCAAGCGCACCTACATCGCCTACCTCCTCATCGCAGCCGCCGCCGTCCCCCTCTTCGCGAGCGTCGCAAACCCCTGGCTCCTCCTCCTCATCGGCCCCATCGTAGGCTTCTTCGGCACCGGCTACTTCAGCGGTTTCGCCGTAATCGCCGCCGACCTCTTCCCCACGCCCATCCGGGCCACAGCCATGGGCTTCGTCTACAACATAGGCCGAATCGCCAGCGCCACCGCCCCCTATCTCATCGGCTTAATCTCCGAGCACCACGGCCTCCCCGCCGCCCTCCTCATCACCAGCGCAGCCTTCCTCCTGGCCGCCCTAATCGCCACCGCCCTCCGCCCAGACGTCTCCATCCCCAAAGCCTGAAACTCGTTCACTCCACCAAGCCGGCTGCCCCATCAACTCCATCCATCTTCAAACGAGCACGACTTCGAATCCGACAGGACCACGGTCAGGGAAGCACAGCAGATTACGGAAACGACTGCCAGTCGCCCGCCAGGCAGAGGGAGCGTGACGTCGAAGATGGGCAGCTCCAACCGTAGTTGCCGGTAATGCGACTTTGCGGGAACATCGGCTTTGTCTCGCCGGCATAGTCAGTTCGGGGGTTTACCCTGCTCGCTCAATATGCGGTGGCAGCCATTTGCCTTCGGTAATCTCCGACTTTGGCCAATATGCCCGTATATACAGTGAAAAATCCTCTTTCGGAGCAGGAAGCCAATTGGCCGCCTTATCGCTCTCCGGCGAACCATTTTGCACATAAATCGTGAGTGACCCGTCCGCGTTCTGCTTCATTGACTTGCTCTTGGTCCCAAGCGAGTAGCGGCCCAATGCATTCGACGCAAAGAGATGTTCGTTGTTGTAGAGCGTCAGCGACCAAAACCCATCGACCGGCGGAGTCTGCCCAGGCGCAAATGTCACCATGTAAGCACGGGACCCATTCAGGCGTTGGCCTGTCGAGTCGAAGTCCGTGTAGATATAGCGCGTCTCGTTTGGAGCATTGTCGTACATGTTCGACTTCGCGGTCGCAAGTCTCGAAAGATAGTCGTAGCCCCAGTTCGCTCCGTTCGATGGAGAGGTCCAGCCGTTACCGACCGGCTTGCCGTTGTTATGGAAACCAAACAGAGGCCCGACGACCTCCTTCTCCGTGGCCACCGCCGTCTGCGTCAACACCAGTTTGAGCTTAGGGTCTTTCGCCGCAGCGTCCAGCAAAGATTGAAACGTGGCATACAGCGCTTCCTCACCAGGCATCGGAGGCACTTGTTTGAGAATCATGGGAAGCTCATCAAAGAACTTCTCCGGGATGACCCACTTGGTCTCGCCACCCGTTGAAGGAGGGCCGGGGAAATCTGGCGTCGTCTTCCAGTCCATCGTCTTCATCTTGCCGTCGAACTCCGAAAACGGGTAGACGACAATCTGACTAAGGATAGTCTGGACGGCAGCTTTGTCTTCGGGAGTGTCATCCTGGAAGACGCGCGGGAAGACTGCCACAAGGTCCGTAGGCGAATGCAAAACGCCGGTCATGCCTGAAGGTATGGTCCCCTTCCAATTCGGTCCCACGAGCGCATAGAAGCCCGGCTTTGTCCCGTACTGCTTACCAATCTGACCAAACGAGTTCGTGCGCGCGTCCGCGATTTGATAGGTATAGAAGCGCGTGCCGAAATCGGGTACCTGGATCACCACCGGTATCGTATCGGTGCGTTGAAAGCTCGCTCCGTAGACCGTGTCTTGATTGGGACAGGTAACGTAATGCTCTTCGGCGCTGATGTAGTCCGTGAGCATGGATACGTGTCCCGGCGGTGTCGCCGGGATGACTCCTCCGACGCGGCCCGGGCCAGGCAAATCTTTAACCCCGATGGAGCGGTTGAGATTGTTCACCAGCGGCCATCCCCACACGTATGCGAATCGTGCCAACGTGGCAGCGTATTCTGCGGTCATCACTGTGCACGCCGGAGTGCCGACGATTTGATCCTCACGCGCTGGCGGCGGCGGTGTAGCTTGTTCATTTGAGGCCATGGAATCACCTTGCCCGCTCAAGAATCGAGCTCCGGGCAAGGTCACTCTATGTTGGCTCGAGGGAGATGTCTACTGTCACTTTTTCCAGTCGTCGCATAGCTCAGTCGCTTCCACCATCCAACCGAGAGATCGGTTTTTCGGAGCCACCGCTCGATTCCCGAAAAACGGCGCCATCGGCAACTCGATTTCGAAAGCACGCCTCCGGCACGGAGGCCGCGTTCGCATCGGCGGTTTAACGTTGCACCGCGTGGCGGAATTGACTACATCCCGAAGCCGCAAGCAACGACCAAATTGCCCTTTTTCGCGTCTCCATAACTCCCGCCAGAATGCTACCCTCGACCCAACCTATGGCCACCCCCAAAAAGCCGCCCTACCCCTTCGTCCTCGATGCCCTGGCGCCCCTCGCCCCCGAAGTCCGCCGCATGTTCTCCGGCTTCGCCATCTACTCCCACAACCTCCTCATCCTCATGCTCCGCGACCACGCCACCACCTCCCTCCGCGACAACGGCCTCTGGCTAGTCCTCGCCGAAACCACCGCTCCCCAAGACCCAACCCTCCGCCGCGACTTCCCCTCCCTCCGCCCCATCGAGCTACTCGGCAACAAGATCCACCACTGGCTCCTCATCCCCTCCGACAGCCCCACCTTCGAAACCGAATCCCTCCACGCCTGCGACCTCCTCCTCCGCCACGACCCCCGCCTGAGCCGAATCCCCAAGTCCCGCCGCTAACACTCGGTTCGCCGTAAGCACTCGGCTCAAGGGCCAACGGCCCGTCCCATCACAGCCTAGGGCGAAGCCCTAGGTTGAAACCCGAGCGCCGCAGGCCTTTCACTCTGCCGAAGGCCGGAGTGGAGCCGCAGGCGGAACGACAAAATTGCCTTCCTCCGCGCCACACATACTCCTGGCTCTCACCACCCTAATCCGCCAAGGCGTGTCAACCCCCCAACCGCCCCCAAAACGGCCAAACCCTCTATATCGATTGGCGATTTATATTTTCAAAACCTGGCACAATCACCCCCACCAACTCACTACAATAGAAGTAGGACCAAAAAACCAAAATCATCCCTGGCCCATCGCCACCTCGCCGTGGGGATACTTCGACACTTAAACCTCCTGAATGGACTACGTTAGGCTTATGCCTCCCCGTGACCAGGGGGTAATTTTGATACTTAAGCCGCCTGTTTAGAATACTTTACGACCCAAGTCATACCTAGAGGGGTGGGGGGTACCTCCGCCGGAGGCGACCAGCTGGCAGCCATAAGACGATTCGCCGACCGCGACCGCCGCCACGGAACGAAACGATACACTGTGCCCTATGTCCCGCAACCGCTTTTCGCGCAGCGTTCCAAGGTCAGCCAATGATTGAGATCGCCGCCTCTCCATCAGAGCCAACCCGCCTCGCCAACGCGGCCCATGCGGATCTGCCTCACGTCCTTCTCATCCTGGACGAGTTCCCCAAAGCCCTCGGTGGCGCCGAGGTCATCGCCCTCCGCCTCGCCGCCCTCCTCCCGCAGTACGGCTTCCGCGCCTCCATCCTCTCCTTCCACATCTACCCCAACCTGGCGGAGCTGAAGTCGCCGCCCTGCAACATCTACCTCCTACCCATCACCCGCACCTACGACCTAACCGCCCTCCGCGCGGCCCGCGAACTCGCACGCTTCATCAAGCAGCAGAACGTAAAGATCGTGAACACCTTCTTCGAAAGCTCGGACCTCTGGGCCGGCTTCGTCACGCGAACCATGACCAACGCCCGCCTCATCTGGTGCCGCCGCGACATGGGCATCCTCCGCTCCCCCAAACACAACGCCGCCTACCGCCTCATGTCCCGCGCCCCCCATGCGGTCTTCGCCGTCTCCAACCAGGTGCGCAAGCACTGCATCGAGAGCGATCACATCGACGAAAAACGAGTCCAGACCATCTATAACGGCCTCGATCTATCCGACTGGGATCTCGCCACCAGGCAAGCCAAACCACCCGGCGAGTTCCTCATCACCACCGTAGGCCACATCCGCCGCGTCAAGGGCCACGACATCTTCCTCAAGGCGGCCGCGGCTGTCCTGCCGCACTTCCCCAACGTCACCTTCAGCATCGCAGGCGACGTGCTCGAACAGGATTACTTCGCCGACCTACAGGCCCTCATCCGCGATCTAGGCATCGCCAACAACATCCGCTTCGACGGTGGCGTCTCCAACCTGCGTCAGCATCTCGCCAATGCCGACATCTTCGTTCTACCCTCTCGCAGCGAAGGCTTCTCCAACGCCATCGTCGAAGCCATGGCCGCCTCGCTCCCCGCAGTCGTGACCGATGTAGGCGGAAACGCCGAAGCCGTCCAGTCTGGAGTCACCGGATTTGTCGTCCCCTCGGAAGATCCACGGGCCCTAGCCGCAGCCATCCTTCGCCTACTCTCCGATCCGCCCCTGGCGCAGGCAATGGGCCGCGCAGGAAGGGACCGCGCCAAAGAGAGGTTTACCACCACCACGATGCTGACCGAAACCGCCGCAGCCTACCTCGCCGTCCTCTCCACCTAGACCTCAGTCGCCACGCGCGCCGGACGCCTCCACCCACCCCTGACCTTCCCCGCCAGCCGGCTCAACGTCAGGCCCTCAATCTGCAGCAAGCAGTAAACAGGAGACGATTCATAGTGCGCCCCACCACGGGGTATGTCGAACAGATCCGTCCGCGAATCGATATATCCACCATGCGCAGAAAAATTCGCAACGTAGCTGGACGACTGAATAATCTCCAGCGTCTCCGCGCGGATGTGATGCGGTTTGCCAAATGGAATCGCAAAGAGATCGACGGGCTTCCCGATCAGCTTCTCCAATCCGACCCCGCACTGAATAATCTCCGGACCTGCCTTCTCAACCGGGCATGTCCCAAGGTCAACGTGATTGATTGTGTGCGCTCCAACTTCAAAACCCATATCGACCCAAGTCTGAACGTCGCTGGATCGCAGCATCGGGAACGAGTAAGGAGATTCCGCATCATGGGCAAACGTTCGGTTGGTATCGACGAATCCACTATTGATGAACGCACACGCCGGAACCCCGCAAGCTTTCATAATCGGAGCGCCGTTCATCAGAATGTCCTGATAGCAATCATCGAAATGGATCGCAACCGTCGTCGGCCGGAGTGGTCTTCCAGCCCGGAGCTGATCAACTAACTCAGCCGTAGACGAAACACTGTAGCGCTGAGAAATCGCCAGTAACTGCGCGGCGAACGTCTTGCAGTCTACCGTCAGCACATCCTTCGCATAGTCGTTCACGCGGTGGTACAGAATGATCGCAGCCCTGGACCCCGACAACCGATGGCACTTGCGAACTACGAAGTAAATGCCGGAATAGTAGACAAACAGAACATACAGATTCCGCACAATCGTGGAGACAGCCGAATTCCTTATCCAATGCGGTAGCCGCTTCTGAAGCAACATCACTTCTTCGCGGGTAGGCTCTCGTCGGGGCTTATGCTCTTCCATATCGCGCTGAAGCGGAGCAGCCTTGCCATCGCGAATCAAAGTGACCGCAGACACCAGCACATGCGAAGCTTCGTCGTTCAACTTTTCCAGAAGACTATCGGGCGTCTCCCACTCCTGTATCGTCACTGAGCTCCGTGCAATGACATCACCGCGACCCGCATCGCTCTTCGTCAACCGCACACTGACCTCAACGGAAGACGCTCCATCGTAGAGCTCCCAGAATCCGAGAGCCACTCCTCCACCCTCGCTCGCGACGCCTTCTTGCACCGTGATCCATCCCTGTACCGGGATCGTCGCTACATTGGCGACTAGGCCACGAATTCCCAACGCAATTCCCAAATCAGCGCCGCTCTCCTTCAAAACTCGCACAGCATCCGGACTGTTCAAGTTTTCAGCCGCTTCGATTTTTATGCCGTATTTGCGTCCAATATCCGCAATGGAAAAGCAACGGTCCGGAAATGCTTGTCGAAGAACTCCGCTCACCTCCGCTTGTGAGACGGCTGTCTCGTTCACCAAAATAGTCGTCGTCGAAGCAATCGCTTCCAACACTCTGTGAACCGCATACGACCATCCCCTCTCGCGAGTGCGTCGAAACAGCCTCTTGAGGCGCCCGCTCAAGGAGAGACGTTCATCGCTCACAATCACACCAAGCGGTTCGACGCCTGGCAAGCGACACACAGCTTCAATGCTTTGCCTGGTCGACGCACAGTCAAGGCCCACAAGAAAGATGACTTTCAGCTTTGAGCTCTCCAAAGCGGATCCTCGCAAATCAGGCTGCATCCGCGTCCACCTGAATTAGTTCCAGCACCGGCTCTTCGGCAATGAGCTGCTGCGCACGTACGGCTGCACCGATGAGGACCCAAAGCATCCCCGTAATCTCAAGCAAAGTCCACCTGTCGCCAAAGCAGTTGGCTGTCATGCTGGCAAACATGGCAACAAATAACCCGAGTCCAAGACCTCGGTAGAGCGGATCCTCGGCTCGTCTGAAGAGCCTGTAAGAGAGCGAGAGAATTTGCTGAAGAAGAAACAGTGCCATGATGAGTCCAATGATCCCAGTCTCGACCAGAACCTTGACGTACCAGTTGTGTGTGTCCCTGAGATCGTCTACGTGTTGGCCATACTGGAAAGTGGCGAACCCACTCCCAACGATCGGACTCTTCAGGATCGACTCTTCCGCGTTTTGCCAAAGCTGCACACGTTCGTTGGCAGAAGACTCAAGCTCCCCATCGGAAGTTACCGTCATGTTGACGCGTTCACGCACCGGCACAGGGACGACGACCTGCCATGTAAGCAGAAAGGCTCCAAGCACCACCAGAAGTTTTCGGTCTTTCAGAACTCCGAGCGCAAACACGCTCACCAGGATCGCAAGGTAAGCTCCACGCGAAAAGGTATACATGGTTGCAAAAATTGTGATCGCCACCAGTCCATAAGCGATCAGCTTATATTTCTTCCTCTTAACAAACTGCAGAAACCCCCAAAAGAACATTGCAAACTGGGCGAGGAAAGCTGCCGTTTCGTTCGAACCATAAGCAAGTGGCCCCTCATCGCGCTTGCTCTCATTGAAGCTCGCCCAGCTTCTGGACATGCTTTCAAGGATGCAGCTCCTGTCAATAAACAAGAGAGAAATCGCAGTGATGATTATGACCGTCCGAATAGCCTTTCGGTCTTCTACAACTAAACCCGCTGCCAGGAAGACCAGCGGAATAAGCATGTAGCCTTTCCACGTGAGGAAATTCAAATCTGACACCCAGATCGGCGCGGGCGCATTCCCAAGCCCGTAACCGAGCCACAACGATAAATACAGATAGATCCCGAAGATCAACCAGATCCAATAGAGCTTTGATTTCGGAGGCCGTTTCCCATGGATGAAACCTCCGACGATCACGGTGAGGATCAGGATCGTCAACACGTTCCCGCCCAACGGGTAATCGAGGAAGTGATTCCTCATGGCGCGATACGGAAGGAACGGGATCGCATAGTACAGGCCCCAGAGAGGACGCCCGCCCAGCGAAATAAGGCACATGACCCAGAACCCCGCGTAGGCAACCAGCGGTATGAAGTGTCCAATGCCTGTACCTAACACATAACCTCCACGATGCCCACGGAAACGGAAGAGCAGCTATTCCTTTGACTGCGCAAGGATGGTTGGCTGCGCAACAGCTGGCTAACCCAGCGAGGGATTGCGCTTTGACATTGGAGATTTTCCCCCGAATGCCATCGCGGACCCTCATGACTATATTACCGGTCTGTGCATCAGGAATCATGTCCCAATCGCCGCGGTGGAAGCCGCTGTGCCATTGGCGAATCTCGCACTCTGGAGCACTGGCGAGTTACTTTCGCCTCCGCTCAAGCTGACGAAACGATCCGATCGCGCCAATTGCGCTCGTGACCGTCCGCGAGGACGCCAGCAGAAGCGCTGCGAGAAGAATCGCACCCCGCAAACATGCTCCATCATCGAGATTGCCTGGTCCTCTCGGAGATGCTCTTCCAAAGTATGTGAAAATAGGCACGTGGCCACGGTCGACGTCATCATCCCTGCGTTCAATGCCGCTAGCTATTTGCCGTTCGCATTGGAAAGCGTCGGAGCCCAGACCTTTGACGATTGGCATATCGTGCTGGTCAATGACGGCAGCACCGACAATACGGCCGAAGTCATTGCTCCATTCCTTGACCGCTTCGGTCCTAAGATCACGTATATCAAACAGGAAAATCGAGGGCTTCCCGCATCGCGAAACGTGGCGATCCGGTCTTCAACTTCCGAATTCATCGCGCTGCTCGATGCGGACGATATTTGGATGCCTTGCCGACTTTCCGAGTCACTCGGGCCTTTGACAACACGGCCCGAGGTTGGCCTCACGTACGGCCTAATCACGTTGGTCGACTCGGAAGGACGTATCAGTCGCACATGGACGGGAAATCGAGGACACGCTGAAGGACAAATCGCATCGCAAATTTACATGCGGAAGATTGAGCTTCCCTGCCCGACGATTACCTTCCGCAGGCGATGCGTTGACGAGATCGGCTTTTTCGACGAGACAATGCGCGCAACAGAGGATCGAGATTTATGGTTGCGCATCGCGTTGTGCTATGAAGTAGCGTTTATCCCTGAAATCCTTGCCTCCTACAGAATTTCCGCTGGCTCCATGTCGACGGATTCGCGACGTATGCTCGACGCGCAGTTGCATTTCATTCGGAAGCACTACGGCTCAAAAGGTTGCGGTCTCGGTCCACGCCAGATCTCTATGGCTCGCGCCTACAAGCAACAGGCAGAAGCGCTCAAAGGACAAAGCCGCGTTAGTGCTGCACTACTGAGCGCCTTGAGGGCGGTAGCCATCTACCCTTTGGACCTCGACAATTTTAGAACAGCGGCATCACTCTTTACACGTTGGATCTCAGACTGAAAACCCTTTGAGACGGAACCATCTGTTTCGGAATCTCCGCTTAAATTCCGATAAATTGAGAAGCGCAGAGCCCATTTGGCATCTATTGCGCTACTCAGAACAGTCGTTCGCATGACGCGTTAGGGTGATCTCGTAGACCCGCGAAGTCGCCTTCGCTATCGACAGCCAGGATTGATCACCGAAATGCATGACAGAGACTGCTTCGGCGAGACGATACCTCAAGGCTGCATCTCGAGTCAATTCAACGAGTGCTCCAGTAAGCGCTGTCGTGTTTTGGGGATCGACTAGCAGCGCATTCTCCCGATCGATCAGCAGTTCGCGAAAGACCGGCAGATCGCTCGCTACAATGGCCTTGCCTAATGCCAGTCCTGTCGCTAACGCTCCGCTGGTAGTAATGGCGCGATAGGGGTATACGACTACATCTGCCGCCTGATACAGCGCCACCAGATCTCTCGTAGAAACAAAACGAAGATTCAGCTCTACCCGATGAAGTTCGAGACTTCTGACCTGTTCACGAATCTGCTCCAGCAATTCCGGCGCGCCGGTGCCCGCAATCATCAGCCAGCAGTTTCCGGTCTGAGCCTCCACCTGTTGCCACGCGCGCAAGAGAAGATCGACTCCTTTGTAGGGAGAAATAATGCCCTGCCAAAGCACCTGCACTCTCTCTAGTTCTCCGCTGACGCGCGGCGACATGCTCCCTGCGTTTGTGATCGCCAAGTCATAAAAAAAAGGCCCATGAGGGATCACGGAAATCTGTTCCGACCGTACGGAAAACTCTGTCTCAAGACGCGCTTGGATGTGGTTTGAGTGGCAGATAAACCGATCGACGTTCCGGTACAGCTCCCTGAATGTCGGCTTAAAAGTTTCGCCTGTATTGTGCGGAAGCAAATCGTGGACCGTCAGCACAATCTTTGAGCCGCGCTTGCGGCAGATCTTGACGAACCAGAAATCCAGCGGAAGGGGCCACTTCAACATCGGCAGAAACTGGACGTGAATGATGTCAGGAGGGGAAGCCATGAAGCGCAGCGTCAGGACAAAAAGATTCACAAGCGCCTCGATGAGCTTGAGAGCCCGTCGCGGCAGACGCGGCAGCTGAAATTTGCCCACCACGTCCAACAAACCAGGATCGAGTTTGATCCCGCGACTGGAGAAACAATCCACATCGAGGTAATACGAGATCGATCCGACCATCACGTCGACTCCCTCCGCAAGCAGAGCTCTCGAGAGGTACGCCGTGTAATACGGTACCGTCGCCCACAAATCCATCATGAAGACACGTGGCCGCGCGCCCTTCACTTCGTCGGTCCTCGTGCGGGGATCAAAGACTGCCCCCGCTGCCCTCCGCGTTTGCCGGCGATCGCGATCGCTGCGTCATACAAACGAAGATAATCCGACGTCATCCGCTGCGCAGAAAATTCGTCCTCAACCAAGTGCCTGGCGGCACCGCCAAGCCTTTCTCGTTCCGCGACACTTCGTAGCAGCTCAATGATTGCTGCCGCAATCAATGCGGGTTCCGCGGTAGGGACAAGCACCCCTGTTTTACCGTCCAGAATGATTGTTGGTACACCCCCCACGGCAGTTGCCACCACCGGTAAACGGCTGGCCATGCCCTCAAGAATGGCCATGGGCAAGCCCTCGCGTCTCGACGATGAAACGAGCAAGTCCAACGACGCATACACAGCGGGCATGTCGTCGCGACGGCCGAGCATGTGGATACTGCCTTGAATTCCCAGCTTACCGACCAACGCGTCCAACTTGGCGCGATCAGGGCCGTCTCCCACCACGACAAATTTTGTGTTTGGCAGTTGAGACAGCACGTCTACCGCGGAGGCCACAAAGACATCCACGCCTTTCTCTTCAGAAAGTCTCCCAACCAGACCCACTAATGGATATGAAGTCCAACCCAACTCCTCTTTCACAACCGGGGTGGAGCACTCGAACACGCGAAGATCAATCCCATTGCGAATCATGTGGATTTTGCGTGGCCGGACGCCAGCTCTGAGAAGGTACTCACGAACTCCTTCCGATACAGCCACAATGCTTGTATAGCTCCGCAAGATCAGCCGATCGACAAACCCGTACAAGTAGTCCTTTGCATCAATGTCGTACCAAGTGTGGCAAGTTGATACCAGCGGAATCTTCGATGCTCGCAACGCAAAATAAACATAGAGGTCTGCCTTATAACCATGAGCATGAACGACACCTGCTCCCGTTTGCGCGGCCAGGTCTCGAATACGAATGACAGCAGACCAGTCGATCCTGCTCTTGCAGGGAATCAAGTGGGATTCAACGCCCTCCCGGGCTGCTGTTTCATGGAGCTGCAAATTTGGATTCGACGCATTGAGGAACACTCCGAGGACGCTCCGATGCGAGTTCTCATTGAGCGTGCGGGAGATATTCAGGATTACGGATTCTGCGCCGTACATTCCACAGCTGCTTATTACGTGTAGAACCCTCATTCTGGGCTTCTCCCACCTTCAGCATCTTGCGGCTCTTTTCTATTCAGAACGCTCCACAGCTTGTTGTACAAACGATCTCCCAACAGGCTTTGTGCAGCGACCTTGACCCTATATTGCCGCTCAAGACTCGATAATGTATCGTTTCCGGGCTGGAACAAGTGCCGAATCCATTCCAATTTCATATCGCCCCGGATGTTGAGCCGACCGATGGTGAATTCCGATGTCAAATCCTCGGCTTTGGGTTCTGAGGTGAACACATTGGAGTAACCGGCATCTTTGCAAGCAGCGAGAACTCGACGGTTGTGGCGACCACCTGGAAGCGACATGGTGGTGATCGACGTCCCCAGCTTATCCTGCAGCATCAACCGCGAACGGGTTAGTTCCCAGTCCAGATCCTGTTTTGTACAGTGCGTCAGCAGTCTGTGTGACCATCCATGTGCACCTATCAATTGACCTGACTCTTGCAGCGACCGCAGTTCGCGCCAACCCATGTAGCCCGGTTTGTTATCCGTCCATCCGGCGGTGATAAAAAACCGCGCAGTCAAGCCTCGAGACTGCAATGCTGGAAGCGCATGGTCGAAGTCTGATAGATGGCCATCGTCAAAAGTCAGTTCTGGCCACAGAGTGGATGCTGGATCACTTCGAACTGAAATCAGAAGATCCAGGTGGCGCTCAAATTCCTCTGTATCAATCATGTAGGAATAGCCGTTCTTTTTCGGTCTCAATTCATGGTAAAGAACATGAAGCCTGGGCAATGACCGGTTCGCACCTCTGTCCGGAATTATTTCAGCGTCCAAAGTGCAGCTCCCTAATCCCCACATCCTCGTCACTGCAAGCGTAGTCTACCAGTCCTTCAAATTTGCAGTTCGGGCGGATCGGCAAGTTGGATATCGAGCGTCGTAGCATCATTGGAGAGGCTCACCCGGATATCCTCCAACGCGCCCGAGCCTGCCGATTATGTTTTCACTCGGCGAAACTGAACAATGGGCCGTTTGACACTCCTGATAGGATGATGGTGAATAGTGTCACTTCAATTCAGGTAATTTTCGCTATTTCAGGCATGCTGAAACTGCCTCCGTACGCTACGGCTGAACGCGTCTGCATAGCCCCCAACACGCGTTCGCACCCTCGGCTCAAGGCGCTCGCGGAAAGGTTGCAACATGCCACTGGTTTCGATCGTCACCCCGGTGTACAACGCTGCACGCTGGTTGCCTCAAACGTTTGCCACCGTTCAAGCACAAACACTAACGGATTGGGAACATATCCTTGTCGATGATGGGTCCACGGATAACTCTCGAGATCTGGTAGAAGCCATTGCCAAAGAGGATCCGCGCTTTCGTTCGCTGCGCACTCCGCAGAACGAGGGGCCTTCCGCTGCCCGCAATATGGCGCTCGGTGCGGCGCAAGGACGTTTCATCGCATTTTTAGATGCAGATGATCTCTGGCATCCGGAAAAACTCGCCCGCGCCGTAGAGTGGATGACAACCCACAATTATGGATTTATCTATCACGACTATAGGCATATATCCCACGACGGTGCGCTGATAGGGGCTCTAATCACCGGCCCAGAAGTGCTAGATCTGCGCACATTGCATACGCGGCGCGGTACGGGCGGCTGCCTGAGTATGGTTATTGATCAGGAGCGGGTTAAGGACTTTCACTTCCCTCACCGTTACCGCTATACCCATGAAGATTTCTGCGGCTGGCTAAGCATTATCCAACAAGGGGAAAACGGGCACAGGCTTCCCTTCGATCTCGGCCGTTACCGGCTATCCGCGCATAGTCGGTCGTCAAATAAAGTAAGGGCGGTAACGGATACCTGGAAGATCTACCGTGAATACTCCAAACTCTCCCTGGCACGCGCAGCGTTTTGGTGGACTCAATATGTCTGGAACACTTTCTGGCTTTACCGGTATGCGCGCCCGCGCTGATACCCGATCCCTTTAGCCTGGAACGTCCATAGACATGCTTTCTTTGCGTCCGCGGTGGTCATTCGTTCTTTGCTGAGGAGCTTTCTCCGGCACATCTTCCACTGGATCCCCTTTGTGTGCACTCATCGTCGAGGGCCAAAAATTAGAAAGCTTATCTCTAAAATCCCAGCCGAAGTGATGCACAGCTACGAATCGAATTGCGATTCCGGGCCTGCGGCCGTAATTTTCGGTGACCTCACCGGCCCAGGCAGGGCAAATCACATCTAGCTGGTACGCAGGTATTTACTGCCGTTGGTTTAGGGCGTGCCCAAAGCTTGGCAACTTCGCAGCCACTTTATCGCTTCCTGATTCTCCATAATCCGACAATTCGCAACTTAGCCGCACCAAGTGAGCCATCCGCATAGCTCAAGACGGTGTTGCGCCACCCGATGACTTCGCCAGCTTTGGAGTTTCGCCCTCAAGTGGCTACCAATAAAGCCGATAAGCCCTTCAACGCAAGTTCCTCTGGCGAGGTGCGGCTGCTTTTGGCTAGCTGAGATGGCAAAAGTCATTGAGTTCGGGCGTTACCGCGGTAGCCAGATCAAGTCGATCCCATGCTCTGAAACCGGAATTTCGTGAGGGTTCGCCCGTCAATAAGGGTCCTGCTGGCCGGCTCCACGTTAATCGCACTTGCACGCCAGGACGCTGCGAACAATGCGGTCGGCATCAATTTGCCTGACGGGCTATAAGTCATTCACTTACATCAGGTTATGTTGCGCGTGGCTTAGAAGTCGAGTGTAGGTGACTGGCGGTCGCACTCGTTTACGCATTGGTTAATTGTCGAGGGTGGAACTTACGTGAGCAAGCGCACACAGACCTCTGGGCTGACATGATACATTCAGCAGTAACCGCAAATTAGGTTACTATCGTGCTACTTGGTAACAAACAGCTGATTCTGCCGGAAAGTTGCAACGAACGGCAGGAGTGGGGCAACTGATGAAGAAGGCGTTGTTGGTATGCATTTCGGTATTTCTTTCTACAATGTCGGCTTACGCCGCAGTTCCAGTTTGCATGTATCAAGATGTGCAATCAGGACCCGCATCGGGTGGGGAAGGTGGCAATGGCGTCTACCTGAACATTTACGGTGTGAACTTCGGCGCCACTCAAGGGCCTTCGACTGTAGCCGTAAACGGAACTCCGGTGGCCCAATACCTGTACTGGGGAGCGGATCCCACAGGAGAACGGCAGCAGATTGGGGTTCAGATTGCCAGCGGTACCACCAGTGGCAAGATCACAGTGACGACGGCCGCGGGATCGTGTTCGAATCTTAGCTTCACCGTGCGTGCGGGGCACATTTGGTTCATCGGACCGAATGTCGATAACTCTGCGCCTGGAACTGCGGCTGACATGAAAGCCTCAAACTCTTATGCCAGTCCCTGGGGTCTGACCAATTCAAATGTGCCGAACACCAACGGAGCGTACAACACATATCGCACGCCATATACATACTATGAATGCTGCGTAGCTCCGGGAGATTTTCTTGTTTTTCTGGGCGGTGTCAATTATCCCTATTACGACGGTAGAGGATGGGGCGGGTCGCTTACGCTGGATCAGACGACCACCGCTGGAAGTTTCATCACCCTTCAAGGTCGCCCCGGTGGCACGGCGGTTCTTGGTGGTGGCGAGACCAACATAAACGCGATTAGCAACACATGGTCTGGGGGGTACACCGTTTACTCTGGCTTGACGCTCGTGGGTCAGGGTACAAATGGCAGTGCGCTGAACATGTGGAATTATGACCGTGCGGTAGGAAACACGCTCAGTTGCCCTTCTTGCCTAGACGAGGCAGGCGGTGGTATTACCGCTGCCGAAGGCGCGGCCAATGGAATTGAAGCCTTGGGGAATGAGATATCGCAGGTTTCCACCAATACGGCGCTTCTGCCCAACGGTTCGAACAAGCAGTTTCACGATGTTTACGTGGCCGGCAATAATTGGGAATTTGCCTGGAACCGCATCAACAGCACGGCGGCCTACAACGGCGTCCAGGTCAACCAGGACGGAGTTTCCGGTTTTTATAATTTCTCCATTCACGACAACGACATCGCCGATGTGAACGGGAGCGGAATCAATCTCTCAGACATCGACCCTTCGTCCGGTTATGTCCAAGTTTACAACAACGTCATTCATCACACCGGTATAGCGTTGGCCAGCGACGGTGGGAGCGACGACCCGCATTCCTGCATCGCCGTCAAAGGGTACGGAGCTTCGACAGGTACCGGGACTGTAGAGCTCTATAACAATACGATGTACGACTGCAGCTCGTACCTGAACTCCAGCGGCGCGGCCTCAAGCGAAGGTGAATCGTGCGCCGTATTTATCCCCGCTAATCAGCTTAATGTCACCACAAATATGGTGAACAACATCGCATACGAACCAAGCTACGCTCACTCGTCCGTCTATAACGTCTTCGTTTGTGGCGACGGCACAGCGGGAAGCATCGCCGGCTCAAACAACATTTGGTATAGCGGAAGTACTCCAGGGAGTACGGCGTATGCCACGTCCGTCGGCACGATTGAGAACCCTCTCTTCGTCAACGCCTCCGACGGACCACTCACCAATTTCGAGCTGCAGAGCGCTAGTCCCGCTCGCGGGGCGGGCATTTCTGTAGGTCCAGTGGAATCACTAGAAACAAATATCTCCCAACTGACATGGGACTTCAATGAAGTTGTCAGGCCGAATCAGCCGTCAATCGGCGCGTTTGAATACGGCGGCACGTCATCCGCGGATTTAATTTCCATCAGCGCCACACCTAACCCTGCCTTGCCGGGACAAACAGTGACCTTAACGTCGACGGTTGCTCAAACCGCTACCTCGGTTCCCTCCGGCAGCATCACCTTTATGAATGGGAATACCCCGCTCGGACAAGCTTCTCTTGATAGTGCCGGGACAGCCACTCTGACGCTTTCATCGCTTTCGGCCGGTTCGTATGCTGTTGTTGGCTCGTATTCCGGTGACTCGCACTATGCATCTGGCAAGTCAGTGGTTGCATCTCTACAAGTCCTCTCATCGACGACTGTGAGCCTGGCCGCGACTCCGAACCCAGTGACTGCCGGCCAAGCACTCAACTTGGTAGCGACATTGAGCGCCAACGGAGCGACCCCGACCTCCGGAACCGTTCACTTCATGAACGGTTCGACGGTGGTGGGATCCGCAAGCCTGAACAGTGCGGGCGTGGCAACCCTCTCCACAAACTCTCTCTCTGCTGGGACCTACAACCTGGTTGCGCAGTATGCGGGAAATTCAAGCTTCGTGGCCAGCACGTCTCCCGCAGTTTCCGTGACCGTCAATGCCTCAACTGCAACCAGTGCCACAAGCCTGGTTGCTACCCCGAACTCAGTGGTTGCGGGCCAATCGCTGAACTTGGTGGCTACGGTGAGTGTCACGGGAACAACCCCAGCCTCCGGAACCGTTCACTTCATGAACGGTTCGACGGTGGTGGGATCCGCAAGCCTGAACAGTGCGGGCGTGGCAACCCTCTCCACAAACTCTCTCTCTGCTGGGACCTACAACCTGGTTGCGCAGTA
>Ga0302226_10000152_pt1 | contig 64344 bp, 48 predicted proteins | sample II_Palsa_E3_3_FD_193524 | JGI IMG/M metagenome (GOLD analysis project Ga0302226, IMG submission 193524) | Peat permafrost microbial communities from Stordalen Mire near Abisko, Sweden - II_Palsa_E3_3 | ecosystem: Environmental > Terrestrial > Soil > Palsa > Peat permafrost | place: Sweden...
ACGTAGCAATCGCCACCACCGTCCCACCAATATAAATCGCCATCTGCACCACGTCGGTCCAGATCACCGCAGCCATCCCGCCCTCAAACGTATACAGCAGTGTCAGCGCAGAAATAATCCCAATCGACAGTACATCGCGCGTCCCAATCGCAATCCCCACGACAATCGACACAGCGAACACCCGCACACCCTCGGCCGCCGCCCTCGTCAACAAAAACAATCCCGCCGTCACCTTGTGCAGCGACGACCCAAAGCGCCGATCAATCAACTGGTACGCCGTCAGCATCTCGCCCGCAAAGTAGCGCGGCAAAAACAGCCCGGCCACCACGATGCGCCCAATCATGTACCCAATCACGACCTGCAGAAAACCAAAGTCCCCAGCAAACGCCACGCCGGGAATCGAAATAATCGTGAGTGTCGAAGTCTCAGCCGACACAATCGACAGCGAAATCGCCCACCACGGAATTGTGTTGTTCGCTAGAAAATAGCTACGTAATGATCGGTCCGCCCCGCTCTCACCGGACCGCTTCCGAAACCGCAATCCAAACAAAGTAATCCCCACCAGGTACACCGCAACCAGCGCCAAATCAAACGCACGCAGATGATGCGTCCCCGCCAATTGCAGAACCGCCAAAGCCCGAAACGCCAACGTAAGACTAGCCAACTCGATCTCCTGCTAAGGTGTGTGCGGCGCAACCGGCGCCGGTACCGTTGTCGTAGCGGGCGTCGTTGCAGGTGCGGTCGTCGCGGGCGCTGGCGTCGTCGTTCCCGGAACGGCCTGTGCCGCAACCGCCGGCATCCCCAGATCACCAGCCGGCGGCAACGTCCTCAACTCGCTCCACTGCCGCTGCGCACTGCGCACCTTGTCCACCCGCGCATACCACTGCCCGATCGTATAGTCATAGTGCTCCAACACCGGCCTCAAACCCGATGGCCGATAGGTCTTCTCCCACTGTTCCGCAAACATTTGACGCAGCTGCGAGTACCCATCGATGATGTCCTGCAACCGCCCATTCACTCCATTGATATCCGACAACATCGCCGACACCGAAGGCCTCGGCCCCACAGGGTGAACGGTCACCGTCCCCTGCGCCGTGCCCAGCGCCTGCGTATACCCGTCCACCATCTCATCCGCGAGCTGAAACTTCAGCCCCAGAAAATCAATCCGCCGCGCCCCAAACTCCATCGCCGAGATCGCATCCGGCTCGCGCAAATTCGGCTCCTGAGCCTTCGCCTGTGCGATGTACGTCAGCGCGCGCTCCGCATACAACCGGACCTCGGCATTGATCGGCCGCATCTTCTCCGCCATCACCTGCCCGTCCTTCGACCACGGATCCACCCAGAACAATCCGTCCGTGCCCTCCGTAGCGCCGATCACTTTGCTATCGTGCAGCAGCACCATCGCCCCAGTCAGCTCGCCCTGCGCCTGGTTCAACAACCCCAGCGAGTCCCCATGAAACACCTGCGCAAAGCTCTGCTGAAACGCCGGGATCGACGACTCGCCATGCTGCCACGCCGCCGTCGCGCCAAACAAAATCCCATACCAGTTCATGTTCGCCAGCGACTCGCCATCATCGTTCCACAACGTGTTCAACTGCCCCGTCGCTCCATACTTCTGCCCATCGCGCGTAAATTCCTGGATGTCGTCCAGCGCCAGCTGCTGATTCGGCCACACCTGCCGATAATTGTTGATCGACGGCGACACCCACACCGGAATCCCTGCCGCCGTATAAGGCTTCAGCTCCTGCAGAAATCCCTTCGGCTTCGGCGTATACCCCCACGCCACCGCAATCAGCTGATGCTTGATCTCCGGCGGTAATTCCTTCAGCAACTCCGGATCGCTCTGTGCAACATCGCCCCAAAAAAGAATCTTCTTATGCAGCGGCTCCAGGCTCGTCACAATTTGTTTTAGATAATCGATGTACACCGTGGGCAACCCTCGCGCATCCACGTCCGCGCGCGTCCGCCCAATCCCAAGATCAATTGTCTCGTCACCGCCGATATGCAGAAACGGTCCCGGATACATCGCCGCCAACTCCTTGAACATCTGGTCGATCAACGGAATCGATCCAGCCTGCCCCGGCGAAAGCACCGCCCCGTGCGGCGTCTCCGCCACATCCGCATATGTCTCCCATTGCAGCATCTTGCGCAGATGCCCAATCGCCTCCTGCTCGGGAATGACGATGATGTGATATTGCGTCGCATATGCAACCAGCGCGCGCGCGTCCTCCGCCGAGATGCTACCCTCAGGCGGCGCCGGCAACGGGTTCGACGCATACTGCTGCGTGTTCTCAAAGTATGGCGAGTACACATTAATCTTGTAAGCCGCCAGCGTCCGTATCAACTTCTTCTGAAACTCCAGCGTGTCCACCGGCCCGCGCGAAAGATCATCATGCAGCCCGCGATACCGCATCGCCGGCCAATCATGAATCTCCGCCGCATGCAGCACGAAGTCAGGGCATGCTCCCGCGCAGGCCGTCTGCAGCGGCCATCTGTCGATCATCTGCTTGGCCGTCTGCGCTGCATAAAACAGCCCCTCTGCGGTCGCACCGGTCAGCGTTAGCGTCTTCGCTGCATAGCGGATCGTGTACCCCTCCGCACGCATCTCTTCCGTAAAGCTCGCATCCGGATGCTCCGCCAGCCGCCGCAGCACAATCCGTATCCCAGGCCCCGTCGGGATGCCGCGATCCGTCAGCGTCTCCCGCAGATCATTCGCCGCAAACGTGTCCTCGGCCTCGCAGCCCGTGCACACCACGGTCACCGAATTCAGCGGCGCCTGCTCCACACCCGTAATCTGCCGCGGTATCGGAATCAAGTGGTACGTCGTCTGGGCGAAGACAACGGGCGCAAACAGCACGGCGGCGCAAGCCAAGCCTCTGGCGATCAAAGCAAGTCGCATAAGGCTACGGTACACGCCAGCGCCGCGGCATGGAAGGGAAAGCCGGCAGGGAAGGGAATCGCAGCTAACACCCCCGCTCACATCCGCATCCAACCTTTGTGAGGAGTAACTATGAGCACTCAAAGCAGCACTGACAAGGCAACCGATAACGACTTCCACGAACTCAGCGGCCAGGAAGGCCTGAAGAAGATCGCCGAATTGCTCAAAGGCATTCACATCGCCATGATCAACACGGTGGCGAGCGACGGCTCCATCAGCTCCCGCCCCATGGCCGTCCAGGACAAGACCTTCGATGGCAAGCTCTGGTTCCTGACCCGCGTCAGCTCTGAAAAAGTTGACGAGATCCAGCAGGACCAGCACGTCACCCTCACCCTTACCGACACCTCGGCCGCGAAGTACCTCGTCCTCAAGGGCCGCGCCAGCGCCAACCAGGACCGCGCCAAAATCACCGAGCTCTGGAATCCCATGTACAAAGCCTGGTTCCCCAAAGGCGAAAGCGACCCCGAGATAGCCATCCTCCGCGTCGACATCGCCGAGGCCGAATACTGGCAAGCCTCCAGTAGCAGCCTGGTTCGTGGAGCCAGGTACCTCGCCGCTGCAGTCACCGGCGGCAAAACCTCCGTCGGCGAAGCTGGCCACGTCCTCGTCTAACTCCAACTAAATCGGAGCAACTCCATCGATGATCGTCACGCCTGGTGGCGGGTCGAATTCGAACTCGCTGTCAGGCGTCGGTACGTTCTCACGAATATCGCTGAACACAAAATTCGTCTCCGCCCCGTCCGTCTGCGCAATCCGCATCCCCCATATCTGCCCTGCCGCATCGGTCGTAATCCCAATCGACTGCACCGTCTGCTGCATCCCTTTCGGTACCCCCGAAAGCGTGTAGCCCCCATTCACCAGCGTCATCGTCAAACCATCCAACTCCTTCGCAATTTCCGTGTGCCCCAGCAGAAATCGCAGCGGCGACCGCAAATCATCGAGCTGCTTTGCCGGCGTCCGCAGCGCCTGTGAATCCCCCGGCGTATAACTCACAGCGTTCTTTCCATCCATCACAAAGATCTTCCCGGAAGGCGCGTCGTACGCCCAGCGCATCCGCCCTGGCTTGCTCAACGTCAACGTCCCCGTCTCCGTGCGGTCGATCCCCATCCCGCGATACCGCTCCGTAAAGTGCGCGATCAACGTGTGCAAATGGTTATAGTGCGCATCTACCTTCGCCACCATCTCCTTCGCCGACGGAGCCTGCGTCCGTGCGGCCGGAGCCTGCGCGCTCGCCGCCGCAGCGATAGCAAACCCAACCAGCACGCCTAACATCTTCATCCGGAACCTCAAACCGTCTCCTTCGCCTTCGCCAACCGCACCATCTCCACCAGCATCTTTCGAGTCTCCTGCGCATCGTGCACCTCGCTCAGGAAATTAATCCGAGGCCCCTTCATCCCGTCCGCCGTCGTCAGCCGCAGCGTAAATCCCAGCCGGTCCACCGACGTCATCGCCGCCTCGCTCGCCTCGATCCCCGCATACGCCCGCGCCAGCGTCCGCATCGACTCTACGTGGTCCGCATTCATATGCGTCATGATTCCCGCAGCCGCCCCCGCCAGCGGATCAGCCTTCGCGCCCGAAAAATCCGCAGCCTCCACCCAACCCATTACGCCGAATCCGCCCACGTAATACATGTCCACCGGCTCCAGCCGAAAGAAATGGAAGTCCGCAAAGTCCACCCAATAGCGACTGTTCTCATGCCGAGCCAGATAGATCTCCCGCACCTCCGCTTTCTCGTCCTCGGCCACCACCGCCGCATTTCCAACCAGCGTAGCTCGAGCCGCTCCCAGCGGATCGCCATCCGCCGCGGCCTGCATCACGAACAAGCTGCATCGCCCGTCCTCACGCAGATTCTGCGTATGCATCGCCATGTTGCTGATCAAAAATATCGGCCGCCCCACCGTGTCCATCGCGAACGGCATGAGTGAACCAAACGGAAATCCCGGCAGCTTCCGCGACATCGTAGACAGCATCCCCACGCTCACCAGCGACAGCAGTGTCCGGCTGCGCTCCGCGTGGCTAGGCTCTGGAACTTGCGGTCCCGCAGGTCCCGTTGATGCATGTTGCCGTGGTGCAGTTACAGATGTCGTCGACATAAATCCTCAATCTCTCACGCCGCACCTAAGCGACATTAAAACCACTCACCACAATCTTCGGAGTCTCACCACGCGTATCAGCATGCTGCAGCTCCGTCTCTATTGTTCGATGCTCGCCCGGCATCAGCAGCACGTAATTATCATCATAGATCGCCGGCAGAATCCGATCGCCCGTCACCGTCCGCACCGCCTTCACCCGCGTCATCAGCGCCGGCCACGCCGACGCATTCTGCAACGTCGTAGTCAGCCGCCAAATCTCGCCCTCGCGCTTCACCGTCGTCGTCGCTCCCACCCGCGCCTTCGCCAGCGACCGAATCGCCCGATAATCTCCCTCCACCAAACTCCGCAAATAATCGTTGCGCGAGATCACCATCGTCCCTTGCATAAGGGTCAGCCGCAGAAAATGCACAGCCGACAGCCCCTTTGGATACACCATCGCCACGGCCGTCACGACGCTGTCCTCCTTGCTATCGACCGTCACCGTGCGGTCCTCCACGCGCGCCCCATCCATATTGAAAATCTCCACCCGCGCACTCAGCCCGCGCCGATCGCCCCCGCTATAGTTCACCACCTCAATCGTCTCCGCATCGCGATTCCACTGGATATGCAGCGGCTCCGACGCCAGCTTGCACCCAAAATAAGCCGCCGTCGGCTCAAAGAAATAGTCATACGTCTGCCACACAAACGACGGCCAGCACGGATGGCTCATCCACAACAGCAACCCCGCACGATACTTGCTCTGCGACTCAAACATCGCGCGATAGCCTTCGTAATTCACAAACTGCGCGAGCGAAATCCATTGCTCCGCGCTATCCGCGCCACCATAACTCTCATCGATGATGCTGTAAAACGACTTCGCCCCTTGCGCCCCATTCAAACTGAAATCATGCAGTCCCCACTCCAGTCCTTGCGGCCACATCGCGCGCTCCGGTATCATCAACCGCACACTCTCCACCGGCGGAATATTCGGCATCCCAATCTCGCTGTGCAGCTTCACATCGGCAATCCGAAAATACTCCACCGGCGGCAGCGCATGATACGGCCCATGCCCGCTCACCACATCATCAGCCGAGCTCGGAATGTATTGGATCCCCGGATGCAACTCCGCCAGCGCCGCGCGCAAACCCCTCTCCAACACCTTCGGCGGATACCCCTCGTTCCTCCCGCAATACAACCCAATTGACGCATGGTTCCGAATCCGCAGCACAAAATCCCGCGCGTTCGCCATAAACATCGCATCGTCATCGGGCACTGGCCCATCCCACGGATTCGCCAGCCAGAAATCCTGCCACACCATCACGCCATGCCGATCGCACGCCTCATAAAACGTCTCATCGCCAATCTGCCCCACCCAGTTGCGAATCATCGTGAAGTTCATCTCGCGGTGATAGCGCACGGCCGTGTCATACTCGCGCCCCCGATACCGCAGCATCGACTCACCGAATCCCCAATTCCCGCCGCGACAAATAAACCGTCGCCCATTCACAAACAGCGTCAGCTTCCCACCCGCCTCACTCGACGTCATCTGCCGAATCCCAAACTTCAACGTCTTCTTATCGAGCACCTTCGACCCAGCAGCCCCCGCCGCATCAAAACGAATCTCCACGTCATACAAATGCGGCGCGCCATATCCCACAGGCCACCACAGTTGCGGATCCTTCAGCCGCAGCTCCGTATGCTTCGACGCATCTACAGTCACCACCGACGTAGCCCCGCCCGCCACGCTCACCGCCTGCGAAACCTCGACCGTCCCAAACTTAAACCGCAGCGTTCCCTCCACCGTCCCCGCGCGATGATTCACCACGCCCACCTGCACGCTAACCTCCGCCGCCGACGTATCCGGCAGCCGCAGATCGGCCCGCACCCACGGCACCTCCAGCGTCACGGCGCCCGTCTTCTGCAGCGACACATCCCCCAAAATCCCCGTATTTCGCCCGCGAATCGTAGGAATCCAATCCCACCCAATCGACGCATGATACGTAGGATTATCCGCGCCCAGCGCCCCACCATTGCGGCTCGGATTCTCAAATGTCTTCTGCTTCGTACTCCCCGGCGTAGCATTTTTCTCGATCAGCACCGCCAACGCATTCTTCTTTCCCGCAAGCAATTTCTCCGTCACATCAAATCGCCCGCGAATAAACCCGCCGTCAATTCTCCCGAGCACCTCTCCATTCAAAAACACCTGCGCCTTCCAATTCACTCCGTCGAAGTCCAGCCACGTAATCTCTCCAGCGCCCACCGCGGGCGCCTCAAACTCCGTCCGATACCAGAAGTCCGCGCAAAAATAAGAGTCCGAAACGTAAAGTTGATTCTCCCCGAAGTTCGGATCAGCAACAGCTCCCGCGTTATAGAACGAAGTCAGCACCGTCCCGGGCACTGTCGCGACAACCCACCCCGCATCCGCAAATCCTACGCGCGAAATCGCCGCACCCTCCGCGCTCACCTGGCTCTTGCGCTCAACGCGCCAACCACCACCCGCCAGCCGCATTCTCCCGTCCACCATCGCCGGCATCTCCGCGGCAAGAGCCACAACCCCACCGCGTCCCCACACCTCCAGCTCGCTCAGTATGTATCCAGACGGCGAAGTTGGTCGCGTCATCAACACCCGCACGAACCGCGCATGCGCCGGAGCCGCCAACCGAATCTCCTCCACATCCTGTGCCCCACCCAGACGATGCACCTCCGTCCACTTCACCTCATCATCAGAAATCTGCACCGTCCCCTCAGCCGCCCGCGCAATCCAATACAACGCCACGCGATCAATCGTGCACCGAGCCCCCAAATCCACACTCACCCACTCCTCCGCCGACCCCGCGCTCATCCACGCGCTCGTAAAGTCATACGGCCCGCCAATCTCCACTCGCTGCCCACCCCGATAAAACTCCACCTGCCCCACCATCCAGTCCAGTGGCCACCGTTCCAGATGGTTCACACGCTCGCACGTCACCCGATAGAACCTGCTCGCAACCACCCGGGTCAAGTCGATCACCGGATAATACAGACTCATTCCCCGCGTCAGATCCGGCGGATAATTCTCCGTGTCCTTCTCCGCCTCCGCCTTCGCCGAGCCCACCTCCGCCCACGCCCGCCCGTCATCCGATACCTCCACCGCGAACCGCAGATCCTTCGCCGAAACAGTCGCCGGCAGCGCCGCAAACACGCGCATCCGATCCACTGCCGGCGCCTCGCCGCCCTCCACCTGCACCTCCACCCACACCGTCGCCCCCTCCATCTTCAGCCCCATCGGAGGAAAGTGGTCGAGCACAATCTCCCTGTCCGGCTTCGTCAACACCCCATCCACACTGGTCGACACCCCCACCCACCGCGGCATCCGCGTGTCCTTGATCCCATCCGTCACCAGCTGCGCCGTCAGGTTGTAGTCATAGCTGCTCGAGTGCTTCGCCGCCCGCCGCAGCGCCAGGTTGCGATAGGTCGTCGCATCCACCCGCATCGTTGGCGAGAACACATCGCCCGCCGCCCCCGGATAAATCCCCAGCCCGCGCGTAAACTCACCCTTCGCCCCTCCCACAACTTCGGCCGCCACTCCCTCCACCGGCGCACCCGCCGCCACCGGCATCTCCGCACCCGCGGTCGCCGCAGCCCCCAGCGTTGGCAGCGCCACCTCACCAGCCGCAATCATCGAGCTCTTCAGAAACGCGCGTCGCGATAAGGACAAAGCAATTCCTCCCGTAACCTGTAGTTGCGATTAGCCAACTCGCTCTAACGAAACAAGCCGCACCGTTGTACGAACATACTATCCGCAGCCGCACGTGTCCGCGCACTTGCCACCAGTCCACGCCTGCCAGTACGATCCCTGCGTTCGATATTTTCCCGAACTGGTCACACTGAAAATCCGCACCACGTTGGAGAGGCTTTCATGAGTCAGTCCTTCAGTATCGGTATCGGAGGCGCGGCCGGTCAGGGCGTCGCCACTCCCGGAGACATCTTCGCCAAGATATTCAGCCGCCGCGGCCTTCATCTCAACGCCTACAACGCCTACCAATCCATCATCCGCGGTGGCCACACCTTCCTCACCATCCGCACCGGCACGGACAACATCCGCACCACCAACGGCCACCTCGACCTCCTCATCCCCCTCAACCAGGACACCGCCGATCGCCACCTCTCGCTCCTCACCGCCGGCGGCGCCTGCCTCTTCAACGCCGACACCATCCACCCCGGCCAGCCCGCCGACGGCGTCCAACTCTGCCCCCTCCCCGTCTCCAAGCTAGCCGACATCAGCCGTAACAAAGTCGCGCAAAACACCCTCGCCATCGGCGCCGCCCTCAGCATGATGGGCATCGGCTTCAACTCCCTCGAGAGCGTCCTCGAAGAACAGTTCCGCAAAAAGGAACGCGCCGTCATCGACGAAAACATCGCCATCGCCCGCGCCGGCTACGACTACGCCACCCAGAATCTCAAGCCCTTCGATCACGCTCTCCCCCTCACCGACGCCGGCTACGCAGTCCTCAGCGGCAACGAGGCCATGGCCATGGGAGCCGCCGCCGCCGGCCTCAAATTCTACTGCGCCTATCCCATGAGCCCCGCCACCGGCGTCCTCCACTGGATGGCCTCCCACGCCCGCAAGGCCGACATCATGGTCCGCCAGGTCGAAGACGAAATCGGCGTCATCAACATGGCCATCGGCGCCGCCCACGCCGGCGTCCGCGCCATGTGCGCAACCTCCGGCGGCGGTTTCGCGCTCATGAGCGAAGGCCTCGGCCTCTCCGCGCAAGCCGAAATCCCGGTCGTCGTCATCGACTGCCAGCGCGCCGGCCCCTCCACCGGCGTCCCCACCAAGACCGAGCAAGGCGACCTCTGGCAGATGCTCGGCGCAGCCTTCGGCGACTTTCCCCGCGTCATCGCCGCGCCCCTCGACATCGCCGACTGCTTCACCCTCATGCCCGAAATCTTCAACATCACCGACCGCTTCCAGTGCCCCGGCATCGTCCTCGCCGACCTCCTCCTGGCCGAAGGCCGCCTAAGCGTAGACCCCGCCGTCCTCGACTTCAACCCACCCGTCGACCGCGGCGAACTCATCACCTCCAACGGCGACGCCCACGACAAATACCTCCGCTACAAAATCACCCCCAGCGGCGTCTCCCCGCGCGTCATCCCCGGCATCCCCGGCTACACCCACGTCGTCTCCTCCGACGAGCACGACGAAGACGGCGTCCTCATCTCCGACGCCTACACCAACCACGCCAAGCGCCGCGCCATGATGGAAAAGCGCATGCGCAAGATGGACGGCATCGCCGCCTCCATCCCCCCGCCGCAACTCCGCGGCCCCGCCACCGCCGACGTCACCCTCATCGGCTGGGGTTCCACCTTCGGCGTCATCGACGAAGCCGCCGAACTCCTCCGCGAGCAGGGCATCTCCGTCAACCATCTCCCCATCCGTTGGCTCGTCCCCCTCCACGGCGACGCCATCCTCAAAATCCTCAGCAACGCCCGCCACACCATCATTGTCGAGAACAATTTCAGCGGCCAGTTCGCCCGCTACCTGCGCAGCGAAACCAGCTTCGTCGCTACCGGCCACATCCGCAAATACGACGGCGAGCCCTTCTTCCCCCAACACATCGTCGACGCCGTCAAGGAACAACTAGCCGGCGCAACCACCCTCTCCATCCCCGAACACGAAGTCATGGTCTAGCCCAAACACTCCACCACGCACTCCCAGGAGAAAACGATGGCGACAGAAATCATCACCCCAAATCAGATCACCATGGCGAACTTCAAAGGCCGCGTCGAGCCCGACTGGTGTCCCGGCTGCGGCGACTACGGCGTCCTCGCCGCCGTCCAGAAAGCCCTCGTCGAGCTCCAGATCCCCCAGCACGAAGTCGCCACCATCAGCGGCATCGGCTGCTCCTCCAACTTTCCCGGCTTCATCGAAACCTACGGCATGCACACCCTGCACGGCCGCTCCATTCCCGTCGCCACCGGCGTAAAGATGGCCAACCACGCCCTAACCGTGCTCGTCACCGGAGGCGACGGCGACGGCTTCGGCATCGGCTGCGGCCACTTCGTCCACGCCATGCGCCGCAACGTCGACCTAACCTACATGGTCATGGACAACCAGATCTACGGCCTAACCACCGGCCAAACCAGCCCCACCAGCCGCCTCGCCATGAAGACCAAGACCACCCCCTTCGGCAACGTCGAGCGCCCCGTCAACCCTCTCGCCCTCGCCTTAGCCGCCGGCGCCACCTACGTCGCACGCGGCTTCAGCGCCGAACAAAAACACCTAACCGAGCTCATCAAAAACGCCATCCAGCACAAGGGCTTTTCCTTCCTCGACATCTTCAGCCCCTGCGTCACCTACAACCACGACAACACCGTCCAGTGGTTCCGTCCGCGCGTAAAAAAACTAGAAGACAACCCCGCCTACGACCCCTCTGACTGGAACGCCGCCATGGAAAAATCCCAACTATGGGGCGACGAAATCCCCATCGGCAAATTCTACGAGCGCACCGACGTACCCACCCTCACCGAACTCGAACCCGTCCTAAACCCCGGCCCGCTAGTCCACCAAAACAACCGCATCCCGCCAGCCACCGCGCGCACCTTCATCGACGAACTCATGTAACCGGCGCTATGATCCGTCGTCTCGACCCAACCATTTGGGTGCCCCATTCATGAATGGCTTCATCGTTCATGGGTGGGATGCGAATCACCAAGGTCCACCGAAGCCGCGCGGTTGCCTTTGCACTTGCTTTTCTGGCTGTCATTCCGCAGCGCAACGAAGGAATCGGCTTCTCTACCACCACCACGTCATCTCGACCGGAGCGAAGCGTAGTGGAGAGACCCCTGTATTGGCTTTTGTCGCTGCCTGTTCTACTCAAGCCACTACGCCCGCCCGGCAAACTCCTTCAACTCCGTAGACACCTTAACCTTCTCACCCTCTTTAATAAACAGCGGCACCTTAATCTCCAGTCCCGTCTCCAGCCGCGCAGTTTTCGTCGCGCCACTCGACGTATCCCCGCGCACGGCCGGCTCCGTATGCGCCACATCCAGCTCGACAAAAATCGGCAGCTGCAGTCCAATCGGATCGCCGTTATACAAGCGCACCTGCAGCGCGGTCCCGTCGATCAAATAATCCATCGCATCGGCCAGCATATTGCCCGTCAACGTCAGCGTTTCAAAACTTTCCTGGTTCAGAAAGTACGAACCCACGCCATCGCTATACAGATACGTCGCTGGCACCAGTTCCAGGTCCGGCTCGTTGAACTTGTCCTGCGCCTTGAAGGTTTTCTCAAACACCGCGCCAGTTAGCAAATTCCGCATCTTCAACCGCACCAGCGTCTGACCACCTCGCGCCGTCGGCGTGCTAATGTCCGAATCCAAACAGGCATACGGAGAACCCTCAAACTCAAACATCGTCTTACGCTTCACATGAATTGCTTCAACCATTCCGGCCATAACGTCCTCTTTCCTATGCAACGACAGGCCGCCAACCACACAGCAAACCCACGTCCAAATCTCCAATCAAGTATAAAGGCCCAAGCAGAACTCTCCCATGCCCACCACCCCACACGCCCGCTTCACGCCCCTCCCCACCTCCATCCACACCCTCGTCGAGTCCACGCCCAACGCCATCCTCCTCGAAACCTCCCGCTTCGACGCCACCAACCACCACAGCTACCTCTTCCTCAACCCCACCCGCGTCCTCACCGCCAACACGCTCGATGAAATCCCCAACCTCTTCGCGCAGATCGAAGCCGCGCTAGCCGAGGGCCTCCACATCGCCGGCTACTTCTCCTACGAATGCAACGGCCACTTCGAACCCACCTTACGGGTGCCCGATCCGTACGCGCACTTGCGGACGGGTGGGGAAGAGGATGATAGCGGCACCAACGCCCTCCCGCTAGCCCATCTAGCCGCCTACCCCACACCCATCATCTTCGACCACGCCACCGGCACCTTCCTCAACCCCGCGCCTCGACTAAACTCTGTCATCCTGAGCGAAGCGCGCAGCGCGCAGCCGAAGGACCCCGATACACTCGATCACGCCACCACCCTCCGCCCCTTTCAGCCCGCGTCCCCCACCCCCACCGCTCCCATCCTCACCAACCCAACCCTCCACATCCCCACCCCCGACTACTTCGCCGCCATCGAAAAAATCAAAGCCTACATTGCCGCCGGCGACACCTACCAGGTCAACTTCACCGACGCCATCACCTTCCCCACAACCCTCTCACCCGCGACGCTCTTCACGGCCCTCTCGCAAAACCAATCCGTAGCCTACGCCGCCTATCTCAACCTCGGCCCGCAATCCATCCTCTCCTTCAGCCCCGAGCTCTTCTTCCGCACGGATGCCACCACAAACAAAATCACCACCCGCCCCATGAAGGGCACCATGCCCCGAGGCCTCGACTCCACCGAAGACCATCAAGCCGCCCTCGCGCTCCAGCACGACGAAAAAAATCGCGCCGAGCACGTCATGATCGTAGACCTACTCCGCAACGATCTCGGCCGCATCTCCACCCCCGGCTCTGTCCACGTCGACGAACTCTTCGCCGTAGAGCGCTACCAAACCCTCCTCCAGATGACCTCCACCATCTCCGCCACTCTCCGCCCGCGCACAACCTTCTACGACATCTTCGCCGCCATGTTCCCCTGCGGCTCCGTCACCGGCGCCCCAAAAATCCGCACCATGCAAATCATCCGAGAGCTCGAAGCCCACCCGCGCGGCGTCTACACCGGCGCCATCGGCTTCATCGCCCCCGACCGCAGCGCAACCTTCAGCGTAGCCATCCGCACCCTCGTCCTCCACAACGGCGAAGCCCACATGGGAGTAGGCGGCGGCATCGTGGCCGACTCCGTCCCCGCAGACGAGCACCGCGAGGCCCTCCTAAAAGCCTCCTTCCTCACCCGCCCCCACCAACCCTTCGAGCTAATCGAAACCATCCTCTTCGACCAACACTACGCCCGCCTGCCCCTCCATCTCGATCGCCTCGAGTCCTCCGCGCACTACTTCGATTTCCTCTGCGATCGCACCGCCGTGGAAGCCCAACTCCGAGCCTTCGCCCACTTCCTCGACCCCCGCCACCGCCACCGCGTCCGCCTCCTCCTCGCCCCCGACGGAGCCGCTTCCATCACCGCCCATCAACTCGAAGCAGACCCACCCGCCGTCAACGTCACGCTCAGCCCTCACCGCACCAACTCCGCCGACCCCTTCCTCCGCCACAAAACCACCAACCGCCGCCTCTACAATGACGAGCTAACCCGAGTCCGCGCCGAAGGCTTCGACGAAGTGATGTTCGTCAACGAGCGCGGCGAGCTAACCGAAGGCGCCATTAGTAATTTGTTCGTCGAGCAAGCAGGGAAGCTCCTCACCCCGCCCCTCGCCTCCGGCGTCCTCCCCGGAGTAATGCGCCGCCACCTCCTCGACACCCTACCCCACACCGAGGAGCAAGTCCTCACGCTCGCCGACCTCGAACCCCCCAACACCCTCTGGCTCTGCAACTCCGTCCGAGGTCTCCGAAAAGCGCACCTGCGCATCCCGAAACTAGGCTAAACACATCGCTGAGTAACCCAAAACCGGGCTAAGTCATACACAAAACGCACAGATTTACAGCCGGTAAGCCTTCTTCGCCAGCCCATACGCCAACGCGTGCGCCAACTCCACGGCCTCGTCTTCCTCCAGCTGATGCTCGCTCACCAGCCTCGCCAAATACGCGCAATCCACCCTCCGCGCCATGTCATGTCGCGCCGGAATCGATAGAAATGCCCGTGTATCGTCATTAAATCCCACCGTGTTGTAGAACCCGGCCGTCTCCGTAACACTCTCCCGAAACCGCATCATCCCCTCCGGACTGTCATGAAACCACCAGGAAGGCCCCAGCTTCAAACAAGGGTAGTGCCCGGCCAGTGGAGCCAGCTCCCGGCTATAGGTAGACTCGTCTAAAGTGAACAAAATAATAGCCAAACCAGGCTCATTGCCAAATGCATCCAGCAGCGGCCGAAGCGCCTGCACGTAGTTCGTAGGCCCCGGAATATCCGCCCCGGTATCTCGCCCATATCGTTGAAAAATAAGCTGGTTATGGTTCCGAACACTCCCCGGATGGATCTGCATCACCAGCCCATCCTCCAAACTCATCCGCGCCATCTCGGTAAGCATCTGCGCCCGAAACAGCTCCGCATCCCCCTTTCCGCTCAACACTTTACCGAAAAGCTCCGACGCCTCGCTCTGCCCAAGATTTGCCGTCCGAGCCGTAGGATGCCCATGATCGGTAGCCGTACACCCCAGCTCCTTAAACCGCGCCCGCGTAGCCCCCAAAGCCGCCAAATACCCGCCCCACGTCGAGGTATCCTCGCCGGTCATCTCGCCCAAACGCGCAATATTCCCAGCAAATCCATCAAAATCCGGGTCCACCACCGAGTCCGGCCGAAACGTCGGCAGAATCCGCGCCTTCCACCCCGACTCCCGGATCGCCCGATGATCCACCAGCGAATCCAGTGGAGAATCGGTAGTAGCCAACACCTCCAGCCCAAACCGCTCATACAAAGCCCGCGGCAAGAAATCCTTTGTTTTCAACTTCTCAGAGATCACATCGAAGTAATTGTCAGCAGTCTTCTCCGACAGTCGCTCCTCCAGTCCAAACAATTCCTGAAAGCAGAAATCCAGCCAAATCCGAGTCGGCGTCCCGCGAAAAAGGTAGTAATTGCTGGCAAATATCCGCCAAACTCCGCGCGGATCCCGCATCTCCGCCCGCCCGATCTCCAGATCCTCCAGCGATACGCCCTGGCTATACAACATGCGGTAGACGTAGTGATCAGGCTGCACAAAAAGCTTGGCCGGGTCAGGGAACGGCTCGTTCTTTGCGAACCAAGCCGCCTGCGTATGCCCATGCGGACTGATGATCGGCAACGCCCGCACTTGCTCATAAAGCGCCCGGGCGATACCTCGCGTCCCCGGATCTGCGGGAAACAAACGGTCTTCATGGATCAGCATGACGTGTTCTTCACTTTCTATCCCAAATGCATCCTGCTCGAATCTGCGAGCAACACGGAAAGTATACAAACATAGAGATCACGTCGGCTTCACCCAAAGTCCCGCACGCGCAAAAACAAATGGGAGACCGCGATAGCGGCCCCCCACGGTGGATCCTCAAGAAAGCAATCAGAACGTCAACTGTAGCGACATTTGGATCTGTCGCGCACTGCCGATAGTGTGGCTCACTACGCCAAGTCCTGCAGGGCAGTTGTAGAAGCCCTCGTTGCTCGCATTGCAGGAGGTTGGCAGCACCGGTGTTCCCGCTTCCGGGAAGCCGTTATAGTTCTCGTTCTGCGACACCTCGTTGCCCGGCACGTCGAAGCTGCTGGTGTTCGACAGGTTATATACGTCGAATGTGTACTTCAGGCTGTAGCGGTCGGTAAACTGCGTCATCTTCACGAGCGAAGCATCCGAACGCTTCTGGAACGCCTGCCGGAAGATGTTGCGCTGCCCTGTCGTGAAGGTGTTCTCATAAGGATCAGACGTCGGCACAGCTCCGTTCAATCCTCCAGCCGGAAGTAATGGAATTGTGAAACAGGAGGACTTCAGAGCATAGTCGCCAAACGCTCCCGAGAGACCCGTCTTCGCGCTCTTGGCCGTACAACCGGCCGCAAGCGGCACAATTGGGTTCGTGATCCCGTTGCTTACACCGTAGTAAATGCTTCCCACAGCGCCGCTGAAGTCGATAACACTATAAGGCTGACCACTTTGCAGAATGGTCAGGCCAACTAGCGACCAGCCGTTCGTGAAGTAGCTCGCCACATTGTGCTGGTGCACAAAATCGGGAAGCCGATATACATAGTTGAAGTTGATCACATGCGTACGATCAAAGTCAGCGGATGCATATCCATCGCGCAGATTTAGAGGGTTGTTGCCGTTGTAGAAGAGCCCCAATCCGCTCTGTTCGTCCAGTGCATGCGAGTACGTATAAGACGCTGCGATCTGGAACCCGTGGCTCATGCGCTTTTCAAGGTGAGCCGTGAGCGCATTGTAAGCATCCACGCCCGCCGCCCTGTAGTCGATCGATTCCGCCGCATAGCCAATGTACGGTACGCGATGGTCGATGTTGCCGCCTTCATAGTCGTAGTCGTATCCCGTGCCGTCAGGCAGGTTTGCCCCCTGCACGTTATAGCCGTACGAATAATGCTCGCCATGGATCGGGCTATTGGGCGAAGCAATGCCCGGCTGATTGAAGGGTACCGGGATTACCTGGTGTCGGCCGACGTTGCCCACGTATCCGAGCTCGAGCAACAGGTCATTGCGTGGCTGCCACTGAATATCCAGCGTGTAGTTGTACGTGTACGGCAGCTTGTTCGCTCGGTCGTAGATGCCCAGTGAGATGGGTTGACCGCCATCTTCAATGCTGGCAATGTTCGGCAGATACTTGCTCAGATCCGACGACTGCGGGTTGGATGGCGGAGCCGACTGAACGTTGGTATAAGGATTGGCCAGGTTGCCGGTAGCCGCCGTTGGCGGTGTTATGGGAGGTGTGGTGCCGCCGCCTCCGCCGCAGGTTGGAATGTAATAGGAATACAAACTTTGCACTGGGCACGTCTGTGCCGTCACAAACGGGAGTTGTTGGTTTACACCGAACGGTCCGCCCGTCACTGTGCCGATCGCGTAGCCCGGCGAGAAGTAACTGAACAGCTCGCCCCGATCGTAGTACATACCGAAGCCGGTCCGCACGACCACCTTTGAGTGGAACATCGCCGGCTGCCAGGCTGCGCCCAGCCGTGGCGCAATGCCCCATTGCCGTCCCGTCAAGGTCGTCTTGCTTACACCTTTCGTTCCATTGGCATTGTTTCCCGCAATGATGAAGCCTGGCTGCGTAATCGTGTCCGTTCCCTCATCGTATTGGTATGCGTTTGGATCGCTCGAATTGTTCGCGTTCGGGAAGTCGAAGTTGAAGATCCTCCCATACTTTTCCGTCAGGCCGCCGTCCCAGTCATACCGCACGCCGGCCGTCAGGCTCAGGTTCGGTGTGATCTGGAACTTGTCCTGGGCAAATGTTCCGAGCTGGTTCGCCCGATAGTACCGGTTGGCATCGCCCTGCAGGAAAGAGCTCACATAAAACGCCGTTGACGAGCTGCCGGGCGTCACGTAACCCTGAGCGAAGGCACTCAGGTCGTCGGTTGCCACTGTGCCCGTGCCGGGGCGTTTGTCGATCGTGTTCAACTGCGTATAGCTGTAACTTGCACCAAATGTAAGCGTGTGCTTGCCCAGCGACCAGATCGCGTTGCCCGAAGGTTGGAACCGGTTCTGAAATACGCCGGTATTGGACGACTGTCCTTCCGCGTTCGGTCCAATGTTAAGAATGCCCGTACCCGGCAGCCCGAGGTCGTACGCTTCATTGCCCAGCACATTCACAATCGAAACACCCGGAAAGTAGGTCGATCCAAATTCGTTGATCGATACCGTGCCCAGCGAGCCGGCCGGAATCGCCTCTGGTGTGAAAGGCTGCTCGTTGGTCTCGTAGATCTTCTCCCGAATGAAACCGAATGTCTCCTGTGTACTGAGGTTCGGCTTCACGAGATACGTGTTATTGATCGAGGCCACCTGCGCGCCCGAATCCAGGTGCTCCGTAAAGCCCGGCACGCTAGAAAGTGAGTACGGCGCCAGGGTGGGATCATGCTGGTAGTAGTATTTGAGCGCGATCGTATCCTTCTTGGACGCGTTGTAGTCAATGTCCGCGACTGCCATATCGGCCTTGAACCGGCCTGTTCCCGGCAGGAACGCATTGAACGGATGCGTCGGCGTCATGCAGCTCGATCCGCAACCACTCCCTTGACCGTCATTCGGGATCAGCCACTTGCCAGGCTCACCCGGCACTGACGGCGAGTTGAACAATCCGAGCGCAGTGTTATCAATATAAGCTGGCGGCGAATCCGGATATTGAGCGCTCACAATCGTCTGAAATCCCGTGGCCGTACGGTTGCTGTCAGAAAGTCCCACCGGAACGGCCAGGAATGAATCACCGATCTCCTGGTCCGACACCTGCAAGTGCTGGTACGAGATAAATCCAAACAGCTTATCCTTGATAATTGGTCCGCCGAACGTTCCGCCCACCAGGTACCGGTGCAGCTCTGGGTTCTTCATATTCTCGGGAATGCCGGGGTCGTTCTTGAAAAAGAAGGGTGCAGCGTTGATCCAGTTTGTGCCTCTGCGTCCAAACAACGACCCATGAAATTTATTCGTTCCCGAAGCCGTGCTCATATCGATGTGCGCGCCTGAGGTCGATCCCTGTTCCGCGTCATACATTGACGCATTCACCCGCAATTCGTCAATCATCTGCGGAGCTGGTGACGGCAGTGCATTGCCAATGGAAAGATAGATCGAAGCAACGCTCTGAATCACACCGCCCGCTCCGTCACTCGTAGAAACGCCGGTGCTGTTGATTACGCGCGCCGAGCCAACATCGCTTGTGCTCTTACCATTGAACAGGTTGCTCGCGTCCACACCGTTGAGCGAGAAGCTGTTGCTCGTATCGCGCTGACCATTCGCCCAAATGGGAGGGTTGCCCAGTCCCGAGTTGGCCCCTGTGCCAGACGGAAGTTCTGCGCTCACGCCCGGCGAAAGAATCGCCGCGCCCAGTACCGACCCGGTTGGCAGTGGAATGGCCTCGATTTGCGCTTTGTCCATCACGTAGCCATTCGTCGTATCGGTCGCGTTCATCAGTGGCGTCGATTCCACTGTCACCGACTCCGACACGGATCCCACCGCCAGCTTGCCCGGCAGTGTAATCGTGCGATCGGCCTGCACGTCGATCCCCGGAATCCGCTCGGTCGTGAAGCCGTTCAGCGCAAACGTGACCGTGTAGGTGCCGATCGGTAGGTCAAATAGCTCATAGCTGCCGGTTCCACTGCTCTTGGTGGAACGCACCAGCTTCGTCTGATCGGACGTAGCCGTTACTTCCACCCCTGGAATCGCGCTGCCTGCGGGATCGACCACAGTTCCCGTGATACCTCCAAGCGTCTGCTGCGCGAACGCAGGATAGGTAACACAAAACATCGCGGCAAAAATTAGAACGAGGGCTGAGAGTCTGCTGTTCAAATACACCAATGCACTACCTCCTGAAAATAAATCACCGTCGGTGCCGCTGCCTGTCGATATACTTCGACACTGCATCCGCCGCGCCGTCGACAATGGCTAGGACGTTGCTATCTATAGGGCCCGCTGGTTGTAAGAAACTTCTGTAGAAACCGAGAATCGGTTAGCTTCGATTGCTGGATGCAAACTTGCCGTTCAGTTTTGATGGACCACTGCGTTGCCTCCAAAAGGGTGTTCGGGGGTAGAGCGCTGCCTGGACTGCTTATTGCAAATCGTACGGGACGGCCTCCGCAAGTTAAAGAAACTAGCTCCGGCGAACCGGTGGGGAGAACCTTTTGATTTTCTGAGCCGTATCGAGAGAATAGCCCAAAATGCTTCGCGCATAAAGCAAATTGATACACCACGTGAATTTTCCGTGGAAAACCAACAACTCTTCGCTACCGGCGCTGGTTTCTGGGATGACAAACGTCATCTTGCTTTGCTGACGCACTTCACTGCCTTTCGCTGCAACCCTCTTCCATACTCGCTCTTGTAATCAGTCAGCCCACACAGGAGACTCCCGATGAGCGCAGTCCTCGATCACATCCAGGCAATCACCTTCACGGCGAGCTCTGCTGCCGTCGCCTCGCTTTCTCACATTACGAAGCGTTACGCCAACGGCGTGCTCGCGCTGGACGACCTCTCGCTCACCTTGCATCGAGGAGAGATCGTGGCCCTCTTGGGCCCAAACGGAGCCGGCAAGTCTACCGCTGTTAAGCTCCTCATGGGACTCAGCGCCCCCACCAGCGGCACTGTCCGCATCTTTGATGCTGACCCGCGTCATGCCACCACGCGCCTCCGTACCGGAGTCATGTTGCAGGTTGGCAAGGCTCCTGAGATGCTCCGGGTTCGCGAGCACATCAACATCTTTCGCGGCTACTACCCCGCTCCCGTCCCATACGCTGACCTGGTTCGCGCCGCTGGTCTCGAAGGCATTGAGTCGCGTATGTTTGGACAGCTCTCCGGCGGCCAGAAGCAGCGCGCCCTCTTCGCCCTCGCTCTCGCCGGCGATCCCGACCTTGTCTTCCTCGACGAGCCCACGGTCGGCCTCGACATCGAAGCACGCCGCGGGATGTGGGCTGAGATCCGCTCGCTGGCCGCCCGCGGCAAGACCGTGCTCCTCACCACCCACTATCTCGAAGAGGCCGATGCTCTCGCCCACCGCATTGTCGTTATCAACAAAGGCCGCGTGATCTGCGAAGGCACGGCCGCCGAAGTGAAATCTCTTGGTGCTGCCACTGCCGGCGCCAGCACCAGTCGCACGCTGAAGATCATCCGCTGCGTCACCGATCTTCCCAAAGCCACCCTGCTCGCCATCCCCGGTGTTACGACCACTGAACTCAAAGTGGGGGTCACCGTCATCTCAAGTACGGAACCCGAACGCACCCTTCGAGAACTGCTTGCCCTCGACCAAAACCTTCATTCGCTCGAAGTCCAAAGCCCAGCCCTCGAAGACGCTTTCCTGGCCCTAACCAGCAACTAGTTATCGAAGGAGCCCGCTATGTCGACCACCGCCTTCACCCTCCCCGCCGCCCACTCGAACTCCATCGCGCGCACCCTGCGCATCTTCCTCACGGAAGCCCGCTTCGAGTTTGTCCGCCTCCTCCGCACCCGCGCCTTCTCGCTCGCTGTCATCGGCTTTCCCGTCATCTTCTACCTCTTCTTCGGCCTCATCATGAACCGCGGCGAGCACGTTGGCAGCGTGTCGGTTGCCAAGTACATGCTCGGAAGCTATGCCGTCTTCGGCATGGTGGGGGCCGCGCTCTTCGGCATCGGTGGAGGCCTTGCAAGCGAATTCAGCACTGGGTGGCTGGAGCTTAAACGAGCCAGCCCGATGCCTCCATTGGCTTACCTCGTGGCAAAATGCTGCTCAGCGGCTGCCTTCGGCCTGGTGATTGTCAGCATCCTCACGCTGATGGCCATCTCCATCGCGCATGTATCGATCACGCTTCCCGAGTATGCACAGATGATGGCGCTGACGCTGGTGGGCACGATCCCGTTCGCCTGCCTGGGCATGGTGATTGCGCTGCTTGTGCCCTTCAACGCGACCCCCGGCGTTATCAACATGGTCTATCTGCCGATGAGCTTCTGCGGAGGTCTTTGGATGCCGATCATGCTTCTGCCGCACTGGCTACAGAAGTTCGCTTTGATTTTGCCGACGTACCATCTCTCGCAACTTGTCCTCGGTTGTTTCGGCTACACGACGGCCGGGAGCCCGATCAGTCACTGGCTGGGGCTAATTGGCTTCACACTGGTCATGCTGGGTGTTGCCGCAATCGCCTACCGCCGTCTCGAGCAAAACTCCTAACCGGTCGGCGTACACTTTTCAGGAAGACTCATGACAGCGAGCGAACCCATTTCGAGGAAACGTGAAAATAGGTGGGCATGGGTGTGGTTCGCCTACACCGGCTTCCTCTTCATCGGTCCCATCCTCGAGCCCTCTTGGTATCTTTGGCTCGCTACCCTCGCTGTGTTCTTTGCCTTCGTCGGCATCATGTGGGGCTACATCCGCGCTGTGGACGAAGGCCATCCAGCCCGCTTCTGGATGATCGCCGCCACCTTCGCTCTCGGCCTCATCAGCTTTCCCTGGAACCAAGGCGGATCTACCTTCTTCGTCTATGCCGCAGCGTTCTTGCCCTTTACCTTCGTCTCCCTGCGCAAGGTCTTGTCCCTCTTCTTTATCGAAGTCACCTTTGTTCTAATCGAAGGCGCCGTCTTCCACTCTGCGCCCAACTACCTCCGCATACCTTGGTCCCAGGCATTCTTCGCCATCTTTCTCATGATCGTCATCGGCGGCGGCAATGTCTTCTTCGCGCAGCAACGCCGCGCCGAGCGCAAGTTGCGCGCCGCACTGGATGAGAACCTCGCCCTCGCCGCCGTTGCCGAGCGCGAACGCATCGCCAGGGATCTCCACGATGTGCTTGGCCACACGCTTTCGGTCATCGCCCTCAAAGCCGAGCTCGCCGGCCGCCTCATCGACCGCCAGGATCCCAGCGATTATGCTCGAGCCGCCACCGAGATCGCCGACGTCGAACGCATCACCCGAACCGCCCTCGCCGAAGTTCGCGAGGCCATTGGTGGTTACCGCGCCCGCGGCCTTGGCGCCGAAATCGAAGCCGCGCGACTGACCCTCGATGCCGCCGGCGTTACCCTCATTTTCGACTCCGCGGTCACGAGCGCTGCCAACCTCTCTGCCCCGGAAGAGATCGCCCTCTCCCTCGCCCTTAGAGAAGCCGTCACCAACATCGTTCGCCACTCCTGCGCGACCACCTGCAACCTGCGCTTCATTACCGAAGACAATCATCGCCGTCTAGTCATTGAAGACAATGGCCTGCATGCCATCAGTCGCGAAGGGAACGGCCTCCGCGGCATGCGCGAGCGCATCGAGTCGCTTGGCGGTCATCTTTTCCTCGAGCGCGACAACGGCACACGCCTTCTCATCGAACTACCCCTGCGCGAGCCTGCTGCCTCATGACCGCTTCCACTCCTATCCGCGTTCTGCTCGCCGAAGATCAAACGATGCTCCGCGGAGCGCTGGCCGCCCTCCTCGATCTCGAGCCCGACATCACAGTTATCGCGCAGGCCGCCAACGGCCACGAGGCCCTCAAGTTGGCACGCGATCTCTCGCCCGATGTCATTGTCACTGACATCGAAATGCCTCAGAGGACTGGTCTCGAACTAGCCTCGGACCTCAATCGCGCGGAGTCCCGCGCACGCGTCATTATCCTTACTACCTTCGCTCGCCCCGGCTACCTCCGGCGCGCCCTTGATGCTGGCGCCCGGGGTTATCTGCTGAAAGAGCGCCCCGCCTCTGAGCTCGCCGAAGCCATCCGCCGCGTTCACTCTGGCCTTCGCGCCATCGACCCCGCGCTAGCTGCCGAAGCTTGGACCGCCGATCCCGACCCGCTCTCCGATCGCGAGCGCCAGATCCTACAGCGCGCCGGCGACGGTCGCTCCTCCGCGGAAATCGCCGCCGAGCTTCGCCTCTCCGAAGGCACCGTCCGCAACTACCTCTCCGAGGCCATCGCAAAGCTCGGCGCCACCAACCGCACCGACGCCGCTCGCATCGCCCGCACCCGCGGCTGGCTCTAACCCTCCAGCAGGGAATCCACTGCTCCCTCCTTCAGTGCCACGCCCGTCAACTTCATCGCCCGCGCTGTCTTCATCAGCCACATCAATCGCTCCGCCGCCTCTTCTACGCTCAATCCACCACTCCGAATGTTTGAGAGGCAATTCCGATCCGCGTCTGTTCGGCCGGCCCTCGGCTCCCATGTCAAATACGCCCCCATGCTGTCCGTAGCAGAAAGCCCCGGGCGTTCTCCAATCAGCATCAGGCTGCATCGCGCCCCCAACCTCTCGCCAATCGCATCACAGACGGCTACGCGTCCTTGTTGCACCACCGTCACAGGTCCCATCGTCCAGTCGTCCTCCGCCAATCGCGGCAGCAGCAACGCCAATAGCGGAACCGCATTCCTCTCCACTGCCAATGCCGACAAGCCATCCGCGATGCTGATCGCCAAATCGCATGGCATCGACTTCAAGACCGCCGCCGACTCTGCATCCAGCGACCGCCCCCTCTGCGGATACCGCAGATAGCTTGCTCGGTCGACGGCGCAACTCCGTAGCGTTAACACCTCAACCCCTTGGTCCGCCAGCGTTGGAAGCTCATTGCGCAACCTGCGTGCAAACGCCTCAGCATCCAGCGCGGCGTGTACCGCGTCGCGCGCCTGTGCATGCGCCAACTGAAACTCCAACACCTCCGACGCCGCGATGCTGTGCCCGCTCATTGGCAGTGAAACTCGCGCCGCAGTCAACGAGCGCAGGTCAGGCGCCGCTCGCTTCACACCCGTATCCGTCATAATGCGGCAATCCCTTGCACCTGCATCGGAGCACCGAGCTTGCGTGGCATGTCGCCAGCCAGCCACGCCTCAAACTCGGGCGCGGGACGTAGCCCCAGCGTCTCACGTAGATACAACGCATCCTGAAACGATGTTGACTGATATTGCAGCATGATGTCGTCCGCTCCAGGAACGCCCATGATGTAGTTCACACCGGCTGCACCCAGCAGCGTCAGCAGGGAATCCATGTCATCCTGATCGGCCTCCGCGTGATTCGTATAGCAGACATCGCACCCCATTGGCAGTCCCATCAGCTTGCCGCAGAAGTGGTCTTCCAGCCCTGCCCGCAGAATCTGTTTGCCGTCGTATAAATACTCCGGCCCAATGAACCCCACCACCGTGTTCACCAACATCGGATCGAATGCCCGCGCCACCGCATACGCTCGCACCTCGCACGTCTGTTGATCGATTCCATGGTGCGCATTCGCTGAGAGCGCGCTGCCTTGTCCGGTCTCGAAGTACATCACATTCTCGCCCACTGTCCCACGCTTCAACGCGCGCGCCGCCTCGTTTGCCTCTTTCAATATTCCCAGGTTGATCCCGAACGAAGTATTTGCCTTTTCCGTTCCCGCAATCGATTGGAACACCAAGTCCACGGGTGCTCCTTGCTTCATCGCGGCCATCTGCGTTGTTATGTGAGCCAGTACACAGCTCTGCGTCGGAATCGCATACCGCGTGCGCACCATGTCGATCAGCCGCAGCAGCCGTCCTGTGCTCGCCACATCGTCGGCTACCGGGTTGATCCCAATCACGGCATCGCCCGAGCTCAGCATCAGCCCGTCCACAATTGCCGCAGCAATCCCCAACGGGTCGTCCGTTGGATGATTCGGCTGCAACCTGGTCGAGAGCCGGCTGCGCAGCCCTACCGTCGTGCGAAATCGCGTCACCACCTCTATCTTCCGCGCCACCGCCACCAGATCCTGGACACGCATTAGCTTGCTGACCGCAGCCACCATCTCTGGCATTAGACCCGGAGCAAGGGCCCGGAGCGTGTCTCCCGTAGCGTGGTTTGAGAGCAGCCAGTCCCGAAACCCACCCACAGTCAAGTGCGACACCAAGGCGAACGCCTTTGCATCATGACGATCAAAGATCAGCCGCGTGACCTCATCCTCCGCATAAGGAATCAGCGGCTCCTCGACGAACACTCTCAACGGCAAATCCGCTAACACCATCCGCGCGGCCACACGCTCCACCGCGCTCTGAGCAGCAACACCCGCCAATTCATCGCCTGAGCGCGTAGTCGTGGCCTTCGCGAGCAGTTCTTTCAGCCCATCAAAACGATAGGTGACACCATTAATGCTATTCCGCAGAAGCATAAGATTGCGTCTCGTACCAATCGATGAACGAAGTCTATCAGTAAGCAAGTTCCTGCTTTGGAGATCCTGAGGGACTCCTCTTGATTGTCTTTGATTAGCTGCTTGTATTCGAGACTGTGACCTGAGCTTGAGGAATGAGCGCGCTGGAGGGTCGAGAATACCTGTGTGATTGTAGTGGCGTTGGATTGGGCAAAACGAAGGTCTTGACCGACGGCGAAGTAATTGTGTGGCGCAAACGTATGTCATTCAATGAGCTAATGTGTCAGTTCGCGCTATGTGTCCATCCGTTGATCCATCCGAAAGCATCCAATCTATTATGCCGTTGACTTTACCATCGCCGATTTTGCCCATGCTCGCTAAGCGCGTTGATGAGATTCCGTCGAATGCAGACGGGTGGAGCTTCGAGCCGAAGTGGGATGGCTTTCGTACGGTAATTTTCCGCGACGACGAGGAGCTACTCCTGCAAAGTCGCGATGGCAAGCCGCTTGATCGTTATTTTCCCGAGCTCCGCGGTCCGTTGCTGCGACAACTACCAAAGCAATGCGTCGTGGACGGCGAGATCGTCATTGCACGGGAAGACCGTCTGGACTTCGATGCATTGACACTGCGCATTCATCCCGCCGCGTCACGTGTCAAGACGCTTGCTGCTCAGTCGCCGGCTTCGATTGTCTTCTTCGACCTGCTTCAAGTCGAGGGGCGCGATCTGCGCGATGAACCCTTCAGTGTCAGACGCGCCGAATTGGAGCGAACCCTTGGGAGTGTTCAATCGCCGCTGCACTTGACGCCAGCAACGACGGATCGCGCAACGGCGCAGGATTGGTTCACGCGCTTCGAAGGCGCGGGCCTTGATGGCGTGATCGCGAAGCCCGTCGCTGGACCATACACGCCAGACAAGCGCACCATGCTCAAAATCAAACACGAACGCGATTGCGACTGTGTCGTCGGAGGTTTCCGCTGGCACAAAGACGGCTATGGAATTGCGGTTGGTTCGCTGCTGCTAGGCCTTTACAGCGACGTAGGCAAGCTGCAGCACGTAGGAGTTTGTGCCAGCTTCACGGCAGCCAAACGCCAAGAGCTTGCGGAATTCCTCGCACCCTATCGCGAAGATGCTTTGCGCGATCACCCATGGGCAGCGTGGGCCGATGAGGCCGCTCAGGCCAGCGGCCGGTTGCCTGGCGGCCAATCACGATGGAACGCGGGCAAGGACCTGAGCTGGGAGCCGATACGGATAGAGCTTGTGGTTGAGGTCGCTTACGAGCATATGCAGGGCGACCGCTTTCGACACCTCGCCCACTTCCGCCGCTGGCGCCCCGATAAACCACCGAAAGACTGCACCTACGAGCAACTCGAGGTCGTTCCACCCCAGGAACTAATGAGCATCTTTCCAGAAAACCGCTGATCACGCCTTCTCTTCGCGCCACTGACGCGTTGGATCATCATCGGGATCAGGAACGCCCTGCGCGGGTCGCATCTCTTCCGGAACATGTCGCAGGTTCACTCGTATGCGATACCACACGTATGCCGAGCCGCGCATGCGATCCACCAGCACGTCATCCGGCGCCAGCAAAGCTGCGGCGTCCGGGTGCTGTTGTTTCCAATGCTCCAACCCAGCTTCCGCCGCGTTCTTGTCGGAAGATTGTGCGATCACGATCAATGGCATCTTCGGTTGTCGACGACCTTTCTTCGCAGCCCCTGTAGCTGCGGGATCAGAATCTTCGCCCTCGGCCTTCCCCGCCCTTTTCTTCGCGGCCGAGGCGCGAGCCTTTGATGGTTGCACGCGCGCGGGCTCGCCTCCCCCCTTGCGAAAATGCGGAGGCCACGGCGCGTCGCCAATGCCTTCGGCCTCATCGCGTGAAGACATCTCTAGCAATGCATCCAGGGCTCCAGCGTATTCGTCCATCGCTGCGTGCGGGTCGCCGATCTTCGCGAAGCGATCGGGGACCGTCAGCACCGTGAAGTCGGCCGGGTCACACGTCATCACCTCATCCCAGCGCAGGGGCATACTCACACGCGCATCAGGAAGAGGTCTCACCGAAAAGGCAGAGCAGGTGGTCCGATCCTTCGCATTCTGGTTGTAGTCCAGAAATACGCCGTGCCGCTCTTCCTTCCACCATTTGCTGCTTGCCATCGAACAGCGCTTCTCGACCGCGCGCGCGAGCGCCAGCGCCGCCCTGCGTACCTCTGTGAAGCTCCAGCGTGGCTCAATGCGCACATTGATGTGGATGCCGCGTGAGCCGCTAGTCTTAGGCCACGCCACCAGGCCCAGGTCGTCCAGCAACGCCTTCACTTCCATCGCCACTGCGCGCACTTCCGTCCAAGCCACTCCGGGCTGAGGATCGAGATCTACGCGCAGTTCATCCGGATGATCAAGATCTCCGCTACGAACCGGGTGCGGATGCAATTCCATGCAGCCCAAATTCATAATCCACGCGAGACCGGCGGCATCATCCACGACCACTTCCTCAGCGGTACGCCCTGAAGGGAATGACAACTTGACCGTCCGCATCCAGTCGGGCAAATCGCTCGGTGCGCGCTTCTGGTAGAACGGCTCAGCCTCCGCGCCGTTCACAAACCGTTTCAGAACCACGGGACGGTCCACGATTCCGCGCAGCGCTCCCGGTGCCACGGCCAGAAAGTAGTGAACCAGATCAATCTTCCTGAGTTGCACGCCTCGAGTAAAGTAAGGCTTCGACGGGCTGCTGATCCGCACTACCCTGCCACCAACCTCGATCAACTCAGCATCGTCTGCTTTTGCCATCGCAGCCCTCGTCGATAAAGTGTGATGCGTCCTACGCGCAATGTGTCGCCAGCACACCCGGCGGCAATCTTTATTCGACGCCTGACGATAACCGACTTCACTTACATCTACCAGGAATGGAGGGTCCCATCGGCCAACCGACAGACCGGGAGATATGCGCGCTTATACGGAAACTTGGCAGCTAGCTTTTCGTCGATATCGACTCCGTGTCCAGGCATCTCTCCCGGTTCCATTGTGCCGTCGACGAAGGTGTACGCATGCGGAAAGACTTCATCTGTAGACGTCGAGTGGGGCATGTGCTCCTGGATGCCGAAATTCGGAACACTTACATCGAAGTGCAGTGCGGCTCCCATGCACACCGGCGATAGATCGGTCGCTCCATGGCAGCCTGTCTTCACACCGTAAAGATCCGCAAAACTTGCGATACGGCGCAAGTGCGTGATTCCGCCAGCGTGGACTACAGTGGCGCGGATGTAATCAATCAACTGCTCGCTGATCAGTTGCTTGCAATCAAAAATGGAGTTGAATACCTCACCGACCGCGAGGGGTGCCGTGGTGTGTTGTCGAATTAAACGAAATGCTTCTTGATTTTCCGCCGCCGTCAAATCCTCTAGCCAGAAAGGCTGAAACTCTTCAAGGCTCTTGCCCAAGGCCGCAGCCTCAATGGGTGTCATTCGATGGTGGCCGTCATGTAGCAGCGCCAGGTCGAAGCCAAACTTCGACCGAACTGCGTCCATCAGCTTTGGCATAAAGCGCAGGTACTTGGCAGTATCCCAAACCTCTTCGCGCGGCAGATCACCATCTGCAGGCTCGTAGGGCTTATCGCCATGGGGGACGCCGTATGCATCCGCAACCCCCGGAACGGCTGCCTGCACGCGGATCGCCCGATACCCCAACTCTTGTTGCTTAGCCACCGACTCCAGTAGCTCACTGACTTCATGCCCATTCGCATGGGCGTAAACCATAACACCTTCTCTGCAGCGGCCCCCGAGCAACTGGTATAGCGGCATGCCGGCACGTTTGGCCTTGATATCCCAGAGAGCTACGTCTACTGCTGCGATGGCGCTCATCGTCACTGGTCCACGGCGCCAATAAGCTCCCCGATAAAGATACTGCCAGGTATCTTCAATGCGATCCGCATCGCGCCCAATGAGGCAGGGAATTACATACTCCTGCAAATACGCAACGACCGCCAGCTCGCGGCCATTGAGGGTACCATCACCGATGCCATAGATCCCATCCGTCGTGGTGATCTTGAGCGTCACGAAGTTTCGCCCCGGACAGGTAACAATGACCCTAGCGTCCATGATCTTTGTGCTCAACGCGAATATCCTCAGTGAACTTGATTCATAGCAACACCTGCGCGAACCCGATCGGGCACGATGCTTAGATAATCCAACGGTGCCTTCTCAGGACCATCGGGCCAGCCAGTCACCTGGACCGAGTCTCCGTGGTGGATAGCCACGTGATCCAGTGATCTACGGGTCGATGTGCTGCCGTTTAGCGTTTCGCCAGGCAATGTGTCGTCCGCGGTCCAATGATCTACTTCTTGGCCCGCGACGGAAAGAGAAAAGCGCGAATGTCCGTGCAATAGATCGAAATACTGCACGCTGATATCGTACCAACCATCCGACCCAGTCCACGTCGTCTGTACGGCACACTGTGGCAGGTTGCAGATGACAGCTTTCCCGCCCGATGCGGTCTCCCATGGCGTAACCGGTACGACGGTGTAACCAGTAAGTGTCATAGACTCTGCCTCGATACGGCCCGGATAATGATCCACCCTATCGAGCGCATCCGGGATGCCAGACTCCTTTGTAAACCAACGGGTCACCGCATCCCGCCAGACGATCGCCGATCCGGCCTGATAATTCAAGCGTTTCAGGACCTCTGCATACGCTGCGTCCGAAACCTTGCCGCGCAGTGCTTCCCAGGCGGGTATCTGCTCCGCGGCTGCCTGCGCTCCCCAATAGTGCGTGTTATCAATCGTCTGCATAACCGTCAGGCCGGAGTGCAGTCGATAGGTATACGGCACATGATGCATGAACAGTAGAAGATCGTCAGGGCACGTCGGAAGTGATTCGTAAGTGGCAGCCAGCGGTGCAGGGTATTGACCGATGTATTCAGTGCCGGTCGCAACCGTGCGATCCATACCAGCCCCGTGCTCGTCAGCTCGTATCCACTGTCCCCATCCATTGCGCTCTGCAGACTCTATGCCCGGCCCGAAATGCGCCCCCACAATATCCGTCAGCGTCCCAATGCCAAGTGGCCCCGTATAACTTTCATAAATGTGCCAGGAGTCTAGTTGCAGTTTGTTGACCGTCGTCCGTACCTGCTCATCATTTCCAAACGTAAGCCGCGTCCACTCGTCAATGATTACTGCTGCACTCATGTTCGGATCCCAGGCAAGCCGTCCAAAACCATACAAATTGGCAAGAGCTAGCGGATTGCCCAACCATCCATCCGTGCCGACGTTCGAAACACCGACAAAGCCACCCCGCTTGTGGTGCTCAGTGGCAGTGGGTTGTCCACTCACGATGAGCTTTACAGGCAGCGGAACTGCACTTGCGGAGGCACGCATATCCGTATCCAGTGTCTTCTTCCACATGGGAACGAGATAGACCAAGTGGCGCTGCTGCCCCGTGTACTCCTGCGTCACCTGCAACTCGATGGCCTCATTCGTATTAGGAAGTCCCGCAAGCAGTGGGCTCACGGGTTCACGCACTTGGAAGTCGATAGGCCCGTATTTGATCTGCACGATCACATTGTCGTCAAACTTTCCATCCAGAGGATGAAAGTTGTCGTAGCCGGCGCGGGCGCGATCCGCCTTTCTATCTTGCCAATCGAGATGGTTGTTGTATACGAATCCGCGATACAGGACCACTCCGCTGTGCGGCTTCAGGGCACGAGCCACTACGTTTGCTGCGTCAGACTGGGTGCGTCCATACTTCGACGGCCCAACCCTCCCTTCGGAATCCGCCTTGATCACGACACCCCCGAAGTCTGGAATGACAGCGTAGATTTCGTCCATCTTCGTCTTCCACCAGGTGGCCACCTCTGGATCGAGAGGGTCAAACGTCTTAAGGCCGCCAATCGCTTGGGGACTGCTCATATCGACTGACAGCGAAAGCCGAACACCATACGGGCGAAACACATCTGCTATCCGAGCGATCTCGTGGAGATTCTCAGGTCGCAGAAGATTGAGGTCGGCATTAACATTGTTGATTGTGCAACCATCGATGCCCACAGAGCTAAGCAGGCGTGCATAAGCTGCGGCCCTGGAAAGATCGGCGCGCACCTTCCCGTTCTCGAAGAAGATGGATGGTCCAGCATAACCACGTTCAATCGTTCCATTCGGGTTGTCCCATTCATTCGTCCAGCGGATGGCTGCCCACGGCGCTGACCCTTCATCAAGCTTGGTCAGCGAATGCTGCTGCGCGATCTCGCGCAGCAGGGCAAACGTTCCAAACAAGACTCCGCGGTCGTCTCCGCCCTCGATCACCAGAGCATCCTTGTCCCGATAGAGTCTGTAGCCATCGTGTATCAGGGATACTGTCGGTGTGGCGTGCGGTCGCCACGCATTGATCTCGGCCTGTGTTCCGAGTACGACCTCGCGCTGTCTATCGCTGCTCTCCGCACGCACAATCCGGGGTTCATGCTGTAACATGCCCCGCCATCCCACAGAAAGTTCCTTGGCAGCTGAGTCTTCGAGCATGCTGTTCCCAAGCTCAACAACCGTGTCTGGGATACCACCGGGGAAGACAATCGCAGACTCCACAGCTTTGTAGGAAAGCCACGCGGGATCGCCTGGCCCAAGCAGTGTAGGCCCCGCAACATCCTGCGACCTTGCCGTAGCTAGCAAGCCGCACGCAGAGAGCAACATGAACTGCACTAGGCGTAGGGCGGGCAAACTCACCGTGGCAGTTCCTCGCTTCCACGAATTCTGAATCTAGCCGACACTGAGCCGTCAGCTGCATCCGTTGGCTGTGTCCCGCCTAAGTGAAGGACGTAATTCCCAGCGCGCACAGCTCTTACGCCCTTCGCGTCTACGGTACTAAGAGCCCGCGCTTCCACCACGAAATGAACATGCTGCTTCGTATGCGGGGCCAGAGTTAATCGGTCGAACCCAACCAGCGCCAATCGCGGCGATGTAGGTTCTGCAGGAGGCGAGAGGTACAACTCGCTCACCGCATCACCAGCGCGATCACTCTTGTTCTCTACATCAGCATCCACAAGTATTGCGTCGCCTGCCTTGAGTGACGCGGCGGAGAGCTTGAGATTTGTCCATTGGAACGTCGAGTAGCTTAGCCCATACCCAAAGCCCCAGAGCGGTGTACCAGCATAATAGCGGTAGGTGCGGCCAGCCATTGAGTAGTCGTCAAAAGGTGGAAGATCCTTTGTGCTGGCATAGAAGGTAATTGGTAAGCGCCCTGCTGGGTTGGCCGCTCCCGCCAGTACGTCGGCGATTGCGCCGCCGCCTTCCTCCCCGGGATACCAAGCTTCCACGATAGCATTCGCATGCTGTTTCGCCCAGTCAACAGCCAGTGCGCTACCGTTCATCAACACAACGACAAGGGGCTTACCCGTAGCTGCCACTTCCTCCAGCATCTTCTCCTGCACCGCAGGCAGTTCGATGCTGGTGCGGTCTCCTCCGTCGAAACCCTGGACATGTACGGGCATCTCTTCCCCTTCTAGCTCAGGGGACAATCCTACGAAAGCCACCACTACATCAGCCTGTTTCGCTAAGTCGATAGCAGCCTCGCGTTCGGCATCGATTGGCGGCATCCAGCTAAGCGTAATGCCGGCACCGAACAGCTTCGCCTTGTGGGTGTACTCGATCCGAAACGCGTGAGGTTTCGCGTCGGCAAAGTGCAACGTGAATGGCTTCAATCCGCCCGATCGATATTCCGTAGCCGGTACAGGTTGATCCGACAGTGGCTTTTCGTCGAAGTACACTTTCAAGCTCTCCGCATCTCCACATGGATAGCAATGGGCCAGCGAGAAGTTGAAGTTATAATCTCCCGCAATCGGTGCCTGAATTGTCCCTGTCCACCGCACGCCGAAATGGGAAGGGCTGATGCTCTTATCTGGAGTTGCAGCATCCCAGTCAAACGCTATCTGCTGATCGACGCGTGTCATCGCAGGCGCACCCTGAAATTCCACATTGTCGAAATACTCGCCCTTCAAGCCGAAGCCTCGGTCACCTCCTGCTGGGTGCAGTAATGTTCTCGGGACGGAAACCGGCAACTCGCTCACATACGGCGAGCCTTGCGCGTATCGAATCTGATCGACTCCGAACGCATTTTCCAGCCCAGCAAGTGGCAAAATCGGTTGCGACGGCACTGCGTTATAGTTACCTTCAATCGCCGCCAGGCTGGCCGCGTTCGGGCCGATCACGGCAATCTTCACAGACTTCTTCAGCGGCAGGATGCCGTCATTCTTGAGCAGCACGATTGATTTTTCCGCCGTCTGGAGGGCCAACTCCCGATGGGCCGGTGAGTCATCCTCAGAGAAGGGAATCTGTGCATACTTGATCTTTGATGGATCATCAAACAACCCGAGTTCAAATCGTGCCATGAACAGTCGGCTAACAGATCGGTCAATCTCTTTTTCGGAGATCAGCCCATCCCGAACTGCCTTCACCAGTACCGCATATTCCTTGCCACAACTCGTATCGGTTCCTGCCCGGACAGCGGCTACAGCTGCATGTTCGAGATCGGGCGAATAACGATGACCGATGGCAATATCGGTGATCGCTGCGCAGTCTGAGGTCACATAGCCATCGAACCCCCAGTCTTTCCGCAAACGATCCTGCAACAGCATGGTGTTTGCACACGCCGGTTCGCCGTCCACTGCGTTGTAAGCGCACATCACGCTGCCAGCCTTGGCCTGCGTCACCGTGGCCCGAAATGCTGGCAGATACGTGTCTTCAAGATCATGAGCCGACGGATCGATATTTGCGGTGTGCCGGGTGGTCTCAGGTCCAGAATGCACCGCAAAGTGCTTTGGCGTCGCGATGGTCTTGTAATACCTTGGATCGCTTCCTTGCAGCCCTTCGACGAATGCGACGCCGACTCGGCTGGTCAGAAACGGATCTTCTCCGTATGTCTCTTGGCCACGTCCCCAACGAGGGTCACGGAAGATATTAATATTGGGCGACCAGATATCGAGACCGTAGTAAATGCTGTGATTACCTTCGCGCAGTGCCTCGCCATTCTTGGCTCGCGCCTCCGTACTAATCGTGTCTGCCACTTGGTGAATCAATGGCACATCCCACGTTGCAGCCAGCCCAATCGCCTGGGGGAAAACTGTCGCATAGCCCGAACGCGCAATTCCGTGTAGTCCCTCGCTCCACCAGTTATAAGCGGGCACGTTCAAATGGGGGATAGCACTTGCGTCGTTCTGCATCTGGGACACCTTTTCCGCGAGCGTCATCTGTACCACCAGTGCAGCAACTCGTTTCTCCGTCTCGGATGTGGGCGTATGCGTTGGAACCTGGGACCGTGACATTGCAGAGAAAGCCGAAGCAACACATAAGCAGGCAACGCTCATTTGCTGGAGAGACCGTCGACGTTTCGCGAGAGAGATTAGGGAACGTGTCATCATGCTGCCTTGATTTTGGGTGTGGTGAGGCTATTGGCCAGGTGGCGTCGAAACTATTTGAATGAATCAACGGTTGTCAAGCGAGACTTAAAGCGTTTTACATAGTAGATTCTATGCTGTGTCGAGTTAGATCCCGACACAGCAAAATTTGCTCTACTAAGTCGTCGATCCGTTGTTCGTCCCAAGCCTGCGTCGCAGGCTTGCCTGCCTATGAGCTCGTTGACCGCTCTCACCCTCGCAAAGCGGCAACGCTTTCATCAAGGCTCTTATCGATTGGCAGAAACATATCTGTCTTCGTCATCTGCAACAAAGACATGACACGGGCTGTAACCCCACACAGCCTAAGAGTCCCCTTCTTCTCGTTCAACATCCCGTAGGCATACATCAACATCCCTAAGCCCGCGCTGTCCACGTATTCCACGTCCGTAAGGTCGATCACCATTCTGGAAACGCCGTCTTCGATGACAGCCTGAACCTGGGAGTCGGCGATTTTCAGGGATGTACCCAAAGTCAGGCCTCCGGAGAGTCTGACCACGGCAATCCCGTGGGGGAGATTTTCAATGTTTACGCTCAGTGGCATCCGCAAATTGTACTCCCATGCAGTTGCTCGGAACTCTTGTCGCGATTGCATTTGGATAGGAAATACTGACGCACGCCCAAGGCATAACACCGCATGGATCAAGATTCGTAGACCAACAATCCCGCGATTCAAGCATGACCAGGAGGCACAGAAAAAGCGCGAACAAATTCGGCTGCGCGTCTTAGTGGATCCGGAAAGAAACGGTGTACGCGGTAGGGGTCGAACTTAGCTTGACCTCGGATCTTCTATCTGGCTGGATCGCCCCTTTGCTGGGTGGCAAGCTCTTGGTTGGTCTGTTGCAGGAACCTGCCGTCGGGATCGGCGTGAGACCAACGAGTGAGGAAGTTCCGGTACGCGTCGATGGCGGCGGGATGATTCCCTTCGGCTGCAAGAGCGCGGGCCAGTTGAAGCCAACTCAATGGATAAAGACTGGAGGTTGGATCGAGGCGCTGATTCCCGAGGATGTAGCGGAAGTCTTTTTCGGCCAGGGCAGGCTGGTTGGCGGCGAGATATGCGAGGCCGCGGCGCATGGGCAGGTCTAAGCCTTTGGAGTCGAACTGGCGGTCCGGTTCGAGAAGCGCGATCGCGTCGTTGGGCTTGTTGTTGGAGATGGCGATCTGGGCGCGGATGAGCGGCCCCCAGTAGAGCTTCCAAAGCGTTCCCTGTGGATGCTCGGTCTGCATTTTCTCGAGGCCGGCAGTGGCTGCCGCGATGTCGTTGATGTCTGCGAGACCTAAGAGGTCTGTGCCGGTCTCGGCGTCGGGAGGACTGGAACGGAGTAGGCGGGTTCCTGCGTCGACATCGCCAGCGTCGATGAGATCGATGCCCATGCTTCGGGTGTAGGAATCGGCCTGGGAGTGGAGGCCCTGATCGTTCATGATTTGAGTTGCCGTTGAAATGAGTTTGTGGGCATCGGTGAAGCGGCCTTCGCCGATGGCGATTCCGGCGTCTTCGAGGATGAAGAGCGGGGCCTTGGGGTGTGCGGCTGCCCAATCGCGCTGCGTTTTGAGCATGTCTGCATCGTGAAGGAAGTAAGCGACCGAGAGACAGGCGGCGCGCAGGTGATCGCCGTCGATACCCTGCTGTACGGCGTGGTTGCAGGTTGTGCGGGCTGCCGAGCCGTTGCCATTGGACATTTGAGCGAGGGCAAGATTGAGGTTTAGGCCGACGTGCCTGGGACGAAGAGCAACGGCATGGGCGGCGGAGTTCTCTGCGTCTGGCCACTGTCCGAGCTGCTGCTGGGTGAGTGAGAGGCCGTTCCATGCAGTGACGGATCGAGGATATAGCTGCGCCCAGGTTTGATAGGTCCTTTCGGATTCGAAGAGGTCACCGACAACGACCATCTGGTAATGAGCGGTGATGGTGAGGCGTTCGAGAGCGCCAGCAGAGTCGCGCAGACTGTAGGCCTTCTCAATGGCGTCGCGCGCCGACATCGGATCACCGTTGAGGCTGGCGTTGTAGGCCCAGAGATCGTTCCATGCGATGGCAAAGCCCGGATCTTCGGAGATGGATTTTTTTAGCAGGTTGATGGCTTCGGGAAGCTTGCCCTGCTCGGCCATTCGGGACGCTTCGCTGTAGGCTTTGAGCGCTTCGAGCGAGGCAGTGGTCGCGGGCGCGAGGCGGGCGTTGAAGCGGGCGACGCTGCTTCGGGATTCTCCGAGCTGATGGCGGATGCTTTCCGATAACTGGTCGATGCTGCGAGGCAGGTACTCGGGTTTGTCGGCCTCCTGGTGTGCGGCAGCGAGGGTTGTGCCATCCACGCAGCTGGTGGCTTCCTCGGTGAGCAAGAAGTGCTGGCCACTGTGGACCATCATGCCGTGGAGGTACGCCTGGCTGTTGGTCCGTTCGCAAAGATCGCGGGCAATGACGGCGGTGATTGGCTCGTCGGGTTTCTGCTTCATCTCGACCAGTGTGGAACTCATCGTGTCCTTGGGGACGAGCGAGACGAAGGGGCTCTGGGAGAGGTTCATTCGCAGTGCGGAGAGCAGGGCTCGGTCGAGAACCGCGTCGCCGGTGGTTCCGTCTATGCCGGTGACAACGATCTGGACAGGAGGTCCACCGGTGCGTTGCTCCCAGCGCTGCCAGGCGAACCAGCCTGCAATGGACAGTGCCGCGAGGGTGAGGGCTGCGGCGGTGATCCAGTAGCGGGACCGTCTCCTCGATCCGAACGAGAGTTGCTGGTGGGGGACCGCGTCCACCTCTTCTTGCTCGAGGGTGATGCGGGTGATCGACTCACTGGCACTGATGATCATCCGCTCCGGGGCGAGGGGCTGATTTGTCGGGACACGAGAGATAGAGATAGCAAAGCGATAGCCGCGGCCGGGTACAGTTTCGATGATCCGACTGCCGGAGCCGTGGCGGGAGAGGGCCTTGCGCAGAAGGAAGATGTGCTGGGTGAGGTTGCTCTCTTCGACGAAGGACTCTGGCCAAAGGGTACGCAGCAGTTCTTCTTTCCCAACAACTCGGTCCGAATGATCCACCAAGTAAAGAAGAAGGTCGAAAGTCTTCCGATTTAGCGGCAGGGACTGGTCGCGCCACGTCAAGCGCCACTGGGCCCGATCAATTTCGTATTCCTCAAATTTGATCAAATCATTGGAAATAAAGGACATGGGCCGATTGAGAGTCAATTGAGCAGCGATTGAGACGGACTTGAGGACGCAGGTTCAGGCGTCGTGGGAGAACTGTGTGAACTCAACGAAGCAGATTCGGAAACTCTACTGAATCCAGACGAGCCAAGTATAGCAATGCCCGCCACGACTCTCCGCAACTATATCCCGGCTGGTCCTGGCTCAGTAAAAGGCGACATGAAACGAACACAGCGACTTTCGATAGAGATCCAGCACCGCGAAGTCACGATCACGGTGTCCGGCTCGACGGTCGAGCGACAGGAAGAAGTTCCGCAGGAAGCTGGGAGCACGATGGTCTGTGATGTCTGCGGAAGTCCCTGGGTCTCGGTAGTTGTGCACGGGGGCGACGGAGCCATTACCAGCGCCAACAGCATTCACCGAGCACTCGAGCAAGCCGGCATGCATGTGCAGGTGTCCGCAACCGGCGAGCTGACCATCTGCCGCAACTCATTGGAAGCCCTCAAGGAGAAACACTGATGCAGACCACGATTCGGATGTCACACACGGGGGCCGGGCGGTCCACTCTTTCTGTTGAAGTTCGCGCGAAAGGAAGAGGAGGCTGGACGCGCTGGTTCACCTCCTTTTCAGGCTGGGTGGGAAGAAATATCCCAGCGGCTCGCACACGGCGCATTGTGTACCTGATGCTCGCAGTGTGTTTCCTGGCTTTGATGGGATTGATTGCTCCAGTGACTGTCCAGGCGCAGACGGCCTTTGTCTACCCGCTCAGCGCCACTCCGGGCTACAACCCCACCTACAGCGACGTGATCAGCGCCTCCATTCTGGTGCGCGACAGTAACACCGACGCTCCCCTCACTGGCACCGTCAACTTCACCGTCGACGGCGGTACCCCCATCCCTGCCACCATCAACAGCAACGGCTATGCCTACGCCGACCTTGGCCAGCTCTCCATCGGCAATCACACCATCCTCGCCACCTACTTAGGCAACGGCACCTATCCCAGCGCCACCTCCAAATCGCTCACCTTGCCCATCCTCGATTCACCGCTCTCGTTTGTCGGCACTCAGGGAACGACGATGTTCGTGGACGGATCGGTCTTCAGTGTCCAAGGCGTCGCCGTCGACGCACAGGACAACCTCTACATCGCGGACCGGTCACTCAACTTCGTCAAGAAGGAGGACACCTCCGGCAACGTCACCACCATCCCCCTCACCGGGCTCAATGCTCCGGTGGGCCTGGCCCTCGATAACCCCGGAAACCTCTACGTCGCCGATACCGGCAACAACCGCATCCTGAAGTACGACACGTCCGGTACGCAGACAGTCGTGCCGGTTACAGGCCTCTCGGGACCGACGTACCTGGCCTACGACCGCAACAACGATATCCTCTACATCGTCGACCCGGGCAACAATCGCGTTCTCAGCTACACGCCCTCGGGCGGTGCGATCGCCACGGTTATCAGCGGTTTGACCGCCCTGCGCGGCGTCGCGGTCGATGGTTTCGGAGATATCTATGTATCCGACCGCAACGCCGGCTTCATGGAGCTCAGTTTCTTCAATGGCCAGACCTTCCAAACGCCGATCTACGGCACCACGCTTGAACCTGGCGGCATCGCCGCTGGCATCGGCTACAACATCATCCTCAGCGATGCAGCTACCAACGCCGTGATTCTCTACAACAACGACCCCGACCCCAGCCTGCAGGGAAGCCAGGTCCAGATCAACGACGGCGAAAACCCAATCATCGGCATGGCCTCCGACAGTACAGGCCGCGTCTACCTGGCTGCCGGCGGTCGCGTCGATGTCCTCGACCCAGCTTCAGGACGTTTCCCCGACACCGCGGTTGCAACGAACAGCCGCTCCTACCTCATCTTTCAGGAGCCGAAGGCGGGTTCAACCTTCACCATCGTTCCCCAACCGGCATCGATCTTCAGCGGACCCGGAACGCAGGACTGCCCAAGCACGCTCGGTGGCTGCTCCGTCGGTATTAACTTCACCCCCCAGGTAGCCGGCATCAACACGGGCTCCTTCAAGATCCAGGGCTCCACCGACGAGGGCGACATTCTGCTCTGGGGCAAAGGTATTGGCGGCGGCGCAGTCTTCACTCCCGGCCTCTCCACCCAGAGCAGCTCCGGCGTTGGTGCCATCGGCGGCGTTGCACTCGATACCGCCGGCAACCGCTACGTAACCGACAGCAAGAACAACAGCGTCCTCAAGATCACCCCTGCCGGCGTGTCGACAACGCTCCCCTTCACCGGCCTCTCGGCACCCACGCAGATCGCCGTCGACGCCCTCGGCACGGTCTTCGTTCTGGATAGCGGCAACGATCAGATCGAGGCGCTCCCAACCACAGGCACGCAGTTAACAGCCTATGCACCGAATGGTGAAAGCGGCCTCCCCGGCAACATCACTGCCTTTGCACTCGATGGCGATAGCAATGTCGTAGTCGCAGGTGATTCTAACCAGGCGGAGGCCTCCGTAAAAGGTGGCGCCCATGCCAAGGCCCAGCCGCACGCCGACGGCGGCTCCTACGGTATCGCCTTGGTAGGCGATAACTACCCTCCCAGCCTCCCCTTCGAGAACACCCACTACGTCGACGCTGCTCCACTCACTGCCCCAGCCACAGCCGTAGCCATCGACGCCGAAGAGAATGTCTATGCAGTCGACGCAACCGGCGTCTTGAACCGCTACGGTATTGACGGCACCACCAAGCAGCTCGCCGCAGGCCTGTCCACTCCAATGGGCCTTGCAGTCGATGCGTCCGGCACCGTCTATGTCCTCGGATCCACCAGCACCATCACCCTCATCTATCCCAATGGCACCAGCCCCCTCGTCGTCAACGGCCTCTATATCCCCGCCGGATTCGCAGTGGACCGCTTCGGCGACATCCTCATCGGCGATGGAGGAGACAAGCAGTTGATCTATCTCGACCGCACCCAGCAAAACTACGTCTTCGGCGACGTCAACGTGGGCCAGCCGGAGACCCTCGACGGATCGATCTCAAACATCGGCAACCAGCCGTTCACCATCAACGGCCCGTTTCCCGCGAACGCCGAATTTGTTCAGACGACGAACGAGTCTGCCTGCGCGGCTCCAGCTGGTTCGACCCCGGGCACGACGGTTGCCCCAGCGAGCAGTTGTGATCTCGGCTACACCTTCACCCCGCCATCGGACGGACCGTTCACTGACTCCGGAACGCTTGCCACCAATCCAACTACGCTGGTTGGGAGTTCCGGCGGTGGAGCGATTCAACTCAGTGGCACGGGCGAGGGTGGTTCGTCGGCACCGCAGCCTGTGTTGACGCCAGCGATGATCAACTTCGGAAGCGTGAACCTTGGGACCGCCAGCACAGCACAAACGGCAACCCTCCAAAATGCTGGAACCGCCGCGCTCACAATCAGCAGCTTCGGATTCTTTGGTAGCAATACGAGCTCATTCAGCGAGACCAACAACTGCGGCGCAAGCTTGGCAGCCGGTGCAAGCTGCTCGATATCGATTACCTGCACGCCGGCAACAGCGGGAGTTCAGACCGCTAGCCTGGGAGCAAACTTTCCCTCGCCTCTGGCGCAGCAGTCGATTGCGTTGAGCTGCGCTGGGGCGACCGCTGCAGCACCACAAGCAGCGCTAACGCCGGCTACAGCTAACTTCGGCAACATAACGAGCGAGACCACCAGCGCTGCACAAACGTTCACGCTAACGAACGGCGGCAACGCTCCACTGACCATCTCCGGCATCACCCTTACCGGAACGAACGCAAGCGACTTCGCCGATACCACCGCGTGCGGCTCAACGCTCGCAGCCGGAGGTAGCTGCACGATCGCCGTCACCTTCACGCCCTCGGCCACAGGCAGCTTTAGCGGCTCGCTCTCGGTTGCCGACAACGCGTCGGGCTCGCCGCAGGTAAGTTCTCTGACGGGAACGGGAACGGTTCCGCCTGACTTCACAATCACCGCCACTCCGGGTGCACAGACCGTCTCGCGCGGAGGCGTCGCCACCTATAGCGTGAGCGTGTCATCCACCAACGGCAGCTTTACGAATGCTGTAGCTCTCACAGCCACCGGCCTGCCCGGCGGGACCATTAGCTTCTCACCCGCATCGGTCACACCTGGAAGCTCAAGCGCGCAGTCCGCCATGACCGTCCAGACCACGACACAGTTGGCAGCAGGGAAGAACAGGCTTCCGCAATGGCCTTTCGCCGCGCCAGCGTTCGCAGCCTTGTTGCCGCTGTTGCCCGGCAGGAGGTGGCGGTCCAGAAAATTCTTCACCCACCTTGCGTGCATCATCGCGCTGCTCGGCATCGCGGCGTCCTCCATCGGATGCGGAGGCGGCTTCGCTCTGCCAACCAAGACCTACACCATCACCGTGACCGGTACCAGCGGATCGGACACCCACTCCACCACCGTCACGCTGACCGTGCAGTAAACGAGGACCTATGACCCTACGATCCATTCTTGCCCTCTCGCTCCTGTCGCTTGCACCTGTCAAGCTCCTGGCGCAAGCTCAACCATCGCAGGAGATCGCGTTCGATTACACCTACATCCACACCAACGCGCCTCCGGGCGGCTGTGGTTGCTTTTCGATGAACGGCGGTGGCGGCTCCTATGCTTATCACTATGGTCCGCAATTCGCCTTGCTGGCTGACGTCGAAGTCGCGCATGCCTCCAAAGTCGACAGCGGCGGCGACGATCTGACGCTGACTTCCTTCCTCGCTGGGCCGCGCTTCTACTATCGTCGGCCGCATGCTCGCTTTGTTCCCTACGGCCAGGCGCTGATTGGTGGCGTCCGTGCGACCGGCAGCCTGGCAGCAGCGAACTCCAGCGGCGCAAACTCATCGGTAGCCTTTGGTTCAGTGCTAGGCGGAGGCGTTGAATACAACCTCAGCCCCAGCTTCACGCTTCGCGTGGTGGAAGTCGACTACTTCATCACCACCTTCGACAACCGGGTCAACGGCCGCCAGAACAACATTCGGGTCACTGCCGGCGTGGCCTATCACTTCGGGAAACGGTGACAACCATGATGACAAAACTCAACACTTCAACCGCCGTCAAATCAACCAAGAGTGCCACAATATACCAACTACCCTCGCGGCCCCGGCCAACCACCAAAGGCCACTTCACGTTGATCCTGCCATGGGCATTGGTGCTTCTGGCATTGGCCTGGGGCACCTACGAATCCGTACAGCTTCTCACCGGAGTCATCCCTAAGTTCTAGTGCTACACTTTTCACCCTGCCGGAACACGAAGCAGGTCCTCATCCTCTAGCGATTGAGGAAGCCCTCAATTTAGGAACCTATTATGTCTTGGAAGCTGCGCTCAGACGACATCTTCTTTCCCGCAATGTCGCTGCTCATCCTCGCCGTCGTGGTTTTCGGATTTGCGCAGAGCTATTTCCTCCCCGGGATGGTCTTCGCCAAGTTGCCCAACGCGCTGGTGCATATCCACGGTGCACTCTTCGTCTCCTGGATTTTTCTGCTCGTCTTACAGAACTTTCTTGTTGCGGCGCGGAAAATTAAGTGGCACATCACGCTCGGTGTGCTTGGCCTGATCCTTCCCCCGCTGATGGCGATCTTCGGCGTGCTGACGGTGTTCGATTCGATTCGCCGCAATGGCACACCGTTCATTCCGCCTCAGCTCATCCTTGTTGGGGACTTCGGAGAACTCCTTGTCTTCCTGGTGCTGGTTGCGTGGGCGATGCTTGTGCGCCGATCGCCCGCGGCCCACAAGCGTTTCATGATTCTCGCGACCGTGGCGCTACTCGGCCCTGCCATCAATCGCTGGCCGTTTCCTGCTCATATTCGGCTGCTGGGCACGTTCGTAGTATTTCTCGTGCTGCCTCTGCTCGTCGTTGCCTATGATCTATGGGCGACTCACCGCATCCCCCGCGCCACTGCCATCGCCACGGGTTTGATTTACATCCAGGCTCTGACCATGATTCCCATCGCCAGCCTGCCTTTCTGGCCACGCTTCATCGTGGAGTACATCAAATGAAATGCCGTCTCACTTATTTCCCTTCCTTGGTTGCACGCGTTGCGTTCGCATGGGCTCTGTCTTGCATCCTGTTCAGCAGCCGCGCGGCCACTGCGCAATCGCTCAAGCTGGATGCCCCCGCGCCCCTGCATCAGGGCAACAACCAGGCGCTCATCGATAGCTTCGTTGGGGATCACTACTACTACTTCTATGCTGAGTCCGGGAAATTTCATATTGCCTGGACCTTCAGTGGCGCGGATGAGGGATTTAACGTCGGGGGCAAGCTCTCCTTCGCTACTGCCTTCAACCCCAAGACCGCGGGAACTGTGATGACCCGCCAGGACGCTCCGACGGGCGTCGTGGTTGGAGTCTCGCCGGTCAATAGCAAGCTCGTCCGCCAGACCAACCCATGCATCATCGTCGTCACTGGCAACGCCTCCTTTGCGAACGTCTCGGGCGGTCCGGATCCGATCGTCGGAACGTATGCTGAGAAGCTGCTCTTCTAGGCGAGTCGGAGCTTGGAGCTGTTAAATTTCTAACCAACGGCACGGTGGCCACCTCGAACGGGAGAAGCGTCGTTGAGGTCTCGAAGCTTATGGGGCACGATGATGTGAAGACGACGATGAAGTATTTGGATCCAGATACGAGCAAGGTCGCGATGATGGTCAACCATCGCAATCACCCCAATCGTTTCACCTCTCATAATGCGGCGAGTTGAGCTGACTTCCACAAAACTCCCACAATCGTTCTGTCGTTCTGTGGGAGCGGTGCAAATCCCTCGTAACCTGTTGAATATAAATGGTGGACGCGGCAGGGATCGAACCTGCGACCAGTCGATTAAGAGTCGAATGCTCTACCAGCTGAGCTACGCGTCCAGACCTTGAACCTTGCCGCAAGGCAAAGAGCGAACTACAGGAGATCGCCAAGGAATGCGCGGGAGAAGCCCGCCGCACATAAAAAGAATATCACGACCCGGCGCCACAGCACAGTGCCGGATCATGAGGAAATTCAGGCGTTCAGAACTGACAAATCAAGGCTAGCCGACGAAGTCCACGTGTGCCTTATTCGGGATGATCCCGCGCTCGTAACCCATGTCCAGGATCTTGCGAATCGCCTCACGACCATCATCGCCATAGTTTAGGGTGCGCTCATTCACATACATGCCAACGAAACGATTCGCCAGCGACGGGTCCAGGTCTCGGGCGAACTGCATCGCGTATTCCAACGCGGCTTCACGGTGATCCAACGCATGCTGAATACTCTCGCGCAGCGCGTTGGTTGTGATTGTCTGTACCTCAGAGCCCAACGACCGCCGAATCGCGTTGCCGCCGAGCGGTAAGGGAAGACCTGTCCGTTCATGCCACCAAACGCCTAGGTCGAGAATTTTCTTCAATCCGTCGCGCGCATAGGTAAGCTGACCTTCGTGAATAATCAGACCGGCATCGAACTCACCTGACACAACTGCAGGAATAATCTTGTCGAACTCGACGGTAACCGTCTCGATCTCTGGTGCAAACAGCTTCAGCGTCAGGTATGCTGTCGTCAACGTTCCCGGTACGGCAATGCGAAGCTTCTTTACCTCGTCAAGTGTGTAATTTTTCGACGCAACAATCATCGGCCCATAGCTGTCACCCACCGAGCCACCGCACGCCATGAGTGTGTAGTTCTCCTGTATGTACGGATAGGCATGGAAGCTGATCGCCGTGACGTCGTAGTACTGGTCCGTCATGGCGCGATGGTTCAGCGCCTCGATATCGGTAAGAGTGTGGGTGAACTTGTACCCCGGTACGCGCACCTTGTTCGTTGCAAGCCCGTAAAACATAAAGGCGTCATCGGAGTCGGGGCTGTGGGCAATCTTAATCTCGCGAACATCTGTTGCTGCAGTAGTCATGTATTCCTTTGGTGCTTTACTTGTTAGGAGGAGCGCTCAAAGCTTGCTCCTGTCGTGTCGTCTGGACTAACGGTAATTAGATGCGGGGAGCGCGGGACACGGCGCTGTACACTCCTGCCGCCACCAGGACCTTGATGAACTCTCCCGGAAGAAAGGGAGCGACCGCACCCACCCACGCCGCATAGAGTGTGTGGTGGGTAAAGTGCACGAACCAGCCGGCGCCCGACAAAAACAGAACGGCCATCGCCAGGTTACCCGCCAGAAACGCCGCCACGAATCGCGCGGTGCGTCCCGTCAATCCTCGTGTCAGCCCACCCACGATTGCGGCCACCAGCGGATAGGCCATCAAAAAGCCGCCCGTGGGGCCTAACAGCTGCGCAAGTCCCCCTGGCCCTGTTGGGCTGAAGACCGGCAGTCCCATCGCTCCCTCCGCCAGGTAGGCCAGCATGGTCAGAAAGCCTCCGACCGGGCCAAACGCCAATCCAACCCCCAACACCGCGAGCGGCTGCAACGTCAGTGGCACCGGCGTGAAAGGGAGAGGAAAGCTCACGTGCGCGGCCAAGGCCACGACAACCGTGGCGCCCAGTCCAAGCAGAATCCTGCCTGGAACAGTCGTGGCAAAGTGGGCCAGGTTCGCCGCGCGGGAGGATGGTAGGGTGACGGTTTGCATAGGGTCTCTCAAGGTTGAAGATTTCCAGCGTTGATTTGCGTTCTTCGATCTTTCTTTGCTCTTCTCGACTACGGTTTACCCTTCGTATTCGTGGTAGCGTCCTGCTGCAACCTACGGTGGGATCGCCGGGCCTGTCGTACATGTCGCGCCATCGCAAACGAGGCCCAAAGCAGCGCTACCAGGGCCAGTATCGAAATGCAGAAGAGGACGCGCATGGGTCACCCTAAGGATAACAAAGCTGGCAGTGCGAAACGAACTTCGCGCTCCCGACATTCATTTTGGAACCCTCCTGTCGACAAGTCTGGTTCCTTCCACAGCTTACCCTCCCAAACTCAAGCCCGAATGCGCGATACTTCTAGTGAACGATTAGCCCGAAGACGCCGTGCTGAGGCCCGAAGTTGCGAACCGCGCCACCCAAAACGAAGCTCATTGTCAAATTGCCCGAGCTCGCCGGGGCTGCGAAGGACCGCATCTATCTGTGGCGTCGCCGTGCTGCTACCTTTGCGACTGCCATCCTAGCGCTCGTTATGGCGTACGGCGTCATCTTCGGCCATAACGGTCTCACTGCCTTCGCACACAAGCGCGAGGAGGCAAAGGTGCTCCAGGAGCAGATGCAGCAGCTTCAAAAGGAAAACGACCGCCTCCACGAGCACATCAACCACCTCCAGAGTGATCCAGACGCGATCGAGCACGAGGCTCGTGAAGAACTGCACTACACCCGCTCCGGAGAGGTCATCTACACCCTCCCCAATGCGAGCGCTGACCCATCGAAATCCTCGCCTTCGTCTAACCCCGCCGCAAAATAATCGGTCCCCCTGAAGAAGTCTCCCTATTCTGCCGATAGCAGAACAGAGAAGACCCGTTCGGAACGGGAGGGTGCGTGCATGGGGATGGTTCCAATACCGGTAATCTCTCCTCTGACCCTTATCCGGTCGGACGAGCCCGTGCTCGAGCCCCCGCTTCCCATTTCCCATGTCGACGCCGAATCTTCAAACGCCGGCGGCCGCGCCGACGAAGGCTACTCCCCCAGTCAACAATCGCCGCCCGACCAGGACCCAGGCGAAGCCGAAACTCCTCAAGCCGCCGTCGCTTCGGATTCCGCCCACCAGGTCAACCTCTTCGCCTGAACTCGACTGCCAAAGCTAAAAAGTCGGTGGCGCGTGCTGCGCGATCTGCGCCGTGGTCACCTCAATATCAAACCCTGTGAACAGCTCCGCAATCTGCTCATCGCTGAATCCCCGCTCCCGCAAAAGGCGAATCTCGTCGTCGAGCATCTCGATCGCCTCTCCCGCCGTCACTGTCTGCTCTTCTGCCCCAGCCGCTTCACGCAGCTCGCGAGCAGCCTGCGCGAGTTGCGTTGTCGTATACATTCGTCCTTCTGCCATGCAATTCCTCCGGAAGTATCAGCTATAGGAGGCACTCAGCTCTGCGCAGGGTTGGTCGTCCTCTGCTGTTATGTCGCACAAGAGTAGACTCATGCAGTCAAACGAAATGCTTCTCTGAGGAATCCATGATCGTTATTGATACGGAATACGTCGACCTTGCCACCTCCACGGGACCCATGCGGACCCACATCGTTCGCCCGGCTGCACCTGGTCGTTACCCGGGCGTTTTGCTCTTCTCAGAGATATTCCAGGTGACAGCGCCCATCCATCGCACGGCTGTTCAGTTGGCCGGCCACGGCTACGTCGTTGCGGTTCCCGAGGTCTACCACGAGTACGAACCCGCCGGCACCATACTGAAATACGATCAGGAGGGCTCCGACCGCGGCAACGTCCTCAAAACCACCAAGCCCGTCCCAGCCTACGATGACGCCGCCCGCGCCGCCCTCGCCCACCTCGCAGAACGTCCCGACTGCACTGGCCGTCTTGGCGTCATGGGCATCTGCATGGGAGGCCATCTCGCCTTCCGCGCCGCCATGAGCCCAAGTGTTCACGGGGCGGTCTGCTTCTACGCCACCGACATCCACAAAGGCGGCCTCGGCGAGGGGATGAAAGACAACTCCATGGCCCGCGCCGGCGAAATCAAAGGCGAGCTCCTGATGGTCTGGGGCCGCCAGGATCCGCACATTCCCACCGAAGGCCGCATGAAGGTGCTCGAGCGCCTTAATGAAGTTGGAACCAGGCTCAACTGGCACGAAGTCAATGGAGCCCACGCGTTCCTCCGCGATGAAGGTGTCCGTTACGATCCCGACCTCGCTCGCTCCATGTTCGGCCTCGCGCTCGATCTCTTCCACCGTACGATTGCCGTAGGTGCCTGACCCCGTCTTACTCGATATACTCCCGCAACCAGGGATCCTTCGTGTGCGTCAGCTCCAGCGTCGTTCCATCGAACACAATATGACCCTCATTCAGCACCAGGAACCTGGTCCTGGGGTCAATACCGTTGTTGGGTATTTTCTCGACTCGTTTCTCCTGCGGATTAAATCGATGCGTCGCCAGCGTGAAAGCATCCTGTAGCCGGTGCGTGATCAGCAGGCAGGTGGTTTGCGACACGTCGCGCTGCTTGATGACCAGTTCCATAATCGTCGTTGAGGTAATCGGATCCAGTCCACCTGTCGGCGAGTCATACAAGATCAGGTCTGGCTTGCTGATGATGGCCCGTGCAATCGAAACCCGTCGCCGCATTCCACCGCTCAGCTCTGATGGAAATTTGTCGATCACCTGTTCCAGCTCCACGAATCGCAACGCTTCCAGCACGCGCTCGCGGATCTCCTTGGGATCAACGTGTTCCTCTTCCAGCCGATACGCGACGTTATCTTCCACGTCGAGTGAATCGAACAGCGCACTCTCCTGGAACACCATCCCCACATGGGCGCGCATCTCAAACAGCTCTTTCTCGCTCATCTCCCGCAAGGAGCGGCCAAATACCCTAATCTCCCCGCTATCCGGCTCGATCAGCCCGTTAGCCAGCTTCATCAGAACGCTCTTGCCGCCGCCTGCCGGCCCCAGCAGAATGCGTGTCTCTCCATGCGCCACTGTGAAGCTCACATTGCTCAGAACTTCGTGGCCATCAAACCCGATCGACACATCGTCAAACTCAACAATGGGCTGGCCGCTGGCTGCTAACTCCTTCATCTCCGGGCTCACGACCGTCTCAGCCATTGCCTACCTTCCGAAGATTCCGATCATCAACTGCGTAACCAGGAAGTCCACCAGAATAATGATCACAGAAGAAGCCACCACCGCCTGCGTCGTCGACCGCCCCACACCCCTCGTCCCACCCGTCGTCCTCAATCCGTAGTAGCAGCCAATCGACGCAATGATGAAGCCCGAAAAGATTGGCTTTACCAGCCCCTCGACGACGTCGCCATGCTCCAGGGACATATAGCCGGTGTGGAAAAATGTTGCCGCCTTCAATTTCAGCAAGGCAACGGAAACAAATGCGCCACCCGCGATGCCGCAAGCGTCCGAAATAATTGTCAGGAAAAACAACATGAACACCGTGGCCACCAGCCTCGGCGTCACCAGTTTGCGGTACGGATCAGTTCCCAGCGCGCGCATGGCGTCAATCTGCTCGGACACCTTCATCGAGCCCAGCTCGCTGGCCATTCCGGAGGCATTCCGCCCCGAAACCATCAATCCCGTCAACACCGGCCCCAGCTCCTTCACCATCGAAAGAGTCACGAGCTCGCCGGTCATGTTCACGGCGCCAAACTCTTTCAGTGAAACCGCCGCCTGCAGTGCCAGCACGCATCCCGTAAAGAATCCCGTCAGCACCACAATCGGCAACGACCCCACGCCGATCGAATCCATCTGCGTAAAAATATCCGCGGTGTACCGCGGCCGCGAGAAAATATTCGCAACGGAGCGGCCGCAGAGCAGGGAATACTCTTGCACCGAAGCGACGATCGTCTTGGCGTAGGCCTCTGGAGAGATAAAGCTCATGCGTATGTGCTGCGCTCAGGGTATCAGATGCAGGACACCCCATCTCCGGTCGCAGGATCCGCCACCTCGTCCCAAGAGTCCAAGGGATGAGAAAATAAAGGGATGGCCTCAACTCCGAATCAGATCGATGACGGCAAGGTCCCCGGCCGAACCATGAGAGCCGCCGTCCTTCGCGGCCAGGAAGACCTCCGCATCGAGGATGTCCCCGTCCCCGCCGCCGGTCCCGGTGAACTGGTCCTGCGCGTGGGCGCCGCCCTTACCTGCGGCACAGACCTCAAGGTCTACCGCCGCGGCTATCACGCCAGGATGCTTACCCTTGACCGCCTCTTCGGCCACGAGCTCGCCGGAACCGTCGTCCAGGTCGGCGATGGCGTCACCAACTTTGCCCTCGGCGACCGCGTCCTTCCCCTCAACTCTGCGCCCTGTGACGCCTGCTTCTTCTGCCGCAACAACCAGCAGAACCTCTGCGACGACCTGCTCTTCAACAACGGCGCCTACGCCGAGTTCATCTGTATCCCCGCGCGCATCGTCGAAAAAAACACCCTTCACATCCCCAGCACCATCCCCTTCGAGCATGCCGCCCTCACCGAACCACTCGCCTGTGTTGTCCGCGGCCTCGAAGAGTCTGGCGTTTCGTTTTCAGCCGATTCTGACGCCGTTGAGAGCCAGACCGCCATCGTCCTAGGCGCCGGCCCCATTGGCCTCCTCTTCATCCACGCTGCCTCAATCCTCGGCCTCCACGTCATTGCTGTCGTCAAGCGCAAAGATCAGATCGCCCCCGCGCGCCACTTTGGCGCCGAGCAAGTCCTTCGCATCTCGGATGTCCCCGACCCCATTGCCGCCGCTCGCGCTCTTACCTCGGAAGGCCGCGGCGCGGATATCGTCTTCGAAGCCGTTGCTACTCCCGAAGCCTGGCAGTGGGCCGTACAAATGGCGCGCAAAGGCGGCCTCGTCAACCTCTTCGGTGGGCCTCCCCGCGGCACCACCGTCTCTCTCGACACCAACCTCATCCATTATTCCGACCTCACCCTCAAGGCTAGCTTTCACCACACCCCTGCCGCCGCCCGCCGCGCCTTCGATCTCATCGCCACCGGCCGCTTCCGAGCCCAGGACTTCCTCACTGGCACTGCGACCATCGAAGACCTCCCCAACGTCTTTCGCCGCATGCTCACCCGCCCTGCCGACGGCATCGCACCCGAGATCAAGACCGTGATCTTTCCCAACGTGGCCTCAGAACCCACAGCGCAGGCCACTATGCAGGAGCGCGTATGACCGCCCTCGCCAACTCCAGCCCGCCCCCCACATCTCCGTTGGACATAGACGACCGTCTCCTTGGAGCTCCGTCCCTCTATCTCACCCCCGCCGCACGGCCCTCGCTTGCCGAAGCCCAATCCTGGTGCAAAACCCTCACCACCACCCACTACGAAAACTTCCACGTCGCGACATTCTTCCTTCCTGCCGCGCTACGCCCTCACTTCCACAGCGTCTACGCCTTCTGCCGCACCTCCGACGACCTCGGCGACGAAGTAGCCGATACCGCAACCGCCACGCGCCTCCTCGCCACCTGGCGTGCCATGCTCCACCAGTGTTTCGCCCATCCCGACCTCTCGCGCCACCCCGTCTTCGTCGCACTCCAACCCACCATCGCCACCCGCAAACTCCCTATCCAACCCTTCGACGACCTCATCTCCGCCTTCGAGCAGGACCAGGTCTACACCCACCACGAATCCCTCGCCACCCTCGAGCAATACTCGCGTTACTCCGCCAACCCCGTCGGCCGGCTCGTCCTTCTCGTCAGCGGCTATCACTCCGAAGACCTAATGCAGCTATCCGACGACATCTGCACCGGCCTCCAGCTAGCCAATTTTTATCAGGACGTCGTCGAAGACCGTGCCCGCGGCCGTCGCTATATCCCCGCCGACGCCATGCAGCGCTTCCACGTCACCGACGACCAGCTGATCGCGCGCCAATTCGACGCCAACTTCCGCGCCATGATGCAGTTCCTCGTGGCCGACGCGCGCGCGCGCCTTACCCGTGGTCAGCGCATCACCACCCTCGTCGCCCCCGACCTCGCCTCAACCCTGCAACTCTTCATCAACGGCGGCCACGCCATCCTCGACGCCATCGCCGCCCAGGATTACAACACGCTGAAGTCCCGCCCCGTTGTCACCAAATCGGCCAAGCTCCGTCTCCTGGGCGGCGCGCTCCTCGGCAAGTTCTCCGCATCGGCCAAGCCCTCGCGTTCATCCAAGGACACACCCGAATGAGCGCAGCACAATCTCCCGAACTGCTTGCGGCCTACGCAGCCTGCCGTACCATCGCCAAGCGCGAAGCCAAGAACTTCTACTACTCGTTTCGAGTCCTCCCGCAGCACAAGTCCGACGCCATGTGCGCGGTCTACGCCTTCATGCGCAAAGCCGACGACCTCGCCGACGACGAGTCCATTTCCCTCGACGCCCGCCGCCAGGCCATGGCCACCTGGACCGCCGCCTGGCGCGCCTCCCGCACCACCCCCACCACAGATCCCATCTTCCTCGCCCTCAACGACACCCAGCAGTGCTTCTCCATCTCCGACGACCTCCTCGAGAAGTTGGTGCAGGGAACCACGCTCGATCTACAGCCTGTGCAGCCCGGCGTTGGCAACGCCCATATCGATGTCATAGCACTCGACGGTCACACCACAAGCTATGACTTCGACGTCTACGACACGTTCGACTTCCTTTATCGATATTGCTATCTGGTCGCATCTGTCGTTGGCCTCGTCTGTATAAAAATCTTCGGCTACACCGATCCTCGCGCCGAAGAACTCGCTGAGCGCACTGGAGTCGCGTTTCAGCTCACAAACATTTTGCGCGACGTAAAGGAAGACGCTGAGCGCGGACGCATCTATCTCCCGTCAGACGATATCAACGGGGTAGGCACTGACGTAAATTCAATCCGGAAAGCTTGTGCTGGCTCCCCAGTTGATTCCGCCACACTTTCCCTGCTTCGACTCGAGATTGACCGCGCGCAGAACTATTACCGCAGCGCTTCCGAACTCATCCCGCTCCTCGACCCCGACGCCCGTCCCTCCATGCTCGTTCTCGTCGGCATCTATCGCCGCCTCCTCGATCGCATCTCCGCCAACCCCGCCGCCGTCTTCAAGCAGCGCGTCTCCGTCCCCACTTCGACGAAGCTTGCCATCCTCGGCCTCGGTATCCTCCAATCCCTCAAAGCCAGGCTCTTGCGATGAGCGACCACCCCGCCCCCGACGTCCTCATCCTTGGCGCAGGCGCAGCCGGCCTCGCTGCAGCCGTAGCTCTCTCGGGCGCAGGCGCCAGCGTCTCCCTCCTCGAGCGCAAGCCCTTCGTCGGCGGCCGGGCCTATTCCTACCCACACCCCGCGCTCGATGAAGTCATCGACTCCCAGCACGTTCTCCTCGGCTGCTGCACGAACCTCGTCGACCTGTGCAATCTCTCCGGCGCAGGCCAGCACATCCGCTGGTACGACATCGTCACCTTCCTCGAACCCTCAACCCGTTCCACTCCCACCCGCCGCTCTGACATTGCCCCCGCCGCGCTTCCATCCCCTGGACACTCTGCGCTCAGCTTCCTCCGCGCACCCATGCTCTCCCTCAAAGATAAGTCCCGGATCGTCCTCGGCTTGCTCGACTTCGTACGCTCCTACCCCGCCACCGACGACCAACCGTTCTCCGCCTGGCTCCAGCGCACTCGCCAAACCGAACGCGCTATCCGTCACTTCTGGGAACCCATCATCGTTGGCACGCTCAATGACACCTTCGATCGCTGTTCCACCCGCTACGCCGGCCAGGTCTTTCACGAGTCCTTCCTCAAATCCGCCGCCGGTGGCCGCTTCGGCATCCCTTCACAGCCTCTCTCCGACTTCTACGCCGGCATTGCTCACCTGGCCGTGCAGCAGGGAACTACCCTCTACCCACGCACTAGCATCGATCGCATCGAGTTCCTCCCGAAAGGCCTTTGGCAAGTCACCGCTTCCAACGGCGATCGCCATCACGCACCCACCCTACTCCTCGCCCTCCCCTTCGAGCAGACCGCGCGTCTCCTCGCCACACTCCCCGAAGACGCGCCACCTCGCCAGCGCATCGAGCCTTCGCTCTCCCACTTCACCCACTCCCCCATCACGACCATTCACCTCTGGTTCGATCGCCCCGTCACCGACCTCGAACACGCCGCCCTGCTCGACACCCGCATCCAGTGGATGTTTAACAAGACACTCATCCGCCGCTTGGAAACTGCGCAGGCACCGCAGGGCCAATACCTCGAACTGGTCATCAGCGCCTCCTTCTCCGAACTCCGTCAGACCTCCGAACAGATTCTCGCCTTCAGCCTCGTCGAGCTCACTCGCTTCTTCCCAGCCGTCCGCGAAGCCAGGCTGCTCAAGTCTGCCGTCCTCAAGGAGGCTCGCGCTACCTTCTCCGTAACTCCCGGTTTGGACCGCTTCCGTCCCACCGCAGACGCGCCCGGGGATAACCTCTATCTCGCCGGCGATTGGACACTTTCTGGCTGGCCCTCCACCATGGAAGGCGCCGTTCGCAGCGGCCGCCTTGCTGCCGAAGCAATCGCACGCTCCACCGGCAACACCGCAACTTTCCTCGCACCACCCCTACCCCCGGCGGGCCTGATGAAGCTTTTCAGTCATTAACGCGCCAGCAAAATCACTCCCACCACCACACACATTGTCGCCAGCCACCGCCGCCGATCCACTCTCTCGCGCAGGAAGAACTTTGCGGCCACCGCATTACCTATATACGTCAGGGCTCCAATCGCCGGGGCTGCCAAGGACAGCTCCGCGATGCTCAGCGCAAACAGCATCGAGAAAAAATTCAATGCCATGCACAGCGCGCCAATCACAAACCGCGCATTCTTCAGAACGGCTGCAATTGTCCCCAGCAAACCGCGCGTGGCGCGAATGTCATCGAGGTCTCCAAGCTGCCGCATACCCGAGGCGATCATCACCTCACCCACAACTGCCAGTGCTGCGACGAACGCAATTGCGCTCCACTGATGTACGAACGGCGAGAGCGTCATCGGCTCGCCCCTGCATCCATCTGGTCCAGCTCCGGATGTTCGGTCCGCGACGGTCCACCTGCCACAAACCCCACGGCGCACACAATCAATCCAATCCCCAGCCAGCGCGAAACGGACAACTGCTCATGTAACCAGTACCGCCCGATCAGCGCAATCACCACTGGCCCAAACGCCGTTGCGGGCATCACAAATGTCAGGTCTGCCCAGCTCAACGCCGTCGTATACGCGGCGAAGAACCCGATCAGAAACACGATCCCGATATCGACATAAGGATTGAACAGCGCATGCCACAGCAGCCCCAGGTGATTCAGATTCACCGCGCCCACCTGTCCCATCCCGCGCTTCAAAAACGAATCGCCAATCGACGCCGACAGCATAATCGCTACTAAAATCGCGTACTGAGACGGCTTGAGAACGTGTTTCAATCAAATCCCTTCCTTTGCCCCAAAGAGAAAGGCGGCCAGCGCCCACGCTAGCCGCCCTTGTTCTCAACAGCTCTTATGCATTCAAGCTAACGCTCTCCTGAGCCTTCAGCGCATTCGCTTCCTTCTTCGCTCGCGACGCCTTGTTCCGCTGCGAACGCAGCTTCATAAACGCCTTCGCCTCGACATAAAGCCGTGGCACATCACGGTTCACAACAGCCTTCCACACCACCCGGAACGCAGCCTTCGGACGGAAGTAATACTCGTCGTAGAACTTGTGCACCATCTCCATCACGTACTCGGTCGGCAGCCCCGGATACTCGATGTGCGCCATCTGGTGACCACCGCCATCCTCCATCTTCTCGTTCGTGATGAAGTCGTTCCGCTTGGCGTAGTCATAGAACTCCGTGCCCGGATACGCATGTGCAACCGAAACCTGGACTGTCTCGCAATCCAACTGCTTCGCGAAGTTGATCGTGTTCCAGATCGACTCTTTCGTCTCACCCGGTAGGCCAAGAATGAAGTCCGCGTGGATGATCAGTCCGAGGTCGTGGCAGTCCTTTACGAACTCCCGCGCGCGCTCAACCGTCGCACCCTTCTTGATGTTCTTCAGGATCTGCGGATCTCCCGACTCAAATCCAACGATCAGTAGCCGGCAGCCAGCTTCCTTCATCGCCTTCAGCGTGTCGCGGCTCGTCGTAACGCGGCTGGTGCAAGACCACGTGATGCCGAGCGGCTTCAGCTTCTCACACAACTCAATCGTGCGTCCCTGCTGAATATTGAACGTATCGTCGTCGAAGAAGAACTCCTTAACAAACGGGAAATTTTCCTTCGCCCACGCCATCTCGGCCGCCACGTCGTCGGTGGAACGCTTGCGCCACGCATGGCCGCTCAGCGTCTGCGGCCACAGGCAGAACGTGCACTGCGCCGGGCATCCGCGCGTCGAATACAAGCTGATGTATGGATGCAGCAGGAACGGAACGTTGTACTTCGTTACGTCCATGTCCCGCTTGTAAATCTTCGTTGCCCACGGCATCGCGTCCAGGTCTTCCACCTGCGGACGGTCCGGGTTGTGTTGAATCACACCGCTCGCATCCTTGTAGCTGATGCCAAGAATCTCATTCAGAGGCTTGCCATTGGCATACTCCACCACCGAAAAGTCAAACTCGCGGCGGCAGATGAAGTCGAGAACCTCGCACTCATTGAGAGCGCGATCCGGGTCCGTGGTAACTGGCGGCCCGACAAAGCAGATCTTCACCGTCGGGTTCGCCTTCTTGATCGCGCGCGCCAGCGCATGGTCGCCCGACCACCCCACTGTCGAGGTAAACAGCACCAGGAACTCGTATCCCTTGGCAATCTCGATCGTCTCTTCCGCACTTACATGGTGCGGCGGCGCGTCGAGCAGCTTGGAGCCCTCCAGCATCCCGGCTGGATACGCCAGCCATACCGGATACCAGTAAGACTCGATCTCACGAGTTGCGGGCCAGCGCGAGCTGGCGCCACCATCAAAGTTTTCAAAGGAAGGCGGGTTCAGAAGAAGCGTTTTAAGAGGCATAATAATTCCTTTAGTTTACCACTTTGCTACCAGAAAAAGGTTGAATCAACAGCATCTGTTGTTCCCTCTGCAGTACTCCGTGAAATTCCAAGTCCATCAGCTTTGCTTCATTGCAATCAGTGAGTTACAGAATCCGTCGGAACACCGTCTGACATAGCCGACGCACTCCTCAGCCATTCTTCCAGTTGCCCGGTCTGCCGCAGCAGGTTCACCTTCGCCTGACTAAGTTGAAACTGCGCACTCAGTAGATCGATCGTCTGCTGGCCCTCTTTCAGCCGCGCATTCTGTTCATCCTCGGGAGTCATCTGCTGCCCGCTTGAACTTCCACTGTCCGGCGACAGCTGCGCCAGCATCACCTTCAGTTGCTCCTGCGCAATGTCCTGGTCAATCTCCGCAAGCCTGCTGCGCTTTTCCAACTCTGCAGCACTTCGCCGAAGCTTCTTGCGTCCCTCAAGAAACTGGTCGCGCTGCGCCTCGGATTCAAAGTACACGCGACTTGCCTCGGCCTTCGCCTCATTCGCCTCATCCTGATGTCTACGGTCATAGATAGGTAGGGTCATCTCGATATACACACTGACGGCGTTCTGACTCGGATTTTTTAATCCAAAACCGGGATAGTACGACGTGTAATCGTTCTGACCCGTATCGATGCGGCTGTAGTTCACACCGAAAAGCATCTGTGGCCGCAGACGATAGCGGTTCACTCCGAAGGACAACTCTTGCTTGCTCTTCGCGCCGGCCAAAGCTGCCTTGACTCCTGGACCGTCCGACTCGTTCCCGCTGTCCGCCGCCACCTGCACCGTAGGAAGCGCGGGGATCGAGCTCGGGATCGCCGTCAGTCGATCATCCGGCAAACCGATCAGCCGCGACAGATGATCACTGAGCTGCGCAATCTCATCCTGCAGATTCAGTTCATTCAACTCAATCTGCGTTGCTTTGCGCTGCGCCTGAAGCAAACTCATCCGATCATCCTCGCCCGCATCTAAACGCTCCTGAACGATCGTCACCAGACGCGTCGCGTCGCCATGCTCCTGCGCCATCACCGCGAGCGCTCGCTGGTCGCTCTCTAGGTTCAGATAGGTGACCGCCACGTCTTCTTCCACCTGCTCCCGCATGTCCTTCAACGCAAACTTTGCCGCAGCCAGTCCCGCCGCCGCTGCCCGAATGTTGTCATGCTGCGAGAAGCTGAAGACCAGCGATTGGCTCGTCAGGCTGAACACTACAGGCAAGCTTGTTGGTACACCGAACCCCTGTCCATACCCGGCGTTCGCGCTCAGCGTCGGCACGTACACATCCTTCGTACCCTCTAGAGCCGCCTGCGCCTTCGCCACCGCAGCTTCCGACATCCTCACCTTGGGATCATTCTTTAACGCGAGATCGACCGCCGTACCCAACGAAATCTGCGCAGAGGCGCCTGCGGCAAACGCCGTCAGCAGCAGCCATACCATCGCCCATCTCGTCCTCTCGCGCATTTCGCTCCTAGATCCTCAACCCTGCGTCTCAACTGCAACCTTGCCGCTCAAAGTTGTTGCAATGCCTGTTTCGCCGGTCCATAGCCGGACGCCATCTGGAGCGCCGTCTCAAACTCGATCTTAGCGCCCGCCTTGTCTCCTTCGCTCTCCAGCAGCTTGCCAAGCATCACATGCACCTTGATCGCCGGAGCGTCATCGCTCTTCACGCCGCGTTCGAGATAATCCCGCAACGCCTTCTGCGTGAGCGCCGGTTCGCGGTGCATGCGATCCAGAAGGCTGGCTGCATCGACAAGGCCTGCATCCTTCGCTCGATTGACCGCAAGCCCTTGCTTCAGCGCCTCCACGGCCTTGTCGTACTCTCCACGGCGGCGATAAAACGCACCCAGATCATTCCATGCATCCGCCCGGTTTGCGACCGCAACGGCTGCCCGAAACTCACGCTCCGCCGTCTCATAGTCCTTACGCTTCTCCGCCGTCATGGCAAGAATTCGATGAGCTGGCTGCGGCCGTCGCGCCAGCGCCTGGTTCGCCAGAGCAGCAGACTTATCCAGGCCGCTGCCGATAATCATCGGCGCATCAATATAAAACTCGCCCAAATCATTGATCGCCTCATCATTTTCTGGATCCAGCGCAACGGCGGTCTCAAACGCCGCCTTTACCTTCAGTGCAAGACTAAGGCCGGCAATCGGCCCCGCACGCTCCGCCTTCATCCCGAGCGATCTCCCCAGCCAGTCCTGCGCCTCGCTGCTATGGGGAAGCGCCTGTGTCGCCTTCGTACAGGCATCGATAGCCTCATCCGCATGCGCCTCGGCATAGAAGCTGCGGCACAGCAGCAGGTAGGCTTGTCCATCCTTTGGATCCGCTGCCGCCAGACGCTGAGTTTTCGCCACCGCTTCATCAATCTGGCCCTGCATCAATGCCCGTTCAGCGGCCACTCGCTCAGTAGCCGCCCGGTCTGCGGCCACCAGCGATACTGCTTGCAGAGGTATCGCCCCACTGCCAAGCAGCGAGGTTATCAGCAGCAGGTTCAACCACAATGCTGGCCGGATCGTCTTGCGGACCGTAAGCTCGATGATGGATCTCGTCACGGACATCTCACCTAGCGATGCACCTTCACCCGAAGACCGTCGCTCAGGTCCGCTTCGGTTACTGCACCAAGAGCCACCAGGTCACCCTCGTTCAGTCCGCCTGTGATCTCAAAACGTTCATTGTTCGATAGACCCACCGTCACCGGCGTCTTGACCAGTCGGTCGCCAACGATCCGGAATACAGAATTGCTCGTCCCCTTGGTCTGCAGTGCTTCGCGTGGCAGGCTGAGCACGTTTTCGTGCTTCTCCTCCATCACCGTCACCGTCACGTTCGTGTTCGGCAATAACACCCCATTCGCATCATCCACGCTGATCAAAGTCTCGCCGACATTGCGCGTTGTTCCGTATGTGGTGATGGTGGTCGGAACCGTTAAAACGTGCCCATGCCAGAATTCATTCCGCTTCGCCTGCCATTCGATCGTTACCGGTTGCCCAACTTTGAGTAGTCCGATCTCAGGCTCGTCGAAGTATGCCCTGATCTGTATCTTGCCCAAATTTGCTAGTTGCACCAGCGTCTCGCCTGCCGGCACAAAGGCATACTGTGTCACCGGCAATGCGTAGACTGTCCCTGCAAACGGAGCGTGTATATCCACGCCCGCGTATGCCGATTGAGCTGCATCCACCCCCGCCTTTGCCTCCGCAACCTGCGCCTTGAGTGACTGTAGATCGCCGGTCGAGTACCGCGCACCCTTCGTAGCCTGTAACTCGTCAACCTTCGCCTGGTCAGCCGTCAGTTGATGCTGTGCCTGCACCACCTCATTCGCCGAAGCCGCTCCCTGCGCTTGTAGCTTCTCCAGCGCCGCAAGCGAGTGAGTGGCCTGCTGCACCTGCGCCTTGGCCGCGTCGATATCTGCCGTCGAAGTCACGCGCTCCGCCGCCGTTCCGCCCTGTTCAGCTGTTTGCAATGCCAGCCTGCTGCTGGCTAGGCTAGCCTCGGCCGTCATCAGCTCTTTGCGGGCGTCGGTGTCGTCCATCCGCACCAGCTCCTGGCCCGACTGCACATTCTGGCCGAGGCGGACATAAACATTGGCAACGGTTCCCGCCAATGGAGCATGCGCGTCAAAGTTCTCCAGCGGCTCAACCCTGCCGTTGGCGACCTTCGTCTGGGTAAGCGTCTGTGGCTCCACCCGCGCAGCTGTCACCTCCACCAGGGAATGCTGGCTGCGTATGTAGAAAACGAGCGCCATGCCTGCCGCCCACGCGACAAGCCACCAAACCCACCCGCGCGATCGTTGCGAAACTTGTTGAGCCATAAGCAAAGAGTCAGTATATAAGACGCACCACATCCTCTCGGCGCGTCAAAAGTTTTGCGCGTGTTGTATACCGGTCGCAAAGGCCATCTGCGTCATGCGCCGTCCCCCACCGATGGTCGGATTCCCCCAATCTCCAGCTCCCATCCGCCATACGTCGGATACCAGTTCCTGCGCAGTCGATAGGCAAGATCCACCAGGTCTCCGCGCGACCACCCACCCTCCTGCGCCAGCGCCGCCCAATCCGTCCTCCGGCTCCAGGCCATACCTCCAAAGCTCTTCCCATCCGTGACGTCCTCGACCGTCACGCGCAGATGCCGCTCCTTGATCACTTTCAGCGCCGCCGACAGCCTTACCCCCCGGCTAATAAACACTGGCTCCGGATTCCCGGTCCCAAAGGGCCCCATCTGCTCCAGTGCCGCCAAAAACTCCTCCGTCAAATCCCCCAGCCGCACCTCCGCATCGCATGCCAGCTCCTCCACGACCTCACCCGAACCCTTGCGCTCCGTTGCGTACCGCACAATCCGCTCCCGCAGCTCGCCGACCCGTCCCGAAGCCAGCGAGAATCCTACCGCATGTGCGTGTCCGCCAAAGCGCGCAAACAACTTCTCCGCACCCTCTCCATCCACCGCGGTCAGCGCGTCCAACAGATGGAACCCGCTCACCGAGCGTCCCGATCCATACGCCAGACCATCCTCATGTGTGATCACCAAGGCAGGCCTCTGAGTCTTGTCCACCACCCGCGACGCCAGGATCCCGATCACCCCACGATGCCAAGCCGACCCCATCTCCGCGTCGTCCAGCACAAAACAAGCAGGCGCACCCTCCGTCATCGCCTCAATTTGCGCCTCGATCGCCCTCAGCGCCTCTGCTTCCGTCGCCCTACGCTCGTCATTCAGCCGATGCAGCTTCTCCGCCAGCGTCCGCGCCGCATCCGCATCCCGAGTCAGAAACATCTCCACCACATTCGACGCAATATCCATCCGCCCCGCCGCATTGATCCGCGGCGCCAGCCGAAATCCCACATCGGTCGCCGAGATAGGCTTGGCCGTATCAATCTGCGCCAGCTCCATCAGCGCCCGCAGTCCCGCCTGCGACGGCTTCCGCAACTCCACCAGCCCTAGCGACGCAATCGCTCGATTCTCGCCCGTCAGCGGTACCGCATCCGCAATCGTCGCAATCGCCAGCAGCTTCAAGAAAGAGGGAAGCGTCTTCTCCCGCAGCCGAGCCCGCTCCGCATCATCGGCCGCAGTACTCTCCAGCAAGGCCTGTGCCAGCTTGAACGCTACGCCTGCCCCGCACAGCTCCTTATACGGATACCCATCCCCCGGCTGATTCGGATTCAGCACTGCCAGCGCTTCAGGCACTCCCTCAACCTTATCCGGCAGATGGTGGTCCGTCACAATCAAATCTAACCCCACCCGCTTCGCCTCTTCGGCCGCCGCAAAAGCACGTATCCCGGTATCGACGCTCACCACCAGTCGCACGCCCTCTGCTGCCGCCGCCTCAATCCGCGCATCCTGCATCCCGTACCCTTCGCGAATCCGGTGGGGAATGTGATACCTCACATCCGCCACCACCCCCAGGAAAGCCCCCGCCCGCTCTATCGCAGTTTTCAGCAGCACCGTCGCAACGGTCCCATCTACGTCGTAATCCCCATAGATCAGCACCGGCTCCCGCCGCTCCAGCGCCGCCCGCAGCCGAGCGACGGCCGCCGCCATCCCCAGCATCTTGTATGGATCGTGCAACTGCCCCAGCCCCGGTCGCAGAAACCCCTCAGCCGCCGCCACCGTCTCAAATCCCCGGCAAATCAACAACCGCGCAATGGCCTCTGGAACCCCCAAGGCTCGCGCCAGCCCCACCGACGCCTCACTCTCCTGCGCCGCCACCACCCAACCGTCCAACCGTTCTTGCTTCACGTCCACCGCAGCGCCGCCTGCTCTGACTTCTCTACGCTCTACGCTCTACCCTCTAACCCCTACACTCTGCCTTACTCCTCGTCCCGGTCATCCACAATAATGTGTCCCAGCTCCGATACCGACTCCATTAGCTCCTGGAACAGGTCATACCACTCCGTCGCCGTCTCATACAAAAAGATCACCCCACCCTGAGCGAATCCCAGCTGCAGATATCCCGTCTTGCCCACATGCTGCATCAAGCTCTGAGCCTCTTCCAACTCGCCCGAATCCCCATCCGGATACGCCTGGTCCCGCACCTGCGCGATCAGCGTTGACACGTCCTCC
>Ga0302226_10000154_pt1 | contig 64000 bp, 60 predicted proteins | sample II_Palsa_E3_3_FD_193524 | JGI IMG/M metagenome (GOLD analysis project Ga0302226, IMG submission 193524) | Peat permafrost microbial communities from Stordalen Mire near Abisko, Sweden - II_Palsa_E3_3 | ecosystem: Environmental > Terrestrial > Soil > Palsa > Peat permafrost | place: Sweden...
ACCGGCGTCACGCCGAAATGCTCGATCGACCACAGCTTGCCGGTGCGCCAGAAGCCCATCTGGATTTCGTCGACCACCATCAGAATGCCGTACTTGTCGAGCACCTTCTTCAGGTCCTTGAAGAAGTTCATCGGCGGAATCACGTAGCCGCCGGTGCCCTGGATCGGCTCGACGTAGAACGCGGCGTATTCGGCCTGCTGCACTTTCGGATCCCACACGCCGTTGTATTCAGTCTCGAACAGACGCTCGAACTGGCGCACGCAGGCGTCGGAATATTCTTCCGGCGTCATGCCCTTCGGGCGACGGAACGGATACGGGAACGGGATGAACATCGCGCGCTCGCCGAAGTGGCCAAAGCGACGACGGTAGCGATAGCTCGAGGTGATCGCCGAGGCGCCCAGGGTACGGCCGTGGTAGCCACCCTCGAACGCAAACATCAGGCTCTTGCCGTTGCTGGCATTGCGCACGATCTTCAGCGAATCCTCGATGGCCTGCGCACCACCAACGTTGAAGTGCACGCGGCCGTCCAGACCGAATTTCTTCTTCGCATCCAGCGCCACCGTCTTGGCCAGCTCGATGCGGGTCTGATGCAGATACTGACTGGCCACCTGCGGCAGGCGGTCGATCTGCTCTTTCAGCACATTGTTGAGGCGCTGGTTGCCGTAACCGAAATTGACCGCCGAGTACCACATCTGCAGATCGAGGAACGGCACGCCGGCCGTGTCGAACATGTAGCTGCCCTGGCCGTGGCGGAAGATCTTTGGCGGGTCCACGTAATGCACGGTATCGCCGAACGAGCTGTACTTCGCCTCGTCAGCGAGCAGCTGCGCGTCGTCGATGAAGCCGGGCGCGTTCTTGTCGATTTTCATGGGGAATGATCCGGAGTGATTCAGAGATTATTTGATCGCAGCAGCTTCGATCAGGGAGGCTTCGATCAGGGGAGATTTAGCAAGGGCCGATTCGATCTGCGCTGACAGGATCAGCACAGATCGATCGTGACGGCCCGGTCAGAGCCGAACCGTCAGACCAGCGCGGCAACCGGCGCGTGATGATGATGGGCATGGCTGGCGAGGCTGCCGTCGAGCAGCATCGGCAGGAACTCCAGCGCATCCTCGAAGCCGGTGATCGGCACGTAGTCGATGCCGGCAGCGCGGCAATGTTCGATCAGGCGATGCTTGGCGAACACGAAATCGACGCGATCGGCGGCGCAGAAATCCGACGCGCCATCGCCAATCAGCAGCGTCTTGGCGCCGGTCTGGCTGGCCTGTGCCACGCAGGCACACTTGCAGGTGCCACTGCGGCAACCTTCAGCCTGGAACGGCGAGGTCAACTGCCACTGCTTCGGCGGCTGGGCCGGCGCGAGATGGTTCGCTGCCAACGGCAGATCGTCCAGGCCGTAGCGACCGAGAATCTTGTGGATCGCGTAATCGAGACCATCGCTGACCACGCGGATCGGCACGTTCAATTCGCGCGCCTTCGCCACGAAGCCCGGAAACGCGTGATCGATCCACAACCCGGCCAGATGATTGTCAAGCTCCGCACGGGTCATCTGCAGCAGGTCGACCTGCCCGGTCATGCAATCGCGCGAGCCGATACGACCGGCGCGCCAATCCTGCTCCAGCACCTCCCAGCCCGACCGACCAAAACGGTCGAGCAGCGAATCGATAACGTCTTCGACGGAAATCGTGCCGTCGAAATCACACAGGATGGTCCAGCCAGATGCAGACATCGGAATCACTCTTGTAACGATGCCTTACAGGGTAGGAAAGTTGCCTTTCGGCGCCCTTTCCCTTTTCCTAACGAATGCTGAGTGGATACCTACCAAACCGCACCAAACCGCGCCCTGGCGCCACTGTTGTCGGTGACCGAGTGTGGCTGGATTCAGGTTGGCGAATGGATCGAGACCGCGCGAATGACGGCAGCGTGAGTACGTTCAGCGATCGTCCCGCGTCCAGATCGCCCCCTCCTCTTCGCGCACGGGGAAGCTCGCGATCGGCTCATAAGCGGGAGGACTGATCACGGCCCCGTTGCGCAGGTCGAAACGCGCGCCATGTCGCGGGCATTCCACTTCGAAACCAAACACCTCGCCACCGGCCAGATCGCCGCCATCGTGGGTGCAGGTGTCCTCGACCGCATACAGCGCGCCATCGATGTTGTAGACCGCGATGGGCGTATCGCCATCCCACACGACCCTGAATTCGCCCGGCAGCAATTCGCTGCGCGTGCCGACTTTCACCCAGCCATTCATGCGGGCTGTCCCAGATCCTTGATCAGCACTTCGAAGCGCAGGTCGTCGCGGCGGGGAATGCCAAAGCGCTCATCGCCATACGGAAACGGCTGATATTCGCCACTGCGCCGGTATCCCCGACGCTCGTACCAGGCGATCAGTTCGGCGCGCTGCTCGATCACCGTCATGCGCATCGAACGGCAATGCCACTGTTCGCGCGCCATTCGTTCGGCCTCGGCCAGCACCGCCTTGCCGAGGCCACCGCCCTGTTGATCCGGGTCGACCGCGAACATGCCGAAATAGCCGGACTCGCCCTGCTGCTCCACATGGGCGCTGGCGATCAGCTGCCCCTCGCTTTCAGCCAGCAGCACGCAACTGCCAGGCCGGCTCACCAGTTCGCTGACGGCGTCCTCATCGGTGCGTCGGCCGTCCAGCAACTCCGATTCGGTGGTCCAGCCACGCCGGCCGGAATCGCCACGGTAGGCCGACTCGACCAGCGCCACGATGGCAGCAACATCGGCGGTCCCGGCCGCTCGGAATACAGGAGAGAGAGGGTTGTTCATCGGCAAATGATAATGCGCCAGCCACCTGCTTCACCATGATCTTGGCTATCGGATGGCCGCCGACCGACCGTGACCTTCGACACTGTCTGCCATCTGCCTTCCTGCCTACGGTTCAGGATCGCCATGCCCGGCATCGTGCCGTCAAGTTCACTACCGCCCGCTCATCACCGCGACCAAGGGGAAATCCATGAAGCACCGCATTGTGAAGCCGCTCGCCTTAGCCGTCGGCATCGCACTATTCACCAACGCGGTCGCCGCGCCCTCCACTGTTTTCGACGTGAAGGAGCTCGATAGCAAGATCAACGCATGCAGCGACTTCAACGGCTTCGTCAATGCGCAGTGGGTGGCCACGCATCCGATTCCCGCCGATCGCACGCGCTGGGGCTCGTTCGATGAGCTGCGCGAGGCCAGCCTGAACGTGCAGCACAAGATCGTCGAAGCTGCCGCCAGCAACGCCGCCAAGGCAACACCCGGCTCGATCGAACAGAAGATCGGTTATCTGTATGCGTCCGGCATGGACGAGACCGCTGTCAATCACGCCGGCTTCGATCCGATCAAACCGCAGCTCGCACACATCGATGGTCTGAAAAACAGTGCCGATGTCGTCGACTACATTCGCGATAGCTACGCCAAGGGACAACCGGTGCTGTTCCGTTTCTCCGGCAACGCCGACTTCAAGGACTCCAATAAGGAGATTGCCTACGCCAACCAGGGCGGCCTTGGCCTGCCGACTGCCGACTATTACAGCAAGCCGGACTACGAAAAAATCCGCACGGCCTATGTGGCGCATATCGCGAAATTGCTCGAGCTCACTGGCGTCAGCGCCGCAGATGCGCAGCAACAGGCCACGGCGGTGTTGGCGTTCGAGACGCGTCTGGCCGCCGCTTCGCTGGTGCCGGTGGACATGCGCAAGCCAGAGAATCGCTACCACTTTGTGAGCATCGCGGACGCCGACAAGGTGACGCCTAGCTTCGAATGGGCCGCCTTCTTCAAGGCTCAGGGAGCCGACGTGAAAGACGGCTTCTCGCTGTCACAGCCGAAGTTCTTCGCCGAGGTTCAGAAGATGCTCGGCGACGCGCCGATCGCGCAGTGGCAGGCCTATTTCCGTTATCACGCCATCGCCAACGCAGCACCCTACCTCTCTGCGCCGTTCCAGCAGGAGGACTTCGCGTTTGAGGAGCAGACCCTGAACGGCCAGAAGGAAATGGAGCCACGCTGGAAGCGTGTGCTGAGTACGACCAACGACGGCATGGGCATGGCGCTGGGTCAGTTGTACGTCGCCGACAATTTTTCTCCGGCCTCCAAACAGCGCGCGCAAGAACTAGTCAGCAACCTGCGTGCCGCGTACAAGACCCGCATCGAAAACCTGGCGTGGATGAGCGACGCGACCAAGCAGAAGGCACTGGAAAAATGGGCCACGTTCGTACCGAAGATCGGTTATCCCGACAAGTGGCGCGACTGGTCAGGCCTCACGCTGACATCGGACAACTACTACGCCAACGTGCAGGCAGCGGACAAGTTCAACTACGACTACCACATCGGAAAAATCGGCAAGCCGGTCGACCGCACCGAATGGGGCATGACCCCGCAAACGGTGAATGCCTATTACAACGCGCAGCAGAACGAGATCGTGTTTCCAGCGGCGATCCTGCAGCCGCCGTTCTTCAACGCGCAGGCCGATGACGGCATCAACTACGGTGGCATCGGCGCAGTGATCGGTCACGAGATGGGCCATGGCTATGACGACCAGGGCAGCAAGTTCGACGCTCAGGGCAATAACGTCAACTGGTGGACCGACGCCGACCGCCAGGCGTTCGAAGCGCGCACCGCGAAGCTCGCCGCGCAGTTCGACAGCTACGAGCCATTGCCTGGCAAGCACGTCAACGGCCAGCTGACCATGGGCGAGAACATCGGCGATCTCGGTGGCTTGAACGCGTCGTATACCGCGCTGCAGATGGCATTGTCGAAAAATCCGACCGAAGCGAGGAAAAAGATCGACGGCTACACCGAGGATCAACGCTTCTTCCTCAACTGGGCTCGCGTGTGGCGCGGCAACATCCGTCCGCAAGCGCAGATCACCCTGCTCAACACCGACCCGCACGCCCCTGCACAGTTCCGTGCGATCGGTGCGCCTTCGAACATGCCCGAGTTCGCCAAGGCATTCCAGTGCAAGCCCGGCGATGCGATGGTGCGTTCGCCCGATACGCAGGTAAAGATCTGGTAAGCCTATCGGGTAAGCCTGCGCGGCCCGCCTTCACAAAACCGCAGCTCTCCGGCTGCGGTTTTCATGCATGATGATCGGAGGCCTGGAACGGCACCCCATCATTTGAAACGGAGACGCCATGCACAGCGCAGCGCAATTGCCCGATAACGCGACCGGCGCGGCACCACCGATCGTGCGGGTGTCGGGTCTCGGCAAGATCTACGCCTCCGGGCATGTGGCGCTCAAGCACATCGATCTGGATATCCGCCGCGGCGAGATTCTCGCCTTGCTGGGCCCGAACGGCGCCGGCAAGACTACGCTGATCAGCATCATCTGCGGCATCGTCAAGCCGACCAGCGGCACCGTGCTGGCCGATGGTCACGACATCGTGCGCGACTACCGGGCCGCACGCGCGAAGATCGGCCTGGTGCCGCAGGAACTGTCTACCGACGCGTTCGAAACGGTGTGGGCCACGGTGACTTTCAGCCGCGGCCTGTTCGGCAAGCCGGCCAATCCGGCGCACATCGAAAAAGTGCTGCGCGACCTGTCGCTGTGGGACAAGAAGGACAGCAAGATCATGGCGCTGTCCGGTGGCATGAAACGTCGCGTATTGATCGCCAAGGCGCTCGCGCATGAGCCGCAGATCCTGTTCCTGGATGAGCCCACGGCCGGCGTCGACGTGGAGCTGCGCCATGACATGTGGCAAATGGTGCGTGCACTGCGCGACAACGGTGTGACCATCATCCTGACCACGCACTACATCGAGGAGGCCGAGGACATGGCCGACCGCATCGGCGTGATCAGCAAAGGTGAACTGATCCTGGTCGAGGACAAGGCCTTGCTGATGCGTAAGCTCGGCAAGAAACAGCTGACGCTGCAACTGCAGAATCCGCTGCAGCAGATACCCGTCGAACTCGAAGCCCTGCCGCTGGAGCTGACCAACGACGGTCATGCGCTGGTGTATACCTTCGACACCCAGGGTGAGCAGACCGGCATCGCGCCGCTGCTGCGGCGATTGGGCGAGCTCGGCATCGACTTCAAGGACCTGCATTCCAGCGAGAGTTCGCTGGAGGAGATCTTCGTGAGCCTGGTGCATTCCAATGGAAAGCTGCACTCCGACAAGGGACTTCGCGCATGAACATTCACGCGATCCGCGCGATCTACCGCTTCGAGATGGCACGCACGTTCCGCACACTGATGCAGAGCATCGCCTCGCCGGTATTGTCCACCTCACTTTACTTCGTGGTGTTTGGCACGGCGATCGGCTCGCGCATGGGCCATATCGGCGGTGTCAGCTACGGTGCCTTCATCATTCCCGGCTTGATCATGCTGTCGCTGCTCAACGAAAGCATCTCCAACGCATCGTTCGGCATCTATCTGCCGAAGTGGTCAGGCACGATCTATGAGCTGCTGTCTGCGCCGGTGTCCTACGTCGAGGTGGTGCTTGGCTACGTGGGCGCAGCCACTACCAAGTCAGTGATGCTGGGCGTGCTGATCCTGGCCACCGCGCGGCTGTTCGTGCCCTACGAAATCGCGCACCCCTTGTGGATGGCGGCATTCCTGCTGCTTACCGCGGTGACCTTCAGCCTGTTCGGCTTCATCATCGGCCTATGGGCGGACGACTTCCAGAAACTGCAGGTGATACCGCTGATGGTGGTCACGCCGCTGACCTTTCTCGGCGGCGCGTTTTACTCAATCAATATGCTGCCGCCACTGTGGCAGAAGATCACCTTGTTCAATCCGGTGGTCTACCTGATCAGCGGATTTCGCTGGAGCTTCTACGGCGTGGCCGACGTGAACATGGCGGTCAGCCTCGGCATGACGTTGGCCTTCATGGCTCTGTGCCTGGCCGTGGTGTGGTGGATTTTCCGCACCGGCTACAAACTACGGACATGATCCCGACGACCAGCCCGACTTGAATCTTCTGCTGCAACCGATACGGAGCACGCATGCGCAAGACTTATCTCGCCGTCATTCTCGCTGCACTGGTCGCGCAGGTACCGGCTTACGCCGCCACACAGGTCGCCGATATTCTCGCGGCCAATCACGCTGCCAGCGGCGGCGCTGCGTGGAACGGCAAGTTCGCGCTGCAAAGCGACTATGCCTACTCGGGCCAGGGACTGACTGGTATGACCTCCTCGCTCGCGGATCTTCAGCACGGCGCATTTGTCGACAGCTACCGGATCGGTCCGACCAACGGTGCCAGCGGTTTCGACGGTACCCACGCATGGGAAAAGGAGCAGTCCGGTACCGTCACCACGCAGGAGGGTGGCGACGTGCGACAGCTGGCCGTCAATGAAGCTTTCCGCGACCAGAATTCATGGTGGCGCGCGGACCGGGGCGGCGCACAGATCACCAGCGCCGGCCAGAAAATTGCCGACGGCAAGAGCTACGACGTGCTGACTGTTGTGCCACGTGAGGGCGACCCGTTCGATGCATGGTTTGACACCCACACGCACCTGTTGGCACGCACCGTGGAAATGCAGTCCACGCAGTTGATCACCACGTTCTACACCGACTATGCGAACACCGACGGCGTGCAGATTGCCCACAAGCTGGTGGTCGACGACGGTAGCGGCGTTGCGAATCGTCAAACGATGACACTGATTTCCGCGCGCTTCCTCCCTGCACGCGATGTATCGACTTACGCGAAGCCCGAGACCCACCTGCGCGACTACGCACTGACCGGCGGCGTTACTGAAACCACCGTGCCATTCCAGCTGATCAATAACCATATCTACACTGCAGTGTCGATCAATGGCAGCAAGCCCCTGAACTTCATTTTCGACACTGGCGGCCACGATATCCTGACACCCGCCACGGCGAAAATGCTGGGCGTGAAGCCCATGGGCAGCCAGACCGCAGCAGGCGCCGGCGATAGCGTGGCGCAAAGCGGCGTGGCGACGGTCGAGGCGATCAAGGTCGGTGCGGCCACACTCACTGACCAGCCGATCAGCGTGCTGCAATTCTCCAATGCCTCCGAAGGCGTCGACGAGCAAGGCATGATCGGCTACGAATTCTTTGCCCGTTTCATCACGCGCTTCGACTACGGCAAGCACCAGATTACGTTTATCGACAAGAAGCACTTCGATCCGAAGGATGCCGGCACGCCGGTGCGGTTCCGCTTCTACCATCAGTTCCCCGAAGTGCTCGGCTCATACGACGGCATTGCAGGTCGCTTTGGCATCGACACCGGCGCGCGCACTCCGTTGTCGCTGACGCGCCCGTTCGCCGAGAAGAACCATTTGCGCGATCGCGAGACGAACGGCATCGAGGCGTTGACCGGCTGGGGTGTTGGCGGCCCTACCCGCGGCTTCGTGTTCCGCGGCAAGGACCTGCAGCTCGACGGCCTGACGATCGCTTCCCCGTTGACTGAATTCAGCATCGACAAAGGCGGCGCCGGTGGTGTCGATGCGTTTCCCAATAACGTCGGCGGCGGTGTGCTCAAGCGCTTCGTGGTCACGCTCGACTACGACCACCAGCTGATGTACCTGAAGCCGATCCAGGGCAAGGTCGACGATCTCGATACCTTCGACCGTTCCGGCATGTGGATCAATGGTGCCAAGCAGGGCTTCAAGATTGTCGACGTGGGCAAAGGCACGCCAGCGGACGTCGCCGGGCTGCATGCCGGCGATGTCATCACCGCGGTGGACGGCCAGCCGGTGAGCGCGATCCATCTCTATGATTTACGCAAGCGCCTGCGCAACGATGCGGTGGGGACCACGGTGACAATGACGGTTACCCGCGATGGTGCCACGCGGACGGCGAAGCTTACGCTTCGTGACTTGCTCGGATAGTCGGCAAACGGCGGCCCGTCAGCGCGAAGGCTGCCACGAAAGCCATGCGGCTCAGCTCGTCATCCCTGCGAAGGCAGGACAAGCGCAATGCGCGCAGAACGCTCGAAGAGCGGCCCCGGAAGAGGTGCGCGAAGCGAGTAACCCAGTGCCCTTGCTCATTAAGAACTTGAGGCCACTGGGTCCCTGCCTTCGCAGGGATGACGGGCTCGCATGCAGGGATGACAAGTAGGCTGCAGGACATTCGAGCTTGCCCTCACGCTGACGTTGCGCGAGCCCTGCCAGCCTCATAGGCTTTCAAGTGCGCGTAGACCACCGCCAGCAGCGAGTGTCCACCTTGCGGCTCGGCAGCGCGAGACAGCATGTCCCCGATGACTTGATCCGCCTCGATCGCATGGCCATGCTGCAGGTCGCGCATCATCGACGCGGTCAGGCTCGAGCCGGTCTCGGTCAGCACGCCACGCGCTCGTTGCAGTGTCGCCGCGGAGGGTGCATGGCCAGATCGCTCCGCCACCGCCCGACACTCCTCCAGCAGGCGGAGTGTCACTGCCGCGCCGCCGGGTGCGGCGACGATATCGCCAATCGGCGCGCGCATCAGGCAGGTGATGCCGGCCAGTGACGCCAGAAACACCCATTTATCCCACATGTCCTGCAGGATCGTGTCGCTGGGACGTGACTCAAAACCGGCATCCTCCAGGCTCTGGGTGATCCTGTGCATGCGCTCGGACGACGTACCGTCGCGTTCGCCAAACGTGAGGCTGTGCGACTGGTTGAGATGCAGCACGACGCCCTGGGCATCCAATGTGGCGGCGATCACGCACTGGCCACCGAGCACGCGATCCGCGCCGAATCGAGCATCCAGCAGGTCCAGATGTCGCATGCCGTTCAACAAAGGCAGGATGGTGGTTTGCGGCCCGACGGCCGGCGCGATATCCGCCATGACCTGTTCAAGACTGTAGGCTTTGCAGCTCAGCAACACGAGGTCGTACTGCGCGTGCAGATCACTCGCCAGTACGGTCGGCGGTGCGGGCAGCGTCACATCACCCGTCGCACTGCGTATCTGCAAACCGTTGCGTGCCAGTACAGCCGCACGCCCCTCCCGCACCAGGAACGTCACATCGCGCCCGTGCTCCAGCAAGCGTCCGCCGAAATACCCACCGATTGCGCCCGCACCAACTACCAGAGTACGCATCGCTCAACCTCCTGCCATAGTGCTGCCGGCCGACTCGAGCATGCGCTCGATCCGCGCATCCTTGTCGGCCCACAACGTATTTACCCAAGTCTGAAAGCGCTCGCGAAACGCTGCATCACCTTCGTAGTCACCACGCAGCTGATCATTGATCGGCAGCTCGCGCACGTGCACGCGGATGTCGCGGATGCGGCCAGCGATCAGGTCCATCATCGTGTGCGGGCCGCCGGGATAGACGATGCTGACGTCCAGGATGGCGTGCAGCGCGTCGCCCATCGCATTCAGCACAAACGCCACGCCACCGGCCTTTGGCCGCAGCAGGTGCCGATACGGCGATGACTGCGCGTCATGCTTGGCCGGCGTGAAGCGTGTGCCTTCGACGAAGTTCATCACCGAGACCGGCATGTGGCGAAATTTTTCGCAGGCACGACGGGTCGCTTCCATGTCCTTGCCCTGCAACTCTGGATGCGCTGCCAGGGTTTCCTTCGAATAGCGCTTCATGAAAGGGAAATCCAGCGCCCACCATGCCGGCCCCAGCAGCGGCACCCAGATCAGCTGGCTCTTGAGGAAAAAGCGCAGGAAAGGAATCCGCCGATTGAAGATCTTCTGCAGTACCGGAATATCCACCCAGCTCTGGTGATTGCACAGCACCAGATAGTTGCCGTCGGTGCGCAAATCGGCAAGGCCGTCGAGCTGCCAGCGCGTGCGGGTAAACCACTCGAACATCCGGCTGTTGAATGCGATCCAGCTTTCCGCAATGACAATCAGCGCACGCGAACACGTCAGCCGGATCGGGCGGATCGGCACCACCACCTTGACCAGCGTGAGCGCAAACAACGGCAGCACATGCAACACGAGATTGATCGCGAGCAACAGCATCACAAACGGTAGGCGGATCAGGCCGGGCAGCGTGGCAAACATGGGAGTCTGTCGTGTGGGTGGTTTCTGCAGAGTAACGCCACACGGGTTACAGCGGAAACCTGGCTGCTTCCGCCACCCATGGGTTGCGGTGTGATTCGGCCTTACATCAGCAGCTTGCGCACCTTGAGCAGGGCCACGATGAAGGCATCGACTTCCTCACGCGTGTTGTAGAACGCGAGCGATGCCCGCAGTGTGGCGGGCACTTCGTAGAACTGCATCAGCGGATGCGCGCAATGATGGCCGGAGCGCACGGCAATGCCTTGCAGGTCGAGCAAGGTGGCCATGTCGGTAGCCTGGGCACCTTCGAGCAGGAACGAGATCACCGGCTCCTTCTCCTTCGCCTCACCAAAGATGCGCACGCCAGGAATCTCGCGCAGTCGTTCGGTGGCGTAGCCGAGCAATTGCTGCTCCCACGCGTGGATTGCCTCGAAGCCCACGGATTGGTAGTAGTCGAGCGCCGCGCCCAATCCCACGAAGCCTGCGATATTTGGGGTGCCCGCTTCGAATTTGTGCGGCGGCGCGGCGAACGTGGTGCCGCTGAAGCGAACCTCGCGGATCATCTCGCCGCCACCGAAGAATGGCGGCATCGCCTCAAGATGTTCGCGCTTGGCCCACAACGCACCGGTGCCGGTCGGCGCCAGCATTTTGTGACCGGTGAGCGCGTAGAAATCACAACCCAGCGCCTGCACGTCCACTGGCCGATGCGGCACTGCCTGCGAGCCATCGACCAGCAACGGGATGCCGCGCTTCTTGCATTCGCGGGCGATCTCGCGCACCGGATTGACCGTGCCCAGCACGTTGGAGACATGGGTTACGCAGGCCAGCTTCACTTCCGGCGTCAGCATCGCGACGAACTCTTCGACGATCAGCTCACCACGCTGATTGATCGGCGCGGCTTTGACCGTGGCGCCACTGCGCGCGGCGACCAGCTGCCACGGCACGATGTTCGCGTGGTGCTCCATCACTGTGGTGAGGATCGCGTCACCGGGCTTCAGCCGCGGCAACGCATAGCTGTAGGCAACCAGGTTGATCGATTGGGTTGTGCCCGAGGTGAGGATCAACTCGTTGCGCGACGAGGCATTGATAAAACGCGCAAGTTTGTCGCGCGCGCCCTCATAGGCGGCAGTAGCCTCCTCGCCAAGCTGATGCACCGCGCGCGCCACATTCGCGTTGTGCTCGCGGTAGTGCTGGTTCACCGCTTCGATCACCGATACCGGCTTCTGACTGGTGTTGGCATTGTCGAAATACACCAGCGGTTTGCCGTGCACGGTACGCGACAGCAACGGGAAATCCTCGCGAATGCGCCGGATGTCGAAGACCGTTGCGGGGATGGCTGTTGCGTTCATCAATGGGACTCCTGTTTTGCTCCCTCCCCTGCTTGCAGGGGAGGGTCGGGGTGGGGTCGCTCTTACGGCAAGAGCCTTACCCCCTCCCAACCTCCCCCTGCGAGCAGGGGGAGGAGAAAAGATCATGTCGGCAAGTGCGCGATCAACAAAGTGGATAGATGTTCACGCAACGTCTCGTTCGGTAAATCATCCAGCACCGCGCGGCAAAACGCAGCGGTCAGTAGTGCCCGTGCCTCAGCCTGTGGAATGCCGCGCGAGCGCAGATAGAACAGCGAGCGTTCGTCGAGCTGGCCGACGGTGGCGCCATGCGCGGCCTTCACCTCGTCGGCGTAGATTTCCAGCTCGGGCTTCGTGTCGATCTCGGCGCTGGGCGACAGCAGCAGGTTCTTGTTGCTTAGGCTGGCATCACTGCCATCGGCCCCTGGCGCCACCACGATGGCCCCGCGGAACACGCCGCGCGCGCGATCATTCGCAACGCCGCGCCAGTTCGAAGAGGAGGTAGTGTTCAGCGCCTGATGACGGATCGCCAGTTGCGTGTCGATGTGCTGGCGACCGTGCGGCATGAACACACCGCGGGTATCCAGCTGCGCCCCATCACCCACCAGCTCGGCCCGCAGATCGTGACGCACCAATGCGCCACCAAGTTCCAGCACATGCACCTTAGCGTGGGCGCGCCCATGCAGGCGCAAGCTGCTGCGGCGAACCAGGCTCGCGCCGATGGCCGCATTCTGCAAGATGATGTGATGCAGCCGAGCACCTTCGCGCAGCTCGATGTCGCTGACCAGCGTCGCCAGATGAGCCTGCTCGCCGCTGGCGACGTGTTGCTCGACGAGGGTCAGCTCGGCATCCTCACCCAGCTCGATGACGTTACGTGCATGCCAGGCCAGCGCGCTTTCGGCGGACGCGCCGACAAATACGAGCTGCACCGGCACCGCGACTATCGTTTTGGCGGCGACACGCAAAACCAGACCATCGCCGGCACTCGCCGCATTGATGCGTGCGAACGCATCGCCGGTCTCGCGGTAATGCCGTGACAAGGCAAAGCGCAACGGCTCCGCGTCGCCGCGCAGCGCCAGTGACAATGGTTCGAGCGTGAGTCCGTCCTGCAAGCTGTCGAGTGCTGACAGATCAGCGCGAAACACACCGTTGACGAACACCAGCCTGGGCCCGTCGATACCAGGCAAAGTCAGTGGCGCCGCATCCACGACACGCGTTTGCGCCTGGCTGTCGCCACTGGCAAAGCTGCGCTGTGCGAGTGCGCGCAGCGCAGTGTATTTCCACGCTTCCACCCGCGTATCGGGCAAGCCACCGCTGGCGAATGCTTCGCGATTCTCACGCCGCGCCGCATCCAGCCAGGCGATACCGCTGCCTGGAAGCTGCGCATCCAGCAGGGACTCAACCAACGGCAGTGGTGCCGACTGGTTCATGCAGGTGCTCCCTCGCCGATGCCGACGTAACCGTGTTCTTCCAGCTTCAAGGCCAGCGACTTGTCGCCGCTCTCGACGATGCGACCATCAGCCAGCACATGCACGAAGTCCGGTACGACGTAATCGAGCAGACGCTGGTAGTGGGTGATCATCAGGAACGCACGCTCTGGCGAACGCAGCGCATTGACGCCTTGAGCGACCTGCTTCAGCGCATCGATATCCAGCCCCGAATCGGTCTCGTCGAGGATCGCCAGCTGTGGCTCCAACACAGCCATCTGGAAGATTTCATTGCGCTTCTTTTCGCCGCCGGAGAAACCTTCGTTGACGGCACGATGCAACAGCTCGTCAGAGATCTGCATCACCTTCAGCTTCTCGCGCACCAGCTTGAGGAACTGCATGGAGTCGAGTTCTTTCTCGCCGCGTCCCTTGCGTTGGGCATTGAATGCCGCGCGCAGGAAATAGGTGTTGTTGACGCCGGGAATTTCGACCGGGTACTGGAACGCCAGAAACACACCAGCCGCGGCGCGTGCTTCGGGCTCCAGCGCCAACAGGTCGATGCCGTTGTAAGTCACCGTGCCGGCGGTCACTTCGTAACCTTCACGGCCGGACAGCACGTTGCCCAGTGTCGACTTGCCGGCGCCATTCGGCCCCATGATCGCGTGCACTTCGCCCGCGTTCACCGTGAGGCTGAGCCCCTTGAGGATTTCCCTGCCCTCGACGCGGGCGTGCAGGTTTTCGATTTTCAGCATGGTGATCAACTTCAACGATTCGTTTGAATGAAAGGCCATAAGGCCAAGGTCACAGCAACTGGATACCAAAACGTCGGACGACCAGCGCAAACAACAGAAAGATCAGCGCCATCCCGACGATGAAACTTGCCATGGCGCCAGCAAAACCGAAGCGCTGCAGCAGCCACGGAAACGCGAGAAACATCGGCAGCGTCGGAATCACGTACCAGAATGTGTACCAGGCATGGTTCGCCAGCTTCGTCGCCGGCTGCTTCTCGGCATACAGCCAGATCAGCGTCAGCAGGGTGACCAGTGGCAGCGATGCCACCAACGCACCGAGCCGGTCGCTGCGTTTGGCGAACTCGGACACAGCCACCACGATCGCAGCGGTGATTGCATACTTGGTCAGCAGGTAGCCCATCAGCCGACGGCGCCTTCCAGCGACACCTCGAGCAATTTCTTCGCCTCCACCGCGAACTCCATCGGCAGTTCGCGGAACACCTGCTTGCAGAAGCCATCGACGATCATCGACACGGCGTCTTCGGTGCTGATGCCACGCGAGCGGCAGTAGAACATCTGGTCGTCGGAGATCTTCGAGGTGGTCGCCTCATGCTCGACGATCGCGGTCGGATTTTTCACTTCCATATACGGGAAGGTATGCGCGCCGCACTTCTTGCCAATCAGCAGCGAATCGCACTGGGTGTAGTTGCGCGCGCCCTCGGCACCCTTCTCCATCTTTACCAGGCCGCGGTAGGTATTGGAGCTGAGCCCGGCGCTGATGCCTTTGGAAACGATCTTCGACTTGGTGTACTTGCCCAGGTGGATCATCTTGGTGCCGGTGTCGGCCTGCTGGTGATGATGGGTCAGTGCAACCGAGTAGAACTCGCCGACCGAACGATCGCCGCGCAGCACCACGCTGGGGTATTTCCAGGTGACCGCCGACCCGGTTTCCACCTGAGTCCACGAAATTTTTGAGTCGTCGCCACGGCAATCGCCGCGCTTGGTGACAAAGTTGTAGATGCCGCCGACGCCGTTTTCGTCGCCGGGATACCAATTTTGCACGGTGGAATATTTGATCTGCGCGCGCTCCAGCGCGACCAGTTCGACCACCGCCGCGTGCAGCTGATTTTCGTCGCGCTTCGGTGCGGTGCAGCCTTCCAGATAGGAAACGTGACTGCCCTCTTCGGCAACGATCAGCGTACGTTCGAACTGGCCAGTGTTCTGCGCGTTGATGCGGAAATAGGTGGACAGTTCCATCGGACAACGCACGCCCTTCGGAATGAACACGAAGCTGCCATCGGAAAACACCGCCGAGTTCAGCGCAGCAAAGAAGTTGTCCCCGGTCGGTACTACGCTGCCAAGGTATTTCTGCACCAGCTCGGGGTATTCGCGAATGGCCTCGCTCATCGAGCAGAACAGTACGCCGGCGGCAGCCAGTTCCTTGCGGAACGTGGTGCCGACCGATACCGAATCGAATACCGCATCGACTGCCACACCGGCCAGCCGCGCGCGTTCATGTAGCGGCACGCCAAGCTTTTCATAGGTTGCCAGCAACGCCGGATCGACTTCGTCCAAGGACTTCAGGCCGGCCTTCGGCGCGGCGTAATAGCTGATTGCCTGATAGTCGATCGGATCGATTTTCAGCTTGGCCCAGTCCGGCTTCGGCATGGTCAGCCAGTGGCGATAGGCATTGAGCCGCCACTCGGTCATCCACTCCGGCTCCTGCTTGATCGCGGACAGCTGGCGGATGGTGTCTTCGCTCAAGCCGGGCGGCAGGCTGGTCATCTCGATGTCGGTGACGAAGCCGGCCGCATAGCCGCGGCCAAGCGCTTCGGCAACCTCGGCGTTGTCGCGGAGCGCGGTGACGGTGCTGCTTTCGCGGATCATGGTGTCATTCATTCTGTGGTGACCCCGCCGGCCTTTACCGCCACGGCGATTTTCTGGTTCGCTGCCGGCTTGATCGCTACCGGCCGTATGGGTGGTGGCTTGAGCATGTCGGCCAGGCTCACGGCACGCAGGGTGCGGTCGAGTACGCTATTGATCTGCTGCCAGCTGCCGCGCACACCGCATTGCGATTCGCGGTCGCACTGACCTTCGGCCACGCTGCATTCGGTCATGCCGATCGGCCCTTCCAGCGCTTCGACGATTTCGGCCAACGAAATGTCGGTAGCAGGGCGAGCCAGTCGGTAACCGCCATTGACGCCACGGAACGATTCCACCAACGCAGCGTGAGTAAGCGCCTTCAGCAGCTTGCTCACCGTCGGCAGTTCCAGCCGCGTCTCATCGGCGATCTGCCCCGTGCTGAGCACATCGTCCGGGTGCACGGCGATGCAGGTCATCACCACGGTGGCGTAATCGGTAAGTCGGCTGACTCGGAGCATGGGGACGCTCAGGCCTGGGGAGCTTGAATCGGGACTAAAATGGTACTGATTCGAAGCGGCGCGGTCAATGCCGACGAGATATGCGTTGTAGTGGTGCAATACCCACCGAACATTGCATTGTTCTGGTGCATAGTTACCTGCTCACTTGGCATAACCGACTGAAATCAAAGCCGATGCCTTGCACTCCAGCGATGGCACACATCGTGCTGCACCGCAATAGGGATCACTACGGGGGCACGTTATGAAGTGGATCACGGCCATCATCAAGCCATTCACGCTGGACGACGTCCGCGAGGCGTTGAGCGAAGCTGGCGTGCAGGGGATGACGGTGACCGAGGTGAAGGGCTTCGGTCGCCAGCACGGGCATACCGAGCTATACCGCGGCGCCGAGTATGTCGTCGACTTCCTGCCCAAGCTGAAAATCGAGGTAGCCGTGGCTGACGATCGCCTGGAACACGCGATCGAGGCAATCAGCAGCGCGGCGCGTACCGGCAAGATCGGCGACGGCAAGATCTTCGTCGGCGAACTCGAACAGGCGATCCGCATCCGCACCCAGGAGATCGACGCCGATGCGCTCTAAACGAACGATGGGCTCGATCCGCTGCGGCCTCGCGATCTGCACTGGCTTGGCGATGCCGCTCTCCGCGCTTGCACAGGCTACCCCTACTCCTGCCCTGAACAGCGGTGACACCGCCTGGATGATCGTCGCCAGCATGCTGGTATTGATGATGACGATCCCGGGAGCGGCGCTGTTCTACGGCGGCATGGTGCGCGCGAAAAATCTGCTGTCGGTGATGATGCAGTGCTTCGCGATCACCGCGTTGGTGACCGTGCTGTGGATGCTCTACGGCTACTCGCTGGCCTTCAGTACCGAGGGCATGCGAGCAGGCGTCGTCAATTGGCATTCGATCGTCGGTGGACTGGACCGCATCATGCTGGCCGGATTGACGCCGGCCTCGCAGTACCAGACGGTGCCGGAAAGCGTGTTCGTGATGTTCCAGCTGACCTTCGCGATCATCACGCCGGCACTGATCATCGGCGCGTTTGCCGAACGAATGAAGTTCAGCGCGATGCTGTGGTTCAGTGGACTCTGGCTCACCTTCGTCTACTTGCCAATGGCGCACATGGTATGGAGCGGACCGGGCTCGCTGCTCGGCGATCTGGGCGTGATCGATTTTGCCGGCGGCACCGTGGTGCACATCAATGCCGGCATTGCCGGTCTGGTTGCCTGCCTGGTGATTGGCAAGCGCCTAGGCTATCCGCATACGCCGATGCCGCCGCACAACCTCGGCTACACCGTGATCGGCGCGAGCCTGCTCTGGTTGGGCTGGTTTGGCTTCAACGCCGGTTCGGCCGTGGCCGCCAACGGCAGCGCGGGCATGGCGATGCTGGTGACGCAGATCGCCACGGCTGGGGCAGCGATCGGCTGGGTCACGGTCGAGTGGATCACCCATAAGCGCGCCAGCGTGCTCGGCATTGCCTCAGGTGCTGTAGCCGGACTCGTGGCCGTGACGCCGGCCGCAGGCACGGCCGGTCCCGGCGGAGCGCTGGTCTTGGGCCTGATTGCAGGTGCGGTGTGCTTCTTCAGCGCCACCAAACTCAAGCGCCGCTTCGGCTACGACGACTCGCTGGACGTGTTCGGCGTGCATGCGATTGCCGGCATCATCGGGGCGCTGCTCACCGGACCGCTGGCGTCGCCGAAGCTCGGTGGCTTCGGCACCGTGACCTCGCTGCTTGGCCAGTTGTGGATCCAGACCAGGGGTGTGGGCTTCACCATCGTATGGAGCGCCGTGTTGAGTCTGGTGATTCTGAAGCTGCTTGATCGCACGATTGGATTGCGGGTGGATGCCGAGCAGGAACAGATCGGGCTGGATCTGGCTGAGCACGAGGAGCGGGCTTACAACTTGTCGTAAGTGAAGAGACCTCAAAGTGTCTGCGGTCACCCTGATAAGCTGCGCATGTTTTGTCAGCGACCGACTCCATGGACAGTATTCAACACCGCAGAAACACCCGCCTCGCCTGGGCTCGCAGCACGCTCGGCAACCCTGACCTGACGCTGGCATCCGCCTCGGCGGATGCCAGTTTTCGCAGCTACTGGCGTACGCAGTACCCGCAGAGTCAGAGCGAAAGCCAAAGCTGGATCGTGATGGACTCGCCGCCAGCGCAAGAAGATCCACGACCGTGGCTGGAGATCGGCGACCGCCTGTCCGCCGCCGGCCTGCATGTGCCGGCGGTACGTGCGCATGATCTGCAACAGGGTTTTCTGCTGATCGAGGATCTCGGCTCCCAGCTGTATCTCCCCGCGTTGAACGAAGACACGGTCGACGCCTTGTATGGCGATGCGATGGACGCATTGCTGCGCATGCAAACGGGCGTGGACGTCATCGGCATGCAGCCGTACGACGAGGCATTCCTGCGTCGCGAGATGGAGATCATGCCGGAATGGCTGCTTGGCAAACATCTCGGCCACGCGCTCGATGATGATGATACGGATGTGCTGTCGGCCGCATTCGACGTGCTGTTGGACAGCGCGCTGGAGCAGCCCCGCTGCTTCGTGCATCGCGACTACCACAGCCGCAACCTGCTGATCGTTGAGCCCGGGAACTCCGACACCGTGATTCCCGGGCTCTTGAGCCCCGGCATTATTGACTTCCAGGGCGCACTGCGCGGCCCGATCACCTACGACCTCGCCTCGTTGCTGCGTGACTGTTACATCGTGTGGGATCGGGAGCGGGTCGAGGGCTGGGTCGAAGGTTATCGCCTGCGTCTGCAGGCCGCAAAGTCGATTGACACGACGGTCGATCGCGAACGATTCCTGCGCTGGTTCGACCTGATCGGTCTGCAACGACATATCAAGGTACTCGGCCTGTTCTGCCGGCTTGGTTATCGCGACGGCAAGCTCGACTACCTCGACGACTTGCCGCGTGTGTACGACTACGTGATCAGCGTGGCAAGTGGTTATCCCGAGCTGACGGGGCTGGTTACGTTGCTTGAACGCTGCGTCGGCGCGCGCGATCTGCGCATCCCGGTGCCTGCATGAAACACGCGCTGATCTTCGCCGCCGGACTCGGCGAGCGCATGCGTCCACTTACCGACCACACGCCGAAGCCATTGTTGAAAGTTGCCGGCAAACCGTTGATCGTCTGGCATCTGGAAAAGCTCGCTGCCGCCGGCGTGCACTACGTGGTGATCAACACCTCGCACCTGGCCGAACAATTTCCCGATACGCTCGGCGACGGCTCGCGCTGGGGCCTGCGCATCCGCTATGCCTTCGAAGGCCCGACCCCGCTGGAAACCGGCGGAGGCATGTTGAATGCGCTGCCGTTGCTCGGTTCCGAACCGTTCTTCGTGGTAAGTGGCGACGTGTGGTGCGATGCAGATTTCACCCTGCTGCCCGCCGAGCCCCGGGGCCTCGCGCATCTGCTGATGACGGACAACCCCGTGCATCATCCGCATGGCGATTTCCGGCTGGACGCACAGAGCCGACTGCACGACGACGGCGAACCCCGGCTCACCTACAGCGGCATCGGCGTATTTCGCCGCGAGTTCCTGGACGGCTGGCCCGAAGCTGTCGGCGATGCGGCAGGTGCCGACGTGAAACCGCCGTGCTTCAAGCTACGGCCGCTATTGGAGGTCGCGATCGAGCGCGGAAAGGTCGATGGCTCCCACCATAGCGGCACGTGGACCGACGTTGGGACACCGGAGCGGCTGGCTCAGCTGGAAACCACGCTCTCTGGGTAGGAGCACCCCCGGACCGACTCTGGGGCAGGCTCTGCGCGCAAACGTCTTTACGGGAACATCAATGCAGCACAGCGATATCGAGTAGGTTGGGGTGAGCGTAGCTCACCCCAACCTACTTGCCACCGGTAGGAGCACACCCTGTGCGCGATCATTAACACCACAAGCCTCAAACCTCCCCCTGCGTGCAGGGGAGAGAGCACGGCACAGAGAGGCCGCACCAAAAAAAGCGGCCCGGTGGAAACCGGGCCGCTTTTTCAGCGAATCCAGCGCGCTTACGGGCGCCGTGCCAGTTCGGGGTTTTCCCGGGTCACCGGCATCAGATCCTTCTTCGACACGCCCAGCCACAGCAGGATCGGGCTGGCGACGAAGATCGACGACAGCGTGCCAACCACGATGCCGATCAGCATGGTGACGGCGAAGCCGTGCACCGCCGTGCCGCCGAAGAAGAACAACGCGCCCATGGCAATACCGGTGAACAGCGACGTGATGATGGTTCGCGAAAGTGTGTTGTTGATCGAACGGTTGAGGATTTCCTCCGGCTCCGCCTTGCGCGCCGAACGGAACAGTTCGCGGATACGGTCAAACACCACCACCTTGTCATTGATCGAGTAACCAATCACCGCCAGCACCGAAGCCAGCACAGTCAGGTCGAACTCCCGCTGCACCAGCGCCAGGATGCCCAGCGTCACCAGCACGTCATGCACCTCAGTTGCCAATGCAGCGATCGCGAACCTGCGCTCGAAGCGTATCCACAGATAGAAGCCGATGCCGAGTATCACCAGCAACGCTGCGTAGATACCGTCAGTACGCAATTCCGTACCCACTTCCGCACTGACGAAGTCGCGGCTCTTGAGCTTTGCGTCCGCACGCGAGACCTGCAGCATCTTGGTCACGTCCGTGGCGATGCGGTCAAGATTGACCTTGCCATCGGCCTGCGTTGCGCCCGGGTCGTCCTTCGCCTGGAAGCGGATCGACACTTCGCGAGTACCACCGAGGCTCTGCACGATACCGTTCTCGATGCCGCCCTTGGCCAGGGCCACGCGCACATCGGAAATCTGCACGGGCTGGTCGTAATCGACGACCAGCGATACGCCACCAGTGAAATCCAGCCCGTAGTTGAGTCCCTTGGCCGCGATCAGCACGACCGAGGCGATCATCAGGAACGCGGCGATCGCAATGCTGTACTTGCGCATGCCGAGAAACGGGATATTGCTGTTGTGATTGAAGATTTCCATGAGTTCCTGTTCCTCTTCAGACCGACAACGTCTTGAGCTTGCGGTGGCCGTGGATCAATGCGGTAAACGCGTGAGTCAGCGTCACCGAGGTGAACAGCGAGGTCAGAATGCCGATCATCAGCGTCACGCCGAAACCCTTGATCGCACCGGTGCCCATCGTGGTCAGCGCCAATGCAGCGATCAGGTGGGTGACGTTGGCGTCCAGAATGGTCGACCACGCCTTTTCGTAACCCGCGCGAATCGCGGCATGCGGCGTGGAGCCGTTGCGCAGCTCCTCTCGCACGCGCTCGCAGATCAGCACGTTCGCGTCGATCGCCATACCCAACGTCAGCACGATACCGGCAACACCCGGCATGGTCAGAGTGACTCCGATCAACGACATGACCGCGACCAGGATCACCAGGTTGAAGAACAGCGCGATATCGGCAACCAGACCGAACAGCTTGTAGTAGATCGCCGCTGCCAGCAGCACCAGTGCCAGGCCCAGCATGACCGCCTTGAAGCCCTTGTCGATGTTGTCCTGACCAAGGCTGGCACCGATCACACGCTCTTCGACGATGTCGACCGGCGCCGCCAGCGCACCACCCTTGAGCAGCAGTGCAAGATCAGAAGCCTCCTTGGGACTGCCCAGACCGTTGGTCTCGAACTGTCGGCTGAAAGCACCCTGGATGGTGGCGTCGTTGATCACCGTCTCGGTGATTTTCGGCGTGCGCACTTCCTTGCCGTCGACCATCTTGGTATCGACCACGCGCTCCACATACACCACAGCCATCGGCTTGTTGATGTTGTCGTTGGTGAAGTCACCCATCTTCTTGGCGCCAGCGGCGTTCAACGTGACATTGACGTTGGGCGAACCATTACGCGTGTCTGTGCCGGAAGACGCGTCGGTTAGCTCGTTGCCAGTGACGATGATTCGCTTGCTGACCAGTACGGGCTCATTCGAACCGCGCATGTAGTAGAGGTTGGCATCCGGCGGAATGTTTCCGGTTCGTGCGGCTTCCTGCGCTGTCGGATCGTTGGGATAACCGATGCCCGCGCGATATTGCAGCGTTGCGGTTGCACCGATCAGTTTCTTGGCCTCGGCTGGATCCTGCACACCAGCCAGCTCGACCACAATGCGGTTGTCGCCCTGTTGCTGAATCAGCGGCTCGGAGACGCCCAGTGCGTTGATGCGGTTACGCAACGTACCCAGGTTCTGGTTGATCGTGTTGCGTGACAGGTCGAGCAGCTTCTGCGGCTTGACCACGGCATTGAGCACAAAGCGATCGCTGGTGTTGGGGCCATTCGACACATTGAGGTCGGTGAACTCGTTGCTGATCAGATCCGATGTCTTGGCGCGATCGTCAGCCGAATGCAGGATCACCGCGACACCCTGGCCACGCACGGCGTTGCGGGCAACCGATTCGTAGTGGATATTCTTGTCGCGCAGCAAGCTGCGGATGTCGTCGGCGTAGCTGTCTTCCTGCTTGTCGATCACGTCGTCCTGATCGACCTGCATCAGGAAATGCACGCCGCCCTGCAGATCCAGGCCCAGCGGCATCGAACGCGCGCCAACAGCGCGCAACCAGGCCGGCACTGAGGATTGCAGCTTGAACGCGACCGTATAGCCGTCGCCCAGCGCTGTCCTTATGGCGTCGGCGCCGCTCTTCTGCACGTCCGAATTGGCGAACGTCGCCAGCAACTGATCGCCCTGCACAGTCACATCGCCGCTCGCGATGTTCTGCTTGGCCAGCGCCGCCGTCACTTTCTGCTGAATGGACGGGTCGATCGGCGGGGCATCACGATTGGCGGTGACCTGCACGGCCGGCAACGGGATAAACGCATTCGGCAACGCGTAGACGATGCCGAACAACATCACCAGCGCGACCAGCGCGTACTTCCAGCGTGGAAAATCACTCATGCCTTGAATCCATCAAAGCCGCGGCACCAGGCCCCGGCGGTAGTGATAATCGGGAAAAAAATATATCGCGTGAGAGCAGCCCCGTATTGCCAGGGCGCCTCAACAAATCCGTCGTTTCAAGCGGACTTCAGCGAACCCTTGGGCAGCACCTGCGAAACCGCACCCTTCTGCACCTTGACCAGCACATTGGTCGCAATTTCGACCGTGATGAAGGTCTCGCCCACCTCATCCACACGTCCGGCGATACCACCGTTGGTGACCACTTCGTCACCCTTGGACAAACTGCTGATCAGTGCACGATGCTCTTTCTGCCGCTTCATCTGCGGGCGGATCATCATGAAGTACATCAGGCCGAACAGCAGGATCAACGGCCCGAAGGTCCACAATGGATTGCCCGCGGCAGGCGCACCGGCAGCCGGAGCAGCCTGGGCGATCACATAGGAGATCGGAAAACTCATGGGTTTGTCTCGCAAGTTATGGCGCCAGCAGGGATTTCTGCTGAACGCCCGATAAAAGATCGTCGATTATGCCACGCCCCCCCAGCCCGTGCACGGCGGCGCGCCGGGCGGCAAATCACTACTGAGGTCGGCTGACGGCCGTTGCAAGGCTGCCCGCGCCATCTCCGCGTGACCCGGCGCCCCCGTTGCATCGATCGCGTCAGCGCGCGTTCTACGACTGAACCTGGCCCTGGTCGAACGGCACGACGGCGCCCTGCCTCTGCGCATAGAACCGGTCGACAAATGCATCCAGCGCGCGGCTCGCAATCGCCTCACGCAGGCCAGCCATCAGGCGCTGGTAGTAGCGCAGGTTATGCATGGTGGCGAGCTGGCTGCCGAGGATCTCATTGCAACGATCGAGATGCCGCAAGTAGGCCCGCGAAAAGCCGTTCGCGCAGGCATAGCAATCGCAACCCTCCTCGATCACCCGGGTATCGGTGGCGAACTTCGCGTTGCGGATGCGCAGCGTGCCCTCACCGGTGAACAGGAAGCCATTGCGCGCATTGCGCGTCGGCATCACGCAATCGAACATGTCGATACCGCGGCGCACCGCCTCGACGATGTCCTCCGGTCGACCCACGCCCATCAGATAGCGGGGCTTTTCGGCAGGCAGCAACGGCACCGTGAAATCCAGCGCGTGGTTCCGCTCCGCTTCCGGCTCGCCCACTGCGAGGCCACCAACGGCATAGCCGTCAAAACCGATGTTGACCAATCCCGCGGCCGAACGCTGGCGCAGGTTTTCGTACACGCTGCCCTGCACGATGCCGAACAGCGCGTTCGGATTCTTCAAATCATCGAAACCGCGACGCGAGCGCTCGGCCCAGCGCAAACTCAACTCCATCGAATCGCTGGCCACCTTCTCGGTGGCCGGGTACGGCGTGCACTCGTCGAAGATCATCGCGATGTCCGAATCCAGTGTCTTCTGGATCCGCATCGACTCCTCTGGCGACAGGAACACCTTGGAGCCGTCGACCGGCGAGGCAAACGTCACACCCTCCTCGGTGATCTTGCGCTTGTGCGCCAGCGAGAACACCTGAAAACCACCCGAGTCGGTGAGGATGGGCTTATCCCAACCGATGAACTTGTGCAGGCCGCCGAATTTCTCGACGATCTCCAGCCCCGGCCGCAGAAACAGATGAAACGTGTTGCCCAGGATGATCTCGGCACCGACTTCGCGAATGTCGCGCGGCGTCATCGCCTTGACCGAACCATAGGTGCCCACCGGCATGAACGCCGGCGTCTCCACTGTGCCGCGGGCAAGCGTCAGGCGGCCGCGGCGCGCGGCGCCATCGGTGGCGAGGAGGTCGAATTGGAGGGAAGTCATCGGCACATTATCGCGGGTTTGGCCGGTTTTTGCGGGGCGGGGCTATTGGGCGGGCGTTTTTGCGGGTCGGATTGAAGCGAGATGCGCAATGTTTTATTGATCCATCCCACGAATCCCACGCATGAACCGTACGCATCAACCGTTCGTCCTGAGCGTAGCGCAGCGAAGTCGAAGGGCTCTCGGGAAACTATTGGCGGGCCGGATCAATCGTTGTGGCTTTGGCTTTGGATTTGTCTTTTGGCTTTGGCCCTGCTCCTGGCTCTAGCTCTGCTTTCGATCTGGCTTCTACATACAGTGCGCGCAGGACGCGCGCCCGCTCTACCGGGGCCCCTGTGCGGCGGTGAGGTGGGGTCGACAGGCCCGCAGGGGGATCGACATGGATGTCGATTCCTTTTCGCCAGGACAGGAGTCCTGTCGAAAAGCCCGGCCCCGCCTCACGGACTTGGCGGGCATGGATGCCCGACAAGCGCCAAGCGGGGTGGCCTTCTCTTTTGGTTACTTTTCTCTTGGCCATTCAAGAGAAAAGTGACTCGCCCTCCGTAGGAGGGTGAAACGCTCTGCAACCGAAATGGCAGATCGCGGGAATACAACCGATCCCGCACAGCGCGGGCCACTGGGCCCCTGCCTTCGCAGGGGTGACGAAACAATTGTCTTGCGGCTCAGGGTGCTATCAAGTCACCGCCCCAGTCGGCGGGATCCACATCAGCAACCGTCTGGGAAAACGTCCATTGATGTCCGCCAATATCCGTCACCGAATACTGGCGTTCGCCGTACGGTTGAGTAGTGGGTGGGCTATGGATGGTGGCGCCAGCGGCCTGCGCCCGTGCGTGATGGGCGTCCACATCGGCAACACGAACCATGATCGAGTGTGTTGCTGAGGCGGTGCTGGCTGATGCACCGCCGTCGGTCACGACGACAGCGCCGTCACCAACCTGAAGCTGCACGCGATGGCTACCGATACGCAATCGTTCCGTAAAGCCGAAGCTGCGGCATAGCCAGCCGACGGCCTGCGGCACGTCGGCGTAATGCAGCACTGGAGTGATCGTGCTGGCGGGCATGGAGCGGTTGGCGTGCATAGGTTGCCTCCGGGTCCTCGTCCCCATCGCGTATCGACTCAGCTTCGGAGCGCACGCCCATAGGCGTGGACTTCATCCACCAGCACCTTGACGTGTTCCGGATCGACTTCCGGGGTGATGCCGTGGCCGAGGTTGAACACGTGGCCGGGATGATTGCCGTAGCTGTCCAGTACGGCGCGGGCTTCGCGACGGATCACGTCGGGATTCGCGCGCAGGATCGCCGGATCCAGGTTGCCTTGCAGCGCGACCTTGCCTGCAACGGCAACGCGGGCATCGGCGAGATTGATGGTCCAGTCCACGCCGAGTGCGGCGCAGCCAGTGTCAGCCATTTCGGCGAGGTGCTGGCCGGCTCCCTTGGAGAACAGGGTGATCGGTAGCTCGCGCGCGTGCGGGTCCGCTTTCAGCGCATCGACGACGCGCGTCATGTAGCGCAGCGAGAACTCGCGGAACGGCGCGGGGCCGAGCAGGCCGCCCCAGGTGTCGAACACCATCAGCGCCTGTGCGCCGGCGGCGGCTTGGGCGATCAGGTAGTGCGCCACGGCTTGCGCCAGCGTGTCGAGCAGCTGATGGGCGAGCTTGGGATCGTTCCAGCACATCGCCTTGAGCGTGGCGAAATCCTTCGAGCCGTGGCCTTCAACCATGTAGCAGGCCAATGTCCAGGGGCTGCCGGAGAAGCCGATCAGCGGTACGCGGCCGTGCAGCTCCCGGCGGATCAGTCGCACGGCGTCCATCACGTAGCGCAGTTCACCGTCCATGTCGGGCACGGCGAGTTTCGCGATGTCGGCGGCGTTGCGTACGGGATGCGCAAACTGCGGGCCCTCTCCGTGCGCGAAGCTGAGGCCCAGGCCCATCGCGTCGGGGATCGTGAGGATGTCGGAGAACAGGATCGCCGCGTCGAGATCGAAGCGTTCCAACGGCTGCAGGGTGACCTCACAGGCCAACTCAGGATTTTGCGCCAGCGCCATGAAACTGCCGGCGCGGCCACGGGTGGCGCGGTATTCCGGCAGGTAGCGGCCGGCCTGGCGCATTACCCAGATTGGTGTGGTGTCGGTGGGCTCACGGCGCAGTGCGCGCAGGAAGCGATCATTCTTCAACTCGGTCATTTAACGTCCGTATGGGCCATCCTGCCCCTGGGCAAACATAACGCGGAAGCCGCGCTTCACTTGTGCGTCGCGAGCCTTCTCGAAGGCGATGATGGCCTCGTCGCGCTCCAGAAACTGCTCACGCTTCAAGGTCGCGCGGCCGCCCTGGGTGCCGGATTCGCGGTACAGCGTCCAGCCACCGAGCAGATCCTGCTCCAGCGTGATCTGGACGTAGCGTGGTGCGTCGGCAGTGCCTGGCACGGTTTGCAGATAGAGGCGCATGGGTTCCGGGTGTACTTGTGCGGCAAGGCATGCCGCCAAGTTGGCATTCTAGAAGGCTGGCGGCCCGGTAGCGAGCGCGCCGACGCGAATCTGACTGAGTTAATGCGTGGCAGCCTGCAATACCGCCAGCACCTCGGCTTCGCCAACGCCCGCGACAATCTCGGCGCGACCGATGCCGCGCCACAGGATCAGCCGCAGCGATCCGGCGGTGTTTTTCTTGTCCAGCCGCATCAGGGCGAGCAGTTGTTGCGCATCCATGCCGGGCGGGATCGAGGTAGGCAGGCCAAGCTTCTCCAGCAATTGCCGTAGGCGTGACGAATCGGTGGCAGCGCTCATGTCCAGTCGTTCGGATAGTTGTGCGGCCAGCAGCATGCCGATCGCCACGCCTTCGCCATGCAGCAGAGCGGTGTAGTGGCCAGCGGTTTCCAGTGCATGTCCAAACGTGTGGCCGAGGTTGAGCAAGGCGCGCTCGCCCTGTTCGGTTTCGTCACGGGCGACCACGTCAGCCTTGTAGCGCACCTTGCGCGCGATCGCCTCCAGCACCGTGGCGGAATCGCGTGCGGCCAGCGCGTCGGCGTGCTGTTCAAGCCAGCTGAAAAAAAGTTCGTCGCCGATTGCCGCGCCCTTCACCACTTCGGCGAGGCCGGCGCGGTATTCGCGCTCAGGCAGGGTGGCCAAGGTATCGAGGTCGGCGAGCACGGCACGCGGTTGATGAAACGCGCCGGCAAGGTTCTTGCCGACGGGCAAGTTGACTCCGGTCTTGCCGCCGACTGATGAATCGACCATCGCCAATAACGTGGTCGGCATCTGGATGAAGTCGATGCCGCGCATCCAGCACGCCGCCGTGAAACCAGCCAGGTCACCGACCACGCCGCCGCCCAAGGCGATCACGCAGGCATCGCGGGTGGCGCCGAGTTGCCCCAGCGCTTCGAGTGCACGACCGACGTTTGCGAACGTCTTGTGCGCTTCGCCGTCATCGAGCAGAAACGACGACCAGTGCAAGCCTTCCAGCCCCGCTGCCACTCGCTCCATATATAGCGGCGCCACCGTGGTGTTGCTGATTACCAGCGCATGCCGGCCGCGCAACACAGCGCGCCAGCGGGCATGGTCGGCAAGCAGGCCGGCACCGATCCATACCGGGTAGCTGCGCTGGCCGAGGGCGACCGTGATGGTCTGGATCGCGGGGTTGTTCATGCGGTTTGTTGGGGCCAAAGGGTCGGGGGGCGCTGCCAATGATGATCGATCAGGCCAATGCAGCGCTCGCTGGCGGCGGCGACGCTGCCATGTTCGCCGGGAACGGTCAGATCGGCGAGTTCGCGGTACAGCGGCTCGCGGATCAGAGCCATCGCCCGCAGCCTGTCGTGACGATCCCCGCCGGCCAACAGCGGTCGGCGGGTGTCGCGTTCCAGCCGCTCCAGTTGTTGTTCGATGCTGGTCTGCAGCCAGACCACGTAGCCGCGCTCGATCAGGTGTTGGCGATTGTGCTCAGCGAGCACGGCGCCAGCGCCGGTGGCCAGCAAGACGCCGGGGCGTCGGCTGTGTTCGTCCAGCAAGGCACTTTCACGCTGGCGGAATCCGGCCTCGCCCTCGATCTCGAACACCGTGCTCACGTCCACGCCGCAATGGCGTTCGATCTCCTGATCGAGATCGACGAACGGCAGTCCATAATGCACGGCAAGGCGACGTCCGATGGACGTCTTGCCGGCGCCGGTCGGGCCGATGATGAACAGGTTGCACGACGGATTCATGGGCAAATGCTAACAGGGCACGTCCGCCACCTGTGGAGAGTGATGCTGTGGTGAAAGAGCGCGTATTGCTGGCCGGCTGTGGTGAACTTGGCGTGCGCGTGGCGCAACGACTGTTGGCACGTGGCGACGAGGTATGGGGGTTGCGACGGCAGCCGCCAGTGGATGACGACAGCGGCATCCGCTGGGTGCGTGGTGATCTGGCCGAAGCGGAAACCCTGCGCGTGCTGCCTGCTGGCATCACCCAGATGGTCTATCTGCCAACGCCGGATCGGCGCGATGAATCGGCCTACCGAACCACGTTTGTGAAGGGTCTGCGCCACCTGCTCAATGCACTGGGCAGCAACTCGCTGCGGCGCGTGTTGCTGGTTTCTTCCAGTGCGGTTTACGGCGAGCACGGTGGCGATTGGGTGGACGAGTCCACGCCGCCGGCTCCGCCGGGATTCAACGGAGAGGTCCTGCTTGAGGCAGAACAGCTGATAGCCGCGCAACCAGTAGCTTCCGTCGTGTTGCGCCTGGCCGGCTTGTATGGACCGGGCCGGACGCAGCTGCTCGATCGCCTGCGAACAGGGCAGGCGAAGGTGCCGCGCACGCTACCGCATTGGGCCAATCGCATACACGTCGACGATGCGGCCGCGGCAGCTGTGCATCTGCTGAATCTGGTCGATCCATTGCCGCTGTATCTCGGCGTGGACAGCACGCCGTTGCCGCTCGATGTGCTTTACGACTATCTGGCCGGATTGGTCGCCGCACCGCTGCCCGGTAATGGCCCGGCACCTGCCGGCGTCGGCAGCAAGCGACTTAGCAATGAACGCTTGCGCGCGAGTGGTTTCGTACCGCAGTGGCCCGATTCGCGAGATGGCTATGCGGCCTTGGTCGATCCCTTGAGGCAGGACATCAGCTGACTTGGTCATGGCCGGAACGGTCATGCGAGTGTGGCGACTCAGCCGTGGCTGAGCCCGGTCACATGCCGCTCGTCGTCGTATTCCACGCAGCTGTCGGCCATCGCCGGCAGCGTCGCCAGGGCATGGCGGCTGAGGCGTTCGAAGTGGGCGAGAAATCGCTGCATGGCCTGGGTGTCCATGGCCAGAGGCGCATGCCGCGCCAGCAGTTCCCGTTCCTGTTCACTGCGCCATCGGTTGACGATTTCCCAGCTGGGCGCCTGCAGCACAATCAGTGCGTCGAACTTGCGCCAAAGCGGCTGATAGCCGCGCAACTGCTTGTTGACCCAATGCCGCCAGCTGCCGTCGGCGTCCTCCGTGCGCTCCAGTTCATTGATCGGGGCGGTCAAGCCACCCTGCAATTGCGGACGGATGCCCAGCGCCCAGCCTTCCACGATCACCAGTTTCGGCGGACGGTTAACGCGCGGCCAGCGCGACGGGGGGATGCGTGTGTCGCGGCCCTTGTCGAAACGCGGGTAAGTCACCGGCAGCTTGTCCGAGGCCTGCGGCAACGCCGACAGTACCGAGAGCAGCAGCTCGATTTCGTGGGTGCCCGGCACGCCGCGGCTGCGCAACAGCGGATGCACCTGCTGCGCCAGCGCCTCGCGGTCGCCACGTGAGTAATAGAAATCATCCAGCGAGAGCACCTCGGTGGCCCAGCCACGCGCCTCGGCCTGGGCCTTCATCACCCGCGCCAGCGTACTTTTGCCGCTGCCCTGCAGGCCGGACAACCCAATGATGTACGGCCGCCGCGAGCGGGCAATGCGCCCCGCATACTGGTCGAGCAAGTGGCTGGCCAGTCCCTCGTTCTGCATGCTGGGCTGGGATTTCATCCGCAACTCACCGTTGTGCACCCATGCTGCTGCGACTGGCAAGCCACCGTAGTTGCTATCTCGCCCGCGGATCTGCAGCCGGCACAACATGCCATGGCAGGGAATCGAGCCGTTGCCGGATTCGTCGTAGCGGTACTGGATGAGTGGGGCATTGCACTATCATCGGTGGCGTTCATCCACGCCATGATGGCGCGAGTCGGCCACGATGCAAAAGGAAAGTTTTAGAACCATGCTTAATCCCGAGATTCTGGACACCTTGCTGCGACTCCTGGACGAAGCCAAAGCCAGTGGCGAGCGCGAGCCGAGCGCGATGAATCTGGCCACCGTCGATAGTTCCGGCCGGGTGTCTTCGCGTATTGTGCTGCTCAAGGGCGTCGACGAGCGCGGCTTGCGTTTCCACACCAACTACCAGAGCGACAAGGGTGGTCAGCTTGAGGCACATCCGCAGGTTGCGTTGTGCATCCACTGGAAGGAGGTGCGCGAGGGTGTACAGGTGCGCGTCGAAGGTGCTGCGCGCAAGCTGCGGGAGGAGGAATCGGACGCCTACTTTGCCAGTCGAGCGCGCCTGAGCCAGATCGGCGCCTGGGCTTCACTGCAATCGCAGACGCTGCCGGATCGCGACACGTTCGAACAGCGTGTGGCGCGCTACGAACATGAGTTCGAGGGGCGGGACGTGACCCGGCCGCCACACTGGGGTGGCTATGTGGTCGAACCAGACATGCTGGAGTTCTGGTACGGCGCCGAGTTCCGCTTGCATGAGCGCGTGCGCTGGAGCCGGCACGGCCAGACCTGGACCAACAGGCTACTCTACCCGTGACTCGCCCCATGCCCGCTGAGCATGTTGCGCAGGGCGGGTTCGCCGTGCACACGCGCGGCCGCGGCTTCAGCGACATCACGGCGAAAATCGGCGATATCGTGGCTGCCAGCCATGTGCAGACGGGCATCGTGCACGTGTTCACCGCGCACACCAGCTGTTCGCTGCTGATCAGTGAGAATGCCGATCCCGCCGTGCGCACCGACCTCGAGAGCTGGTTCGCCCGCGCGGTGCCCGATGGCGACGCGATATTCGAACACGATGCGGAAGGACCGGACGACATGCCTGCGCATGTCCGCGCCATTCTGACCGGTGTCAGCCTTACCCTACCGGTGCATGGCGGCAAACTGCTGCTGGGCACCTGGCAGGGCATCTATCTGTGGGAACACCGTATCGACTCGCATCAGCGCAAGGTCACGGTGACCGTGCTGGGGCATTGACCGCGTGACCGAGCCCAATCTGTCCGACCACTTTCCGCAGCGCATCATCTGCCTCACCGAGGAACCGACCGAGGTGCTGTACGCACTCGGCGAGGATCGGCGCATCGTCGGCATTTCCGGCTTCACCGTGCGCCCGCCACGGGCACGCAAGGAAAAGCCCAAGGTTTCGGCGTTCATCAACGCGAAGATCGGCGAGATCCTGAAGCTCGAACCTGATCTGGCCATCGGCTTCTCCGATATCCAGGCTGACATCGCGCGTGAGCTGATCAAGTCCGGCATCGAGGTGTGGATCAGCAACCATCGCAGTGTGGACGGCATCCTCGCCTATATCCGTCGACTCGGTGCGATGGTCGGTGCGCACGACAAGGCTGAGGTCTATGCGCAGCAGATCGAGCAACACATCGCCGATATCCGCGCTGCAGTGGCGAAACTTCCGCGTCGTCCGAAGGTGTATTTCGAGGAATGGGACGAGCCGATCATCACCGGTATTCGCTGGGTTGCCGAAATCATTGGCATTGCGGGCGGCGATGACTGCTTCCCCGAACTCGCCCGTGAGTCGCTGGCGAAGCAGCGCATCCTGCCGAATGGCGACGAAGTGGTGCGTCGGGCGCCGGACATCATTCTCGGCTCCTGGTGTGGCAAGCGCTTTCGTCCAGAGAAGGTGGCTGCGAGGCCGGGCTGGGATGCGATTCCGGCGGTACGCAATGGCGACCTCTACGAGATCAAGTCGCCGATCATCCTGCAGCCGGGACCGGCGGCGCTGCTGGATGGGCTGGATGCCATTCATCGAATCATCGCCGAGTGGGCGCATCGCTGAGGCCCTGCCCCCTCTCCGCTGTGGGGAGAGGGCTGGGGTGAGGGGCGGGTGCTCGCGGGAATGCCCATTTCCCGTCACCCCTGCGAAGGCAGGGGCCCAGTGGCCTGCGCTGTGCGGGATCGCTTGTATTCCTGCACTCTGCTCTACAAAACAACAAATTCAAGCCAGGGCATCGCGACTAATGTTGCACCCAGAAGCGCCGGCTTTCACAAGAGCAGCCTCACAAGAGCAGCTACCCGACCGTCAACCATCGCGGCCCTGATCCGAGCAGTCAGCCACCCAGCGCCAGCCAGGTGCCCAAATCCATCAGCGGCTTGGCCAGCAGCACGCGGGCGAGCAGCAGCACGATCATCACCGCCATCGGTGCAAAATCGATCTGCCCGGCGATCAACTTGCCGTGCAGCGGACGCAGCAGGGGGGCGACGATGGCGGCGGCCAGCCTCAACAGCGGCTGTCGGCGATCCACTGCAAACATGCTCAGCAGCGACCAGCCGAAGATCAGTACGATATAGAACAGCAACACGAAGTCGAGTAGTTCGGCCAGCGCCAGCACCGGCAGGCCGGCGAAATGCGGCGTGATCCCGAGCACGGCAAACAGCAGCAGGCGTTTGAGCAGCATTGTCAGCCACGCCAGCAGCAGCGCAGCCAGGTTGATCCGACGCCAGTTCGGCAGCACGCGCCGTATCGGCGCCAGCACCGGATTGGTGTAGCGGTAAACGAACTGGCTCAGCGGGTTGTTGAAATCCGCACGGCTGGCTTCGGCCAGCAGGCGCAGCACCAGCAGGGTGGCCACTGCGTCGAAGGCCAGTTCGATCAGTAATGAAAGTGCATTCAGCAGATAGGTCACGAGAGCTTGTCCAGGCTGGCGGCTAGTTCGGCGCCGCGGTCGGTGGCGGCAGTCACGGCGCGGGCCACAATACGGGGCAGGTCGTCGGCTGTGAAGCTTTCCAGTGCGGCCTGGGTGGTGCCGTTGGGCGAGGTGACGCGCTGGCGCAGCAGGGCGGGATCCTCGCCGCCCTCCACCAGCATGCGACCGGCGCCAAGGCAGGTCTGCGCGGCAAGTGCGCGGGCTGTTTCCCGCGGCAGCCCTTGCGCGACGGCGGCCGCTTCCAGTGCTTCGACCAGCGCGAAGAAATACGCCGGCCCGGAACCGGAAACGGCGGTGACGGTATCCATCAACGCTTCGTCTTCGATCCAGCGAGTGATGCCGCAGGTATCCAGGATGTGTTGTGCCTGGGCCTTTTGTGGCGGGCTGACCCGGCTGTTCGCGCACAGTCCGGTGGCGCCGGCGCCGATCAGTGCCGGTGTGTTGGGCATGCAACGCACGATCGGCAGGCTGGCGCCGAACCAGCGTTCCAGCTGATCCAGCCGCACGCCGGCGGCAATCGAGATCAATAGTGGCCGGTTGCGCTGCAGGATGTCGTGCAGATCGGTGTGAATCGACGGCATGATCTGTGGCTTGACTGCCAGCAGGATGACTTCGGCTTCTGCCACCGCCAGCCGGCTTTCGGCGTAGCAGGCGACACCGAATTCACGGCCCAAAGCGTGCCTCGCTTCGGCCAACGGCTCGGCCACGCTGATGCTGGCGGCGGCCACGCCGGTTTTCAGCAAGCCACCAATCAGGCTGCGTGCCATGTTGCCACCGCCGATAAAGGCAAGTCGTGTCATGCGGGTTCCTCGAACGATCCAGATCGCTACCTTAAGCGGGAGCGGACGCGACAGCTTAGCTGCCTTGCTGGCGGAAACGCTGGTGCGGCGACGATGACGGTGGGGTGGAGTTTCCCGCCGATCATGCAAACCGTGTGGGTGGTTCGCATTCCTGCGACGGGAAAGACTGGCCGCATGACCCGTTGCGCGAGTAGTATCGACGCGGCTGCAAGGGGGATTCGGGTATTTTCGTTCAGGTGTTCCGATGGCGTCCGCGCCATGCGCTACGGCGCACTGCACCTGCGAACTTCGTCCATCCCCTGTTGCGGCATCCAATTCATGCCATCCAGACGATCGGTTGAGGGGAACGATAGATGGACATTGCCGAACTGCTTGCCTTCTCGGTGAAGAACAAGGCCTCGGACTTGCATTTGTCCGCAGGTCTGCCGCCGATGATTCGTGTTGACGGCGATGTGCGCCGCATCAATATTCCTGCGCTTGAACACAAGCAGGTGCACTCGCTGATCTACGACATCATGTCGGACAAGCAGCGGCGTGACTACGAAGAATTCTACGAGACCGACTTCTCGTTCGAGATTCCCGGTCTGGCGCGCTTCCGCGTCAACGCGTTCAATCAGAACCGTGGCGCTGGCGCGGTGTTCCGCACCATTCCGTCCGAGGTGCTGACGCTGGAAGACCTGGGTGCCCCGCGCATCTTCAAGGAGCTGATCGAGCAGCCGCAGGGATTGATCCTGGTGACCGGCCCGACCGGTTCGGGCAAATCGACCACGCTGGCGGCGATGGTCGATCACATCAACAAGAACGAATACGGCCACATGCTCACGATCGAGGATCCGATCGAGTTTGTGCATACGTCGCAGAAGTGCCTGGTCAACCAGCGCGAAATTCACCGCGATACGCTGGGTTTCAATGAGGCACTGCGCTCGGCGCTGCGCGAGGATCCGGACTTCATCCTGGTCGGCGAGCTGCGCGATCTGGAAACCATCCGGCTTGCCCTTACCGCCGCGGAAACCGGGCATCTGGTGTTCGCTACCGTGCATACCAGCTCGGCGGCCAAGACCATTGACCGCATCATCGACGTGTTTCCCGCCGGCGAAAAGCCGATGGTGCGTTCGATGCTGTCCGAATCGCTGCGCGCGGTGGTTTCGCAGTCGCTGCTGAAAAAGGTCGGCGGCGGACGTATTGCAGCGCACGAAATCATGGTCGGCATCCCGGCGATCCGCAACCTGATCCGCGAGGACAAGGTTGCGCAGATGTATTCGTCGATCCAGACTGGTCAGCAGTTCGGCATGCAGACGCTGGATCAGTGCCTGCAGGATCTGGTCAAGCGCGGTCTGGTGACGCGGCAACAAGCGTCCAGCTATGCCAAGAACAAGGACAGCTTCAAATAAACGGATTGGTCATCGAGGAACGAATTCGCGGTGGGTCGTCGGTTTTAGCGCTATATTTTTCACGCGGTATCTGCGCTGCCACACCACCCGAACGCGACCGTCATGCCCTGGATGGCGTGAAGCCCGGTCAAGCTGACCTCGATACGCCGTTCCACAATTCGGGAGTAGAACCATGAGCGATTTCGATTTCACCTCGTTCCTGAAATTGATGGTGCACAAGAAGGCATCGGACCTGTTCATTACAGCCGGTGTGGCGCCTTCGATGAAGGTGCAGGGCCGGATCGTGCCGATCACCCAGAGCCCGCTCAGCGTGCAGCAATCGCGCGACATGGTGCTCAATGTGATGACGCCGGGGCAGCGCGAAGAATTCGAAAAGACGCATGAGTGCCAGTTTGCGATCTCCGCGCAGGGCGTCGGCCGTTTTCGCGTGTCGTGCTTCTATCAGCGCAATTGCGTCGGCATGGTGCTACGTCGGATCGACTCGAAAATCCCGACCACCGAAGAGCTGAATCTGCCCCCGGTGATCAAGCAGCTGGCGATGACCAAGCGCGGCATCATCATTTTCGTCGGTGCCACCGGGTCGGGTAAATCGACCTCGCTGGCGGCGATGGTCGGTTATCGCAATCTGAACTCGACCGGTCACATCATCACCATCGAGGATCCGATCGAATACGTGCACAAGCACGAAGGCTGCATCATCACCCAGCGCGAAGTCGGCATCGACACCGACAGTTGGGAAAACGCGCTGAAGAACACGCTGCGCCAGGCGCCGGACGTGATCATGATCGGCGAGGTGCGTACGCGCGAAGGTATGGACCACGCGATCGCGTTCGCCGAAACCGGCCATCTGGTGTTGTGCACGCTGCACGCGAACAACGCGAATCAGGCGATGGACCGCATCCTGCACTTCTTCCCGGAGGACCGTCGCGAACAGCTGCTGATGGATCTGTCACTGAACCTGAAGGGCATCGTGGCGCAGATGCTGATTCCCACCCCAGACGGCAAGTCGCGCCGAGTGGCGGTGGAGATTCTGCTGGGTACGCCGCTGGCCCAGGATTACATCCGCCAGGGCGAAATTCACAAGCTCAAGGAGCTGATGAAGGAGTCCAACCTGCTCGGCATGAAGACGTTCGATCAGAGCCTGGTCGAGCTTTATCACGCCGGCGAGATCTCCTACGAGGACGCATTGCGTCACGCCGACAGCTCGAACGAGGTGCGCCTGCGCATCAAGCTGGCGCAGGGCGGCGACGCGCATACCTTGTCTCAGGGTCTGGACGGGGTGGAGCTGGAAGAAACCAGTGATGCGCAGAACTTTGGCGGTGGCAACGGCCTGATGAATCGCTGAATCCACAACCGAAAGTTTGAAATGAAGAAGGGGCCCATTGGGCCCCTTCTTCATTTAGCTGCCGCGCCAATCAAGGCTCACGGCCGATCCAGCTTAGTGGCTGCTCGAGCCCGACGCTGGCATGGATGACTTCATGCTGTTCGATGTTGAAGGAGTGACGGTCAGCCCGGACGCGTCGACACTCTTCACACCCTTGACCTTCTTGGCGACAGCGACAGCCTTCGATTTTTCATGATTGCTGGTCGCCGTACCGGTCAACATCACTACGCCATTCGTGGTGGTTACCGATATATCGGTGGAGCTGATTCCTTTGGTCGTAGTGAATTCGGACTTCACCTTGGTGGTAATCCACGCATCGCCTGTCTCGCTGGTGGACGAGTTCGACATCGAGGCGCCTGAGTCCTGCGCCATCACCTGGCTAAACGGCACGGCCGCGAAAGCGACCATCAGGCCGGTGGCAAACAGGCTATTACGGATCATTGAAGGGGTACGCATGGAAATCTCCTTGAGCGGCTAGGGTGTGTCACCGATGACAACAGCCGCCACGTGAATATCGCGTGGCGATGATCGCTGGCGGTTCAGCGCAGGATTACTGATGCGAAGGGGAGGTCACGGCGATGTTGTCCTCGTGTTCGGCGCCTGCATGCACGCAAAAAAAGCGGGGCGCCTGAGCGCCCCGCTGCTTGCATCAGGTATAGAGGGTTACTTCAAGGTGGTCTGACTGGTGATCACCATGCCGTCGTCTTCAACGTGCATTTCGGCATCAATGCTGTTGACGCGCTCAGCCTGGGATTTCATGGCGGCAAATTGGGCCTTCGAGCGCGCCACATTGGCGGCGACCTGCGTGGCATCCTCGGCGCTGTCGTTATCCAGCGAAGGTTCGTCGCTCTTGCCGATCGCAGCGGTGGCAGCGGCGAGGCTGTCGGCCTTCTGCTCCATCAGCTGCAGCCAGTTGAGGTACATCGCGCCGCTCAGATGCATACGCGTCATGCGGCCGGCATCGCCGGTCGGCGCACTCAGGGTATCGCCGAGCTTGCTGTCCTCACCGGCGCCCACGCCGAGCGCGAGTGCCTTGTCGCTCATGGCAATCCATGCGGGCTGCGCCAGCATGTCGGTCATGTCTTTCGGCAACGGCTGCGGCTTGCCATCGCTGGTGACCTTCAGCTGGGCCAGCGCGGAGACCATCATCTGGCCCATCGCAAGCAGGCCCGAAGGGTTGCTGGTACCCAGCACGATGCGTCCGGTGAACTTCGGCAAACCGCCGTTCTGGCTGGGCACGAGTGTGTCCAGCGCGATGCGCAGGCCGAGCATGTCGCCGAACGGCGGGATGGCGGCCTTTTGCATGGCCGGACCGAGTTTGGCAAAGCTGTCGTTGAGATCGGTCAGTGCCGGACAGGTGAACGGCTTGGCGGCCACTGCATCGGCCTGGGCCGACCAGAACGTACGCATTGGTGTGACCGGCAGCGCGAGGCTCAGGTCAAATGGCGCGGTGCCGAGGCTGCCCAGTCCGGGCATTTCCACCTTGAGTCCGGCGAAGGCCTTGCTGATGTCCTCGGCCAGGGCTACGTCAAAACGGACGTCCTGGTGCCCGGTATCCAGCTGGGTATAACCAAAGCTCACGCTCGGTACGCGGGCGGCGATGCGTCCGGCCTCGACGGCGCAACTGGGTGAAGTCTGCAACTGGTTGGCGACTGGCTCGCCGGTCCTGGCCGACTCTGCCTGGGCATGCGCTTTGAGGATGGCGGCGAACAGCGGGTCTTTGCCACCAAAGGCCAGCGGCAGTGCGCGGGTCAGGTCGAAGTTGCCGACCAGCCACTTCTGGTAGCCCTTGTCTTTGGCCAGCGTCGCCAGGGCGCCATCATCCTGCAGGTTCTTTTGCGGCCGATCCAGCCCAAGTGCCTGCCGCAGCAGGACAGGCGAGGCGTCGGCCGGCAACAGCGAAACGACGACCTGCTTGCCGAGCATGGCCAGAATCACTTCGGTGCCTGACGTGGTGAAAGCGTATTTGCGATAGCTCTGGCCGCCGACGTTGGCGACATCAAGCTTTTTGCCATAGGCGGTTTCGAGCCGACCAATGAACCCCTCGAACGCTTTCGGATCGCTCAGTTCGAAACGCAGGACCGGCGCCAGCCCCAGGCCGTAGAGCGCAGTGTGGCCTTTGAAATCGAGGCCTGCATTCTGCGCGAAGGTCTCGACATTCTTGCCGTTGAACTCGGCACCCAGCGCTCGCAGCAGGCGAGCACCGTCGGCGTCCTTGATGGCCATCTGATCGGCCGCGGCATTGAGCTGGGCCAGTTGGGAGGGCAGCTGCGCATCGGCTTGGGCGAGCAGCGCCTTGCGGGTGTCGTCGTCCAGGACGTCCAGATTGGCGACCACGTACGGCGTGTCCGCCGGTACGAAGGCCAGCGGTGCATCCTTGTCCTTGTGTCCGCAAGCCGCCAGCATGACGCCGGCAAAGCCCAGCGCAATAAAGCGCGTCGTCGATCGCATGTTGGTCCCCTGCCTTGGTAAATGTTGCGCGCCATATTATGCCCGCTTTACGGGTTGTTGCGGCGCGTCAACCTGCGAAAGCGAAGCGGGTGATGGGATGCGTGAAAAGCGGGTCAGTTGGCTGGGGCAGGGACTGTATACGGTGCGTAAAAAAACGAGGCGCCGAAGCATCCCGCTGCGGACTGGCATGGGCGCTCAGCCGTGAGCGCATTCGTGCCCGGATGATCGTTGATTTGCAGGCCGCCAGACGAGGTCCGCTCAGCGGGCCAGTACCTCGTTTAACACGGCCATGCGCACGAACACGCCATTGCCGACCTGTTCGAGGATGCGCGACTGCGCACCGTCAGCCACGTCCGAGGCGATCTCGATACCACGGTTGATCGGGCCCGGGTGCATCACCAGGCAACCCTTGGCAGCGAGCGCCAGGCGGCGCTGGTCCAGACCGTAGCGGTTGAAATACGCCGCTTCGTCGGGTAGGTCGGTTGAAGCCATCCGTTCTTTTTGCAGGCGCAGCATGATGGCGGCATCGACACCGATGATCGCCTTATCGAAGTCGTCGAAGTGGTGGGTATGTGGAAATTCGTCAGCTTCCGGCATCAGAGCTGCTGGCCCGCATAAGCGGATTTCCTTGACCCCCAGGGTACTCAAAGCGTGGATGTCCGAACGCGCCACGCGCGAATGCCGGATGTCGCCACAGATCACCACCGTCAGGTTTTCGAAGTCCGGCCGATGCTGACGTATCGTCAAAGCGTCAAGCAGGCCCTGGGTGGGATGTGCGCGGTTGCCGTCGCCAGCGTTGATCACCGACACGCCACTCATCGCGTGGTGCACCAGTTCCTCCGGCGTGCCTGAGTGCTTGTGGCGAACGATGATCGCGTCGAGGTGCATGGCCTCGAGTGTGTGCAGCGTGTCGAGCAGTTCCTCGCCCTTGCTGGTTGAGGAAAAGCCGATGTCGAAGTTGATCACGTCGGCACCGAGACGGCGCGCCGCCAATTCGAACGAGGTCCGGGTGCGTGTGGACGGCTCGAAGAACAGATTCAGCACCGTGCGCCCGGCCAGCACGTCAAGCTTGCGGGTGCCGTGTGCGCAGGCGTCGCGCAGCGCTTCGGCGCGGTCGAGCAGGCGCTCGATGGTCGCGCGGGGGAGATTTTCCAGGGTGGTGAGGTGGCGCAGGCGAGGGCTCATCGAGGGCTCGTTTCAGCTGACATGATGGAAGGGAGGGAAGACGAGGCGTTCAATGTTCGAGCGTGCCAGGTGTTGCGACAGGGGCTTCGATCAGCCAGCGCTCCACAATGACCGCGGCAGCTTCAGCATCGATCGTGGCGGCGTCGCGTCGTCGCTTGAGCCCGGCGGCGCGGGCGGCAGCGAATCGATGCGCCGCTTCCTGCGAGCTGTGACGTTCATCGACAAACGCTACCGGCAAGCCAAACCGCTGCTGCAACTGTGCGGCAAACCGGCGTGCTTTGCGGCTGGCGGGTTGCTCGGCGCCCTCGAGGGTCAGCGGCAGACCGACTACCAGAGTGTCCGGCAGCCATTCTTTGTACAGGGTATCGAGCTTGCTCCAGTCCGGTTCGCCGTCACGCATCGCGACCGTGGTCAGCGCTCGCGCGCTGGCAGTGAAGGAGTTGCCTACGGCCACACCGGTCAAGCGGCTACCGACATCAAAGCCGAGCACACAGCTCATGCGTGGCCCGCGTAGCCGGACAGCTGTCGCGGGTCTACGCCGACCAGTCCGGCGGCGGCGCTCCAGCGTTCCTCCAGCGGGGTTTCGAACACGACCCTGCCGCAGGCCTCGGTGGTGAGCCATGCGTTGGCCATCAACTCCTGCTCCAGCTGGCCGGCGTCCCAGCCGGCATAACCGAGCGCCATGACGGCCTGGCGCGGACCTTCGCCAGCGGCCATGGCGACCAGGATGTCGCGCGACGTGGTGACTGACCACTCGGTGTTGATGCGGTAGCTGGATTCCCAGTAGCCCGGTTCGCGGTGCAGCACGAAACCACGCTCCTGCTGTACCGGGCCACCGATCAGCACTGGCGCATCGGCCAGTTCGATGTCCACGCATTCCAGTCGCATCTGCGCCAGCACGTCGCCGAGCCGGTATTCGGACAGCTGGTTTATCAGCAGGCCCACCGCGCCGTTTTCATCGTGCTGACAGAGCAACGCCACGCCACGGGAAAACGGCGGATCGGCCAGGTTCGGCATGGCGATCAGGAAATGCCCGGTCAAGGTCGAGGGTTGCACGGCGGTCATGTGCCTATTGTAGGCGCGTTGCAGTCGCCTGGCCTAGGTCGCCGCAACGTGGCGTCATGCGCACACCCCAGCCTACGGGATAGCCAGCTCTCAGCGCGTTTGCAGCACGTTTTGCGGCTCGAATTCCCAGGTGCGGGTGATATTGAGTTCATCCACGTGTTCGCTGCTTTGCGGTGCCGGCGGGAACGGCGCGGCCAGCCGCACAATGCGCTCGGCGGCAGCGTCCAGCAGGTGCTCCCCGGAACTCTGGATCACCTCGATGCTCTTGATGCTGCCGTCGAGGTTGAGCACCACCGTGAGCAGCACGTCACCATGCAGGCCGCGGCGGCGCGCTTCTTCGGGATAGTTCAGGTTGCCGACCCGTTCGACGCGGTCGGACCAGCCACGCATATAGGCCGCAAAGGCATATTCCTTGGTGCTGGCGGTGAGGTATTTGACCTTTGGCCGCTTGGCGTAGGCGGCTTTCTTTTCGCGCACCTCGGCAGCCAGCTGGGCGATCGCCTGCTGTTGCTGCAGATCCGCCGCAGTCGGAGTCTGATCTCGCGGGTCGACCTGGGTCTGCGCGGTATCGCTGGAGACGGTGAAGTTGGTCGCGCCGGTCGTAGTCACCATCCGGGTCGGCGTGGCCTCCCGTGCTTGCGGCGTGCTGGCTTCCACCGACTCCGCTGCCGTGCCCGGGTCCGGCCGCGGCAACGCACCGGAAAACATCTCCGATGGTCGTGCCGCATGCTCGCTCTGGCCGCCGCCGCGGTTGTTGGCCTGGGCCAGGAAGTCCGCCTTGTCCGGCGCTTCCTGGTTGGCCACGTTGACCAGCGTCACATCCAGCGTCGGCAGGCTTGGCGCAGCCTTGGCAAAGTGGAATGTGATGCCAAGCAACAGCACGCCATGCAGCAGCAGCGAAAACAGCAGGGTCGCGCTGATCGGGTCGGGTGCCGATGGCATAGACGCTGAGGTGACAGGTGCAGCAGCGGCAGTTGCAGTGGTGCTCACGCGGTGCGATTTCCAGAGACGTGCTGCTCGATGACGTCGAACAGCTGGCCGGCAATGTTAAGCCCGAACTGGGCATCCAGTTCGCGTACACAGGTCGGGGATGTGACGTTGATCTCGGTCAGGTAGTCGCCGATCACGTCCAGGCCGACAAACATCAGGCCACGCCGGCGCAGTTCCGGTGCTACCTGGGCCACGATCCAGCGATCGCGGTCCGATAGCGGCACCCCCTCGCCCCGCCCGCCAGCGGCGAGATTGCCGCGAAACTCGTCTCCCTGCGGGATGCGCGCCAGGGCATAAGGCACCGGCTCGCCGTCAACGACCAGGATGCGCTTGTCGCCGGCGCTGATCTCCGGCAGGTATTTCTGCGCGATCGTCATCTGCCGGCCCTCGCCATGGGCGCCGCCACCGAGCAGGGTTTCCAGCATCGAATTGAGGTTGCTGTCGCCCGCCTTGACCCGGAAGATGCCGCGCCCGCCCATCCCGTCCAGCGGTTTCAGCACCACCTCGCCGTGCTCTTTGGTGAACCGGCGCAGTTCGCCGGCATCGCGCGCAACGAAGGTCGGCGCGATGCATTGCGGAAACTCCAGTGCAAACAATTTCTCGTTGCAGTCGCGCAGCGACCGGGGGGCGTTGATCACGGCTACGCCACGGCGCTGGGCCGCTTCCAGCACCATGCTGTCGTAGATGAACTGCGCATCGACCGGCGGATCCTTGCGCATCAGCACCACATCGAGCTCGCGCAGGTCGCGCCATTGCGCTTGCCCGAGGGTGAACCAGTGCTGTGGATCCTCCCGGACGCTCAACGTGGCGATCCGCGCCCAGGGCTCACCATCGCGCAGCGCCAGGTCGCCTTGCTCGAAGTAATGCAGCGCGTGACCGCGGCGCTGGGCCTCCAGCAGCATGGCAAAGGTGCTGTCCTTTGCTGTCTTGATCGCGCCGATGGGGTCCATCAGCACGGCGACCGAAAGGGTCATCGTGGTTCTCCGTGGGTGGCCCGGAATGAGCGGGCAGTGCGGGTGGGTTTGTATTGTCAGGCAGGTATGGTCGGGATGGATGGTCGCCGAGTCGACCGGTTGCGACAAGCTCGGCATTTCACGATAGCTGTCACGGTTGGCCAGATGGTGCCAATATGGGTCACGTTGTGCGCACCAGACGACGGGGCCAATGATTATTGCTTGACAGTCTCGGCGGGCAGGCAGTAAACAGCATCGTCTTGGATGCACCGCCGCAGAGCGGGTCATCGGGTAGTTCGTTTTGTATTTTTTTACATGTGCACCAGACGGCATGGCTGTTGCATGTCTTGGTGCCTATCCTGAGCTCGGGGCGGGCCGCAGGGGGAGTAAGTGAATTTGAACGTGAGTGCTAATGATTTGGCTGGCCTCAAGGTCATGGTGATTGATGACTCCAAGACCATCCGCCGCACAGCAGAAACCTTGCTGACAAAGGAAGGGTGTGAGGTATTGACCGCCGTCGACGGGTTCGAGGCGCTGGCCAAGATCTCCGACCAGAAGCCTGCAATCATCTTCGTCGACATCATGATGCCGCGCCTGGATGGTTATCAGACCTGTGCGCTGATCAAGAACAATCCGCAATTTCGGGCTACGCCGGTGATCATGCTGAGCTCGAAGGACGGGCTCTTCGACAAGGCGCGTGGCCGTATCGTGGGTGCCGAGCAGTATCTGACCAAGCCGTTCACCAGAGACGAGTTGCTTGGTGCCATCCATCGCCATGTCAGCACAGTGCAGAGCCGCTGACTGCAGATTCTGAGGGGGACCTGTGGCCAATATTCTCATCATCGACGACTCGCCGACCGATATCCGCGTGTTCACCACGCTGCTCGAAAAGGCCGGTCATCAAGTTGCTGCCGTCGGCACCGCCGAGGAGGGCATCGAGCGCGTGCGCGCCGACCTGCCTGACCTGGTCATCATGGACGTGATCATGCCGGGCATGAATGGCTTCCAGGCGACCCGGACCCTGACCCGCGATCCGGTAACCTCGTCGGTGCCGATTGTGATGATCACGACCAAATCCATGGAAACCGACCAGGTCTGGGGGTTGCGTCAGGGCGCCCGCGCGTTCATCACCAAACCGGTGAGCGAGAAAGATCTGCTGGCTTGTATCAACGATTTGTTGCCGAGTCCGACATGAACCAGTCCGTCAACCGCACTCCGTTCGAGATCCTGGCCCGCTATGAGCGGCTGTCGCTGGCGCATGCCTCCGATACGCAGGACAAGCTGGAGGCGCCGGGCTTGTGGCGGGGCATCGGTTTTCGTGTCGGTTCGCGTCTGCTGGTCAGTGGCATCGATGAAATCAACGAGCTGCTGGCGGTGCCGCCGCTCACACCTGTGCCGGGGACCCAGCCGTGGTTGCTCGGCGTAGCCAATGTGCGCGGCAACCTGGTGCCGGTGGTCGACTTTGCCCGCTTCCTGTTCGGCGAGCGTACGCAGCATTCCGAGCGCGCGCGCCTGCTGGTGGTGCGCCAGGGTGGCGGCAATGTGGCGCTGCTGGTGGATGAGGTATTCGGTCAGCGTACGGTGGATGAGGTCCAGCGGCGCGAAGCCGAGCGCGAAGATGATCCGCGGCTTACCCGCTTCGTGGAGAGCCGGGTGGGTGAGCAGCAATTGGCAATTTTCAGTATGAGTCGGCTGGTACGTGCACCGGATTTCCGGCAGGCCGCGGCCTGACACCCGGTCGAGGTTTGGTAGAAGCAGGTTTCAGTTCAATGAAGGGCCGGCGCCCGTTGTGGCCGGAAATTTAGGGCAGCAAGTCCTTGTGTCAGCAGTCGCTCGATGAAGCGGAGCTGGCAAGGTGTAGACGGACGAGGTGAACATGAGCACTACAGGGGGCGTCGGCAGGGAACGGAGCTATACGACCGTACTCATTGTCCTGTTGCTGATTGCGATCGGTTTTGCGGCAGTGGATTTCTTCCTGCTCTACCTGAAGAACGGTGAGGATCGGCAAGCGATCACGCTGACCACGCAAATCCAGGTGTTGTCGCAATCAACGGCGAAATTCGCGCTGGAATCCGCGGGCGGCAACGCCGACTCCTTCAAGGAGCTTGAAGGCGATCGCAACTCAATCGAGTCGGCGGTGCAGCGGCTGAACAAGGGCGACCTCGCGACCGGCATGCAAGGCTATGGCGACAAAGACGCCACGTCATCTGGCCGTGCCGTGACTGCGCTCGACAGCTCGTGGAAACAGCTCGACACCGACATCAGCAAGATCCTCTCCAACAAGGCGGTGGTGATCGATTCCGGGCTACGCGCCGCCACGCTGTCGCAGCAAATGCCGTTGCTCAACTCGAGCATGGAGCAGGTGGTCAACATCCTGCAGCAGCGCAATGGCGGCTCCGACCAGATGCTCGGCACGTCGCGTCAGATGTTGTCCGCTGACCGCATCATCCGCCGCGTGCAGGAAATTCTGCAGGGTGGCGATAGCGCACAATCGGCGGCCGATGGCCTGTCCCGCGATGCCGACTTGTATGGCAACGTGTTGAAAGGCCTGCTCGTGGGTAACGCTGACAGCGGCGTGAAGCCGGTCGCTGATGCGAATGCCCACAAGATCCTTTCCGAGATGGATGCCAGCTGGGGCAAGCTCGCCGATCCGGTCGCCAAACTGGCCGGTGCGGCCGGCAACATCGCCGACGTGAAGCAGGCGGCCAACCAGGCTTCGCTGGACTCGCAGACGGTGCTGTTGCGCGCCAGCGACCTGTCCGAGCAGATCGGCAGGCTGCCGATTCGGCGCCTGTTCCCGAACGTGTGGTGGGGTCTGTTCGGCGCGATTGGTGCGGTGGCATTCGCCCTGTTGCTGGTCATCACGCTGGTGACCGAACAGCGTCGCCGCTTCGCCAGCAGTATCGAGCTGAACCATCGTAACCAGGACGCGATCATGCGTCTGCTGGATGAAATGGGTTCGCTCGCTGAGGGCGATCTCACGGTCAAGACGACGGTTTCCGAAGACATCACCGGCGCGATCGCCGACTCGGTGAACTACGCCATCGACGAGCTGCGTTCACTGGTGACCACGATCAACGAAACCTCCGAACAGGTCTCGTCGTCGGCGCAGGAAACCCAGACCACCGCCCGCCATCTGGCCGACGCGGCCGAGCAGCAGGCGCAACAGATCAGCTCGGCGACCTCGGCGATCAACCAGATCGTGAGCTCGATGGACACCGTGTCGAAGGATTCCGCCGAGTCGGCCGACGTGGCCGAACGCTCCGTGAAAATTGCTTCGCATGGCGCCGAGGTGGTGCGCGAAACGATCTCCGGGATGGACTCGATCCGTGACCAGATCCAGGAAACCTCCAAGCGCATCAAGCGCCTGGGCGAATCCTCGCAGGAGATCGGCTCGATCGTGGAACTGATCAACGACATCGCCGAACAGACCAACATCCTCGCGCTCAACGCGGCGATCCAGGCGGCTTCGGCCGGTGAGGCGGGCCGCGGTTTCGCGGTGGTGGCGGACGAAGTGCAGCGACTGGCCGAACGATCGACCAGCGCAACCAAGCGTATCGAAACGTTGGTGCAGACGATTCAGTCCGATACCAACGAAGCGGTGAACTCGATGGAACAGACCACCGCGGAAGTGGTGGCTGGTGCGCGCAAGGCAGAGGATGCCGGCAGTGCACTGGGTGATATCGAGCGCGTGTCGCACGATCTGTCGGCGCTGATTCAGAACATCTCCAGCGCGGCGCGTCAGCAGTCCGCGGCGGCGACCGACATTTCGCATTCGATGAACGCGATTCAGGAAATTACCTCGCAAACCTCGCAGGGTGCCAGCCAGACCGCCGACTCGATCGGTACGCTGGCGCAGCTGGCGAGTGATTTGCGGCGCTCGGTAGCGCATTTCAAGCTGCCGGGTTGACATCGATCCGGTGGATTTGGCCAGGCTGGCATCGACAATTTGACAGGGGGCAGTCTCGCTGGTTGCGTGATGCGTACGTGATGCGACATTGGGCAACCGTTGAGAGAGGCGCATGAGACTTCAAGATCACATCGATTTCACCACACTGCAGTGGGTCAAGCCGGAGCTCGACGAGACGCTGTCGACTGCCCGCGAGGCGCTGGAGTCCTACGTCGAGAATCCAGACGATCGCGAGGTCATGCGTTCGTGCACGCGACATTTGCATCAGGTGCACGGCACCTTGCGGATGGTCGAGTTGTACGGTGCGGCGATGGTGACTGCGGAAATGGAGACCCTCTCCATTGCGCTGCTTGAGGATCACATCGCCTATCGCGAAGAAGCTTATGCCGCGTTGATGCGCGGCCTGATGCAACTGCCCGATTACCTTGAGCGGTTGTCCAGCGGCCATCGCGATGTGCCGGTGGTGCTGCTGCCGTTGCTCAACGACCTGCGTGCAAGCCGCGAGCAACCGCCGCTGCCCGAGTCGGCGATGTTCCATCCCAATCTCGATGCGTTCCTGCCGGATCTGGCGCCGGCGGCCATGAGTGCGGCCTATGCCGAATCGCATCGCGGCGAGTTGGTGAATTTGCGTCTGCGCTTCCAGCAGCAATTGCTGAGCTGGTTCCGTGGACAAGACATTGCGCAGCAGTTGAGTGGCATGCGCAAGACATTGCTCGCCATCACTGCCCGTTGCTATCACGTGCACGGCAGGCGCTTGTGGTGGATCGCTGCCGGTGTGCTGGAGGGTCTCGAGCAAGGCATGATCAAGGGTCATGCTGGCGAAGTCCGCCAGCTGATCGGCAAAGTCGATCGCAGCATTCGCCAGCTGATTGAACACGGCGAAGACAGCCTGCGCGGTAGCGAAGCGGACGTAGTCGCCTGCAAACTGCTGTACATCGTGGCCCAGGCCAAGCAACGCAGCCCGCAGATGGAGTTGTTGCGGAATACCTATGCCCTGGACAGCCTGGTACCCGATGCTGGGGAACTGGAACACGCGCGCGGCTCGATGTCCGGCCACAACCGTGCGTTGCTCGATTCGGTATCGCGTGCGCTTAAAGATGACTTGCTGCGCGTCAAGGAGGCGCTGGACCTGTTCCTGCGTCAGAGCGACGGTGATCCGGCACAACTGGCCGAGCAGAGCGAAGTGCTCGATCGTGTCGGCGATACGCTGGGCATGCTCGCGCTGGCCGTACCGCGCCGGTTGGTCATCGAACAGCGGCGGGTACTGGACGAAATTGCCAACCGCATGCGCAAGCCCGACGAGGACACCCTGCTGGATGTAGCCGGTGCCCTGCTGTATGTCGAAGCGTCGCTGGACGACCACATCGAGAGCCTGGGTTCCGAGGACGAATCGGACACCGGCGGCGCGATGCAGGGCCTGCCGCGCAGCGAGGCGCTGGGCGTAGTCACCGCGTTGATGCATGAAGCGATCAACAATACCGGCAAAGTGAAAGACGCGATCGTCGCCTTTGTCGAATCAGGTTGGGAGCACAACCGTCTGGCTGTCGCACCTCCTCTGATGGAGGAAGTTGCCGGCGCCATGCGCATGCTGTCCTCGCCGCGATCGGCCGAGTTGGCCGAAGGTGTCGGCCGTTTCATCGGTTATGAATTGGTGGATGACCAACGTGTTCCCACGGGCGCGCAGATGGATCATCTGGCCGATGCTCTCGCCGCGCTGGAGTACTACCTCGAAGCTGCACGCGAACATCGTGGCGGGCTGGACCATATTCTCGACGTTGCCGAGCACAGCCTCGGCTTGCTTGGTTACTGGCCGTTGCCAGCCGAGCGGGTGCCTGCCGACAAGGTGTTGTCCAAGCCCAAGGTCACTGCACCCGAAGCGAGCGTGATGGCTCATGCTGGCGACGGCATCGAAAACGAAGAGCATCCGGAACTGTCCGAATCCGTCAGCCTGCTGCCCGGCGACGATCTCGGACATCTATTTGTCGGTTACAGCGAACCGCATGTCGCACCCGTGCACAACCTGGACGGGCTGCGGCTGACGCCGACCGAAGTGACCACGCCACCGGTATCGCCCGACCACGTTTCAGGCGATGGGTCTGGCCATGGTTTGGACGATCAGGGTGGCGACTGGATCGAGGTCGAGGAAGAGGTGTTCGAGCAGGTGCCGGCACGCGATGCGCTCGCGGCCAACACCAGCTTCAACGCCAACGCAGAAGGTATCGACGATGACATTCGCGAGATCTTCCTGGAGGAAATGCAGGAGGAAATCGACAGCCTGCGTAGTGCCGAGAAGGTCTGGCTGGCCGATCCGACGCAACTTCCCTCGCTGGTCAGCATCCGCCGCTCGTTCCACACGCTGAAGGGCTCAGGTCGACTGGTCGGTGCCGGCGTGCTGGGTGAGTTTGCGTGGAAAGTTGAGGACATGTTCAACCACGTGCTGGACGGTTCCATCCAGCCGGACGAGAACGTACAGGCGGTACTGCGGCATGCGATCGACGCGCTGCCGCAATTGCTTGAGGCGCTCAAGGGCGAGGGCATGGCGAATGCGCCGCTCAGCGCCATCATGCATACCGCCGAGCAGCTGGTTGCAGGTCAGCCGGCGCGTGTGGAAGATCACATGTCGGCGGCCACCGAAACGGTCCGTCGGGTGGTGCGTCATCGCGTACCGCGCATCGAGGCGGCGTCGGATGCCATCCCAGAAGCCGGTTTGACCGAGGCCAACACGGCTGGCGCCGAACACGAGCTGGTGGAGTTTGAGCAGGCGCTGCCGGAGCCGGTAATGCCGCCGGTGGATCCGGTATTGCTGGAAATCCTGCGCAGCGAAGTTGCGCAATATCTGCAAACCATTCGCGCGGCCATCCAGCGTGGTGGGGCCGAGTTGCCGATCGGTGAAGATCTGCTGCGGGCCGTGCACACGTTGCATGGCGCCATCGCGATGGTGGACATCCCATTGCTGACACAGATGTTGTCGCCGCTGGAAGGTCTGTTCAAGCGTCTGCGTGCGGCCAATTTGCCATTGCCGTCCGAAGGCGTGCGCCTGCTCGGTCAGTCGGCCGATCTGGTCGACCACGTGATGGGCCAGTTCGATGTCGCCGAACCGCAGTTGCCGGATACGGACGCGCTGACGGCTCAGATCATTGAAATGCGTGACCGCTACCCCGAGTCGCAGGTTGCGCATGTCGTGTTCGAACCGCGCCTGGACGAGGTGGCGTTGGCCGCGACGACCGCTGCGGAAGATCAGCCTGGCGACGACCAAGCTGCCATGGGGGCATCGCTCGATGCCAGCATGGCCGACGTCGATGGCGGGCGTGCGCACGAGGTGCAAGATGCGGCGTCGTTTGATGCTGCCGAAGCCCTGGCGACTGATCATGAGGAGGCGCACCATGCGGCATTCACCGCTGAGCTGATGGAGGCATTGGGCACGTTCAGTCCGGAAATCGCGGACGCTGAACATGCAGCCGCAGCGCAAGCGGCCCTTGAGCAAGCTGCGGCAGAGCACGCCGCTGCGGAGCAAGCTGCAGCAGAGCAGGTCGCAGCAGAGCGGGCTGCAGCTGAGAAGGCGGCGGCAGAGCAGATGGCTGCCGAACTAGCAGCCACTGAGAAAGCCGCAGCTGAGCACGCCGCAGCAGAGTACGCCGCGGCGGAGCACGCCGCAGCGGAGCAGGCTGCAGCAGAACAAGCTGCAGCAGAGCAGGCCGCGGCGGAGAAGGTCGCGGCGGAGCACGCCGCAGCAGCGCAGGCCGCGGCAGAGCAAGCTGCAGCAGAGCAAGCCGCAGCAGAACACGCTGCAGCAGAACACGCTGCAGCAGAACAAGCTGCAGCAGAACAAGCTGCAGCAGAACAAGCTGCAGCAGAACAAGCTGCAGCCGAGCAAGCGGCACACGCCGCAACCGGCAGTGAGTCCACTGAGATCAGTGCCGCATCGGAGCAAGAACAGGCCTCCGCGTCGGCAGGGTCGGGCCATATCGACGCCGATCTGCTTGAAGTGTTCATTGATGAGGCGCGCGAAATTCTCGACCACGCCGATGGCGTGCTGGCGCAATGGCACGACGAGCCAACTGAACTGAAGCACGTCGCTGAGCTGCAGCGCGATCTGCATACGCTCAAGGGTGGCGCGCGGATTGCCGGTTTGATGGACGTGGGTGACCTCGCCCACGCCATCGAGACAGTGCTCGAAAAGCCCGCTCGTTATGCGAACAAGACCGGCCCGTTGATCGCGGCGCTGGAAGCCGCGTTCGATCAGATGCATGCGCTGGTGCAGCATGTGTCGCAAGGCCAGCCCACAGAATATCCGCAGGCCACGATCGATCGCCTGCTGGCGCTCGCTGGCGAAAAGAACCTGGCTGACGATGCGGTACTGGCAGCTGTTGCCATGCCAGCACTGAAGCCGTCACGGACACCGAAGCTGAAGGTCGTCCCGAGTACATCGACAGCGCTCGATTTGCCCGAACTGTTGCCGGAGATGGAGGAGGAAGTCCGCTCCTCGCAGGAACAGATCCGTGTTCGTGCCGATCTGCTCGACAATCTGGTCAACCATGCCGGCGAAGTCGCCATCTACCGCTCGCGACTGGAACAGCAGGTTGCAGGCTATCGTTTCAACCTGGTGGAACTCGAGCAGACCGTGGCACGTCTGCGCAGTCAGCTGCGCATGCTGGAGATCGAGACCGAGGCACAGATCATCGCGCGTTTCCAGCGCGAGCATCGCGAAGCGGGCCTGACCGCGTTCGATCCGCTCGAACTCGATCGTTACTCGCAGCTGCAGCAGTATTCGCGTGCACTGGCCGAGTCGGTCTCCGATCTTGTGTCCATCCAGAACATGCTCGATGAACTGACCCGGCAGGCCGAAACCCTGCTGATCCAGCAGTCGCGCGTCAGCACGGAGTTGCAGGACGGCCTGCTGCGCACACGCATGTTGCCATTCGACACGATGGTGCCCAATCTGCGTCGCACCTTGCGCCAGGCGGCGCAGGAGCAGGGCAAGAACGCACAGTTGTATGTGGATGGTGCGCACGGCGAAATGGACCGCAACCTGCTCGACCGCATCAAGGCGCCGTTCGAGCACATGTTGCGCAACGCGATTGCGCATGGCATCGAAACCCCGGCCGAGCGTCGCAAGGCTGGTAAGCCGGCCGAAGGCTCGGTGCATATCCAGGTCGCGCGCGAAGCTACCGAGGTGGTGATCCGGGTCAGCGATGATGGTCGCGGGCTGGATCGCGAGGCGATCCGCAAGCGCGGTATCGAACGCGGGCTGCTGCGCGCCAATATCAAGCCTACCGACGACCAGCTGCTATCGTTGATCACCCAGACGGGGTTCTCCACTGCCTCCAAGGTCACTCAGCTGGCTGGCCGCGGCGTCGGCATGGACGTGGTGGCGAACGAGATCAAGCAGCTTGGTGGTTCGCTCTCGATCGAGTCCGAAGCAAACAAGGGCAGCGTGTTCGTGCTGCGCCTGCCGTTCACCCTCGCGGTGACTCAGGCCATCCTGGTACGCATCGGCGAGGCGACCTTCGCCATCCCGATGACTTCGGTGCAAGGCGTGGCGCGGGTGGACCCGGAAGATCTGGCCGCACGATTGGCCGAAGACGAGCCTTCGTTCCAGTACGGCAACGAGCAGTACGGCATCCATGACCTCGCCGAGCTGCTGGGTCTGCCGCCTGGTCTGCCGGCGGAAGGCGAGCAGCAGCCGTTGCTGCTGACTCGTGCGGGTGATTTGCGTGCGGCGATTCGTATCGACGCCGTGCTTGGTTCGCGCGAAATCGTGGTCAAGTCGGTCGGTCCGCAGATCAGCTCGGTGCCCGGTTTGCTCGGCGCGACCATCATGGGTGATGGTTCGGTGCTGATCATTCTGGATCTGGCGCCGCTGGTTCGCCATGGCATCACTCGCCGCTTGCAGCGTCTGTCGGACGGCCTCAGCGCGGTACAGGCGCCGGTCATCGAAGAGATCCGGATACGGCCGCTGGTGATGGTGGTGGATGATTCGATCACCATGCGCAAGGTCACCGGCCGTGTGCTGGAACGTCATGAATACGAAGTCAGCACAGCCAAGGACGGTGTCGATGCGGTGGAGAAATTGCACGAGCGCGTGCCCGACCTGATGCTGCTCGACATCGAAATGCCGCGTATGGACGGCTATGAGCTGGCGGCCCACATGAAGGCCGACCCGCGCTTGCGCAACGTGCCGATCATCATGATCACCTCACGCAGCGGCGACAAACATCGCCAGCGGGCATTCGACCTCGGCGTTGACCGTTACCTCGGAAAACCCTATCAGGAGGCCGAGTTGCTGGCACAGATCAGCGAAGTACTGGAGCAGCGTGCGGCGGAGTCGAGTCATGATTGAATCGGCACCTGCCGTTGCCTTGTTGTTTGACGACACTGAGCTGGGTGGACATTTGCGCGAGGCATTGCGCGAGCGTGGGGCACGGATTGTTCATGAGGGTGGGGTAGCCACCCTCAGCCGTGAGCTGTTGCAGAACGTGGGCGCCGACGTGCTGGTGGTCAATCTGGACAACAACGCCGATGACGCACTCGATCAGCTGTATGAGGTGACCGACGGCGACCGGAGGCCGCGACTTGTCTTCAACGACGCGCAGGCCAGTCGAGCGCTGGTTGGCTGGGATCGCGCACGTTGGGCCCGTCATCTGGCGGTCAAGGTGCTGGAAGCCGGCGACGTCGACCCACCACGTCCGGAGAACGCCCGCAGCATCGAGATGCTGGTCGATGCATCGGTTGAAAGCATTTCTGCCGAGGCTGAAAGCGTCGATGCCCCGGTGGCGGAAGTTCCGACGGTGATCGAGCATGTGGACGCAACTGCAGCTATAGCACTGGTAGCGGAACCCGCGATGGCTGAAGAGTCGTCGTTGCTGGAGTCTGATCAGCCAGTAGCCGAAGACGTTGATGAACACGAGCAGACGGCCACTGCCGAATCGGAAAGCCTGGCCGCCGAACTCGAAGCGTTGCTGGCTTCCGACGAATTGCCTGCCAGCGATGAAGATGAATCCGGGCCTGGTCTGCGTTACTCCCATGATGAAGAGCTGCCACCGTTGCACGACGGCAATTTTGGCGCGCCGACAGCCATGCCCGGTCTGCATTCACTGGATGGCTCAGACTCTATTGAGGGTTTCGATAGTCTCAACGAAAGCACGCGGTTCGCTGCCGGCGAAATCGATGAAAAACTGCCGAGTGTGAGCTCGCGTGTGTTTCAGCTTGATCACTTGCAGCTATCACCGATAAACGACGCCGACGTTGCGACGATAGCTGCCGCAGCGGTGACGCATATCCCGAGCGATAGCATCGCCACGGCTGCCCGAGCGCCCGCGGAATGGGCACTGCTGGATGATGAAACTCCGCTTGTAGCATCCGCAGCGGCTACTGCGGCAAGGGTCGATGCCAGTGCGTTTGGTATCGAGAAATTGAGTGCCGCCGATTTCCTCGCGCCCGACGTCGAACAGACCGCGCCGGGAGTCGAGCCAGTGATGACGCTGCAGCTGATATCGATGGAAGAAGCGGTTGCACCGCAGGTTTATGTCGCCGAGAGCGAAATGCTGCTTGACGACCTTCGTGCCGCCTTGAGCCGCATTGTGCTGCTGGGTGCGGCGGCCGACAGCACAGACTCCGTCCGCGCCTTTCTCTCCGCGCTGCCGTCCGCCACGCGGCTGACCTTTCTGCATACGCAGCATCTGGGCGCGCAATCATCGGCGACGCTGGTTGAAAATCTGGCTGCGAATTGTGCGTTGCCGGTACGACTCGCTGAGCGCGGCGGCCATGCCGTCGCCGGCGAGGTATTGGTGGTGCCCACGGGACAGCAAATACGTTTGAACCGCAATGGCAGCATCGAACTTCAGATGGACGACGCCGGTGGTGCGACGCAAGCTCCGTCCATCGATGCAAGCCTGACCATGGCGGCCAATATCTTTGGTCGCGATGCGTTGGCCATCGTGTTCTCCGGACGGGCGAACGATGCGGTTGCCGGCTCCCAGGCGATCCATGACCGAGGCGGTCAGGTATGGGTAGAGTCATCGTCCGAGACGCATTCTTCCGACATGGTCAGCGGACTGTTCGCCGAACGACTAGTCAGTTTTTCCGGTACGCCGCATGAGCTTGCGGCGCGCTTGATCGAGGTGTTTTCATGAGTGATCCGCTGCCGCGTGAAATCCGTTGCGTACTGGTGCCGGTGGGCAACCTGCGTCTGCTGTTACCCAATGCCACCGTCGCCGAAGTGATCACCCAGACCAAGCCCGAACCGGTGGCTGGTGCCCCGGAGTGGCTGCTGGGTCGCATCGCATGGCGCGGCTGGCGCGTGCCGCTGGTTTCGTTCACCCAGCTGGCGGGGGCTGAAGAAGGCGATGTCGAATTGAGCGTGCGCGTAGCCGTGCTGAAGGCGCTCGGCGGCAACCCCAAGTTGCCGTTCATTGCCGTGGTGACGCAGGGCTTTCCACGCCTGATCACGCTGAATGCCGAGCTGATCATCCCCACCCATGATGGCAGCGCGCTGCCGCCGGGGTTGCGTGCCAAGGTACTGGTGCGCGATGACGTCGCGGTGATTCCCGATCTGGAATGGATCGAAGCCGAGCTGCTGGGTCTGCTCAGTGGTGCCGATTTGACGGAATCACCAGCGGAACCGGCAGAGCCAGCCGACACGGCAGGCTGAAGTCAGGACGGCGAATCAGCCGTCGCCGTGCAGTGCCTGTAGCGCCGCCAGGGCAGCCAGTCCGGCGGTTTCCGTGCGCAAGATGCGCGGTCCCAGCCGAAGTCCTTCGAAGCCGGCGGTGGTCAGTGCGCGGATGTCACGTTCACCCAAGCCGCCTTCCGGGCCTACTGCCAGCAGGCCGCCGGCGGCTGCGAAGCGCAAATCGCGTGATGACTGGGTGGCGTCCGGCAGCAAGGCCAGACGCAGCGCGCCATCCTCGGTGAGGCTTTCCAGCCACAGCGGCAACGGCAACGCCGGCACTATCTCCGGCAGCCGCGCGCGGCCACTCTGTTCGCCGGCACTGGCTGCCACCGCTCGCCAATGCGCCAGGCGTTTTTCGGCGCGACCGGCATCGAGCTTGACCTCCGAGCGTTCGGTCAGCAGTGGCACGATGCGCACGACGCCCAGCTCGGTGGCCTTTTGCACGATCAGATCCATCTTGTCGCCGCGTGCGACACCCTGCGCCAGGGTGAGCGACAGGGGCGATTCGTTTTGCAGAGCCTGCTTCGACTCCACCCGCACGACGACTTCGCGTTTGCCGAGCGCAAGGATAGTGGCCGGATAATCGCAGCCGTCACCGTTGAACAGCGTCAGCGGATCGCCGGCAACCAGTCGCAGTACACGTGCAACATGCTCGCCCGCCTGCGCCGGCAGCGGCAATTCGGCGCCAACGGGAAGCGGCTGGTCAACGTGGATTCGGATGGTTCGCATGGAGCGGGAGACTGGCCAAATACGAAGCATAGCCGAGCTTTTGCCGGCTGACCGGGGTCGGGGGTAGCGTTACCGGAGCGGGAAGCTGAATCTCAGCGAGATGACCGCGCGCCATGCATTGCCTGGCGCAGGCGCTGGGCGCAGCATGGGGGAGCCAGATACAGGTACAACCGAGGTACTCCGCCATGTCCAAGCGATCCATTGTTACGCTCGCGCTGATCACCAGTCTTGCTGTCAACGCGCTGGCCTTCGCCCAGAACTCGACGCCGATGACCACGCCCCAGGCTAGCCAATCCAGCCAGGACAGTCAGAAGCCCGTCAACCACGGCCCCAAGCCCGGCGACCGTGATTGCATACACGATACCGGCAGCCTGATACCGGCCAAGAAAGGCGAGTGCCTGCCGGTCCCGGGTCGCAGCTATACCGGAGACGAGCTGCGCAGTCAGGGCACCAACGGCGATAACGCACGCGCACTGCAAATGCTCGACCCCAGCGTAAGCGTCGGGCACTGACAGTTGAATCGCCAAATCGCTGATCTGCTGCCGCGTTAGCGGCGGCAGGGCGCGCCATCGAGTGAAGGATCAGCTTCCCACGGCATGTTCAATGCCGGCGATCGCCGCATCGACCAGCTGGTCGATTTCCTGCTCAGTCACCACGTAAGGCGGCATGAAATAAACTATGTCACCGAGTGGGCGCAGCAACACACCGTTTTGCAGCCCATGCAGATATACGCGCAGGCCGCGTCGTTCGGTTGCGGGGAACGGCCGCCGGCTGGCCTTGTCGGTGACCAGTTCGACCGCCGCGATCATGCCGGTCTGACGCACATCGGCAACGTGCGGATGTCCGCGTAGCGGCGCCAGCCGTTTCGCCAGATGCGCTGCAAGCACGCGGTTGCGTTCGAGCACCGGCTCATCGCGGAAGATCGCCAATGTCTCCAGCGCCACGCGGCAAGCCAGCGGGTTGCCGGTATAGCTGTGCGAATGCAGGAATGCCTTGCCGGCGTTGTATTCCGCATAGAACGCCTGATAGATGCGCTCCGTGGTGAGTACGGCCGACAGCGGCAGAAATCCGCCGGTGAGCCCCTTGGACAGGCACAGGAAATCAGCGCTCACACCAGCCTGTTCGCACGCGAACAGCGTGCCGGTGCGGCCAAAACCCACCGCGATCTCGTCGGCAATGAAATGCACGTCGAACTCGTCGCACAACGCCCGCAACCCGCTCAGGTAACTGGAGTGATACATGCGCATGCCGCCGGCGCATTGCACCAGCGGTTCAACGATCACCGCGCAGGTTTCGTGGGCGTGCTGTTCCAGCAGCGTACGCAGTTCGCCGAGGCGGCGCGTGGCGATTTGTTCGGGCGATTCACCCGGTTCGCCCTCGTAGGTGTCCGCCGAGGGCGCCAGGAACGGCGTCAACAACAGCGGCGCATAGGTCTTGCGGTACAGCGCCACGTCACTCACCGAGAGCGCGCCCAGCGTCTCGCCGTGATAGCTGCCGGTGAGCGCGATGAAGCGGGTTTTCTCACCGTGGCCCTGATTGAGCCAGTAGTGGAAGCTCATCTTCAATGCCACTTCGATTGCTGCCGAACCGTTGTCGGCGAAGAACACGCGATCGAGTCCCGCTGGCGTGATGCGTACCAGTTCTTCCGCCAGTTCGATCGCCGGTTCATGCGTGAAGCCGGCAAAGATCACATGCTCCAATGTCTGCGCCTGCGCGGCCAGCGCCGCCGCAATGCGCGGATTGGCGTGGCCAAACAGGTTGGTCCACCACGAGCTGATGCCATCCAGGTAGCGGCGTCCGTCGGCGTCGATCAGCCATGCGCCGTCGCCACGCACGATCGGCACCATGGGAACTGTTTCGTGGTCCTGCATCTGCGTGCATGGATGCCACAGGTGTTTCAGATCGCGCCTGGCGAGCGCGGCATTGCTGATTGCGGGGATGGTCATCCGGCTATCATCGTGGCTATGTCATGGACGCTCAAGTCCATTCATGGAAAATGGGTGCTCAAGTCCACCCACGGACAGCTCGGGAATCGACGGTTGAAGTACCTGCGGAAATGCCTGATTGGCTTGGGCGTGCTGATATTGGCTGCAGCTTTGCTGGCGTGGTTTGCGCCAGCGCGCTGGGCGTTGCCGTGGATCGGGCCGCAACTGCATGGGGTGCGCCTGCAACAGGTGGAGGGCTCGTTGTGGGATGGCCGGGCAGGGCAGGTAGTGGCCACCGATGGACGCCAGCTAGGTCAACTGGAGTGGCAGCTGTCGCGGCGCGCGCTGATCGGGCAGGTGCAATTGCTGCTGGAATTCCATGGGCCACAATTCGACTTCTCCGGCGCGATGCAACGCCTGCCAGCCAACCAGGTTCAGTGGCATGGGGTGAGCATTCGCGCCGAGCTGGCTGCGCTGCTCCCACGGGTAACCTTGCCGCTGGGCCAGCCGCAGGGCGAGCTACAGCTGACTGTCGATGATGCGTTGCTGCAAGCCGGTTGGCCGCTGCAGTTGCAAGCCCATGCGCAATGGCTACACGCGGCCATGCGTACCCGCAACGGCGATGTGGCGCTGGGCAATCTTCAATGGCAGGCGCAGGCGCTGGGCGGCGTGATCGGGTTGCAGCTGCACGATGACGGTCACGGCCCGCTGCAAGCCGATGGCCAGCTTCAACTGAGCCCGCTCGGCTGGCGACTGGACGCGAAGCTGCGTGCCCGACAGACTGACCTGGCATTGCGCCGTTGGCTGGCCACACTGGGGCAACCGGATGTCGATGGCATGGTGCATATTCAACGCAGCGGCGGTCTGGGCGCCAGCTTGCCGGTGCCGACCGCAAACCAGGGAAAATGAAAATTATCATGAACTCCGATATCACCGTACCGGCTCTGGCGGCTGCACGTGAAGCTGCCGCCGCTGCTGCCGAAGTGATCCGACACTATTGGCGGCGTGGCGTTGAGGTGGAGTTGAAAGCGGATGCTACGCCGGTGACGGTTGCCGACCGGGAAGCCGAACGGGCGATCCGGAAGATCCTGCAGGCGGCCCTGCCGCAGGCGGCGATCCATGGCGAGGAGTTCGGGCTGGAGGGCGAGAGCGGCGGTTTGTTGTGGCTGGTCGATCCGCTGGATGGCACCAAGAGCTTCGTGCGCCGCACGCCTTTCTTTTCCACCCAGATTGCGTTGATGGATGGCGATGAACTGGTGCTAGGCGTATCCAGTGCGCCGATCTACGGCGAAACGATGTGGGCGACTGTCGGTGGCGGCGCATGGCTCGATGGTGAGCGCGTGCAGGTGGCGGATACCGCGCTGGTCAGCGAGGCATCCATTTCTACCGGCAATATCAAGACGCTTACCGCCGATAGCCGCTGGGACGCGCTCGGTGCGCTGATCCGCGACAGCAACCGAATCCGCGGGTATGGCGATTTCTGCCACTACCACCTGTTGGCACGCGGTGGCCTGGACCTGGTGATCGAATCGGACGTGAACATCCTCGACATCGCCGCACTGGCCGTGATCGTGCGTGAAGCCGGCGGTGTATTCACCGAGCTGGACGGTGCGCCACTCACACTGGACACCCGCAGCGTGCTGGCCGGTACGCCGGCGATTCACCGCCAGGCGCTGCAACGTCTGCGTGTCGGCGCATGACGCGTTAGAATCTCCCCATGCGCAAACCACCCATCGTCCATGCCACGCGAGACGTCGACAACAGCCATTTTCTGCACGTCGAGCAGCTCGATCTGGAGTTTTCCAACGGTGAGCGCCGCACCTACGAGCGGCTGAAAGGTGGTGGGCTGGGCGCGGTGATCATCGTGCCGATGCTTGACGATGAAACCGTGCTGCTGGTGCGCGAATACGGTGCGGGCGTCGGCCGCTATGAGCTCGGCTTGCCGAAGGGCCGGCTGGATCAGGATGAGACCGCCGAGCAGGGCGCCGAGCGCGAGCTGAAGGAAGAGATCGGCTACGGCGCGCGCCGGCTGAAGATCCTGCATAACCTGTCGCTGTCGCCGTCGTACATGACGCATATGGCGCACGTGGTACTGGCACAGGATCTGTATCCGGAACGACTGATCGGCGATGAGCCGGAGGAACTCGACGTGGTGCCATGGAAGATGTCTGAGTTGCATACCTTGCTCGGACGCGATGACGTGACCGAAGGGCGTTCGATTGCCGCGCTGTTCATGGCCCGCGAATATCTCGCCGGGCGCTTTCAGCGCACATGACTGCGCCTACGTCAGCGTCCATGGATAGCGCGCCTGCCTTCGCACAGCAGATCGGCGACATCGCGCGCGCCGCTGGCGAGGCGATCCTGGCGATCTATCACAGTGATTTCGCGGTTCAGACCAAGGAAGATGCCTCGCCGTTGACCGCCGCCGATCTGGCCGCCCAGCAGGTCATCATGGCTGGGCTGGCCGAGCTCGATAGCGTGTTGCCGGTATTGTCGGAAGAGGCCAAGGCGCTGGCGTGGTCTGAGCGCCAGCACTGGACGCGCTACTGGCTGGTCGATCCGCTCGACGGCACCCGCGAGTTCGTCAAGCGCAACGGCGAATTCACCGTGAACATCGCGCTGATTGACGATCGCCAATCCGTACTCGGCGTGGTGCTGGCACCGGTCACCGGTGAGCTGTATATCGCCGAGCAGGGTCACGGCGCGTGGTTGCAGACTCAGGCTGGTGGTGACTGGACGCGCCTGCGGGCACGCCCATTGGCGCAGCCGCCCGTGATGGCCGGCAGCCGCTCACACGGCGTTCTACAGGATTCCATGTTGCAGGCGCTGCTCGGACCTGAGCATCAGCTCGTTTCACTCGGTTCGTCGCTGAAGTTCTGCCTGATCGCGCGGGGCGCTGCGGACGTCTATTTGCGCCTCGGCCTCACCAGTGAATGGGATACCGCCGCCGCGCAATGCGTACTGCAGGAAGCCGGAGGCGCGGTGCTCGATCTGCACGGGCAGCCTTTCAGTTACAACCGCGGCGAATCGCTGCTCAATCCTGAATTCATCGCGGTGGGTGACCCGACGGTTGATTGGGCGGCGCGGTTGCGGGTGGCTACGCAGAGCTGATTTTGATTGAGGGTCGGTTTTGATCGAGGGTGATGTTGATCAAGTGCCGATTTAGGTGAAGGGTGCTCCGAGCGTGGCCCCTCATCCCGGCCTTCTCCACGAAGGGGGAGAAGGTGATCCCTACTGATGGAATTCTGTGCTGCATGACTGAGGCAACCAGGTACAACCTCGATGATCTGCTTGCCATCATGGCGAGATTGCGCGACCCACAGTACGGTTGCCCCTGGGACGTGCAGCAGGATTTTGCTTCCATCGCGCCGTATACCATCGAGGAAGCCTACGAGGTCGCCGACGCGATCGATCGCCAGGACTGGCACGATCTGCGCGACGAGCTGGGCGATCTGCTGCTGCAGGTGGTGTTTCACTCGCAGATGGCGCAGGAAGCTGGATTGTTTGATTTTGGCGATGTTTCGCACTCGATCAGCAGCAAGATGCGTCGTCGCCATCCGCATGTGTTTGGCGACGTGCGCTATGCCGATCCCGCCACGCAGAAGCAGGCGTGGGAAGACATCAAGACGGCCGAGCGTGCGGACAAGGGCGAGCCAGCTGACGACAGCGCACTGGCGGGCATCTCGTCGGGGCTGCCGGAGTGGAAACGTGCGCTGAAATTGCAGCAGCGCGCGGCCAGCGTGGGCTTCGACTGGCCTGATCCACAGCCAGTGCTGGCCAAGCTGACCGAAGAAATGGAAGAGGTGCGCGCCGAGTTCGCCAATGGCGCGGACCCAACACGATTGCAGGATGAGATCGGCGACGTATTGTTCGTTGTGGTCAATCTGGCGCGACACGCCGGCGTCGATTTCTCCGCTGCGCTACGCCACGCCAATGCTAAATTTGAAAGACGCTTTCGGCAGATGGAACAGCTTGCCGCCACCGATGGTGGGGCATTCGGGGAACGCACTCTGACCGAACAGGAGCAGTTGTGGCAGCGCGCCAAGACGTTTGACCCCAAGTCCGTTTGAATCAGGTCATGAATCAGCCAATCGACCCTGCGGGATGAGAGGGGGTTCCCGTGGCGCAGCGCACATGCAACCCTTTCGGCACGAGTAGCATCCTAGGCAGGT
>Ga0302226_10000164_pt1 | contig 62049 bp, 45 predicted proteins | sample II_Palsa_E3_3_FD_193524 | JGI IMG/M metagenome (GOLD analysis project Ga0302226, IMG submission 193524) | Peat permafrost microbial communities from Stordalen Mire near Abisko, Sweden - II_Palsa_E3_3 | ecosystem: Environmental > Terrestrial > Soil > Palsa > Peat permafrost | place: Sweden...
TTTGCTTTACCCGACTGAACGCATGAGCACCCAAGCCATCTCGCAACTCTCCCCCGACGATCAATTCCGCCGCGGCGTCATCGGCGCGATCGCGCTCCACATCCTCATCGCCGCAGTCTTCATCGGCGTCGGCATCTATCTCAACCACACCAGCAACCACTGGGGCGAAAATGCCTCCGCCGCGGGATCCATCCAGGCCTCCATGGTCTCCGCGATCCCCCTCCCCGAAAAAGCTAAGCCCGTAGACAAATCCGTCCTCACACCCGACGCCGTGAGCCCCGCGCCCCTTCCTCCACCCAAGGAAGCCGCAGCCCCGCCCCCCCGCGAAACCGACATCCTGGTCAAGGCCAAGGACCAGCCCAAGAAGCTCGGCCCAGTCCCAACGCCCGCGCCACCCAAGCATCCGCAGCCCACGCCTCCCAGCGCTAAAGCGCAGACCGGTGAGAGTGCCACGCAACTCCCGCAATCCATGACTCAACTGAAAAACGGCTCCGCCACGCTCACCGTGCAGAGCCGCACCTTCGGCGCACGCTATGCTTATTACGTAGAGGCCGTAGGTCGCGTCATCGCGCAAAACTATTTCACCCAGGAGGTCGATCCGCGCAGCTCCGAAGGTAGAAGCGTGATCATCGCCTTCGACATCGAGCGCGATGGTTCCATCGCCAACATCCGCGTCGAGAACCGCAGCGGCTCACCTACGCTCGACACCGCGGCCATGCGCGCGTTACAACGCATCGACACCTTCGGTCCCCTTCCCGAAGGCGATCACATCACCATCGAGGATAAGTTTGATTACAAGCATCAATAACGGCACCTCACACCTTCGCACCTTGTTGAATTTGCAGGACGTTTCTCCTACGCCCGAATATTTTTCCACGCAGATTTCTCTGCGTTCACCCTTACTTCCGGCATCACACCTATTGGAGAAACGCTAGTGAACCTTTCCGTACGACGCTGGTCATCCCGAGCCGCCCTATCACTGCTCGCCACTCTCCCTATCCTGCTCTCCACCTCCGCCCTCAACGCACAAGACACCTTCCACCTCGAGACCTCCTCCGGCGCTGCCAGCATCCGCCTCGCCGCCGCCAACTTCAAACCCTCATCCGCCAACGGCGACGCCTACAAGAACACCTTCGACACCGTCCTCTACTCCGACCTCGCCAACTCCGGCATCTTCGACATGGTCTCGAAGAGCCTCGCGCCCCAAACCACTCCCGGCTCTCCGTCCGAGATGAACCTCTCCCAGTGGTCGGTGGCCCCCGCCAGCGCGGCCATGGTCGCCTTCGGCAACATCGGCATCCAGAAAGGCAACCTCGTCGCCAACGGCTTTCTAGACGACGCCAAGAACACCCAGTTCCCCCAGGTCTTCGCCAAGCAATACACCGGCGAACCCAGCGACGACACCGCACGCCAGCTAGCCCACCAGTTTGCCGACGACATCATCTTCCGCCTCAGCGGTGGCACCCCCGGCATCGCCGAATCCAAACTCTTCTACTCCAAACGCGTCGGCCCCGGTGAAAAAGAAATCTGGATGATGGACTACGACGGAGCCAATCAGCACGCCGTCACTCACCTCGGTGAAGACTCCATCTCCCCCCGCGTCTCGCCCGATAACTCCCTCGTCGCCTTTGCCTCCCTCGGCAAGAACGGCTTCCAGCTCCGTATGTTCTCGCTCATCCTCGGCCGCCTCGTCCGCTTCAATAACGTCGGTGGCACCAACCTCTCGCCTGCCTGGTCCCCCAACGGTAAGGAGCTGGCCTTCTCCTCCTCGCGCACCGGCGACCCCGAGATCTGGATCTCCGATCCTCAGGGTTCCATCGCCCACCGAGTCACCAGCTACAAGGGTCCAGACGTCTCTCCCACCTACAACCCGAAGACCGGCTCCCAGATCGCCTGGATCAGCGGCCGCACTGGCCTTCCCCAGCTCTACATCATGGACTCGGACGGCTCCGGCGTCACCCGCATGACTGACGGCGGTTATGCAACCTCCGCCTCCTGGTCCCCCAACGGCCAGTTCATCACCTTTGCCTGGGATCGTAAATACGGCCCAGGCGCCCCCGGCGGTCAGGACATCTACGTCATGGAAGTCGCCACCAAGCGCTGGATTCAGCTCACCCATGAAATCGGCCGCTGCGACTTTCCCACCTGGTCCCCCGACGGCCGCCACATCGCCTTTGCTAATTCACCCGACGGCGCTGACAGCCACCAACGCATCATGACCATGCTGGCCGACGGCACCCAGAAACGTGCCCTCACCGGCTCAGGAGCAGACATGCCAAACTGGAGTTGGAAATGATCTCGGAAAGTTCTAAAAAAAATACCAGCACCTGACAAAACCCTATACAGAGTCCTTGTCGCGTTACGATATATATACTCCCGGTAGATATGACAGTTTCCTCCCCAAAACCCTTGCAGTACCATTCGAACTCGAGAGGATCTCATGAAAGCTCATCGCACCTCATTTTGGAATAAAGCAGCACTGCTCGCGACCGTCGCTCTATTCGCTGCCTCCGGCTGCAGCAAGAAGACGCCTCCCCCGCCTCCCTCGGCCATGGCCCCCTCCGCACCCACCATGCTGCCGCCCACGGCGTCCATCACGGCCGACCCGCTCTCCATCGATCTCGGTCAGTCCGTGGTCCTCAACTGGCGTAGCGCGAATGCCACCAGCGTCAGCATCGACGGCATTGGTGAAGTTCCGGTCAACGGCACCCAGACCGTCTCGCCCTCCAGCTCCACCAACTTCCACCTCGTCGCCAAGAACGACGGCGGCACTACCGAGGCCAACGTTCGTGTGACGGTCCGCGTGCCTGAGGTGCCAGCCGCTCCGGCTGACACCAGCAACGCCGCCGGCTCCGACGCCGAGTTCCATGCCCACGTGCAGGACATCTTCTTCGGCTACGACAGCTACGACCTCACACCGCAGTCCGACACCTCCATCTCCGGCGCCGCTGCCTACCTCAACGCACACCCCGGCATCAAGATCCTCATCGGTGGCTACTGCGACGATCGTGGCTCGGCTGAGTACAACATCACCCTCGGCGAGAACCGCGCCAACGCCGCCAAGACCGCCCTCGTAGCAGCAGGCGTCTCCGGCGACCGCATCCGCGTCGTCAGCTACGGCAAGGAAAAGCAATTCTGCACCGACGAGACAGAGAGCTGCTGGCAGCAGAATCGCCGCGATCAGTTCTCCATCGATCGCTAGTCCACTTCACCTGGGCCGCGTTGCTATTCCCACTGGATATAGCAACGCGGCCTTATCGTTTTCCCCTCGCCATACTTTCTTCTTACCCATGCGACCAGTATTCTTGAACTGCACAACTCCCATCGAAGCATCACGATCTAAGGGACGTTGAGGAGCCAACCCGTATGACCCGCTTTCACTCACTTCGCCGAAGCATCCTCTTGGTTGCCCTTGCTGCCCTCGTCTCCCTCCCGGCGCACGCCGAGAACAAGGACATGATCCAGCTTCAGACCCAGGTCCAGCAGCTGCAGGACGCCATCGCGAAACTGCAGCAGACCAACGACGAGAGCTTCGGCATGCTCAAAGCCCTCATCCAGCAGACCGCCGACTCGGTCAACACCATGTCCACCACGGTCAATGGTCTAAAACTCAGCATGCAAAACCAGCAGGACGCCATCAGCGCCAGCAACCAGCAGGTCTCCGGACAGGTCCAGTCCCTCAATGACTCGATCGACGAGCTCAAGGCCCGCATGGCACGCATGGAGAAGGCGCTCAACGCCATCCAGAACCAGCAGCAGACCACCAACGCCGCGCTCAGCAGTCTTCCTCAAGGCGGCATCCCCGCTGGAGCTGCACCTTCGGGCCCTCCCCAAGCCGCTCCGAACACAGCTCCGGGAACGTCGGAAAGCGGCACGGACAACAACCCCCCTCCAAACAACGCGCCCCCATCAAACACGGGACCCACGTCAGCCCTGGCCACCACCAGCCAGCCGTCAGCCGGTGACATGTACCGCGGCGCCTACGCGGATTACATCTCCGCCCGCTACTCCCTCGCCTCCTCCGAGTTCACCGACCTCATCAAGGCCTACCCCGACGACAACCTCGCCGGTAACGCCTACTTCTATCTCGGCGAGATGCAGATGCGCACCCACAAGCCCGCCCTCGCCATCAAGGACTACGACGCGGTCCTCACCCGCTACGTAGACAACGCCAAGGTCCCCGCCGCCCAGCTCCACAAAGCCCAGGCCCTCATCGACACCCACCAGACCGAAGCCGCCGAGCGCGAGCTCCACAGCCTCATCCAGCGCTTCCCCGTCTCACCCGAAGCCTCCCAGGCCCGCGCCAAACTAAACACCCTCCGCGCCCAGCAGTAATTCGCACAATAGTGAACGCCGCGTGCAGACCAACCCAGCACACAGCGTTCACTGAACTCGCCATCCTCACCGCAGCGTCCACCGAACTCGTCAACTGAGCACAACGTCCACCGAACTCGTCATCCTGAGCGCAGCGAAGGACCCCTGTAGTTGCTGTTGTCTTTGCGGTTGTTTTTGCTTTGCCTTTGCTTTCATAGAAGAGCGAACCCTGTCATCCCGACCGAAGTCTCGCGCCTCGTGCGAGACGCAGCGGAAAGACCCGCAGTGTGTATGCCCGGGTGCCCCATCTTCGGCGCGCCCTTTGCGCCTAAGGTGGGCATCGTTTGCGGTAGCAAACGACCTCCCTCCCTCACTGCCGCGACAAACCCCTAATTCCGAATCCCAGCCAACACCCGCTCCACCACCGCCCGCCCCTCAGCATCCAGCGGCAGCCTCGGCAACCGCGGCGCCCCACCAAAATACCCATTGCAATCGCACCCATACTTCACGCCCGCAATCCCCAGCGCACGAATCGCCGCATCCGCCTCCACCAGCCGCGCACCCTTCTCCGCAGCCAGCGCCGGATCCCCATCCTTAAAAGCCGCAAACGCCTCATAGCATCCCTGCGGAGCGCTAGCCGACAGCGCCAGCATCGCCCCCGCCGCGCCCGCCTGCAGCAACTCCACCATCCCCACCGCACTCCCCGCCGCCATCACCTGGAACCCCACCACCTTCGTCCGCGTCTTCAGCGCCTTCACCGTCGGAGCCTCAACCACCGCCGTCCCTCCAGCCAGCGAAGCAGCCGAAACGAACCCACCCTCATCCCACCGTCCCCGCATCATCCTACGCGTGACCGGAGCAAACACCGTCGTCACCAACACCTCGCGCTTCACCCGCTCGGTCGCCTCAGCAATCGCGCGATACCGCTCAACGGTCAACCCCTCGTCATACACGCCCATCACATTCCCATGCAGCGCCAGCTGCGCAATCTCATCCACACTCAGCCGATACCCCTGCGACCCCGACTCACTCCCCAGCATCACCGGCAGCGGCGACCCATCGGCCACCGCACGGAAGAACAGCATCACCTCGTCCTCCGTAAGCCGCTCCCATTGCGACGGCGCACCAAGCAGCACCGCATCGAACCCCGCCTCCGCAGCCTGCCGCCCAATCACCAGCGCACCGTGCACACTGTCCTTCGCAATCGCGGCCACCAGCACCTTAGTCGGATCAGCCGCCGCCCCAATCACCCGCAGCGTCTCCGCAATCTCCTCATCCGAAAGCGCAGCCCCCTCGCTCCCCGCCGTCAACGCCACCAACCCCGCGGCAGGCGTCAACGAGTAGCGCCCAACGTTGTACTCCAGCTTGCGCAAATAACTCTCGCCGTCGCGAGTAAACGGCACCGTCAGCGGTATATGAATCCCATCAATCAGCATCACGTACAAGTCTACCGCCACACACCAGACCACCGCTCGCCTATCGCCCGCACCCACCTGAGTGCCACCACGAATCCGGGTGCCCCATCCGTACGCGCACTTGCGGACGGGTGGGACCGCCGACCGAGGCCTGGCGATCGCGCTCGAGTCTAAGACGACTCCGGCCCATCCGGAATGCTCTTACTTCTGAGATAGGTCCGGGCTTTAGCCCGGACGTTACGCAATCGAAAACCCAGAGCTTTAGCCCCTGGGACTCTCTACCTCACACCGCCACCAACCTTGAAGCATGCAGCTCCTGCAACGACTCGACATGATACTCGCCCCGCTGCAAAGCCTCAATCCCATCCGCCGCCGCCCGCGTCGCCGCCAGCGTAGTAATCGTCGCCACCCGAGCACTCACCGCCGCCCGACGAATCGCCGCCTCATCAAACACGCTCATCTGCCCGCTAGGCGTATTCACAATCAACTGAATCCGATCGCTCTTGATAAAGTCCACCACATTCGGCCGACCCTCCTTCACGGCAAACACCCGCTCCACCTGCATGCCAGCCTCTTCCAAAACATCGGCAGTACCATGCGTAGCCACCAGCTTGAAACCCATCTCGACAAATCGACGAGCCAGCGGAGCCACACTCAACTTGTCATGATCATTCACGCTAAAGAACACGGTCCCCTCAGTAGGCAAATGCAATCCCGCAGCAGTCTGCGCCTTGGCAAACGCCTCGCCAAACGTGCGCGCCACGCCCATCACCTCACCGGTAGACCGCATCTCCGGCCCCAGCACCGGATCCACGCCTTGGAACTTGCCCCAAGGAAACACCGGCGACTTCACAAAGAAATGCTCACCTGTACTCAAATCTTCTCCGCTAGCCAACTGCTCCGGCAGCAGCTCCTTCAGCGTCCGCCCGGTCATAAGCCGCGAAGCAATCTTCGCCAACTGCACACCCGTAGCCTTTGACACATACGGCACCGTTCTCGACGCCCGTGGATTTACTTCAATCACAAACACGGTCCCGCGCTGCACAGCGAACTGCAGATTCGCCAGCCCAATCACATTCAGCGACATCACCAACTTCCGCGTATACGCCCGAATCGTCTCCAACACCTCAGCACTCAAATCCACCGCCGGCAGCACGCAACTCGAATCCCCCGAGTGCACGCCCGCCTCCTCGATATGCTGCATGATCCCCGCGATGATCACGTCCGTCCCATCGCACAGCGCATCCACATCGACCTCTTGCGCATCCTCCAGGAAGTGATCAATCAACACCGGCCGCTCCTGCGAATACTCAATCGCCGTCGACATATACCGCACCACATCGGCATCGTCATAAGCAATCACCATCGCGCGCCCACCCAGCACATAGCTAGGCCGTACCAGCACCGGATACGTCACCCGACGAGCCCCAGCCAACGCCTCATCCACCGACGTAGCCATCGCCCCCTCAGGCTGCGGAATCCCCAACTCCGTAATCAACTTCCCAAATCTTTTTCTGTCCTCCGCCAAATCAATCGACTCCGGCGAGGTACCAATAATCGGCACACCCGCAGCCTTCAGCGGCAGCGAAAGATTCAGCGGCGTCTGCCCGCCAAACTGCACGATCATCCCAATCTCCGCGCCCCCACTTGCCTCATGCTCATACACCGCGAGCACATCCTCCAGCGTCAGCGGCTCAAAGTACAACCGATCGCTGGTGTCATAATCCGTCGACACGGTCTCCGGATTGCAATTCACCATGATGGTCTCGTACCCATCATCCCGCAGCGCGAACGCAGCATGGCAGCAGCAATAATCAAACTCAATCCCCTGCCCAATCCGATTCGGACCGCTCCCAAGAATGATCACCTTCTTCTTCGCAGTAGGCGCCGCCTCATCCTCCTCGTCGTAGCAGGAATACATATAAGGCGTCAGCGATTCAAACTCCGCCGCGCAAGTATCCACCAACTTGTACACCGGCTTCACGCCCAGCTTCTTCCGCAGCGCCCTAACCTTCGCCGCGCCACCCTCCTCAATCCCCAGCGCAACAGCAACCCGCGAATCCGATAACCCCATCCGCTTAGCCGACAACAGCGTGCCCTTGTCCATCTTCTCTAGGCCAACGCTAGCCACAACCTTCAGCTCCTCGGCAATCTGCTTCATCTGGTGCAGAAACCAAGGATCCATCCCGGTATACCGCGCCGCGTCTCTTACGCTCATCCCAATCTCAAACGCATACCGCAGGTACGCCAATCTCTCCGGCGACGGCGTCACCAACCGCTGCCTTAACCTCCGCGGATCGATCCCCTCATCCGTACTCTTCTTCCCCGTCTCAAGCGAACGCACCGCCTTCATCAGCGCCTCTTTGAAAGTGCGCCCAATCGCCATCACCTCGCCAACAGACTTCATCTGTGGCCCCAGCGTCTCATCCGACCCCGGAAACTTTTCAAACTGCCACTTCGGAATCTTCACCACGACATAATCAATCGTCGGCTCAAAGCAAGCAGGAGTAGCCTTCGTAATATCGTTCTGCAACTCGTCGAGCGTATACCCCACAGCCAACCGCGCAGCAATCTTCGCAATCGGAAAACCCGTAGCCTTACTAGCCAACGCGCTCGACCGCGACACGCGCGGATTCATCTCAATCACAGTCATCCGCCCCGTCTGCGGATTCACCGCAAACTGCACATTACTCCCACCCGTCTCCACGCCAATCTCGCGAATCACCGCGATCGCCGCATCCCTCATCCGCTGATACTCACGGTCAGTCAACGTCTGCGCCGGCGCTACCGTGATCGAATCGCCGGTATGCACGCCCATCGCATCAAAGTTCTCAATCGAGCAGATGATCACGACGTTGTCCTTCAAGTCGCGCACCACCTCCAGCTCATACTCCTTCCACCCAAGCACGCTCTCTTCAAGCAAACATTCATGCACCGGCGAAAGATCCAGCCCGCGCGAAAGAATCTCCATCAACTCTTCGCGGTTGTAAGCAATGCCACCGCCCGATCCACCCAGCGTAAAGCTAGGCCGAATCACCACCGGGAACCCCAGCTTCGCCGCAAACTCCAACCCATCGCGCAGATTATTAATCAGCATCGACCGCGGCATATCCAGCCCGATCTTCGTCATCGCGTCCTTGAATAGCAGCCGATCCTCAGCCTTCTTGATCGCCTCCAGCTTCGCCCCAATCAACTCAATCCCAAACTTATCCAGAATTCCAGCATCGGCCAAATCCACCGCCAGATTCAAAGCCGTCTGCCCACCCACCGTAGGCAGCACCGCAAAGATTCCCTTCTCGCCGGAGGTTTTCAGCATCTCCACTTCCACCCGCAAAATCTCTTCCAAATAAGCCAGCGTCAACGGCTCCACATACGTCCGATCCGCCACCTCCGGATCGGTCATGATGGACGCCGGATTCGAATTCACCAGCACCACCTCATAACCCTCAGCCTTGAGCGCCTTACAAGCCTGCGTCCCCGAGTAATCGAACTCAGCCGACTGCCCAATCACAATCGGCCCCGAGCCAATCACCAAAATCTTCGCAATGTCATTTCTACGTGGCATTATTTACTCTTCTTTTCTTTGTGAACGCCCTTCGATGCATCCAGGGTTACAAGACCTCTCTTGTGATTCAGCGGCGCAAGGCGCACGTAAATCGGAATCGCACACGCTTCGCCTTTGGGCTTCAACAGAAAGGCAGAATTGTCAGCTCCGCCGACCTTCTGCCCTTCCTTATCTACATAATCAAACTCGAACGTCTGGAAGCCTCTGCCCTCGACTTGCATCCAGTGCGGTCCGGCTCCGCGCCCGAAATTCCACTGTCCCGCCTTATCCGTCTCCTGACTCGTACTTGCATCCCCAAACATCGCCGTCACCGTAGCCTTTTCAACCGGCACACCTGCCAGGTCCGTCACGACACCACAAAGCCCGGCCGCAGCAATGCGTGGTCGCTCCGCCCGCGCATCTGAGACCGTCAGCGCAGCAGAGAACGTAAGAGCAAACAACGCGGCGATCATGAGCTTCACGGACGAATCCCGATTCATTTCTTCCAGTCCTCCATCATCTTCCGAAAGTCCTTGAACAAATAATGCGAATCATGCGGCCCTGGCGAAGCCTCCGGGTGATACTGCACGCTAAACATCGGGTCGGTCTTATGCCGCAACCCCGCCAGCGTGTCATCGTTCAAATTCGTATGCGTCCGCTCCACATCCGCCGGCAGGCTCGCAGGATCAACGTTGTAGTTATGATTCTGCGCGGTAATCTCAACCTTTCCCGTCTCCAAATTCATGATCGGATGATTCCCGCCATGATGCCCAAACTTCAGCTTGTACGTCTTCCCCCCGAGCGCCAATCCAAAGATCTGGTGCCCCAAACAAATCCCAAACAGCGGCACCTTCCCCTGCATATCCTGAACATTCTTCACCGCATACTCAAGCGGCTCAGGATCACCAGGCCCATTCGAAAAGAACACTCCATCCGGCGCCATCGCCAAAACATCCGCCGCACTGGTCTTCGCAGGAACCACCGTCACGCGGCAATTCTCCCGCGTCAGCATCCGCAAAATATTCTGTTTGATCCCAAAGTCATAAGCGACCACATGCAGCGTCTCGCCCGCCTCCGACGCCACCGGCAGCAACTTATCCCCACTCTCATTCTTAGGCTCGCCAGCATCCCACCCATAGCTCGCCTTCGTGCTCACGACGCTAGCCAGATCCGTCCCATCCATCTTCTTATGCGCCCGCGCCTTCGCCACCAGCGCGTCCGTATCTTCGACGGCAGTCGAGATCACACCGCGCAAACATCCATTCGCCCGAAGATGCCGCACCACGGCTCGCGTATCAATCTCCGCGATCACCGGCACACCATTGCGCTCTAAATATTCATCGGCAACTTCAGTAGACCGCCAGTTGGAGCTAACCGGCGAGAACTCCCGCACCACCAAGCCCTCGATATAAGGCCGAGCCGACTCAGCATCGCTAGGCGAAGTCCCATAGTTCCCAATGTGAGGATTGGTCAGCACCACAATCTGTCCCGCATACGACGGGTCAGTAAAGATTTCCTGGTAGCCAGTCAACGAAGTATTGAACACCACCTCGCCAACGCGCTCCGTGACCGCGCCAAACGCTTTGCCCCAGAACAGGCGCCCGTCTTCGAGGGCGAGAACAGCTTGCATACCCTCTCCCTTGCAAGTGAGATGTGATCATTCGCCTGAATACGGCTTTGCAGCGAGAGGATCACTTGATTCTATCAGCCCCAGCTGTAAAAATCCCACAGCGTTCTGGACCCTAGTTCGGGTGGGCCGCTCAATGTGATCAATCACCCAGAACATAGCTGGCCCCTGCGTCTTCCTCAGCTCCAGCCCCAACTGCTCGGGGATCGCATACTGAACAGGCGGATAGGAATCTATCCCCTCGCGCGGCCTCTGCCAGCCAAACATAAGGTGAAACACATACATACCCGACAACCCCGTATGGTCCACAACGTCTGCATCCAGTGCCTGCTTCAGATATCCCAGAAGCATCGAGGAAGAACATCCTTTGGAATCCATCTCCAAGCCTGCTTTCGACGGGACAAGAGCGCACGAGCTGATCGTTTTGGCGCTGTCTCCATGAAACGGCGTCATGAGTTTTGCCATCCGCGGCGTTGCAACCAACTCATAGACAGTCGACTGCCTCACCTCCGAATGAATCTGGAGTTTGAAGCGATCCGCCAGCAGCCCTTGCAGCATGTGATTCTGCTCAGCTGCGGCATCCCTATCACTCAATTTCGCGATAGCCTCCTCTGTCGGAGCATCTGACTTCGCAGTTACGTCATACTTCGTCGCCATCGTCCAGTCCGGCGCGTTCTTGACCCGGCTCATCATATCCACGTTGTAAGCATTCAGAATGAGCCCAAACGCGTCAACGCGCTCCGCGTGGAAATAGCTCGTCTTCGGCGGATTGTCGTAGTAACTCCAATTCCCACCACGCGACTCACGGATCGAAGCCACATCGAACCTCATGTGCGGCACGTACGAGGATCCCGCGACGCCAATCGTTCCGGCCTTCATCGACCCACTCTGGCAAGACAAGCTAACCGTCGGCCAAACAACCGCAGCCCAAACCACGACTTTGAAGGTCAACATCCCACGCATCGCGTGCCCTCCCGCCACCAGATTTTTCCTTCACCCATAGGGCATTAGTCCTCCACATCGTCCGCCGCCAACTCAATCTCCACCAACACATCCCCACCCTTCACCTTCACCGGATACACCTCCACCCTCCCCCTCTCCGGCGCCCGCACCACCCCCGTCGTCACATCAAACGCCCACGCATGCCAGGGACACATCACCGCCCCATCCTCAATCCACCCCGCCCCCAGCGGTCCCTGCCGATGCGGACAAACATTCCCAATCGCCGACAACGTCCCATCCACATTCGCCAAACAAATCGGCACCCCCTTGCCGTCGCTACCCACCGCCTCGGCCTCCCTCACCTCATCCGTTCCCGGAGCCTCACCCACCCCACACAACCGAACCCACTCACCCACGTCATTCTCCTCCAAGCTTCACTCAACCCATCATCTCGACCAGAAGCGCCTTTACTCGACGAAAATCGTCATCTCGACCGCAGCGCAGCGCAGCGGAGAGACCCCTGTATTTTGCAGAATCCCGCTCCACCCATATCCCAGCCATGAGATGCTGTACCCAGCCTAAACGACCCATGCCAATCCCCTCCAACCCGGCGACTCCCACCGACGCCGCCACCGCGCCCAGCAAAATGCCGCGCCTCCGCCGCGCAGGCAACACCATAAAAATTCTCGCCTCTATTTTCGTCGTCTTCTTCCTCTGCGCCTACGCCCACACCTACCTCCGCTACGGCACCCCGCGCCCGCAAACCACCGCCTCCATCGCGCCCCCGATCAATATCTCCCGCACGCAACCACCACAGACCTTTCACCCGCGCGCCTTCCATCGCCGCCAAGCTATCCTCCGCCCAGTGCACCAGGTCAAACGCCGCACCCACCGCACCAATCCCTACTACCTCGCCAGCCTCCGACGCATCCGCCGTCTCTTCTCACAACTACTCTTCGTGAGATCCTAAAGACAGCACCAGAACCATGCCTAAGAATCCCCAGCCCCGCCCCACCCAGCCACCCAAGTCCCCTCGTCTCGCCCCCCGTTACGATCCCCAACGCGGCTCAGCGCCCCCCGAGATGATCCCGCTCGTCGAAGTCACCTGGATCCTCAAAGCCCTCGCCGCCGTCTTCCTCGTCGCCCTGCTCTGCGCCTACGCCACCATCTGCATCCTCTTCTCGAAAAGCCAGTGGCAGCTAGTCCTCCACCCCTCCCGCACCGTCGCCACCACTCCCGCCTCCCTCAATCTCCCTTTCACCGAAGTCCACTTCGGCGTAGACGAAACAGCCATCCCCCAACTAACCGGCTGGTGGATCCCCGCAAGCACTTCTGATCAAGCCACCACCACGCAAAACACCGCCCTCATCCTCCACGCCGCCGACGGCAACCTCGCCGACGCCCTCCCCGCCGCGCAACTCCTCCACGCCCAACACCTCAACGTCCTCTTATTCGACTACCGCGGCTACGGCCAATCCCTCGGCCAACACCCCACCCAGGCCTCCATGCAATCCGACGCCGACTCTGCCCTAACCTATCTCACCACCACTCGCAACCTCCCCACGTCCTCCATCGTCATCTACGGCACCGGCCTAGGAGCCTCGCTAGCCGTCCATCTCTGCGCCCAAAACCCAACCGTCCCCGCGCTCATCCTCCAATCCCCCGACGGCGACCTAACCGACCGCGCAGCCCGCGATCCCCGCTCCAAAATCATCCCGTTCCATCTCCTCTTCAACCAGACCTTCCCCCTCGCCGTCCCCCTCCAAACCCTCCCCACCCCCAAACTCCTCCTCCAAACCCCACCCAACCCCGCAGCCCTAACCCTGTTCTTATCGACTCACCTAAAACCCTAGCGTCTTCTCTATCCCCTACACTCTATCCCCTATCCCCTGCCCTTAAAGACGTGAGGCCCCCGATGTTCTGGGGGCCTACTAATAGGTGGGAGGGTTCGTGCAGATAGGGGATGCCGGTTACCGTGGGAACTGCTGGCCCGACTTGCTTTGTGTTACACCTTCTTTGACGCAGATCCGAGGCATTAGTTTTGCTCTAACCGCCCTTTTCGAGAGCAAGTTGTGCAAAAGTTTTGTCACGGAAATGTAACCAAAAGAATGAAATCCGAATCACTCAATCTTCATATGGCAGACTTGACGAATCATAACCAGAACCTTCCCGCCGCCGACAGCCGCGTGCGCAGCCGAAGCTCCACCCATCTATTTCTTCGACCTTACTTCTTCTTATGACGCTCCATCAGCGCCTTCACCTTCGCCTTCAACTCGGGCGTCACCGCCGCGCTAGGATTGTTGTTGTAACAGGCATCGCAACAACCCTGTCCAAGGTTGTTGTCGTAACAGTTCTGCAGACAGCTCCACAGATCCCGGCTCCCGATCTTTGAATCCGCAGCGATCTTTTCGAGTTCGTCCTTAAATGCCATCGCACACGCTCCTTGAAGTACAGCTTCAAACCACGCGCGCAATCTACCACCCGCAAACAACCGCAATCAATCACTTACCCGGATGTTTCGTCCCATCAAACAAAGTTCAAAAATCCACTAGGCTCAACCTTAGCCCCCGGAAACACCACATCCAGTTTCCGCACGCCAAGCGTCTTATAAGCCGCCTCCCCCAACACGTTCCGAAAGTCCGTAGTCACCACCAAATCCCGTCCCTCATTCAGCTGTTCATTCGCCAACCCCGGCCACCGCCCACACACCTTCCCACCCTTCACCTGCCCACCCAGCACAAACATCACATTCGCGTGCCCATGGTCCGTCCCGCCCGTCCCATTCTGCCGAGCCGTCCGCCCAAACTCACTCATCGTCACCAGCGTGACATTCTCGGCCTCATCGCCCATATCCTTCCAGAACGCCGCAATCGTATCCGAAAAATCCCTTAGCCGACCCGCCAGTTGCCCCTCCGCGCCTCCCTGGTTCTGATGCGTATCCCATCCCCCAACATCAGCGAACGCCGCCTCCACCCCAAGATTCGCCTTCAACAACTGCGCCACCTGCTTCAAACTATTCCCAAACGCCGATTGCGGATACACAGCTCCGTCAAGCGGTTTATAGCCCGCCGGATTCGTAGCCTTCAGCATCTTCACCGCCTCAAACGTATCCGTACCCGTCCCATGCAGCAGCGCATCCGAGCTCTCGTCATACATGCTCTGAAACGCACTCGACTCGCCCTCCGCGACCGCCCCCTTACCCGCCACCGAAAAGTCGGCAAGATTCGCGACAGCAATTGCCGGCACCCTTCCCGCCAGCGTCCGCGGAACCTCCGGCCCCAACGCCACCGCCCGAAACACCGACGGCTTCCCCGCCTGGCTCCCGTGTTGGGGCTCAACCTGCAGCGCCCGATTCAACCACCCATCCACGGTAGACTTCACCCCCGGCGTCCCCGACTCCATATAGTCCTGCGCATCAAAGTGCGACCGCGAAGGATCCGGCGACCCGGCAGCCTGCACCATCGCCAAATGTCCCTGGTCAAACAGCGGCTTCACCGAAGCCATCGCCGGATGCAACCCAAAAAATCCATCCAGATCTAAAAGGTCCTTCTGCGCGATCCCAATCGTAGGCCGCATCGCATAATAATTCGGCTCCTTATACGGCACCACCACATTCAGCCCATCGCAAGCCCCACGCTGAAAGATCACGACAAGTTTCTTCTTCCCACCCGCCGCCCGCGCAACCTCGGCATACACCGACCGCGTAAGAAACGCTGGAATCACACTAGTCCCGACCAGCGCCAGCGCCCCACCCCGCAGAAACCCCCGCCGCGTCACGCTATTCCGAAGCGGCAAATCCCGCCCCTGCAAATCACAACCCCAATCGCTACCATCGGTAAAAATCGTCTTCGCCATGGCCCAACACCTCCAAAGAAACGTCCTCACCCCACGAGCGCGTACCCATACAGACTCGACCCAAGCACAATAGTTGCCCCTACCCGCCGAATCATCCCTCGCCATCGTCAAACAAGATCAACTCCCGCGGCGGCTTCGCCTTAAGCGAAGCTACGCGACTCTCTAAATTCCCCACATGAATCTCCACCTTATGCCCATCCGGGTCAAGAAAGTAATGAGAATCACCCTCACTCCGATTCTCGTGCCAACTCCCCGCCCCAGCATCAATTAGCCGCCTTCTCATCACCTCAAAATCCGACGCAGCCACCGAGAACGCCATGTGGTCATACGCAGGATTCGGCACTCGCTCCCCAAGCTCCGTCTCCAAATTCAGGCAAAGCCAAAGATCGCCAGCAGTCAGATAGGCACCCTTATACCAACGAGCCACCGGCCGCATCCCCAACACCTCACGATAGAACCGAAACGCCCGTTCCAAATCCGACACCGACAGCGTCACATGGTTGAGCCCCAACACCATACCCACAGCCTAGCACCGCTCGAAATATTCTCCTCCCCACCGAACGCCGTGCTCTTGCCTTTGCATTTGCCGTGCTCTTGCCTTTGCATTTCTGGCTGTCATTCCGAGAGCAGCGAGGAACCTGCTTCCCGCGCGAAGCGCGCCCGTTCTTGCCTCTAGCTAGAAGCTTTAAAATCTAAAGCTAGCACCCAGCCCAACCGTCCCATCCGACCAGTGCCCGACCGGCACCATCAAAATCGTCATCCGGTCGCCAAGATCCGGCGCCGCCATCACCGGCGACCCCTCCAGATTCGCGCCCCAGCTCTTCGCCGCATCCCCCGCCTCAAACCACATCAGGTGCGGATGCCAAGCGTGCGCATCATCCCCCAAATACTGCTGCTTCGACATCATGTACGACATCGCCCCCGCCCCCGGCTCCGTCAACTCCTTCTTCTCCCACGCCGTCTTTAGCGCAGTGGCAATCTCCTCCCTCGACTTACCCGCCATCGCCAGCGTCGCCTCCATCCTCACCACCTGCAGATAGGTCTTCGCCGCCTCCGGATTCACACAAATCGGCCCGCGAATCTTCGGATTCCAGAACTCCGGAAAATCCACCGCCGCCGCAAACGACCGCTCCACCAAACACACAAACCCATTCCCACCCACCGCAGCCGTCGTATACCCATCCCGTCCCAGCACCAACACCTCAGCCCCACCAGAAATCGAAGCAGGAGCAGCACTCCGCGCCAGCACCACCTCAGCATCCTTCGCCATCAAATATTCGCCAAGAGGCGCCGCCACCGCATAAGGCGCGACCGTCCTTTGCGCCCTCATCGGCAACGCGAAACCCACCACCAAACCTAAAGCCACCGAAACAGCAACCCCAAGGAATCCAATCTTCTTCAAAGGCATAGGTTCTCCTAACGCGACAGGGATAATGCCAGTAACTCTAGACCAACCCACCCCAATCCATCAATCCAACCTACTATTAGAGTCGAGGTTATTTTCTTTCGCCGTCATCCTGAGCAAAGCGAAGGACCCCTGCAGTTGTCTTTGCAGTTGCTCCTGTTGTTGCTATTGCTGTTGCCTTTGCGCTTGCCTTTCTGGCTGTCATTCCGCAGCGCAGCAAAGGAATCTGCTTCTCCCACCCCAACCCGTCATCTCGACCGAAGCGCAGCGAAGTGGAGAGACCCCTGTATTGGCCCTTGCCTTTGCTTTCACCGCTGCCTCTGAGATAGGTTCGGGCCTTAGCCCGGACAGCACCACGCCACACCAATCGGGCTTTAGCCCCTGGGACTACCGCCGCTGAAACTCCGGCGACCCCATCAACAACCCCGCCATCGTATCCAACGGCACCTCACTCTGCTTTCCCGTCCGAGCCGGTTGCACCGCCGCCGCCCGCACCAACCCACCGCCGGCCTGACCTGCCTGCGCCCCCCCAAACCCAACCGCCGCCTGCGCCTGCGCCGTAGGATTCATAAACTCCGTCATCACCGCCGCCCGCGTCCGTTCCGACGCACTCTGCCCCAGCACCTTTCCCTCCAACTCCCTCTCCGTAGCCGCCGAAGCGACCGCATCCCCGCCCAACACCGCCACCCAATCCGTCGTCGTCCCGTTCACCTTATTCCCACTCAGCACCAGCGCAAAATTCATCCGACTCAACAACCCATTGCTCGAAACCCAATCCTCCGCCGTCCATCCATATCCATTCGGAGTCTGCATCCCCCACACCGGCATCCCCAACCGATCCATCGCCTGCACCAGCGGCAGCGGATTCGTCACCGTAGCATCGCTAGCCCGCACCGCAGAAGTCAAAAATTCCAGCGGCGTCTTCACCTTCACCCGATACACCCCCGGCGCCCAAAACTCCTTCGACTTAAACATCGCAGTCAACACCGCACCAATATCCCCACCCGACTTCAGATACGCACCCGCCATCCGATTCACCAACGCAGCCGGAGGCGCATCACTCACAAACCTCACCGCCAGCTCCTGCGAAATAAAGTGCGCAGTCGCCGGACTAGTCGCCAAAATATGCAGCACCTCCAACCCCTCATTCATCCCACCCTCAGCAATCGTCTGCCCCAGCACCACCTTCGGCCCCGGCTCATGCCGCTTCGGATCAAACACAAACTCCCCAGGCGTTCCCTCGGCAGCCATCTTCGCCCGCGCCCCGCCCCCTCCATACGGTCGAACGATCGTCCACCCGGTAAAGCACTTCGCCACCTCAATCACATCCTGCTGCGTATACCCGCCGCCCACGCCCAGCGTATGCAACTCCATCAACTCACGCCCATAGTTCTCGTTGATCCCCTTAGGAAGCTTCTGCGCAATCTTCCCGTTCGGCCGAGCCTGCTGAATCGCCGCCACCTTTCCCGCCGCTACCGAATCCGGTCCCAGGCTCTCCCAGTTATCCAAATACATCAGCATCGCAGGACTCTTCGCCGTAGCCACCAGCAAGTCCTCAAACTTCCCCAGCGCATGCGGCAGAATCGCATCCTGCACATACGCCGGCAGCATATAAGGCTCCTGCTCATTCTTCCGCAGATACACATTGAAATGGTTCAGCCAGAACTCCGTCATCACGGCCTGCAGCTGCCGTTTGGAATCGATATCCCGCATCAGCCGCGTCTCCATATCCTCAACCGCCACAACCCGTTCCGGCGACTCCACCATCGCCTCGACAGCCTCCCTATGCGCCGGCGCCAACCCCGCCATCAACCGCACCCGGTCCTTCCCCTTCACCGCATCCCGAAATCCCAACATCTGTTCCGGCGACATCCCCACCAACCGCCCAAACCGCTCCTCCGGCGCCAACCGCAACACCGCATCCACCTGTTCAAACGGCATCTCCGCCACCCCATCCGGCGTCATCGAATTCTGCGCCGCAATCACGCGAAGCCTCCCACCGTCCGCGGAGGACAAGGGTGCCCCATTCATGACGGTCTTATCGTCATGAAGGGAACCAGCGACGACAGCCTGCGTCCCAGCTACCGCCTTATTCTCCACCTTGACCTGATAGACCGCCTCAGCATCCGCATAAATCGCCCGCTCCACCGAATCGCTCGGTACAGATCCCCCCTGCTTACTCATTTGCCGCACCACGGCACCTGAAGGAAACCTCTCCAAAAGCTGTTCCTCCGGCAACCCCATCGCCGGAAACTGTTCCATCTCTGCCGCGAACGTCGAGTCGTCAATCCGCTCCGGATGCAACTGCATCTCGAACCACCGCTGCAGCCCCACCGACTCGACCAGCCCCACATCTCCCGGCCTCGACCCAAACGTGAACCGATTGAGCGCCTGCAAAACCTTCTCCTCCTGGATCAGCGGCTTCGCATGCCTCTCCACCGGAAGCCTGGCCCCACCAACCTGCTGCGCCCCCGCCGGCATGACCATCAACCCACACAGCATCCCGAAGACCGCCAACGGACGACCGGCCCTCCCCACCCGACACAACCTCTCAACTCGTCTCATCGCAGGTCTCCGCTCACGCCGGCACAGACACTCTCAGCCTCACCCGACCCTAGCTTCAACCCGCCCCCACCAAGCGAAGTTGCGATCCAAATTACCAATCAAAAAACGTTCACAGCCAACATAACGGGCGATCGATCGACCCCAAAGGTAGCTATCCTTTCGATACCTATACCACTCTTACAGATACATATCTTCCAGATGCATCCTTAAAAGCCGTTGCTCAACTCCTTGTGCATCAACGTGCTACCCGAAACCAAGCTAAACACATCGATTTGCATCCCGAAACGGGGCTAAGTCTGCACCTAATACGCCGCCAAGTCGCTCATTGCCTTAAACAGGTGCTCCACCTGCGGCAGAATCTCGTTCTCGAGCAGTGGCTGATACCCCACAAACGTGTCCATAGCCCCGACCCTCCGGACCGGCGCATCCAGGTCGTCAAACAGCTCGTCCCCGATCCGCGCAGCGATCTCGGCCCCATACCCCCAACTCTTCATATCCTCATGAGCCACAAGGACCTTGCTAGTCTTCTTCACCGACGTAGCAATAGCCTCCCAGTCATAAGGGCTCAAACTCCTCAAATCAAGGAGCTCAACATCCACCCCCCGCTCCCGCTCCATCCGCCGCGCCGCCTCGAGCGCCCGCGGCACCACCGCCCCATACGTAATCACAGTAAGGTCCTTCCCCGGCTTTACCACCGCGGCCTTCCCAAACGGAATCATGAACTCCGGCCCCGGATAAGCCGCCCGCCCAAACACTGACCGGTACAAATTTTTATGTTCAAGGAACAAAACCGGATCATCGCACCGAATCGCAGTCCTCAAAAGCCCAATCGCGTCCAGCGCATTCGACGGCATCACGATCCGCACCCCAGGCGTATGCGTGAAGATGCTCTCCCCCGACTGCGAGTGATAAATCGACCCGCCCGTAAGGTATCCACCCGCCGGAACCCGCATCACAAGCGGGCAGCTGAACTGCCCATTCGACCGCCACCGCATCAACGCTAACTCGTTACGCATCTGGTGCATAGCAGGCCAAATGTAATCAAAGAATTGAATCTCCACGATTGGCTTCATCCCACGCGTAGCCATCCCAATCGCCCGCCCAGTAATGTTCGCCTCAGCCAGCGGAGAGTTCCACACCCGATCGCTGCCAAACTCCTTCTGCAGCCCATGCGTGACCTTGAATACCCCGCCCTTCCCCTTCAGCTTCGTATCTGTTCGCTCCGCATCCCGCGTCACATCCGCGACATCCTCCCCAAACACCACAATCCGTTCATCCCGCCGCATCTCGTCCCGCAGGCAGTGGTTGATCAGATCCAGCATGGTGTGCTCCGCCGTGTCGGCGGTAGGCTGCACCGCCGTCTCAAACGTCGAGTCGGTCGGCCTAAGCTCCTCAGAGTAAATATGCTTCAGGATCGACTCCGGCTGCGCCAGCACCGCCGCCAGCGCCCGATCCGTAGCCCGCTGCACCTCTTCATCCACCTTGCGCTCAAGCTCGTTGATCCCCTCAGCATCCAGGATCCCCTCGCGCAGCAGCCACATCTGCATCCGCGAGATCGGATCCCGCAGCGCATCCGCCTGGATCTCCTCCTGGCTCCGATAGTTCGTCTCGTCATCCGACTGCGAGTGCGAGTAAGGTCGCACCACATGCCCATGCACCACCGCCGGCCCCTTGCCAGCCCGGCAATACGCCACAGCCTCCACCATTGCCGCATAGCTAGCGACCGCATCGGTCCCATCCACCTCAGCAAAATGGAAGTTCGGAAAGTTCGCAATCAGCCGCGAGATATTCCCACCCGGCGTATTCACCTCCACCGGCGTAGAGATCGCATAGCCATTATCTTCAATCACATACAGCACCGGAAGCTTTCCATTCGAAGCCGTGTTCAACGACTCCCAAAACTCTCCCTGGCTAGTCGATCCCTCCCCAATCGACACATAAGCCACCTCATCGGCATGAAACGTCACATCCTTGAACTCGCGATAATCCACCACCCCATCCGCCGGCTTCTTCGCTGCCTCCGGATGCCCCGAAAAATACCGTCCCGCCTCAGCGCACCCCACCGCATGCAGGCACTGCGTAGCAGTAGACGACGACGGCGACACAATATTCAGCCGCTTGCTCGTCCAGTGCGACGGCATCTGCCGACCCCCGCTGGCAGTATCCTCAGCTGCCCCCACAGCCTGCAGCAGCTGCTCCTCCACCGTATTCCCCAGCGTTAGGCAGATCGCCCGATCGCGATAATACGGAAAAAACCAGTCATACCCCGGCTTCAGCGCCATGCCAGCCGCCACCAGCAGCGCCTCATGCCCCGCGCACGAAATCTGAAAAAAGATCTTCTGCTGCTTCTTAAGTTGAATCTCGCGGTCATCCGTGCGCCGCGAAAGATACATCAGCCGATAGAACTCAATCAGCTGCTCGCGGCTCAGCCCAGCATTCTCCGCCCCCGTCGCCGGCATCTCCCCACCCGTCCTCTCAGGAGCACGCACCGCACTCTTCCCATTCGAACCCTGTCGTTGAGCCACGGTTTCGTCTCCCTTCGCAACCCCCAGAATTCTACTCATTTCACCTCTACCAGAGTAGACCCCTCTTTCCACAGCCATCCCCGCCCAATCCGGAAACCGGACACCACATCCGCCTCACCCTGCATCCCACCTCCAAAGCACTCCTTTACCTTTGTATTGGACTGCATCCAGTTCCCCAAGGACCAAGACCCCATGGCGTTTTTTGCACCCGATCCCCATCTCACCACCAACGTCGCACACGACGAGCGCTTCTTCGAACACATCGAGCGCGCTTGGAAAACTGACCTCACCAATTTCGTCCAGAACGGCGTACCCAAGTTAATCTTCGCCTTCCTTCTCGCCTTCCTCTTTCAGTCCATCATCACCTTCTTCGTCAAGCGCCTCTACAAGAAGGCCGATCGCCTCGTCGGCAACGCCCAGCGCTCCGGCCAACTCCGCACCATGGCCGCCATCCTTCGAGCCACCTCCTACGGCATCACCGGCTTCTATCTCCTCACCCAAATCCTCGCCGCCCTCGGCGTCTCTCTCGGACCCTTCATCGCCTCTGCCGGCGTCATCGGCCTCGGCATCTCCTTTGGAGCCCAGTCCATCTTCAAGGACATGCTCACCGGCATCTTCATCCTCATCGAAAACCAGTACTCCGTAGGCGACACCATCAAGATCGCCGGCCTCACCGGCACCGTCGAAGACCTCAGCCTCCGCGTCACCCGCCTCCGCGACGGCGACGGCACCGTCTACATCGTCCCCAACAGCCAGATCACCACCGTCTCCAACCTCTCCCGCGACTTCGCCATCGGCACCCTCAACATCTCGGTCGACGCCCGCGAAGATCCCGACCGCGTCATGGCCGTCCTCAACGCCCTCGCCGTCCAGGTCCGCAAAGACGAAGCCTTCAAAGACATCGTCATCGCCGACCCCAACATCCTCGGCGTCGACAAGATCAGCGGCTACGAAGTCGTCTACCCCATCAACGTCCGCGTTATGGTCAACCAGCGCGACGGCGTCATGCGCGAACTCCGCCGCCGCGTCCTCATGGCCTTCAACAAAGAAAAGATTGCGTTCGGTTCCTCCAACAGCACGCTCATCGTCCAAAGTCCCGCCCCGGATCCCCCAACCACCAAACTCGAAGCTCCAACACCGGCCTCCAACCAACCCTCCGCCAGCGCCGCGTCCCCCAACGCCACCACCTAGAACAATCCGTTTAGGGGATACGGTAAACTTAGCCCGCTTCTAGAGACACCGTTTCTAAAGGATCAGATGAAAATTCAGGTCAATAGCGACAAGACAATCAGCGTAGACGCCAATCTAACCCGCCTCATCGAAGGCGAAACGAAACGCGTTCTGAATCGGTTTGAAGCAAAACTAACGCGAGTTGAGATCCATCTCAGCGATATCGACAACAAGAAGGCCGGCCGTGCGGACAAGCGTTGCTTGATCGAGGTGCGCCCCGCGGGAGACAAGCCTCTGACCGCCAGCGCCAACGCTGCGACGACGGAGGCCGCACTCGGTGAGGCTCTCGGGAAGATGCAAAGGTCCCTCACCACTTTCTTCGGCCGGAAAGGAAGGCCTGCCGCGGAGGTCTCAGCCCCTGTTCCACCGGCCACGAAGTCAACCGCTAGCAAAACCCCGGTTACCGCAAAGAAAAAATCCCCAGCGAAGAAGCCAACAAAACTTAGCCCACGTGGCCCTAAGAAAAAGGCAATCTTCCAGGCTCGGCGAAAGAACCAACCTTCCAGATAGCGGCGGAGACCTCAAAGGCCGCACAACAAATGTCATCGAACGTGCTCTTTGATCGCCCCCTAACCTAACGGAGAACGGATAAGGGGCGCAGCCAACCGCCGTGGCAAGATGAAAGCGTAGCGAGTGCAATCCAGCAGCCGCTTCGGAAGGAATCGCATGTCCACCAGTCGTCGCGTCTTCATCTCCCGGACAGCCCTGCTCGCTGCAGGCGTAGCCGGAAGCGCTGCCCAAAACTCCGCCCCGCATCCCGACGCACCCATCACCTATCAGCCCCCCAGGAAACCCGTCATCATCACCCGCGAGACCGGCGACAACTCCGTAGCCGAGGCCTACGCCCTCCTCGCCCAAGGCGCCGACACCCTCGAAGCCGCGCTCCACATCTGCCAGGGCCGCGAGGACGATCCCACCGACCACAGCGTCGGCCTCGGCGGTCTCCCCAACGAAGACGGCATCGTCGAGCTCGACGCCTCCGTCATGCACGGCCCCTCTCGCCGCGCCGGCTCCGTCGCCGCCTTGCCCAGCATCCGCCACGCGGCTAAGCTCGCTGACACCGTCATGCGCCGCACCGCCCACGTCATGATCGTCGGCAACGGCGCAGAGAAATTCGCAGTAGCCGAAGGCTTCCAGCCCGAAAACCTCCTCACCGACGACGCCCGCAAAATCTGGCTCCTCTGGAAAGAACACGGCATCGGCTGGTGGGGTCCAGGCCTCGACAGCCCCGACTGGAAACCTCCTGTCGCCACTCCACCCGGCGCCATCCCACACGCCGCACTCCTCCCGCGCCATCCAGGCCCTGAGTACCTCCCCGCCATCGAAGCGCGCCTCCGCTTCCTCTCCGAGCGCGCCGACCGCATGGGCATCCCCGCCCGCCTCCGCGCTGAAGCCGCCCTGCAAGTTCTCTGGCCCACCACCGGCACCATCCACGTCTCCACGCTCAACACCAGGGGTGAAATGTCCGGAGCCACCACCACCGCCGGCCTCGCCTGGAAGATCCCCGGCCGCGTCGGCGACTCCCCCATCATCGGAGCCGGCTGTTACACCGACCAGGACATCGGCTCCGCAGGCGCCACCGGCAATGGCGAAGAGAACATCAAGATCGCCGGCGCCCACACCATCGTCGACCTCATGCGTCGCGGCGCCACTCCCAAAGAAGCCGGCCTCGAAGCTCTCCGCCGCCTAGCCCGCAACTACAACAACGACATGACCCGTCTCCGCTACCTCGACATGATCTACTACATCCTCCGCCGCGACGGAGCCTACGCCAGCGTCTCCCTATGGAGCACCCGCGGCACCGGCGAACAGAAAAAATTCGTAGTCCACGACGGCACCCTCCGCACCGAACCCTGCGACTACCTCTTCGAAGGCACCACCCAAAGCATCCACCCCTTCTAAACCACCCCCTTGGCAAGCAGCAAGGATCGCATCCACCACAGCCCCGCCATCTCGTCTACTCTGTCATCCTGAGCGAAGCCGAAGGACCCGCCACCAACCCCGCACCCGCATGGATGCTAGCACTTTCCGCCGCAGACCTCGCCTTCGCCGTTGCTTGTTTTGCCGGATTAGCAGGGGGCTTTAGCCCCCTGAAACATTCCTTCATAAAGATGGGCTTTAGCCCCGGCGCACTCATCCGCCCAGCGCCGCCAGCAATTCCCCCGCCGTCTCCACCGGTGGCAAGCAAGTATTCCCCCGACAAACCACCGCCACACTCCCCTCACTCACCGGCAGAAACGGCAACGTCTCTGCCAACGCCGGCGGCAAACGATCAAGCTGCTCCCTCCGCAACCTAACCACACTCTTGTTCACCGCATACTTCGCCATCGCGGTCGCAGCCAACACCTCCGCCACATCATCATCACCAATCACGCAAACCTGCACAGACCCCGCCACCGCCCGCCGCAGCGCCAACCCATAGCTAGCCGCATACAGCCCAAAGTGTTCGACCACCCCCGCAAACGTCTCCAACGTCTCCTGCGCGCGAGTCTCATACACCGCCTCGCCCGTAAGCGCCGCCAGCCGCAGCAGCACCGCAGCCGCCACTGCATTCCCCGCCGGCGTAGGAGAATCCTGCAAAGGTTTCCTCCGCGCACTCAGCGCCCCAATCGCATGCGCATCCTTTTCCGTATCAAAGAATCCCCCACCGACAGCATCATAAAACCGTGCCAGCATTGCATCCGCAATCGCCTTCGCCAAACTGTAGTACGCGAACTCGCCCGTAACCTCCCACGCATCCAGCGCAGCCGCAGCCACAAACGCATAATCCTCAAGCACCCCAAGAATCCGCGCCGCAGCAACCCCCTCGCCATACGCCACCACATGCGCCATCCCCGTATCACCATGCCACACCGACGCCAGCACCCGGTCCAGCGACTTCAATGCAAACTCCACCGGCTCCCGCAAACCCAGCGCCCGACCAGCCGCCAAATACGCCGAGATGCACATCCCATTCCATCCCGTATAAACGGTCCGATCCACATAAGGAGTCTTCCTTAGCAACCGCGCCGCATACATCTTCCCCTTAGCAGAAGCCAACAGGGTGCCCCATTCATGGACGGCCTCATCGTCAATGAGTGGGGTGACGCTACCGTTGGAAGCCACGCGAAGCACGTTTTTATGGGGATTATGGTGCATATCCCCCACCACCCTTAGCCCAAAATACTTCTCCGCAACCGCAAACTCCTCCGGCAACAGCACCGCCTTCGCCTCATCGACCGTCCACGTAAAGTAGTCGCCATCATCATCCAGCGAATCATCCGCATCCTGCGAAGCATAGAACCCACCCAACTCGCGATCGCTCAACCACTCATCCATCCAGCGCAGAACATCCTTCGCCACCCACGCAAACTCCGGCTCCACAAATGTCTGAAACGCATGCGCATAATTCTTCAGCAGCTCGCTATTGTCATACGCCATCTTCTCGAAGTGCGGCACCACCCACCGCTCGTCCACCGAATACCGATGGAACCCACCAGCCAGCTGATCATAAATTCCCCCCGCCGCCATCTTCTCCAGCGTCACCTCCGCCACATGCTTCGCCCGCCCGGCCTCTTCTCCACCGCGTCCCGCCGCATCAATCAAGAAATCCAGCGCCCCCGGATGCGGAAACTTCGGCTGCGATCCAAACCCCCCATTCCTCTCATCAAACTGCTTCACAATCGAATCAATCATCTTCTCTAGCAGTGGCTCACCCGGATTGCCAGCCCTGCCCGAAAAACTTTCGTTATGCTCAATCGCCATCATCACGCTGCCGGCCGACTCCTCCACCTCCTCGCGCTTATTCGCAAACGCATCTGCCATGGTCAGCAGCACCCGCTGAAAACTAGGCCGCCCATACCGCTCATCCGGCGGAAAATAAGTCCCCCCAAAATAAGGCTTCCCATCTGGAGTTAAGAAGGCAGTCAGCGGCCATCCCCCCTGCCCACTAATCGCAGCCACAGCCGACTGGTACCGCGTATCCACATCCGGCCGCTCATCCCGATCCACCTTCACCGCAACAAACTTCGCATTAATAATCTCGGCGGTAGCAGGATTCTCATAGCTCTCGCGATCCATCACATGACACCAGTGACACCACACCGCACCAATATCCAGCAGCACGGGCTTATTCTCCCGTCGCGCCTTTTCAAACGCCTCCGCCCCCCACTCATTCCACTCAATCGGCTGATGCTGCGCCGAGCGCAAATACGCCGAGGCAGCCCGGCTCAAAGAATTCAACGTCCCATCATGCTTCACAGATTCATCGCTCATCCCAACCAGTCTATCGTTCCCACTCCCCAAAAAAAAGAAGCGCCCCGCCGCAGCGAAGCGCCTCCAACTGAGAACTGACAACTAAGAACTGGCAACGCTCTTACTTCCCCACCGCAGTCGGATACCACCCCTCCAAATCCGCATGCATCTCCTTCAGCGCATCCACATTCAGATACACCATATGTCCCGCCGGATAATATCCGAACGACACATTCGAAGCGATCGCCGGCGGCAGCATCATCTGCGCGATATCGTGCTCCGTCCCAAAGAACGGAGTAGCCAGATCGAACCATCCATTCGCAGAAAACACCTTCAGGTGCGGATTCTTCCGCATCGCATCGCCCAGGTCGATCACCGTATCCGGCTGCAACTGCTGTCCGCGCCCAAACCCGCCACCACCTGAAGCCCGATGCTTCCAATCCCAGTTCTCATTAATCCCTGGCCCCTGCAAGTTATACGTCGCCGAATCCGTATACTTCAGCTCGTTCTGCAGATAGTTATGGAACGCCCCCACGAACACGCCGCTGATCCCTGTATCCGAAGGATCGAACCCAGGAAACTCTCCCGCCGCATCCACATCAAAAGCCTGAAACCTCGCATCGTACCGCCCCAGAATCTGATCATCGTCGCGGAACAATTCTTTCCTAAACCGTGTAGCCGACACGCGCAGTTTCGCGTCCTTCACATACTGCAAACTCAGTCCCGTAAATCCAGCCACCTGCTGCGCAATCGAATCAAACTCCGCCGGCGGCAGACGATCGCCCTGTTCCAGCGCCGCCGCATACGGCCCCCTCGAAAACTCTCTCGCCTTCTGCACAAACTCCTTCATCGTCCCGGTATGCGGCACCTTGTTGTAGTACCACGCAATCGCCGCATAGCTCGGCAGGTACGTCTTCGCATCCGTGTCATAGCCCGGATCGCGCACCGCATAATTCAAGATCGACGACAGCAGCACCACCCCATTGAACTGAATCCCATCGTTATTCAGCGCCGCCACCAGCGCCGCCGACCGTGGCGTCCCATAGCTCTCACCGAACAAAAACTTCGGCGAGTTCCAGCGATTATTCACCGTGATATACCGCGTAATAAACTTCTCAAACGCCTTCACATCCTGGTCGACGCCAGCAAAGTCCTTCGCCATCCCCTTACCTGCCGCCCGCGAAAACCCCGTCATCGGCGCATCAACGAAAACCAAATCCGTCTTATCCAACAGACTGTACTGATTCGGCACCACACCAAACGGCGCCGGCCCCGTAGCCTTCGGGCTATCGGTCACCACCCTCACCGGCCCCACCGACCCCATGTGCAGCCACAAGCTAGCCGACCCCGGCCCGCCGTTATACAAAAACGTCACCGGCCGCGATCCCGGCGCCGCACCATCCTCGGTGTACGCCACATAAAACATCACGCCGATCACCTTCTCCTCATCATCCTTAATCTGCAGCGTCCCAGCCGTCGCGGTGTAGTGCACCGGCCGCGATCCCGCAGTCCAGTCATGCTTGGTCTCGACCTTCGTCTCCGCCGGTATAGGCAGCGCGCCATCCTTCTTCGCATCCTTCACATCCGGCTCCGCGCCCGCAGCACTCTCGCTCGCAGCCTCCGCCGGCCGCCGCGGCGGCCGCGTCTCCTGCCCAAGCGCCATCGCTACCGTCAATCCCAGCGCCGAAACCGCCGTCCACTGCCTGACCGCACGAAACTTCCTGACCGTTACAAGACTTTCTGCCGAAACGTTCAAGTTCTTCCTCCAAAGCAAAGCAGCCGCCAGCTGTCTCACTCCTATCAATTGATTTCCGGTGGTACGAGCATAGACGAACCGCCCACATCCGAAGTCTCTCCACCGAACAAAAAATTCGTTGCCGCCGCGCCTGCCGCCATCATTTTCCTTCCCACCGGCCCGCCAGGATGATACAAAGTCGCTGAAACCCCACGGAGGTATCCATGCGTCCCATCCGTCTTTATTGGCCGGCCCTCGTCGTCGCGATGCTTGCGTCTTTCCTCTTCGAAGCCGGCTGGTTCAGCTTCTTCCTCAAACCCTGGCTGGCCGGCATCGACCGCACCATGGATTGGCTCATGAGCCAACCCCACATCACCCCTCCCCTGCAGTACGCCGTCGCACTACTCTGTTCCTTCGTCACCGCCGGCATCCTCTCCGTCTGCATCCAGGCCTCGGGCGAGCAAACTCTCTTCCGTGGCATCAAGGTAGGCGCAGTCCTCTGGTTCGGCTTCATCGCCACCACCTTCGCCAAGGACTACATCTTCGAAATCCGCCCCCTCTCCCTCTACGCCATCAACGCAGGCTACGGCCTCATCGACCTCATCTTAATGGGCGCCATCGTAGGAGCCTGGAAAGGCAAGCGCAAAACCAGTTGACGTATGCAAGACACCCACCGGCAGGCTGTAGAAATGTTCTAGAGTAGCGGCAGATTTATGAGGACCAATGATTAGCCTGGATAGCCCCGCATGGGCGAAACTTCATCACGCGTACGGAAGTGCCTCAGACATTCCCGTGCTACTAAAGCAGCTGGAGCACCATCCCAAATCTGGCGGAAACGCCGAACCCTGGTTTTCTTTGTGGAGCGCGCTCGCACATCAAGGTGACGTCTACTCCGCTTCGTTTGCGGCAGTCCCTCATGTGATCCGGGCCCTGGCAATCGACCCGGCGAAAGCATCCTCCGACTACTTTGCGTTTCCCGCATGGGTGGAAATTTGCCGCCAGCGTCAAAAGCTCGCGGTGCCCGATGACCTGTCCGGTGACTACTTTCAAGCCATCAGAGATTTGGCTGGATTAGTCTCACCCTCTGCAATGCGCGATTGGGACATCAATATGCTTCGTGCGGCGATGGCGGCACTGGCGGTAAGCAAGGGATTTGCGGTGGTCGCAGAAGCCGCCCAGGAACTTGACGACCAGACCGCGGAATCGTTTCTTAAATTGCAGAACCTCCGGTAGGCTGCTGCCGAGTTAGCCGGTTGCCGGGTGCATGACGGCTTCATCGTCGTGAGTGGGATTGCGAAATCCCGCCTTCCGCGAAGGACAAAATAAATCTCCCGAACGACCCTCAAAAACAGCCCAAAATCCGCGTGTCAACCCCCCACAACCCCTCCAATCCCATAAAACCCCCGCCTCCATTGCCGATTTCTCTCTGCGGACTTTGGCATACTTACCCCCGCCACCCACGTACAATTAAATAAGTCCCTCCACTCTCGCCTTACGCGCACTCAAGGGCCAACGGCCCGGCATATACCAAAGGAGAGCAACGGCCCTCGCTCAACCGCCCGCAACCCCAATGGGTAGCCGACTTTAGCGAAAAGTCCAATGGCTGCGATACTTTTCGCGTAACCCCAATGCCTGCCCTACTTTACAGCCGAAGCATCCCTCCCGCAGGGGGATACTTTTGATACTTAAGCCATCTCATATCAACTACTTGCCCAGCAAGTACTACCTCGCAGGGGGTACCCCCTCGACCACCGGTGTGGCCTTCCACCGACTGTCAAGCAAACAATATGCGAAGATAGCCTCAGGAATGCCCACGCTCCAACCAACCGAGACTCTATCCGAGCTCCTCCACCGCGTCTTCGGTCACGGCGACTTCCGCGCCCACCAGCAAGTGGTCTGCGAGGCCGCCGCCTCCGGTCGCGACGTCCTCCTCGTCATGCCCACTGGAGCCGGCAAGAGCCTCTGTTACCAACTCCCAGCCCTCGCCCGCGGCGGAACAGCACTCGTCATCTCGCCGCTAATCGCCCTCATGGACGACCAAGCCGCCAAGCTCACCGCCCTCGGCCTCCGCGTCGCCCGCGTCCACTCCGGCCTCTCCCGCGACGACGCCCGCGAAGCCTGCCGCGACTACCTGGCCGGCAACTTAGACTTTCTCTTCATCGCCCCCGAACGCATGCGCGTCCCCGGCTTCCCCGAGATGTTAGCCAAGCGCAAACCGGTGCTGGTCGCCATCGACGAAGCCCACTGCATCTCCGCCTGGGGCCACGACTTCCGCCCCGACTACCGAACGCTAGGCCAGTACCTCCCAGCCCTGCGCCCAGCGCCGATCATCGCCCTAACGGCAACAGCAACACCAACAGTCCAGCGCGACATCGCCCTACAACTCGACCTGCAAAATCCAGCCATCTTCATCACCGGATTTCGCCGCCACAACCTCGCGATCCAGGCCATCGAGCTCTCCAAACCACAACGCGCAGACTTCGCGCTGAATATCTTGCAGCAACCAAACGCGCGCCCCGCGATCATCTACGCCGGCTCGCGCAAGCAAGCCGAAGAATTCGCGACCACGCTGCACAAGCACTTCCCAACAGCCGCGTACCACGCAGGCCTAGACCCAACAACCCGCGACCGCGTCCAGCGAGCCTTCCTCTCCGGCAAGCTAGACGTGGTGGTCGCGACAGTAGCCTTCGGCATGGGAGTAGACAAGGCCGACGTCCGCACGGTAATCCACGTAGTCTTACCCGGATCGGTCGAGGCTTACTACCAGGAGATCGGACGAGCCGGCCGCGATGGCCTACCCTCCCGCACCATCCTCCTCCACGGCTTCGCCGACCGCCGATTACAAGAATTCTTCCTCGAAAAAAACTATCCGCCAACCTCCGACCTCGAACGCGTAGCCATCTGCCTTCCCGCCGACTTTACGCCGGTAGACGTACTCCACAACGCAATCCTCAAGAAGCGCACACCGATCGACCGCGACACCCTCGACCGCACCATCGAGAAGCTCCTGGTCGCCGGCGTAGCCCTGATGGACATGAACGGCGACGTTCGTCTAGCCGACGAAACCTCGGGTGCCCCGCGTCCCGATTCTGGGACCCGGGATTCCACTGCTGCACCTCGTTGGCAGTCCGCCTACGAGACGCAAGTCGCCGTCCGTCGCGCCCAGATCGATGGCATGATCGCCTTCGCCGAATCCACCGACTGCCGCATGCACGCGCTAGTCCAGCACTTCGGCGACACCAGTGACAAGGCCACAACCTGCGGCCTCTGCGACATCTGCAATCCTGGCGACACAGGCTCCGCACAGACCGCGCATCAGCCCACAGCGCAGGAACGCGCCTGGCTCCGCGAGATCCTCTCGGCCCTCGAACACCGCAGTACCTCAACCGGCAAGCTGTTCACAGACTTACACCTCATGAAGGACCGCAAGGACTTCGACACCCTCCTCGATGGTCTAGCCCGCGCCGCCCTCATCACCCTAACCAACGACACCTTTACCTCGCCCGAAGGCCGCGACATCACCTACAAGAAAGCCGCGATCACGCACGAAGGCCGAACCCCAGACGACGCCACGCTCGACACCGTCTGGCTCCGCACCAACCTCTCCGTCGCTCCCGGAAAGCGGTCCCGCACCAAGTCGGGTGCCCCATCTTCGCCGAGAGCTTCATCCTCGGCTAAGGTGGGTTCACAGCAAACTGACGCCCTCAATCCAGCAGCCGAACACCTCTTCACCCAACTCCGCAACTGGCGCACCGAGCAGGCTCGTCCCACCAAGACGCCAGCTTTCATGATCCTCGGGGACGCTGTCCTCCGAGCCATTGCCACCAGCGCGCCGCAGAACCTAAGCGCCCTCCACACAATCTCCGGCATGGGTCCAACCAAGGTAGACCGCTACGGCGCAGACCTAATCGCCATCTGCCGCGGCGACGTCCCACGAGCCTCTGCATCGCCGCATGAGTCTGTCATCCTGAGCGAAGCGCAGCGCAGCCGAAGGACCCCGAAGAACTCCGCTCCGACCAAACGCTCAGAAGCTTCCCAACCGCTGCTCCCGATCGCTGCCAACGCGCAAACCTCGGCCGTCCATCCCAACAAGCCAGCGCCACCACCACCGCCAGCCCCCGAACTAACCACGACACAGCTAGCCCTCGAAGCCCGCCTCAAAGACTGGCGCCGCGAAGCCGCCAAGGCCGCCGGTCTTCCCTCCTTCTTCATCTTCTCCGACACGGTTCTGCGCAACATCACCCTCGCCGCACCTACCAGCCTCGAGAACCTACGCAACGTCCGCGGCGTCGCCCCCGAAAAGCTCGACACCTTTGGCCCAACGATCCTCACTCTCTGCCAGGCCTGACCCTCGGCGCGCCTCCAAAACTGCAGCTCCGGAAATCAACGACATACTCCCACTGCAGAACTCAGCCCGCGCTCACCGCCGCTCGCCGTGATATATTCCGGCTACTGCAATCATTCAGCTTTCATACGCATCGGAGGGCACCCGCGCGTGGCACTCACCATCTCTGGTCTATCCAAGACCTACCCCAACGGCGTCAAAGCGCTAAAGAATCTCTCCCTCACCATCGGCAACGAAATGTTCGGCCTCCTCGGCCCTAACGGCGCCGGAAAGTCCTCGCTCATGCGCACCGTCGCGACCCTGCAGGACCCCGATTCCGGTACCGTCACGCTCGACGGCATCGACGTCCTCAAGGATAAAAACGCTGTCCGCAAAGTCCTCGGCTACTTGCCCCAGGAGTTCGGTGTCTACCCGAAGATGTCCGCCCTCGACATGCTGCACCATCTCGCCATCATGAAGGGCATCTCCAACAAGACGGAGCGCAACCAGATGGTCGACGCCCTGCTCAACCAGACCAATCTCTGGGCCGCTCGCAAGAAATCCCTCAGCACGTACTCCGGCGGCATGAAGCAGCGCTTCGGCATCGCGCAGGCCCTGCTCGCCAACCCCAAACTCATCATCGTCGACGAGCCCACTGCCGGCCTCGACCCCGCCGAGCGCAACCGCTTCCTCAATCTCCTCAGCTCCATCGGCTCCAACGTCACCGTCATCCTCTCCACTCACATCGTTGACGACGTGCGCGAGCTCTGCCCCCGCATGGCCATCATCGCCAGCGGCGAAGTCCTCCTTGAAGGCTCACCCGCCGCCGCACTCGACGCGCTGAATGGCAAGATCTTCTCCAAAGTCGTCTCCACGGACGACGAACTCCGAGCCCTCGAAGCCTCCTTCAACGTCATCTCCACCCACCTCGTCGGTGGCCTCCACGAAGTCCGCATCTACGCCGACTCCAATCCCGGCCCTGACTTCAAGCCCGTCGATTCCGGCCTCGAGGATGTCTACTTCCTCAACCTAACCAAACACGCCGCCAACGCGGCCGCAGTGAACTAGCCCCGCTACTTACCGGCAACCACACTCACAGCGTCTCGCGAAACGGAAGGGTTTACATGGCACAGTTCTGGGAATTCTTTACATTCGAACTCAAGCTCCGCGCGAAGAGCCTCTCCACCTACGTCTACTTCGCGCTCTTCTTCTCCCTCGCCTTCATGTCGATCGCCGTCGACGACTTCGTCAACACCGGCAACGACAAAGTTCTGCTCAACGGCCCATTCTCCACCAGCCTCATCTACTTCATCTTTACCTTCTTCGGCTGCATCATCATCGCCGCCATCTTCGGTACGTCCATCCTGCGCGATTTCCAGCGCGACACCTACCAGATCATTTTCACCAAACCCATCACCAAGTTCGCTTACCTCGGCGGGCGTTGGGCCGGCTCGTTCATCACCACCGTCTGCATCTTCTTCGGCCTCGTCATGGGCGAAGCCGCTGGAACCCTCGCCCCGTGGGCCGACCACGCTCGCATCGTTCACGGCGCCGCCCATTGGTATTTCCACGCCTTCTTCCTCATCACCGTCGTCCAGATCTTCTTCCTCGGCTCCATCTTCTTCACCATCGCCGCCCTCACCCGCAAACTCTTCGTCGTCTACCTCCAGGGCGTCATCTTCTTCGTCGCCTATCTCACTATCAACGTCATCTTCAGCGCCAGGCGCTCGCTTGAGCACTTCTGGTCTGCAATCTTCGACCCCATAGGCATGCGCCTCGTCGACGCTATCACTCGCTACTGGACGCCGGTCGAGCAGAACACCCTTCAGTTCCATCTGTCCGGCGTCTTCCTCTACAACCGCCTCGTTTGGATAAGTGTCGGCCTCATCAGTCTCGTCGTCGTCTACGCCCTCTTCCCCCTCTCCGTTGAAACCCTTACCTCCGTCTCGCAAGGCCGTCGCGCAGCCCGTGAGCGCGAAAACGATGCCGCCGATGCCAAAGCTGTCCGCTCGCTCGTCGCCAGGCGCCTGCCCACTGTCCATCAGGTCTTCAACTCCTTCACTACCTTCGAGCAGTTCGCCTCTCTCACCCGCATCCGCGTCAAAAACATCTTCACCGAGCTTCCCTTCTGGGCCATCTTCGCCGTCATGGTGATGTACGCCCTTCTCCTCGGCCATTTCGCCGGCCGCGTCGACGACGCCAAGCTTTACCCCGTCACCTTCCTCATGCTCGATGCCGTTCGCGGCAACTCGTTCGTCCTCCTCATCGTCGTCGCCACGCTCTACTCGGGCGAGCTCGTCTGGCGTGAGCGCGACACTCACTTCGACGGCATCCACGACGCGCTCCCCATGCGGGAGTCCACTGACTGGCTCTCCAAGCTCGCCGCCCTCGCCGTCATTGAGATCGTCCTCCTCACCGTCGTAATGTTTTGCGGAATCCTCAGCCAAACCTTCGCCGGCTACTTCCACTTCGAGCTCCTTCAATACTTCAAAGAGCTCTACATCGTCGTCTTCCCGCAAATCCTCATCTACACCTTTTTCGCGCTATTCCTTCAGACCGTACTCAAGAACAAGTTCATCGGTCACGCCATCGTCATCGGCAGCTTCGTCCTGCTCGCCGTTCTCCAGGCCCACGGCTGGGAAAACACCCTCTACCTCTTCGGCAACACGCCCAACTACACCTACTCGGACATGAACGGCTACGGACACTTCGCACCCGCGCTCTTCTGGTCCATCACCTATTGGCTCTCGATCGCAGCCCTCCTCGGCGTCGTCTCCATCGGCCTCGCCGTCCGCGGTACCGACGACGGCTTCATCTCTCGCCTGCGCCTCTTCCGCCATCGCGCCCCCCGCCTCGTCCCCGCCGGCATCCTCCTTTTGCTCATTGCCATCGGCAGCGGCGCCTGGTACTTCTACAACACCCACGTCCTCAACCAGTTCCTCAGCGCCCCGCAACAGCGCGACATTCAGGCCCAGTACGAACGCGACTTCAAGAAATACCAATACCTTCCCCAACCTAAGATCATCGCCGTCGACGCCAACGTCGATATCTTCCCCGAGCGCCGCTCCTTCTCCGGCACCGGCCATTTCGTTCTCCAGAACAAGACCCCGTCCCCTATCTCACAGGTCCACATCTCGGACGCCCATCCAGGCATCTTTGGCGCGATGAACATAGAACCTTCCGTAACCAACGTCAAGTTCGGACGCCCCTTCCACGTCGTCTCTGTCAGCCCGACTCACATGTACACCATCTACCAATTCGAAACCCCTCTCGCCCCCGGCGAAAAAGTCGACATGACCTTCAACGTAGGTCACACGACCCGCGGTTTCAGAGATGGTCACGAGCTCCCGGAGTTCGCGTACTCCGGCACCTTCTTCGACAGTGGCTACTTTCCTAACATCGGCTACGACGCAGGGGTAGAGCTTCAGGATCCGCGCCGCCGTCGAGAAGAACACCTCGGCACCCTCACCGATCTACCGCAGCGCGGCGACCCTCTCGGCAGCCGCACCAACCTCTTCAGCACGAACTCCGACTGGATCACCTACAGCACCGTCGTCAGCACCTCCGACCACGACTCCGAAGGCAAGCCCCAGGTCGCCATCGCTCCCGGTTATCTTCAGCGCGACTGGCATCAGAACGGCCGCCACTACTTCGCCTACAGCATGGGCGACGTCAAGATCCAAGACTTCTTCGCGTACGTCTCCGCGCGCTACGATGTCAAACGTGAGGTCTACCAGGGCGTCAACGGCCCCATCAACATCGAGGTCTACTACGACCCGCACCACCCCTACGACGTCGACGACATGATCGCCTCCTCCAAGGCTGGCATCGCCTACTACGAGAAGAACTACAGCCCCTTCCAGTTCAAACAGTTCCGCATCCTTGAGTATCCCCGCTACCGTGACTTCGCGCAGTCCTTCCCCAACACCGTTCCTTACACCGAACCAGGCTTCCTCGGCCGCGTCGTCAATCCTCGGGAAGACATCGACCGCACCTACTTTGTCACCGCGCATGAACTCGCTCATCAGTGGTGGGGCCACCAGCTCATCGGCGGCGCTGTCGCCGGCTCCAACATGATGTCTGAATCACTAGCCGAGTACTCCGCACTCCGCATCGCCGATCACAAATACGGCGACGACCAAATGCACAAGTTCCTCAAGCACGAGCTTGACGGCTACCTCCGCGGCCGCGCTGGCGAGAGCCGCAAAGAACCACCCATCGTCCTCGTCCAGCGCGAAGCCTACGTCTGGTATCAGAAGGGCTCGCTCGTTCTCTACGGCCTCTCCGACTTCATCGGCGAAGACAAACTCAACCTCGCCCTGCATAACTTCCTCATGCAATATCGCTACGCCAACGCCACCGACAACCAGGACGAGCCCTACCCCGACACTCGCCAGTTCGTAGCCGCCCTCCGCGCCCAGACCCCGCCCGAGTACCAGTACTACATCACCGACGCCTTCGAGAACATCGTCCTCTACGACAACAAGGCCCTCACCGCTACCTACGTCCAGACGCCCGACAAAAAGTACAAAGTAACCCTCACCGTTCAGGCCAAGAAGTTCAAGTCAGACGGCTCCGGCAACGAAACCCCCATGCCTCTCGCCGACTACGTCGACATCGGTGTCTTCTCCGGCAAGAAGGACCACGAAAAGGCCCTCTACCTCAAGAAGGAAAAGATCACACAGGAGAAGAACACCTTCGAGATCATCGTCGATCAGCTTCCAACCCGCGCCGGCATCGACCCCATCAACAAGCTCATCGATCGCATCCCCGACGATAACACCATCGACATCACCAAGCCCTGAATCGCAAGCCCTCTGCGCGAAGCCGACTACAGTCGACAAGAGGGCTCGCAAATCAAAGTTCACTCAACTATTTCAAGGTCACCGATAATGGCTCGCACGTGATCTTCAGACCTCATGCCGGGCTACACCTCGTCTTCGAAACCCTCGCCTACACCTTAGGCTATGCCGTCTACCGACGCGCGCGCCGCCGCACCGGCGACTTCCTCCCCGACGACCATCGCTGGCTCATGATCGCAGCCGCGTCGATTGGAGCGCTGCTCGGCTCTCGTCTCCTCGGTCTCCTAGAAACGATTCCCCTCGCGCAACTCACGTGGCAAGACCTCCTCCTCCCCGGCGGCAAGACGATCGTCGGCGGACTTCTCGGCGGCTGGATCGCCGTCGAAATCACCAAGCGCCTCAAGCACATTCACGCCCGCACCGGAGACTTATTCGCGGTCCCCCTCTGCATCGGCATCGCCATCGGCCGCATCGGCTGCTTCCTCGCGGGCCTTGCCGACGATACCTTCGGCACCCCCACCTCCCTCCCCTGGGGAGTAGACTTCGGCGATGGCATCCCCCGTCATCCCACGCAACTCTACGAGATCCTTTTCCTCACCGTGCTCGCCTTCGCCCTTCATCGCTATGATCGCCACCCTCACCCTCAAGGCTCCACCTTCCGCCTCTTCCTCGCCGCCTACCTCGCGTGGCGCCTTCTCGTCGACTTCATCAAACCCCAACCTCTCCACTACGGCCTCAACCTCATCCAGTGGACCTGCATCGGCGGTCTCCTCGCCCTCGCGCCCAGCATCTTTGAACTGTTTCGTCACCAGCAAACCGCAGTCAGGAGCGCTTCATGAGCACATCGCCCCCAACCCCTGAGCCCCAGCGCACGTCCATCACCCTCTCCCGGCTCGCAGCCATCTTCGCCGTCACCTTCGGTCTCGCCTTCGGCCTCTGCACCGTAAGTACGAACTTCAACGAAAAGTTCGGCGCCCCCCTAATCAAGGCTTCTCTAGCAATCGAAGTCATCTGCCTCGTCGGGCTTCTCGTGATCGGAGCCATGGCTCTCGTACGAAAGCAGAAATAAGCAACCACCAGAGGACACCCATGCCCGCCAGCGTCCGCCCCTACCTCTACTACGACACAGCCGTTTCCATCTGCACGACATGCTACCGGCGCATCGACGCCAAAATCGTCTTCGAAGAAAATAACGTCTTCATGCTCAAGCGCTGCCCCACCCACGGCTTCGAGCGCGTCTTGATCTCGGATGATGTGGACTACTACCGGCGCTGTCGCGAAGTCTTCATCAAACCACCTGAGATGCCTGATCGCTACAACACGCCCATCAAGTTCGGCTGCCCCTACGACTGTGGCCTCTGTCCCGACCACGAGCAGCACTCCTGTCTCTCGCTCCTCGAAATCTGCGACGCGTGCAACCTGTCCTGCCCAATTTGCTACGCGCAGTCCGGAACCCACCGCACCGAGTTCAAGCCCCTCGACCAGATCAAACGCATGCTCGATTGCATCGTCACCAACGAGTCCGAACCCGACGTCGTTCAGATTTCCGGCGGCGAACCCACCATCCACCCCCAGTTCTTCGAAGTCCTCGACGCCGCCAAACGCCGTCCCATCCGCCACCTCATGGTCAACACCAACGGCATTCGCATCGCGCAGGACGAAGCCTTCGCCGAGCGCCTCGCCGCCTACATGCCAAAATTCGAACTCTATCTGCAGTTCGATTCCCTCCGCCGCGAACCCCTTCTGCAACTGCGCGGAGCCGACCTCCGTTCCATCCGCGAATGCGCTCTCGAACGCCTCAACAAACTCGGCATCTCCACAACCCTTGTCGTCACCGTCGAGCGCGGTGTCAACGACGACGAGCTCGGCTCCATCGTCGACTTCGCCCTGCAGCAACCTTGCGTCCGCGGCGTCACCTTCCAGCCCGTACAACAGGCGGGCCGCCTCCTCAACTACACCAGCGCCGAACATCGACTCACGCTGTCCGAGGTGCGCCGCCGCATCCTCAACCAGACAACCCACTTCAAGCCGGAAGACCTCATCCCCGTCCCCTGCCATCCCGATTCTCTCGCAATGGGATACGCCTTGAAGCTCGCCGGAAAGGTCGTCCCCCTCACCAGCCTCGTCCCGCCCGACGTCCTCATCAACGGAGGTCGCAACACCATCATCTACGAGCAGGACCCCGCCATCCGCGCGAGCCTTGAACAGAGTCCCGACCTCCGCAATCAAGTATTCAAACTCTTCTCCACCAACCATTCTCCCCAATCCCAAGCCAGCACCCTTCGTGAACTCCTCTGCTGCCTGCCCCAGGTCCTCGCTCCGAAAAACCTCGGCTACGACAATCTCTTCCGCATCCTGATCGTCCAGTTCATCGACGCCCAGACCTTCGACCTGCGTTCCATCAAGAAGACCTGCATCCACATCGCCCATCCCGACGGCGAGCGGCTCATCCCCTTCGACACCTACAACATGTTCTATCGCGACACCCTCGAACAGACCCGCCTTGCTCCGCTGCGCGACGAAGCCTTGGCCTTTCGATAGGCACTGACCTAACGGTCTCGCAAGATAGGCACCCGTCTTATCCCTCTCCAACCCCCAACGACTCCAACTTCAACGCCTCTTCGTGCCGCTATGAGACGATAATCACCGTATGGAAACTTCATCCTTCGGAATCGCCATCATGGCCGCCGGCAAAGGCACCCGTCTCAAGTCCCGCCGCCCCAAAGTCCTTCACGAAATCGGCGGCCAGTCGCTCCTGCTCCACGTCATCGCCGCCGCCAAAACCATCGCCCCCGCCGACCAGATCTACTGCATCATCGGCCACGAAGCCGATCAGGTCCGCGCTGCTGTTTCCTCGACCGGCGTCTCCTTCGTTCTCCAGGCCGAGCAGCGCGGCACCGGCCACGCCCTTCAACAACTCAAGGCCCACTTCGCCGCCACTGGCCGGACCCCTCCCGATAACCTCCTCGTCCTCTCCGGCGACGTGCCCCTCATCAAACCCTCCACCCTCGACGAACTTTGCGCCTTCCACCTCGCCCAGCACGCCGCCATGACCATCCTCACCGCAGTCCCCCCCAACCCCACCGGCTATGGCCGCGTCCTCCGCAGCTCCGACGCTTCCCCCGAAGTCACCGCGATCGTCGAGCAGAAAGCCCTCAAGCCCGACCAGCTGAACGCCCCCGAAATCAACTCCGGCATCTACTGCTTCCGCACCGCCGCCCTCTTCACCCACCTCAATTCCCTCTCCACCAACAACGCCCACGGCGAGTTCTACCTCACCGACGTCGCCGCCCTTCTCGTAGGCGACAAGCAGCGCGTCGTCGCCCTCAAAACCTCCGGCTCCGTCGACGAGGTCCTCGGCGCCAACACCATTGAAGAAATGATGCACCTCGACGCTGCCATGCGCCTCGCCACCGCCCGCCGCCTCATGAACCAGGGCGTCACCATCTTCCGTCCTGAAACCTGTGTCATCGACGCCCAGGTCGAAATCGGCCCCGACACCATCATTGAGCCCTACGTCCAGATTCTGGGTAGCACGAAAGTAGGCTCAGACTGTCGATTTGCATCCTATACCGTGGTTCAAGACGCACAAATCGGCGATAAAGTGCTTCTGCGCAACGGTTGCATCGTTTCGCAATCAACCGTTGGAAGTGGTGCAAAATTAGGCCCTTACGCCCATTTGCGCCCGGAAAGCGAAATCGGCGAAGAAGCCCACATCGGCAACTTCGTCGAAACCAAGAAAGTAAAAATCGGCCGCGGCTCTAAGGCTAACCACCTGTCTTATCTGGGAGATAGCACCATCGGCTCCGGCGTAAACATAGGTGCCGGCACCATCACCTGCAACTACGACGGCACCCACAAACACCAAACAAAAATTGGCAACAACGCCTTCATAGGCTCCAACTCCACACTCGTGGCCCCTATAAACATTGGAGATGAGGCCTACATCGCTGCTGCCTCCTGCATCACACAGGATGTCCCTGCCGATGCGTTGGGTCTAGGACGCAGTCGCCAGACCACCAAGCCCGGCTGGGTATCTAATCGTAAACGCAGTCAACAGCAGTCATGTGACTAGCGGATTTAAACTTCATTGTATCAACCAGATAGAAGGCATTATGACCAAGGTTTTAGATCAGGTTCAGATCCAAACGTCCCTCGCAAGCCTACCCGATTGGAAACTCGAACGAGACGAATTGGTGCGAACCATCGTTTTCAATGACTTCCTACAGGCGATGAAGTTCGTGAACCAGGTCGCCGATCTAGCCGACAACGCCGGCCATCATCCCGATATCGACATCCGATATAACAAGGTTCGCCTAGCGCTGGTGACTCACGATGCCGGCGGCATTACCCAGAGCGATATTAGTTTGGCTCAGGACATCGATAAAAAGAGTTAGGAAAAGCTCCCGAAGGGCTAGACATCCCGGCTCCGACATGTGCTATATTCTTTTTAGCGTAGATTTCTCCCAAAGAGCATATCTCGCGAAGGTTTCTCGAGCGCTGCCAACCACTCGAGAGTAAGTTGCGTCACTGGCCTCCCGGCACGAACAAAGCACCGTTCGTGCCGCCTTTTTTTGGTCTTTTGGGACCAGGCATTTTCGGCTATCTATCACACAACATTGACGTTTTAGTGAACCTGCCCCTCTGCAAATCATCCAGTGTCTCCATGTAGCGATCAGGATCTATCGCTACCAGACCGAAGAACAAAGGTTTCATTCCTGTTGTAGGCCAGACAAGAGCCTATGTAATCACATAGGCATCCGCTATCTAGGGGGCACAAGATGACTTGGATTTTTTGGGCGATCCTTTCAGCCGTATTTGCCGCGGCAACTGCCTTACTTGCGAAGGTTGGAGTTGAAGGGATCGACAGCAACCTGGCCACAGCCATCCGGACAACAGTCGTCCTGATCTTCACCTGGACCATTGCGCTGAGTCTGAATGCCCATCGTGGAATTGGACTGATTGGACGTAGAAGCTGGGTGTTCCTGCTCCTTTCCGGACTTTGCACGGGACTTTCGTGGCTTTGCTACTTTCGCGCATTGCAGATTGGACCCGTCAGCGGAGTCGCGCCCATCGACAAGCTCAGCGTAGCCATCGTGATCATCGCAGGCTGGCTGTTCTTTGGCGAAAGCATGTCCCCTCTAAAGATCGCCGGCGCAGGATTGGTTACCGCGGGAGCCTTAGTGCTGGCATTCGCATGAGATATGCGTTTTGAAGGATCAACGTATACTGGTAATAGTTCTTTGAGTGCCCAATGCAATGTTGGTGCTAGCTCCAAATGGGGGCGTCACGGCTTCGACGGGATTGCTTGCGGCAGAGAGGCATGCCGGGGTGTGGACACCCGTAATCGCTCACAAAACTATAAGTGCCGAACCTCAATTCGCGCTTGCTGCTTAATAATTAAGTAGCCGATCGCTCAGGCTTCGCCTACGGGCTTGTACCGATCGTCGCACAGTAGGCTGGTCCGCGGGGTTCCGCCTGTACGCCAAGGACGAGATCAATCAGGCTGGTGGTGAATGCGTCTTCGTCCGTTGCAAGCATTCACTACGAGACAAATGCGAACGGAAAAAGCATGAACGCTCTCTGTTGACAGTTTTTTCGGACGCGGGTTCGACTCCCGCCGCCTCCACCATTTCTTTTCAATAGTTTACAAACAAATACCAGCAACCGTGCAACAGTGCGTCCAAAGGTCTGTTGTGGGGCCGGAAATGTAGTTTCCTCAGAAGGCCCCTGTGCCATCCGTTTACGCGTTGCCGCAACGCGCTGTGCCTGAGTTCACCTCGATCAGCGCGTCGAGGTACATTGCCAGCAACTTGAGCAAAAAATGTTCACGCCTTGCCTCAAGGACCCTCGTATGATTTTGCGACAGCTTGTGGGGGTGCCTGGGTCGACCTTGGCGGCGCAAGAAGGACGCGTCCAGGCACGCCCATCGTTGTAGCCCCTGCCGGGACATCGTCAATCACAAGAGTGTTGGCGGCAATCTTTGCACCGCTTCCAATCCTGATCTGTCCTACCAGCGTCGCTCCCGTGCCCACATAGACATTGTCGCCAAGCACGGGTACACCTTCTCTCCCCATGGCGGCCGATCCAATGGTTACCCGATGAGATATGTCGCAGTCTCTTCCAATCACCGCGTGCGGACTGATGATGACGCCCCCGACGTGACCGATGTAGAGCCCCTCTCCGATCGAAGCGCGGGGCGAGATGGCCATTGAAAAAAATGCTTCGCAGAACCAATTCGGCAGGAAACAGAACGCCACCACCGGAATGCGAATGAGCCAGGGCGGGTTTGCTACATTCACCCAATTGCGCAGGCGATAGAACGCAATTGCCCAAACGACAGAACTCAACCACAGAGCTTTTCCATGGTGGCCTTTGGACTTGTAGCGTGCTATGTCAGCAGAGAATTTACTCACTCGTCATCCCATCGATCTGATTACGGCACACCAGCGCGCCCAATGGAAAACAATTTCCTATTTAATGAAAAGCATTTTCACTTTTCGTTTATGGTCAACCGCGAATCGGTTTACCCGTTGGTGACAAGGGATTGCACAAAGGTAATAAGGTTGGCAGATTCCCGGGACACCCTTAACGCGAGGATGATCGCATGGATCTTGGTTCTCTGCAAGAAATACTTGACAAACCGTACCATCCGATACAGACTGATGCTTCATTTCTTGATAAGAACACGTCGCTCTTGGTGCTTACGTTGAGTTAGGCAAGCATCCCTTATCAAGTTAGGTCATGCTACTTCAGTATGGCCGTTGAAGTGCATTCGAAATTGAGTAATTGACCACCCGTGATGGATTGCGAAATTCAGAGAGGCAGAATCATGAGCAAATTGACACTTACTTCTCCCCTGCAGGATGACTCTCTCGAAGTCTCGATCGACGAGCGCATCACTACCATCGTAGACGATCACATCGGACGACTTCCCAATCTTGAACGATTAACCACCGACGAGGTTCGCGGGATCATCGCGAGATATTCGGCCGTACTCGAGGGCAATTTTATCTATTGGATGACGGCGACCTATCTCGCTGTCAAATCTGAAGAAGCGCGCGAGATCATCATCGAGAACCTGACGGAGGAAGTTCGGGACAGCCACCCTGCGATGTTGCGCAAATTCGCAACTGCGGCAGATGCGTATCCCACCGAGGTTGACTCTCTTGTTGTTGGTCCAGATCTAACCAATGTGCGCTTGTTCCTTGGCAAGCTGCAGGGCGTGCAGTCGCTGGCCACCATGGCATTCTTCGAGAGCTACATTCAACGGTTCATGTCCTACCTGGCGGACCTCGCCGCCGCACGCGGCTCGGCTGAACGGGTGTATACGGATGTGCATGGCGTCTGCGACGTCGAGCATTCCCAGGAACTTTTCCGCGCGGTTTCACTGGAAATGTCGGTCAATCCAATGAAGCCGGGGTCAAACCTTTATGAGGGTGTTGAACTTCTCAGCGCCCTGCTCGACAGCATTAATCATGGGGCTACAAGAGCTGCGGACCACTGGCGCGCGTAGGAAGGTCAACCGGCCGAGTATGGATGTTAAAGCGGAAGTAATCGCGCAGTTCAAGCAGGTTGCCGCGGAGCAAGGCATGCAGCTGGCGCCACTCACAGACGAGCTTGCCCTCTTCGACTCTGGGCTTGATTCGCTCTGCTTCGCAATCGTTGTCGTAAGACTTGAGCAATCATTCGGCGTTGATCCCTTCGCCGCCAACGATCTCAGCTTTCCGGTAACCTTCGGAGACTTCATCGGTTGCTATCAAAATGCCGCTCCATAACCCCACTTCCCTCAGTGCCTCGATTCTTGCCGCCGGGAACTTGTCGGCGTCTATTGACATCGGTGTGGGTGCACGTCGCAACTGGGGTGAATTCGCGGGCGCAGCTGCTTTCGCTGTGCGAAGGGCTGAACTTCACGGAGGTTCCGTGCTGGTGGCGACGATCGGCCAGTTGGATGCCGCGGAAGCACTGATACAGCTCGACGGCGTGGTCAGAAGGATGGTTCTTTATCCTCCCGATCTGGCGCGGGAACATCTTGATTATGTAGCGCGATCGGCTGAGGCAGATTGGATCGTAACGGATCATCCAGGTCTCGAATCTTCCCACTGCCGTATCGAATGCATCCTCCCTCATCGTGAACGGAGGAGGAACCAGAATCTAGCTCAGGGTCAAAAGATAGAGACCGAATGGATTCTTCTCACCTCTGGCACGACTGGACTTCCGAAACTGGTTAAGCACACGCTTGCAAGTTTGACTGGCGCGATTGCACCCCGCGATCAGTCATCCGAGCCGATTGTGTGGAGCACCCTCTACGATATCCGGCGCTACGGGGGCCTGCAGATCTTCCTTCGCGCCGCACTTACGGGGACGCCACTAGTTCTGTCTGGTGCTCGGGAGTCCACTGCAGATTTTCTCTCACGGGCTGGCGGCCGCGGTATTACGCATATCTCCGGAACGCCTTCGCAATGGCGCCGAGTGCTGATGAGTCCGTCGGTCGATAAGATCGCGCCCGCATATGTCCGCTTATCAGGCGAGATCGCCGAGCAGGCCATCCTGAACCAGCTACAGTCCCAGTATCCGGAAGCAAGAATTGCGCATGCGTTCGCTTCAACAGAGGCGGGAGTGGTACTCGAGGTGAATGATGGCGCGATGGGAATTCCCGCTGCTGCAATCGGCCACACTCCCTTTGTGGAGATGAAGGTTGAGGACGGCACTCTGAGGGTGCGCTCAAGTCGTACTGCCTCCGCATACCTGGGGCAAGACGATCTCCTCTTGAGAGATGCGGAGGGGTTCGTTGATACAGGCGATGTGCTTACCCTACAAGAGGGTCGCTATTACTTCGCCGGCCGGCGAGACGGGACCATCAATGTGGGCGGCTTGAAGGTTCATCCTGAGGAAGTCGAGGCGGTGATCAATCGTCATCCCGAGGTTGGCATGTCGCTCGTCCGAACCCGGAAGAGTTCGATCACGGGGGCGCTGGTCGTCGCCGACGTCGTGCTTAAGAGACCGGAGCCGAACGAGGGTACCGGATATCAAACGCTGCAGCAAGACATCCTCAAGTTGTGCCGCCAGGAGCTTGCTCATTACAAGGTCCCGATCGGAATCAACTTTGTGTCCACCCTCGCTGTGGCAGAGACCGGAAAGCTGATCCGACGCCATGCGTAACGTGATCGTAACCGGTGGGAGTCGCGGGTTGGGCCTCGGAATCGTTCGTCGCCTGGCGAAGTCAGGCTTTCGCCCCATCGCGATCGCGCGCAAAGAGGGCGACGCGCTTGCGGCGGCCAATCTGGAAGCGCAGGCATCTGGTTCAGGATCGCTCGATTTCATTCCCTTCGATCTGGCAGAGATTGACCAAATCCCTCATCTGGTAACCATGCTGCGTGAACGGTTTGGTCCGATTTACGGCTTGGTGAACAACGCAGGCATGAGTAGCCATGGCGTTCTGGCCCTTACGCCTGATGCTCAGATCGAACAGGTGGTGCGATTAAACACGCTATCGCCGATGGTCCTCACAAAGTATGTAGTCCGTTCGATGATGGCTGACCGGGGTGGGCGCATTGTCAATATCTCCTCCATTGCCGCATCGACGGGCTACAACGGGCTTTCGGTTTACGCCGCCACCAAAGCCTCGCTGGTCGGCTTTACGCGCTCTCTCGCGCGAGAGGTCGGCCGCCTGGGGGTGAACGTGAATGCCGTGGCTCCAGGGTTCGTCGTCACCGAAATGACCAAGGAGCTCACCGACGAGCAGCGGCAGCGGATCGAACGTCGCAGCGCCCTAAGGCGCCTCGTAGAAGTGGACGATGTGGCGGACGCAGTTCAGTTTCTTCTAAGCGACCAATCCCGGAACATTACCGGAACGGTGCTTACAGTCGACGCGGGCAACACGGCATGAGCGAAGTTCGCAACCACAAAGCGACACATGAAGGTTCCTCGACGGCGATCCCATGGCTGCGCGCGCTGCAGCTCACCACGCCGATTGCGAGCCACCGCAACCGGATTTTCCCCGCCGTGATCGAAGAGATTGCCACACTTCAAGGCGATAAACTCGCGTTGATTTCCAGCCGGGAAAGCCTCACGTACCGCGGGCTCACCGAACGTGCGAACCAATATGCGCGATGGGCGTTAGATCAAGGGCTCGCGAAAGGCGACGTAGTTTGCCTGCTGATGACCAATCAGCCGGAGTACTTGGCAATCTGGCTCGGAATCACTAGCACCGGCGTAGTCGTCTCACTGCTCAATACTCACATTACGGGTGCGTCCTTGGCCCATTGCATTCGTATCGTGTCTCCCCGGCACATCATCGCGGCCTCGAAGTGCGCCGACACGTTGACGGCTGCGCTGCCTCAACTTGGCTTCTCTCCAGTGATCTGGGTCCATGGTTCGGGAGATGCCTCGTATCCCCGCATCGAGCTGGAGCTTGTCCATCATTCCTTCAAACCGCTGACTGAGCAGGAGCGTCGTCAGACACTCATCGATGACCTGGCACTCTACATCTACACTTCGGGAACAACTGGCTTGCCCAAGGCCGCTCGCATCACTCATGCACGGGTCATGCAGTGGACCCACTGGTTCGCCGGCATGATGCAGACAGTTCCATCTGACCGCATGTACAACTGCCTGCCGATGTACCACAGCGTGGGAGGAGTCCAGGCTCCCGGCGCGGTACTGGTCGCTTCGGGCACGGTCGTAATCCGCGAAAAGTTTTCAGCGAGCCAATTCTGGGACGACATTCTGCGCTGGGACTGCACGCTATTTCAGTACATCGGGGAGCTCTGCCGATACCTCCTTCAAACTGCACCCTCGGCACTTGAGACGACGCATCGGATACGCCTGGCATGCGGCAACGGTATGGCGCCGGAAGTCTGGGACGCATTCAAGGATCGCTTTCGCATTCCGGAAATTCTCGAATTCTACGCTGCTACCGAAGGGAATATCTCGTTGTTCAACGTGCAGGGAAAACGCGGGGCTATCGGCCATATCCCGGGATATCTGGCGCATCGATTTGCGCCGGCGCTGGTCCTGTTCGACTTCGAACGCGGTGAGCCGATCTACAATGAGTTAGGGTTCTGCGTCCCCTGTGCGCCCGGTCAGATTGGCGAAGCACTTGGCAAAGTCATCGACGATCCAACCAGCGTGGGTCACCGTTTCGATGGGTATAAGAGCGAAGACGAATCCCAAAACAAAGTCCTTCGCAACGTCTTCGCAAACGGTGACACCTGGATTCGTAGCGGCGACCTCATGCGCAAAGATGAGCAAGGCTTCTTCTACTTCGTTGACCGCGTCGGAGACACCTTCCGCCGCAAGGGCGAGAATGTCGCTACCTCCGAAGTGTCGGCGGCGATACGCGAGTTTCCCGGCATCACGCACGCCAATGTCTACGGCGTTACCATCCTTGGCACCGAGGGCCGAGTGGGAATGGCAGCTTTGGTTGCCGACACGAAACTGGATCTGTCCGGATTCCATCAGCATCTCATGCGCCGGCTCCCACACTATGCGCGACCATTGTTCCTGCGAATCCGCACCAGCGCTGACATCACCGGTACCTTCAAGTACTCAACAACCGAGTTGGCGCGGCAGGGATACAACCCCGACGCGATCGCCGACCCTCTGTATTTCGATCTCATTGAATCGAACCAGTTCGTTCCGCTTGACGAAAATCTGTATCACCGCATCCAGTCCGGCGAGATCCGGCTGTGAAGGTTGCACACACCAGCGAATTCGCTGAATAGCCGCTCATATCTGCGAGGAATAATCACTTGCACATCGATCAAATTCGGGATGACGTTGCCAGGATGGAAGCGGGTATTGCCGACGGTCCCATTGTTCCTGACGTGACGGCAGAAGAGATTCGCACCTATCTCCAATCGCGCTACGATTTCAAGCGAAGCATGAGCCTGGACGAGGTAGTCGCCGACGTGGAAGAGATGCTGCGGAAGTGGCAGGTGCAGGTGACGCACCCGCGCTACTTCGGCCTCTTCAACCCCAGTGTGACACTGGCTTCGGTTGTCGCCGACACCCTGGTAGCAATGTATAACCCGCAGTTGGCAAACTGGCGCACCTCTCCAGCGGCCAATGAAATGGAGCGCCATACACTCGGTTGGCTCTCCGCGAAGTTCGGTCTGCCGCAGGATTCCATCGCTACCTTCACCAGTGGAGGGATGGAGGCGAATCTCTCTGCGGTCGTCGTGGCTTTAACCCGGAAATTTCCCAGCTACGGCGAACACGGCTTGCGGCACCTCACAGGACATCCGACCGTCTATCTGACCGAAGAGGCTCATCATGGCTTCAACAAAATCGCCCACCTCACTGGGCTCGGGCGCCGATGTCTCAGGCCAATTGCGACCGACCCCTGTTTCCGAATGGATATTGAAGAGCTCCGGAAGAGCGTAGAGGAGGACCTCCGCAACGGGTTTCTGCCCTTTATGGTCGTCGGGACCGCCGGAACGACAGCCGCGGGTGCAATCGATCCGCTGGCGGAGATCGCACGCTTCTGTTCGGACGCAGGCCTGTGGTTTCACGTCGATGCCGCATGGGGCGGCGCTGCGATCATCTCGCAGAATCTCAAGCATCATCTCGTGGGTACGGAGGCAGCGGACTCTATCACTTGCGATGCTCATAAATGGTTCTCGGTCCCGATGGGTTGCGGATTGTTCTTCTGCCGCCACCCAGAGAGCGTCGCGCAAGCGTTCCGCTCCGAAGTCTCCTACATGCCTGGAAAGCCACCAGGAGTGGGCGATGAGGCTTCCAGCACATTTAATCCGTTCACAAACTCAATTCAGTGGTCCCGTCGTTTCATCGGACTGAAGCTGTTCATGGCGCTGGCAGAGCGCGGCGAGGAGGGCTACGCGGAAATGATCGATCATCAGGCGCGCATGGGACGTCTGCTGCGTGAGTCGCTGCAGGCCACGGGGTGGCGCATTGTCAATTCGACACCGCTTCCCTTGGTATGCTTCACCCGCGATGGGCTTGTTCCCTCCATACTGCTGGCAGCTCTCCGCGAAAACCAGGTCGCCTGGATGTCGGAGGCGATGCTTGGCGGAGTTTCCGTTGTACGCGCCTGCATCACTAGTTTCCGTACCACCGAACGGGACGTGGACTGGGTAGTGAATCAAATGAATCGCCTTTTTTCAGAGTCTGCCTCCGGTACAAACAATAATCCGGCATCGACCACGACTCGCAAACTCCATACAGCAATCAGAACAGGAACGATTCTATGAAGCGCGAGACGATCGCGATACACGGCGGCTACGAGGTGGACCCCACCACGAAAGCGGTGGCTGTCCCCATCTACCAGACCGCCTCCTACGCGTTCGACAGCGCCGACCATGCTGCCGCGCTTTTCAACCTCGAGGCCGACGGGTTTCGTTACACCCGCATCCAGAATCCAACCACCGCAGTGCTCGAACGACGCGTCGCTGCTCTTGAGGGCGGCCTGGAAGCTCTGTGCGTGAGCAGCGGTCAGGCAGCGGTGAACTTCGCCGTACAGAATGTCGTTGAGTTCGGTTGCAATCTCATCTCTGTCCCGCAGCTCTATGGCACCACGCACACACTGTTTGCGCATGTTTTACCAGCACAGGGAGTAACCGTCCGGTTTGCAGCATCCGACCAGGCGGAGACGATCGCTAAGCTGATCGACGACAAGACGAGGGCCATCTTCTGCGAAAGCGTCGGCAATCCGGCAGGTAACATCTGCGATCTCGAAGCGCTATCCGAAGTGGCCCACGATCATGGAATTCCGCTCATCGTCGACAACACGGTGGCCACGCCCATCCTGCTGCGCCCGATCGAACACGGAGCGGACATCGTGGTGAACTCGCTTACGAAGTTTCTTGGCGGCCATGGCACAACCATGGGCGGCGCCATCGTCGATAGCGGAAACTTTGACTGGAAGACACATGCGGCGCGCTTCCCCGCCTTCAGCCAGCCGGATCCTTCGTATCACGGCCTCGTCTACACCGAACACTACGGAAGGACCGCTTATCTTGCGCGTTGCCGCAGTGTCTACCAGCGCACAATGGGCGCTGTTCTTTCCCCTCTCAGTTCCTTCCTGTTATTGCAGGGGATTGAAACGGTAGTGCTGCGTATAGAGCGCCACGTGGAAAACGGCAGAAGAGTAGCGGAGTTCTTGCACGCCAATCCAAATGTCGAGTGGGTGCGATATGCCGGCTTTCCCGAAAGTCCATATCATGTGTTGGCGCAAAAGTACTTGGACGGCCACGCTTGCTCCCTCATGTCCGTCGGCATTCGCGGAGGCTACGAGGGTGCCGTACGATTCCACGACGCGCTAAGACTCGTCACCCGGCTCGTAAATCTTGGCGACGCAAAATCGCTCGTGTGTCATCCCGCTTCGACCACCCACCGGCAGATGTCACCCGAAGAGCAACGCAACGCCGGAGTACTGCCGGAGATGATCAGGTTAAGTATTGGAATTGAACACATCGATGACATCCTCGACGATCTTGACCAGGCGCTCAGGGCTGCCCATCCGGCAACTCCGAGTACACGATAGCAATTTCAAAGGAGGTGCCCTTGCCGGTTCGACTGCATTCAAATCGATTCATCCACGACCGTCCTGAAGGCCCGTCGCAGTCCTCCCGCACAAAGCCGTCACAGCTTTCGGAACCATCGCGCGAACCCATCAGAATTGCCTTGGTCAATAGCATGCCGGAAGCTGCTTTCAAAGCGACCGAAAACCAGTTTCTGTCTCTACTGGAGTCTGCGTCCGAAGGACTTGCGGTCGAGCTGTCGCTCTATGTACTGCGTGGTGCCGCAGTGACAGCCTCAAACAAAAGCCAAGCGGCCAGCAGATATGCATGCGTCGATGAGCTATGGGGCCAGAGTCTCGACGGCCTCATCGTCACTGGGACCGAGCCGATGACCACTGCCCTGAAGGACGAGCCCTACTGGGAGAGTTTCGCGCAGCTGCTCGATTGGGCCCGAGACAATACGCGTTCCACCATCTGGTCTTGCCTCGCCGCACACGCCGCCATTCTGCACATGGATGGCATTGAGCGACGCCGCAACCATACCAAACACTTCGGTATCTTCCAGTGCCACCGTCAGTCCGACGATGGGCTGCTGAAAGGGGTCGCTCCGCGCTTCGCCATCCCCCACTCCCGTTGGAACGGTGTGGATGCGCGGCAGTTGGAAGCGTGCGGATACCTTGTTGTTTCGCGGACGGCGGACGCCGAAGTCGATACATTCATGAAACAGGAAAATAGCCTGTTCGTCTTCTTTCAAGGGCATCCGGAGTACGCGACCGATACACTCCTCCGCGAGTATCGCCGAGACATTGGGAGATATATCCGACGCGACGCAGGAGTCTATCCGCACCTCCCCCACGGCTACTTCGATAGCGCTTCGGAACAAGCATTCTCGTCCCTGCGAGAGAGCGCCAGCTCACGCCCCAGCAACGAATTGCTTGCTGGAGTCACAGCGGTGATGGACACCCTTCAGATCGAAAACACATGGCAACCCACCGCGGTACGTCTTTACAGAAATTGGCTGGAATATACCTGCGAACGCAAAGATGCCAGCCAATTGGTGCGTAAGGGCGACGATTCTCACGCACGATACCAAGAACCCTTCTAAGGAGCACCGACGATGGCCACTACTGTCGCCCTGCACGACGAAATCAAGGTTGCACTTCCGCAGCTCAAGCTGCTGATCAACAACCGCTGGATTGCGAGCGCGTCGGGGAAAACCTTCGCGACCATCAATCCCTCCACCGGCGACGAGATTTGTCAGGTGGCCGAAGCAGATGCCAGGGACGTCGACCTCGCTGTCCAGGCCGCACGCCAGGCATTCGAACACGGTCCATGGAGAAAGATGCCTGCATCGGAGCGCGGAAGGCTTCTTCTTCGTCTCGCCGATCTGATTGAAAGCCACGGCAACGAACTGGCGCGCCTCGAAGCCCTCGACAATGGCAAGCCAGTCTCCGTTGCCACCGCAGTGGACGTGGCCAGGACCGTCGCCTGTTATCGGTACTTCGGTGGGTGGGCAGACAAGATCCACGGCAAGACCATCCCCATCGACGGTGACTATCTTTGCTACACAAAACATGAGCCGATCGGTGTTGTCGGCCAGATCATTCCATGGAACTTTCCCATGCTGATGATGGCGTGGAAGCTCGCTCCTGCTCTTGCTACCGGGAATACCATTCTACTTAAACCCGCAGAGCAAACGCCCTTGTCCGCTCTTCGCATCGGCGAGTTGATTATGGAAGCGGGATTCCCTGAAGGAGTTGTGAACCTTCTGCCTGGATTCGGCCCGACCGCCGGTGCGGCCATTGCCAGCCACATGGACATCGACAAGGTGGCCTTCACCGGCTCCACGGAGGTTGGCCGTCTCGTCATGGAAGCTGCCGCGAAATCCAACCTCAAGCCGGTCACCCTCGAGTTGGGCGGCAAGAGCCCCAACATCATCTTTGGCGACGTAGATCTGGACGAGGCCGTCGAAGGTGCGCATCGAGGGCTGTTTTCCAATCAGGGCCAATCTTGCTGCGCAGGCTCAAGGGTGTTCGTTGAAGAAACGATCTACGAAGAGTTTGTCGAGAAAAGTGTCGTTCGAGCCAGATCGAGGGTGGTCGGCGATCCCTTCGATCCCCGGACGGAACTGGGGCCGTTGGTGGATCAATCTCAGTTCGACACCGTCATGAGATATGTCGAATCCGGTCGCACAGAAGGAGCGGCCCTTGCCTGCGGAGGAGATCGGATCGGAAAACTAGGCTACTTCATGCAGCCGACTGTCTTCGCCGATGTCAGGGACACGATGAGAATCGCCACGGAGGAGATCTTCGGTCCAGTCATGAGCATCATCTCGTTTAAGAACGCCGAGGAAGTCATCGCACGAGCTAACCACACAAAATATGGATTGGCCGCTGCAGTCTGGACATGCGATATCAAGAAAGCACTCGCGGTGTCCAACGGGGTGCGAGCTGGTACGGTTTGGGTGAATTGCTACAACGTAATGGACACTAGAGCACCGTTCGGCGGCTTCAAGCAGTCAGGAATAGGGCGCGAGTTGGGTGAATACGGATTGCAGCAATACACCCAAGTGAAGTCTGTAATCACCAAGCTCTAACCAGCCTGGCGGCCGAGTCTACGTGATCCCGCCTGAACCAGGCGTCCTATTGAGGAGGCTCCTCCATCGGCAAGCAAAGAGTTATTCAAGCAATTTATGATCGATTGTTTATTCACCTAGCCGTCTTGGCTTGAGTGTGATGCGGAAAGGATGTCTCGCAGAGCGGGCCGACGAAAAAACCTGCTCCCCAGTCGCACCTTCGCTGCCGGCTACCCCGCGTATGCGTTATGTCAAAAGTTATCCCTTTGCAAGGGACGGCACTGCATTGGGAGATGCGATGGGAACTTTGTCCTGCTGTCCATCAGCCACACCCCAAGGTTGGCAAGTCGGGCACCAGTAAGTTGAGCGGGCCTGCTCGCCCTGTTTGCGCATCAGGATGCTGGTGCCGCAGCTGCGGCATTCCTTCCCTTGGCGTCCGTAGACCCAGAGTCTGTCGCTTGAATCCATGGAGTGCGTCGTCCGACGGTTCCCTGTGTAGGTGACGATGCCATTGCCAGAGCCACCGAGCACATTTGCCTTCAGATATTTGCGCGAGGCGTCAATCATCGCCGTCATCTCGCGTTCCGTGATGGTGCTCATCTGACGGAACGGGTTTACGCCAGCAGCAAAGGCGACTTCGCTCTTATACACATTGCCAAGACCTGCGAGTACGCGCTGGTTGAGTAACACCGCGGCGATCTCATCAGTCGGGTGGGAAGCAGCGCGTTCGCGCAGTGCCTGCACGCCCGCTTCGATGGAGAATTCGTCAGCCAGCACGTCCGGGCCAAGCCTGGGGACTTGTGAGCTGTGCTCAAGGGAGCGAGCCGTATGGAATTCGGCGATCGGGACGTTGAATGCAACCGCCTGGTAGTCGCCGCACGTGATGGCTACGCGCATGCGATTCATTGGCTGCCACCACTTCTCGCCCGTCTTATAAATGTGCCATGTACCGCTCATGAGCATGTGCGTGACGAGAATTAGGTCGCCCGAAAAGAAGATAAGGCACCATTTACCGCGAGCTTCGACTTTCTCGACGGTGCGCCCAACTAACGGCGTGCCATCGTTGACGCTCGCAAGCTTTGCCAGACCCGTTTCGAACGCAGCGACAACTTTGCCGCCGAGAGCTTTCTGAAGGGCGTGGGCCGCACGATAGATTGTGTCGCCTTCAGGCATCGGGCCTCGCTTCTGCAGCGCGACCTGGAAGCGCAGGCAGATTTCGCCGTACGTTAAAACCGAGTGGAGCGGCCTGGAAGCCTGCATCGAGCAGGAAGCGGGCAAGCGGATGCTCGGCGACCGGAACGCCGTTTACTTGGGTAATCAACATGCTGGTGCGTCCGCGGCCTTCGGGGTTATCTCCACGTTGAACATGCTGTACGAGGAACTCGGCGAGGGCGCGCGCTGTCTGCGAACGTGGCGGCTCTTCTTCGAGCAGCAAGACTTGTAGGTTTGGATTCCCACGCCGGATGTATGCCGCGAGAGCACCATCGACGAGAACAACGCGCGCGCCGACGCTGCGCGTGAGTAAAGAACCTTCTTCAGGCGCTGTGGGCCAACGCAGCAGCGCACCATAGGGGTTTGCCGGATCCGTCGCTGCCAGCATCAATACTTCGCTCTGCTCCTGCTGCGTGTTCCGCAGTGAGCGCAGCAGATCGACAGCCGCAGGCATCGCAAATTGCGTCGCCCCAAGATCGGCCGCAAAGTACCCGCGACGAACCCGGCCGCTCTCTTCCAAAGCCTTGAGCACGTCGTACACCGCGGAAAACCCGCCAGGAAGATTCTCCGCATGGGCCGTCTCGCGAAAGACAACACCATAGCGCGTGAGCAACTGCTGCGCGACCGCATGACTCCACTCTGTTTGTTCCGTGGGGTTGTTGCGCGCGGCAGCGAAAGCAATCTCGTTTAGGCTCCACCGGCCCTGTGCGGTCGGAGGCGTAGTTCGGCGGCTTCGAAAGCTGCTTTGGTTGTGGACGCGCCGCGCAGGTTTGGCGTTGCGACCCGTACCCGCAGGCTTCTCGCAATAGGCTCGCAATGCGTGCAGCGCGTCGTTTGTAAGCAGGCCGCGCCAAACCAATGACCAGAGAGCTTCGATTGTTTCACCGGGATAGCCGCCGCCAATACTATCGTGCAGCGGTTGGAAGAATGATGCCCCGTTGCGCTGCAGATGCGCAACGATTGCCTGTTCACGTTCGCTCAGAGGACTTTCGCGGTCGGCGGCTTTGATCGGCCAGAGCAACGGCAGCTTTTCGGCGAGGTAGAGGCCAACTCGCCCATCCCGTTCGCCCAGCGGTTCAAGGCCGACCCACACCACCTCACCTGCTGCGATGAGCGTATCGAGATCGGCTGACTTATAGTCCACGATGCGCGCGGGCAGTATCTCTGTCTCCAGCAGACTCGCAGGAAGCGGCGCGCCCTGCAGGTTTTCAACCACGTCCAGCAGCGCGTCCAGTCCACGACGAGGCTGCACGACTCCCTGCCAGCGCGTAAATAGTCGCGCCAGGGTGTGCTGCTCTACCGGCTCGACTTCCTTGCGCAGCTTCGCGAGGGACTTGCGGCGGATCGAGCGTAGCACCTCAGCGTCAATCCATTCACGATTGACGCCGCCAGGACGGAATCCGCCTTCTGCAACTCGGCCCGTGCCGACGAGACGCTGTAACGTGGCTTCTACCGAGGCCTTGGGAAGTGAATACCGGTTGGCGAGATCGTTCGTGGTGAACGGACCGTGTGTCCGTGCATACCGGCGAACGATATCGAGCAGCGCATCGAGAGAGGGTTCGAGAAATGCCGAAGGAAGACCCGGTGGCAGAGGAATTCCAAGCGCATCGCGCACGCGCGCAGCATCCTCGACGGCCATTACCCGCTTCTCGCCGGCGACCATCAATTCCAACACGCGGCGAGCTTTTATGAGGCGGTCGACGCTGGCGGCTACGTCTTCGCTCGTGCTGCGAGTCACAATTTCTGCCCGCGTCATATCGCCGAGCCGCAGCAAGAGATCGTGTACGCCGTCCATCGATCGTGCCTTGTAGGCATCGACAACGCACTGCAACTGCTCTTCAACCTCCTCGATGGCGCCGATGTCGAGCAACTCACGCAGGTCAGCATCGCCGAGCAACTCGCGCAGCTGCTCCTGGTCGATACTCAAAGCTTGCGCGCGGCGTTCGGCGAGGGGCGCATCGCCGTCATAGATGTAGTTCGCGACATAGCTGAAGAGCAGCGATGCGGCGAACGGTGAAGGGGTTCGCGAGTCCGTGACGTGCACGCGGATGGAGCGGCTGGCGATGGCGCGGAGAGTTTCCATCAGCGCGGGCATGTCAAAAACATCGCGAAGACATTCGCGATAGGCCTCAAGCAATATGGGAAAGCTGGTATAGCGCGAAGCAACGCTCAGCAGGTCGTAGGCACGCTTGCGCTGCTGCCACAGGGGCGTGCGGCCGTCAGCGCGGCGGCGCGGAAGAAGTAAGGCGCGGGACGCTGCTTCTCGAAACTTCGCCGCAAAGAGTGCCGTCGAGCCTAATTGCTGCATGACGAGCTGCGCGGCTTCTTCCGGTTCCATCAGCAGCGCGTCGACCTCCGGCGGCGCATCCGTTTCCGGGAAGCGAAGGACGAAGCCATCTTCGCTCCACATAGTTTCAACGTCCAGCCCAGCAGCCTTCAGCCTGGCAGTGGCACCCATCGCCCAAGGTGCGTGGATGCGGCTGCCAAATGGTGTAAGAACGCACACGCGCCAATCGCCGAGCTCATCGCGGACGCGCTCGATCACGATCGTGCGATCATCCGGCACTTCGGTAGTCGCGAGTTCCTGGTCTACCAGAAAGCGCAGCACGTTCTCTGCAGCCTGCGGGTCGAGATCATGCTCCCTGGTGAGCTTTGTGATCGCGGCGCTACGAGGCATCCCGCGCAGCTCGCGCATGAGCGCGCCGATGCGCCGGCCGAACTCGATGGGTCTTCCCGGTCGGTCTCCATGCCAGAACGGCATCTTTCCGGGCTCGCCGGGTGCGGGGCTTACAAGCACGCGATCGTGCGTAATTTCGTCGATCCGCCACGTTGAGGCGCCGAGCACGAACGTCTCACCGGCGCGCGCTTCGAACACCATCTCTTCGTCCAGCTCGCCCACGCGCACAGGCTTGCTGGACCCGCTGAGGAATACGCCATACAGGCCGCGATCCGGGATCGTTCCGCCGTTCAGGATAGCGATGCGTTTCACACCCTGCCGCGGTGTAATCCAGTTGCGCGTGCGATCCCATGTGACGCGTGGGCGTAGCTCAGCAAACTCGTCAGAGGGATAGCGCCCAGCCAACATATCTAACACGCCATCAAACACCGCAACGCTTAATCCTGCGAAGGGCGCGGCACTGCGCACCAGCGCCAGCAGCGCTTCGTACGAGATTCCAGGCGCCTCTTCTTCCTCGCTTGGCTTGCGCTTGAGACGACGTTCGACCTCGGCCGCAAGCAGCGGCGGATGCGCGACGACCGCCACCATCTGCTGAGCCAGTACGTCGAGCGGATTGCGTAGGAAGCGCGTCGACTCCACGTGGCCTTGGTGCATGGCTTCCGTCACTGCTGCGCAAGCGACCAGGTCCGCGCGGTATTTCGGAAAGATGATGCCGACTGACGGCGCGCCCACCTGATGACCCGCGCGGCCGATACGCTGCATGCCACTGGCAACGCTCGGGGGCGCCTCAATTTGGACGACCAGATCCACGGCGCCCATATCAATCCCAAGCTCCAGTGACGACGTGCAAACCAGCGCCTTGATCTTTCCTGCCTTTAGCATTTCTTCAATTTCGCTGCGCTGCGCTGCCGCCAGCGATCCATGATGCGCACGAGCAATGGGTTCGCCGGCGAGCTCGTTCAACGCACCGGCAAGCCGTTCAGCCACACGCCGCGCGTTTACGAAGATCAGCGTCGAGGTGCGCCCGCGGACGATCTCGAGCAGACGTGGATGGATGCTCTGCCAGATACTGGTGCGCCTGGGGCCTTGCGAAGCCGGCCCGCTGGGCAGCTCGTCAATCTCCCCAAGCTTTGCCATATCTTCAACCGGCACTTCCACAGTTAGCTCCAGCGTCTTGCGCGCGCCAGCATTCACGATCGTGACCGGACGATAACGCGGCCCGACGGCATCACCCTTTTCCGACTGCCCATCGTCGTCTTCCCTGCCCTTCAAAACCCCGTCCCCACTGATCTCACTCTCGATAGACCTAAATGCGAGTCCCTTCCCTTTCGGTCCAATGCCCAGGCCTTCCGCTCCAGCGAGAAAACGAGCGACTTCTTCCAGTGGACGCTGGGTCGCGCTCAACCCGATGCGTTGAATCGGTTGGCCCGCGAGCGCCTCAAGCCGTTCGAGCGAGAGCGCCAAATGCGCTCCTCGCTTCGTCGGCACCAGCGCATGGATCTCGTCGATGATGACTGTCTCGACCGAGCGAAGCGCTTCTCCTGCCTCCGAGGTCAGCAGAAGATAAAGAGACTCTGGCGTGGTGATCAAAATCTCGCCAGGGTGATTCTTAAACCGCGCACGATCTCTCGTAGACGTGTCGCCGGTACGGACGCTGATCGCCGGCACGTGCACCGGGACACCTTTGCGCTGCGCCATATTCGCGATGCCCGCGAGCGGTGAGCGAAGATTGCGCTCCACGTCAACAGCCAGCGCCTTGAGTGGCGAAATATAGAGGACGCGGCATCCCTTCTCAGTTGTGGGCTCGCGCAGCATCAGCTTGTCGAGACACCAGAGGAAGGCCGTCAGCGTCTTGCCTGTGCCGGTGGGCGCAAGGATGAGCGTGGATTCCCCGCGTGAGATAGCGGGCCAGCCCTCGCGCTGCGGCGCCGTGGCGTCCTCAAAGACCGCACGAAACCATTCGGCGGTGATCGGATGGAAGAGAGCTAGCACATCACTGGCGCCGGCGGCCGCGGCAGCGCGAAGGCCACTCGGCGATTTTCTCGTCTTCCCTGCAGTCAGTTTGAGTCCAGCCACTTGATCCCGCTCCGCAGCCATCTTCTATGGTGCTGCAAGTTAGATGCAACACCGCAGACCACGAACTAGCCCAGCGCTAAGCTAACGACACATTCTCTGTGCGTTACGCTACCGTCCTCTACCCCACAAAGCGATCACGGGAAATCCACGGATTCATAGCTTGGCGAGCTCTGTATTTACGTCTTTCAGAACCGGAAGATCACGATCTGCATTTTTCCATGTGTTAAGGAAGGCCTCGTACTGCCCGCGACTTGCACTCGTGTCTCCAAGTGCTGCATAAGACCTAGCCATGCCCAAATGCGCCAATGGATAGAGAACCGAGGTTGGATCTATTCCCCGATTCCCAAGAATCTTCTTGTATTCCTCCATTGCCTTGCCTGGTTGGCCGGATGTCAGAAAGGCGTGAGCCCGAAGCGACAGAATGTTGTAATCGCGCATTTCGTAAGGCCTCGCCAGTTCGAGCGCGGCAATCGCATCCAACGGCTTCCCGTGTTCCAATGCCAGCACCGC
>Ga0302226_10000166_pt1 | contig 61678 bp, 65 predicted proteins | sample II_Palsa_E3_3_FD_193524 | JGI IMG/M metagenome (GOLD analysis project Ga0302226, IMG submission 193524) | Peat permafrost microbial communities from Stordalen Mire near Abisko, Sweden - II_Palsa_E3_3 | ecosystem: Environmental > Terrestrial > Soil > Palsa > Peat permafrost | place: Sweden...
CACGCCACTGATAGTGCGGATACCCGTGTGAAAGTAGGTAATCGTCAGGCAGTCACAATGTCAGAAACCCCACCTACACAGGTGGGGTTTTTGCGTTTACCCAGCTAAACCACTGCCGCCAGCCTTAAAACCGGACCGCGGCCCCGCCAAACCCGGTGGGCCAGGCTCAGTAGCCCGCAGCGTAGCGCTTCCGCAGCTTTTTTGAGCGCCGGACAACGCCGGTGCGGTCGAATTTCTCACCCCTATAAGTGCAGGGATTGAAGAAGTTCCTGTATTGACAAGAATGTGGCTTAGCCTCATAATCGTCAATTCTCTGCGGAGGGGTGCCCGAGTGGCTAAAGGGGGCAGACTGTAAATCTGTTGGCTTACGCCTACGCTGGTTCGAATCCAGCCTCCTCCACCAGAATTAAAGCGGTACCGCGCTATCCAGGCGGTAACAAGTTGTAGATGGGAATCCCCGTGCGGGTGTAGCTCAATGGTAGAGCAGAAGCCTTCCAAGCTTACGACGAGGGTTCGATTCCCTTCACCCGCTCCAGTTTTAGATAGGTATGCCCGTGTGGCTCAGTGGTAGAGCACTCCATTGGTAATGGAGAGGTCAGCAGTTCGATCCTGCTCACGGGCACCAGAAGTTATCGACGATGTTTGCGCGCGGCGCAACCGATTAAAATCCTTGTTTGGAGCATAAAATGGCCAAAGGTAAGTTTGAACGGACCAAGCCGCACGTCAACGTCGGCACAATCGGTCACGTTGACCATGGCAAGACCACGCTGACGGCAGCGATCGCTACCGTGTTGTCGTCGAAATTCGGCGGCGAAGCAAAGGCGTATGACCAGATCGACGCAGCACCGGAAGAAAAAGCACGCGGTATTACGATCAACACCGCTCACGTCGAGTACGAAACGGCTAACCGCCACTACGCACACGTCGATTGCCCAGGCCACGCTGACTATGTGAAGAACATGATCACGGGCGCGGCGCAAATGGACGGCGCGATCCTGGTGTGTTCGGCCGCTGACGGCCCGATGCCGCAAACGCGCGAGCACATCCTGTTGGCCCGCCAGGTTGGCGTGCCGTACATCATCGTGTTCCTGAACAAGTGCGACATGGTGGACGACGCCGAGTTGCTGGAACTGGTCGAAATGGAAGTGCGCGAGCTGCTGTCCAAGTACGACTTCCCAGGCGACGACACCCCGATCATCAAGGGTTCGGCCAAACTGGCGCTGGAAGGCGACAAGGGCGAACTGGGCGAAGTGGCGATCATGGCCCTGGCCGAAGCGCTGGATACGTATATCCCGACGCCGGAACGTGCTATCGACGGTGCTTTCTTGATGCCGGTGGAAGACGTGTTCTCGATCTCGGGTCGCGGCACGGTGGTGACGGGTCGTATCGAACGCGGTGTGGTGAAGGTTGGCGAAGAAATCGAAATCGTCGGCATTCGCGATACGCAAAAGACGATTTGCACGGGCGTTGAAATGTTCCGCAAGCTGCTGGACCAAGGTCAAGCGGGCGATAACGTGGGTATTTTGTTGCGCGGCACGAAGCGTGAAGACGTTCAGCGCGGTCAAGTTCTGTGCAAGCCGAACTCGATCAAGCCGCATACGCATTTCACGGCTGAAATCTATGTTCTGTCGAAAGACGAGGGTGGCCGTCATACGCCGTTCTTCAACAACTATCGTCCCCAGTTCTACTTCCGCACGACGGATATGACGGGTTCGATCGAACTGCCGGCAGACAAAGAAATGGTGATGCCGGGCGACAACGTGACGATTACGGTCAAGTTGATCAACCCGATCGCGATGGAAATCGGTCTGCGCTTCGCGATTCGCGAAGGTGGCCGTACTGTTGGCGCAGGTGTCGTTTCCACCATCATCGCTTAAGTTTTACTCGCGTTGCACGGTTTTGGGGTTGGTCGTAAAGACTAACCCCACATTGGTTTTAGGGGTGTAGCTCAATTGGCAGAGCGTCGGTCTCCAAAACCGAAGGTTGGGGGTTCGATTCCCTCCGCCCCTGCCAAACAAAGCGCTTTCCTGGGCGCAAATTAATGTTGGCAAATGAAGTTGGTAAAAAGGTGTCATGGCAAATCAATCCGTCGAAACTGTGAATACCTCCGGCGATAAGCTGATGCTTATCGCTGCGGTAGTGTTGGTGGTTGCGGGCGTCGTTGGTTTCTATGTCCTGGACAGCCAGCAATGGTATGTTCGCGGCGTAGTGCTTGCGCTGGGTCTGGTCGGCGGTGCCGCGGTTGCGCTGCTGTCGATGACAGGTAAAACGTTTATTGGCTTTGCGAAAGAATCTTATCGTGAAGTTCGCAAGGTGGTTTGGCCGTCGCGCAAAGAGGCCAGTCAGACCACGCTTGTGGTGTTTGGTTTTGTGCTGGTGATGGCCATCTACCTGTGGGGAAGCGACAAAACCATTGAGTACGTGATTTTTTCGCTAATTCTGGGGTGGAGATAATATGAGCGATACCGCAGCCCCGACTGGCAAGCGTTGGTATGTCGTGCATGCCTATTCCGGTATGGAAAAGAGCGTGCAGCGCGCGCTTCAAGAGCGCATCGACCGTGCCGAAATGCAAGACCGCTTCGGCAAGATTCTGGTGCCGACCGAAGAGGTCGTGGAAATCAAGGGTGGCCAGAAGTCGGTCACCGAACGTCGTTTCTTCCCCGGCTATGTGCTGGTTGAAATGGAAATGACGGATGAAACCTGGCATCTGGTCAAGAACACGGCCAAGGTAACCGGTTTTGTCGGCGGCGCCCGCAACCGGCCGAGCCCGATTTCGCAGAAAGAAGTCGATAAGATCATGTCGCAAATGCAGGAAGGTGTTGAGAAGCCTCGGCCGAAAACACTGTTTGAAGTGGGTGAGCTGGTTCGCGTCAAAGACGGCCCCTTCACCGATTTCAACGGCAGCGTCGAAGAAGTCAATTACGAAAAGTCGCGTGTGCGTGTTTCCGTAACGATCTTTGGGCGTGCTACGCCGGTCGAACTCGAATTCGGCCAGGTCGAAAAAGTTTGATGTATTGCGGTGGCGCTCTCCGGGCTGGTCTCGGAGAACGCCACCGTTCGCGCTTGCAGTCCGCCGCGGTTGGTTCGCCCAGGCTGCTGAGGAGCGTCAGTAGGGATGCTGTTGTCCCGAGAGCGCGCTACCACTCACCGAACGCTTAGCGTTCAATCGAGGTTTTTAATATGGCCAAGAAGATCATCGGCTTTATCAAGCTGCAGATTCCTGCAGGTAAAGCCAATCCGTCGCCGCCGGTCGGCCCAGCACTGGGTCAACGCGGTTTGAACATTATGGAGTTCTGTAAGGCGTTTAACGCGCAGACACAAGCCATGGAACCGGGTCTGCCGATTCCTGTTGTGATCACCGCGTTCGCTGACAAGAGCTTCACTTTCGTCCTCAAGACGCCTCCGGCCACCGTGCTGATCAAGAAGGCTGCGCAAATCCAAAAGGGTTCGCCGAAGCCGCATACCGACAAGGTAGGCAAGATCACGCGTGCTCAAGCTGAAGAAATCGCGAAGACCAAAATGCCTGATCTCACCGCCGCCGATCTGGACGCCGCTGTGCGTACGATCGCAGGTAGCGCCCGTTCGATGGGTATCACTGTGGAGGGTGTGTAAATGGCTAAGCTTTCTAAACGCCTCAAGGCACTTGCAAGCAAGATCGACAGCCAAAAGGTTTACACGGTTGCCGAAGGCCTGGACCTGGTAAAAGCATGCGCTACGGCCAAGTTCGATGAGTCGATCGACGTTGCAGTGCAGCTCGGTATCGATGCAAAAAAATCTGACCAAGTCGTTCGCGGCTCGGTCGTTCTGCCGGCAGGTACCGGTAAGTCGGTTCGCGTTGCGGTGTTTGCGCAAGGTGAAAAGGCTGACCAGGCCCGCGCAGCAGGCGCCGATATCGTCGGTATGGAAGACCTGGCTGAACAGGTCAAGGCCGGCATTATGAATTTTGACGTCGTGATCGCTTCGCCGGACACGATGCGCGTAGTCGGTACGCTGGGCCAGATTCTCGGCCCGCGCGGCCTGATGCCGAATCCGAAGGTGGGTACCGTGACGGCTGACGTCGCAACTGCCGTGAAGAACGCGAAAGCGGGTCAAGTGCAGTTCCGCGTCGACAAGGGCGGTATCATCCACGCAACCATCGGCCGTGCTTCGTTTGAAGCCACCGCACTGCGTAGCAATCTTTCGGCTCTGGTCGAAGCGTTGCAAAAAGCCAAGCCGGCAACGAGCAAAGGTGTCTACCTCCGCAAGATCGCGCTTTCGAGCACGATGGGCGTGGGTGTGCGCGTTGATCAAAGCACGCTGGCTGCTTAAAGAATTATGCGCCTGGGGCTGAAGGCCCCGGACGTGAAGGGCTTTGGGCGGTTGCAGTCATCGCAAGATGGTTGCAACCGGTTGTCAAAGACCGTTGGTGGATGCGTCGCAGTCGGGCAAGTCCTTAATTCAAGCCAACGCAGATGGCGAACCCGAACAGTTTTGCAGCATCGTACCGGTCAGCTCTAGCAATAGAGTGAGCTGTTAAAGATACTCCTAACCAATGGGCGCCGTTGTTGGAACGTGATGAGCCGCGCACCCCGCGCAACTCATCTAATCTGGAGGTTTAACCGTGCCACTCAATAGAGAAGATAAACAAGCCGTCGTGGCTGAGATTTCCGCACAAGTTGCGCGAGCTCAGACCATGGTGTTGGCTGAATATCGTGGAATCGCGGTTGGCGATCTGACCAAGCTGCGTGCGAAAGCGCGCGAGCAAAAGGTTTACCTTCGTGTGTTGAAAAACACGCTGGCGCGTCGCGCTGTCGAAGGTACGGCTTTTGCTGGTTTGGCCGAACAGATGACCGGTCCTTTGATTTATGGCATCTCTGAAGATGCGGTTGCTGCAGCGAAAGTCGTCAATGACTTCGCTAAAACCAACGATAAATTGATCATTCGATCGGGCGCCTTCGAAGGCAAGTTGTTGGACAAGGCTGAAGTTCAAGCCCTGGCCAACATCCCAAGCCGCGAAGAACTGCTCGCCAAATTGCTGGGCGTCATGCAAGCGCCTGTTTCCGGTTTTGCCCGTGCACTCGCTGCATTGGCTGCCAAGAAGCAGAGCGAAGAAGCAGCTTGATTGCGCTTCACCTCGCTATCGCGAAGTGATTACGCATTGAACTGAACGCTGACCTGAAATTGATCAAAAATTAGGAGTATTTCAAATGGCAATCGCAAAAGATGACATCCTGGAAGCCGTAGGCTCGATGTCGGTTCTGGAATTGAACGAACTGGTCAAGGCTTTTGAAGAAAAGTTTGGCGTGTCGGCAGCTTCGCTGGCTGTCGCTGGCCCGGCAGCTGCTGCAGCTGTTGCTGAAGAGCAGACCGAATTCACCGTTACGCTGACCGAAATCGGCGCAAACAAGGTGTCGGTCATTAAGGCTGTTCGTGAACTGACGGGTCTTGGCCTGAAAGAAGCGAAAGACCTGGTTGACGGCGCACCGAAGCCAGTTAAGGAATCGGTACCGAAGGCTGCTGCTGAAGAAGCGAAGAAGAAGTTGGAAGAAGCAGGCGCGAAGGCTGAAATCAAGTAATTCGTGTTTGTTTGTGAAAAGGCTGGCGGCAAATGTCCGTCAGCCTTTTTGTGCTTTATAGGGAATCGCGTTTCAAGGGTGTCGGACGAGGCTGGAAATGGTGTCCAATCGCCGGGTTACGCAGCAATAAAGTTAAGTTAGCGCTGTTTCGATGGCGTTAGAAGCCAAAGATAAAAGTCGTCCTCGTGCTGCACGGCGAGCCAACGCGGTTTTTCTCTTTGCCTTCTGAAGCGACTGCAGAAGGCAAGTTTGGTCGGGTAGCGGGCAACATAGGCATCCGCTGCCGTCAGCCACGGTTGGTAGCGGCCAACCACCAAGCTTTTTCGTTCGTGTTTTTACGTGCTTGTCGGTTATCCGGCCAGCGCGGTAAAAGCGCGAACATTGGGTCTCAGTCGGTGAACACCAGGGCGTTACTCGTCGAAAGACAGTGCCTGCCGTGATTCGGAGTTCGTATGCAATATTCCTTCACCGAGAAAAAGCGTATCCGCAAGAGTTTTGCGAAACGCCATATCGTTCACCAAGTACCATTCCTTCTGGCAACGCAGCTTGAATCGTTCAGCGCGTTCTTGCAAGCGGATACGTCGGGCATTTTGCGCAAACCCGAAGGCTTGCAAGCTGCATTCAATTCGGTTTTCCCGATTGTTTCGCACAATGGTTTTGCACGTCTCGAGTTTGTCAGCTACATGCTGTCACCCCCTGCGTTCGACGTCAAAGAATGTCAACAACGCGGGCTGACGTTCTGCTCGGCCTTGCGCGCGAAAGTGCGCCTGGTACTGCTGGACAAAGAATCGCCCAGCAAGCCGGTTGTGAAAGAAATCAAGGAACAGGAAGTCTACATGGGCGAAATTCCGCTCATGACGTCGACTGGCTCCTTTGTGATCAACGGTACCGAACGGGTTATCGTTTCCCAGTTGCATCGTTCGCCTGGCGTGTTCTTTGAACACGACAAGGGCAAGACGCACAGCTCGGGCAAATTGCTGTTCTCGGCACGTATTATTCCTTACCGCGGTTCATGGCTCGATTTCGAGTTCGACCCGAAGGACATCTTGTACTTCCGCGTTGACCGTCGTCGCAAGATGCCGGTCACGATCCTGCTGAAGGCGATTGGCCTGACGCCGGAACAAATCCTCGCAAACTTCTTCGTTTTCGACAACTTCACGCTGATGGACCAAGGCGCGCAAGTTGAATTTGTGGCCGAACGTCTGCGTGGTGAAGTCGCTCGTTTCGACATCCTGGATCGTGAAGGCAACGTGATCGTCCAAAAGGACAAGCGCGTTAACGCCAAGCACATCCGCGATCTCGAAAACGCGAAAACCAAGTTTATCTCGGTACCGGAAGATTATTTGTTGGGCCGCGTGCTCGCGAAAAATGTCATCGACGCCGAAACCGGCGAAGTGATTGCGACCGCCAACGAAGAAATCACCGAAATGGTGTTGGACAAGCTGCGCGAAGCCAAGGTCAAGGATATCCAGACGCTCTATACGAACGATCTGGACCAAGGCCCGTATATTTCGCAGACCTTGCGTATCGACGAAACGGTCGACAAAACCGCTGCTCGTATCGCGATTTATCGCATGATGCGTCCGGGTGAGCCGCCGACCGAAGAAGCCGTCGAAGCGCTGTTCAACCGTCTGTTCTATAGCGAAGACGCTTACGACCTGTCCAAGGTCGGCCGGATGAAATTCAATCGCCGCGTAGGCCGCGATGAAATCGTCGGTCCGATGACGCTGCAAGACGATGACGTGCTGGCGACCATCAAGATTTTGGTCGAGCTGCGTAACGGCAAGGGCGAAGTCGATGACATCGATCACTTGGGCAACCGGCGTGTACGTTGCGTCGGCGAACTGGCCGAAAACCAGTTCCGCGCAGGTTTGGTCCGTGTCGAACGGGCTGTCAAGGAACGCCTGGGTCAAGCCGAAAGCGAAAACTTGATGCCGCATGACCTGATCAACTCGAAGCCGATTTCGTCGGCGATTCGCGAGTTCTTCGGTTCGTCGCAGTTGTCGCAGTTTATGGATCAGACCAATCCGCTCTCCGAAATCACCCACAAGCGCCGCGTTTCGGCTCTTGGACCGGGCGGTTTGACGCGTGAGCGCGCCGGCTTTGAAGTGCGTGACGTGCACCCGACGCATTATGGCCGTGTGTGTCCGATTGAAACGCCGGAAGGTCCGAACATCGGGCTGATCAACTCGCTGGCTTTGTACGCTCACCTGAACGAATACGGTTTCCTGGAAACCCCCTATCGCAAGGTTGAAGACGGCAAGGTCACGGACAAGATCGACTATCTGTCGGCAATCGAAGAAGGCCGTTATGTGATCGCTCAGGCGAACGCGGCAGTCGACGAAACCAACGGCACGCTGACCGACGAACTCGTTTCGTCGCGCGAAGCCGGTGAGACGCTGATGGTGACGCCGGACCGCATCCAGTACATGGACGTGGCGCCGTCGCAGATCGTGTCCGTTGCAGCTTCGCTGATTCCGTTCCTGGAACACGATGATGCGAACCGCGCATTGATGGGTTCGAACATGCAGCGTCAGGCTGTGCCTTGCTTGCGTCCGGAAAAGGCGCTGGTCGGCACGGGTATCGAACGTACCGTGGCAGTTGACTCGGGTACCACGGTGCAAGCCAGCCGCGGCGGCGTAGTGGATTACGTCGACGCAGGCCGGATCGTGATTCGCGTCAACGATGAAGAAGCCGTCGCCGGTGAAGTGGGCGTCGACATCTACAACCTGATCAAATACACGCGTTCGAACCAGAACACCAACATCAACCAGCGCCCCATCGTCAAAGTCGGCGACAAGGTAGCGCGCGGTGACGTGGTGGCTGACGGTGCATCGACCGATATCGGCGAACTGGCCCTGGGTCAGAACATGCTGGTCGCGTTTATGCCGTGGAACGGCTACAACTTCGAAGATTCGATCTTGATCTCGGAAAAGGTCGTCGCTGACGATCGTTATACCTCGATCCACATCGAAGAATTGAATGTCGTGGCTCGCGACACCAAGCTCGGACCTGAAGAAATCACGCGTGACATTTCGAACCTGGCTGAAATCCAGTTGGGTCGTCTTGATGACGCGGGTATCGTCTACATCGGTGCTGAAGTTGAAGCCGGCGACGTACTGGTCGGCAAGGTAACGCCCAAGGGCGAAACCCAGTTGACGCCTGAAGAAAAGCTGCTGCGCGCGATTTTCGGCGAGAAGGCTTCGGACGTGAAAGATACGTCGCTGCGCGTGCCCTCGGGTATGACCGGCACGGTGATCGATGTGCAAGTGTTTACGCGCGAAGGCATCCAACGCGACAAACGTGCACAGCAAATTATCGATGACGAACTGAAGCGTTATCGCCTCGATTTGAACGACCAGTTGCGTATCGTCGAAGGCGATGCATTCCAGCGTCTGGCGCGCATGTTGGTGGGCAAAGTCGCCAATGGCGGACCGAAGAAACTGGCGAAGGGCACGAAGTTGTCGCAGGAATACCTGACCGACCTTGAGCACTATCACTGGTTCGACATCCGTTTGGCTGATGAAGAAGCGGCGGCTCAACTGGAAGCGATCAAGGAATCGATCGAACAGAAGCGTCACCAATTCGATCTCAACTTCGAAGAAAAGCGCAAGAAGCTGACGCAAGGCGACGAATTGCCGCCAGGCGTGCTGAAAATGGTCAAGGTCTACCTCGCCGTCAAGCGTCGCTTGCAGCCGGGTGACAAGATGGCCGGCCGTCACGGTAACAAGGGTGTGGTGTCCAAGATCACGCCGATCGAAGACATGCCGTACATGGCGGACGGAACCCCGGCCGACATCGTGCTGAACCCGCTGGGCGTGCCGTCACGGATGAACGTGGGGCAGGTGCTGGAAGTGCATTTGGGCTGGGCCGCAAAGGGTCTGGGCCATCGTATCGGCGACATGTTGCGCGCGCAGAAGAAAGCCGCGGAACTGCGTGAATTCCTGACCAAGATTTACAACGAGAGCGGTCGCGCAGAAGCGATTGCAGATTTCACGGATGAAGAAATCCTGGATCTCGCACAAAATCTTCGCGAAGGTGTTCCGTTCGCAACGCCGGTGTTTGACGGTGCGACCGAAGACGAAATTACGCATGCACTGAATCTCGCCTATCCGGACGATATTGCCAAGCAGCTCGGCATGACCAAGTCGAAAAATCAAGTGACCCTGCATGACGGTCGTACCGGCGAGGCGTTTGAGCGTCCCGTCACGGTCGGCTACATGCACATGCTGAAACTGCATCACTTGGTTGACGACAAGATGCATGCCCGTTCCACGGGTCCGTACTCGCTTGTTACGCAGCAGCCACTCGGCGGTAAAGCCCAGTTCGGTGGCCAGCGTTTCGGTGAGATGGAAGTGTGGGCGCTCGAAGCGTATGGCGCTTCGTATGTGCTGCAGGAAATGTTGACTGTGAAGTCGGACGATGTGAACGGCCGTACCAAGGTTTATGAAAACCTGGTCAAGGGCGACCACGTCATCGACGCAGGCATGCCAGAGTCGTTCAACGTGCTCGTGAAAGAAATCCGTTCGCTGGGTATCGACATCGATCTGGACCGGAATTAATCGGACTACCTGGAGAAAGCAATGAAAGCTCTGCTCGATCTGTTCAAGCAAGTCCAACAGGAAGAAGTTTTTGACGCGATCAAGATTGGCCTGGCATCACCGGACAAAATCCGGTCCTGGTCATTCGGTGAAGTCAAAAAGCCGGAAACCATCAACTACCGTACCTTTAAACCGGAACGGGATGGTTTGTTTTGCGCCAAGATTTTTGGTCCGATCAAGGACTACGAATGCCTGTGCGGCAAATACAAGCGCCTGAAGCATCGTGGCGTGATCTGCGAGAAGTGCGGCGTTGAAGTGACGTTGGCCAAGGTCCGCCGCGAGCGGATGGGCCATATCGAACTCGCGTCGCCGGTGGCACACATCTGGTTCTTGAAGAGCTTGCCTAGCCGTCTTGGCATGGTGCTCGACATGACCCTGCGCGATATCGAACGTGTTCTGTACTTCGAAGCGTATGTGGTGATCGAACCGGGTATGACGCCGCTGAAGAAGTCGCAGATCATGACCGAGGAAGATTATTACGCCAAGGTCGAGGAATACGGCGACGAATTCCGCGCAGAAATGGGCGCGGAAGGTGTGCGCGAATTGCTGCGCGCCATCGATATCGATGCACAGGTTGAACATCTGCGCGCCGAATTGAAGGTCACCGGTTCCGAAGCGAAGATCAAGAAATATGCGAAGCGCCTGAAAGTGCTTGAAGCATTCCAGCGTTCGGGCATCAAGCCCGACTGGATGGTGCTTGAAGTGCTGCCGGTGTTGCCGCCGGAACTGCGTCCGCTGGTGCCGCTGGATGGCGGTCGTTTCGCCACCTCGGACTTGAACGACCTGTATCGCCGCGTGATCAACCGTAACAACCGTCTCAAGCGTTTGCTTGAGTTGAAGGCTCCTGAAATCATCGTCCGCAACGAAAAGCGGATGTTGCAGGAAGCCGTCGACTCACTGCTGGACAACGGTCGTCGCGGCAAGGCCATGACTGGCGCCAACAAGCGTCCGTTGAAGTCCCTGGCTGACATGATCAAGGGTAAGGGCGGTCGTTTCCGTCAGAACTTGCTCGGTAAGCGCGTCGATTATTCCGGCCGTTCCGTGATCGTGGTGGGTCCGACGCTTAAACTTCATCAGTGCGGTTTGCCCAAGCTGATGGCGCTCGAGTTGTTCAAGCCTTTCATTTTCCACAAGCTGGAAGTGATGGGCGTTGCCACCACCATCAAGGCGGCAAAGAAGGAAGTCGAAAACCAGACCGCTATCGTTTGGGACATCCTGGAAGAAGTGATCCGCGAACATCCGGTCATGCTGAACCGTGCGCCTACGCTGCACCGTTTGGGCATCCAGGCGTTCGAACCGGTCCTGATCGAAGGTAAGGCAATCCAGCTGCATCCGCTGGTTTGCGCGGCGTTCAACGCCGACTTCGACGGTGACCAGATGGCGGTCCACGTTCCGTTGTCGCTGGAAGCGCAGATGGAAGCGCGTACCCTGATGCTGGCCTCGAACAACATCTTGTTCCCGGCCAACGGCGATCCGTCGATCGTGCCGTCTCAGGATATCGTGTTGGGCCTGTATTTTGCGACCCGTGAAAAGGTCAATGGCCGTGGCGAAGGGATGACCTTCACCGGTGTGAGCGAAGTGATTCGCGCCTACGAAAACAAGCAAGTCGAACTGGCTTCGCGGGTCAACGTACGGATCACCGAAATGGTGGCGAATGAAGATACGGCGGAAGGCGCGCCTAAATTCGTGCCGAAGATCTCGCTGTTTGCGACCACGGTCGGACGTTCCATTCTGTCGGAAATTCTGCCGCCAGGATTGCCGTTCACGGTGCTGAACAAGCCGCTGAAGAAGAAAGAAATTTCGCGTTTGATCAATACGGCGTTCCGTCGTTGCGGCCTGCGTGAGACCGTGATTTTCGCCGACCAGTTGATGCAGTCGGGTTTCAAGTTGGCAACGCGTGCCGGTATTTCGATTTGCGTCGACGATATGCTGGTGCCGCCGCAAAAAGAAACCATCGTCAATGAAGCCGCGAAGAAGGTCAAAGAGTACGACCGTCAGTACATGTCGGGCCTCGTGACTTCGCAAGAACGCTATAACAACGTGGTCGACATCTGGTCGGCAACGTCGGAAGCGGTCGGCAAGTCGATGATGGAACAACTGTCTACGGAACGCACGATTGATCGCGACGGTCAGGAAGTTTCGCAAGAATCGTTCAACTCGATCTACATGATGGCCGACTCGGGTGCTCGCGGTTCCGCGGTGCAGATTCGCCAGTTGGCGGGGATGCGCGGCTTGATGGCCAAACCGGACGGCTCGATTATCGAGACGCCGATTACGGCTAACTTCCGCGAAGGCCTGAACGTGTTGCAGTACTTCATCTCGACCCACGGTGCACGTAAGGGTCTGGCTGATACGGCGTTGAAGACGGCAAACTCCGGGTACCTGACACGTCGTCTGGTTGACGTGACCCAGGATTTGGTGGTGGTCGAGGAAGATTGCGGTACCGGCAACGGTGTGGCGATGAAGGCCTTGGTTGAAGGCGGTGAAGTTGTCGAAGCGTTGCGCGACCGGATTCTCGGTCGAGTGGCGGTGGCTGACGTGGTCAACCAGGAAACCCAGGAAACGGTGTTTGCTGCCGGCACCCTGCTGGACGAAGACGCAGTCGAGAAAATCGAAGCGCTGGGTATCGACGAAGTGCGCGTACGCACCCCGTTGACCTGCGCTACGCGTTACGGCCTGTGCGCAAGCTGTTATGGCCGCGACCTCGGTCGTGGTTCGCGCGTCAACGTCGGTGAAGCAGTGGGCGTTATCGCTGCACAATCGATCGGTGAGCCGGGTACCCAGTTGACCATGCGTACCTTCCACATCGGTGGTGCGGCATCGCGTGCGGCAGTGGCCTCCAGTGTTGAAGCCAAGTCGAACGGTACGGTGCGCTTTACGGTCACCATGCGTTACGTGACGAATGCGAAGGGCGAGCAAGTCGTCATCTCGCGTTCAGGCGAAGCGATGATTACCGACGACCATGGTCGCGAGCGCGAACGTCATAAGATTCCTTATGGCGCGACCTTGCTGCAACTCGACGGTGCGCAGATCAAAGCCGGCACGCAGTTGGCCGGTTGGGATCCGCTGACGCGTCCTATCATCACCGAGTACGGTGGTACGGTGCGTTTCGAAAACGTCGAAGAAGGCGTGACGGCAGCCAAGCAGATCGACGATGTCACGGGTCTGTCGACCCTGGTGGTGATCGATCCGAAGCGCCGCGGTTCGCAAGCTGTAAAGAGCGTGCGTCCGCAGGTCAAGTTGCTTGACGTCAATGGCGATGAAGTGAAGATTCCGGGTACCGATCACGCAGTACAGATCGGTTTCCAGGTTGGCGCACTGATCATGGTGAAAGACGGGCAACAGGTACAAGTCGGTGAAGTGCTCGCACGGATCCCGACCGAATCGCAGAAGACGCGAGATATTACCGGTGGTCTGCCACGCGTGGCCGAACTGTTCGAAGCACGTTCACCGAAAGACGCCGGTATTTTGGCGGAAGTTACGGGTACGGTTTCGTTCGGTAAGGACACCAAGGGCAAGCAACGTCTGGTTATTACCGACCTCGACGGGATCCAGCACGAATTCCTGATTACCAAGGAAAAACAAGTGCTGGTCCACGACGGCCAGGTGGTGAACAAGGGCGAAATGATTGTTGACGGTCCGGCTGACCCGCACGATATTCTGCGTTTGCAGGGTGTCGAGGCGCTGGCACGCTACATCGTTGACGAAGTCCAGGACGTGTACCGTCTGCAAGGCGTGAAGATCAACGACAAGCATATTGAAGTGATCGTGCGCCAGATGCTGCGTCGCGTGCAAATTACCGACAACGGTGATACACGCTTTATTCCGGGTGAACAAGTCGAGCGTTCGGATATGCTCGATGAGAACGACCGGATGGCAGCAGACGACAAGCGTCCGTCGACTTACGACAACGTGTTGCTGGGTATTACCAAGGCTTCGCTGTCGACCGATTCGTTTATTTCGGCCGCATCGTTCCAGGAAACTACCCGGGTGCTGACGGAAGCCGCAATCATGGGCAAGCGCGACGATTTGCGCGGGCTGAAAGAAAACGTGATTGTCGGTCGCTTGATACCGGCCGGTACCGGCTTGGCGTTCCACAAGGCGCGCAAGGCCCGCGAAGCGTCCGAGCGCGATCGTTTCGACCAGATCGCCGCGGAAGAAGAAGTCACCTTCGACTTCGCGACTCCGGAAACGCCGGCAGAGCAGCAACAGCCGATCGAGTAAAGAAGTCTGTAGACGAAAGCAGTCTGAGTTCGTCGCCGAGTCCTTAACGGGATTCGGCAAAAAAACGCCGCGAGAGAGATCTCGTGGCGTTTTTTTTGGGGGAGAGGGATGGGAACTGAAGCGCCGTAAGACTCCACTTACGGTAGTCGTTAGATCAGATTTTCAGTTTCCAAATCCTAATTAAGGAGAACTATAAATGCCAGTAGGACGAGTACTTGGTAGTTCAGTTATACAACCCGGTTACAACTCATCAGGCCCCTCTGGCGTACAGACCGGAGGAGCGACGCCGCCGACCCGGGACGTGAAAGAGCCGAAACCTGACGCAGCACCGACGACAAACCATCAATCGCGATATATTCCACCTCATGGAGCAGAGGCACGGATTCGTGGTGGCTTACAGCTTGCACCGAACGCCACGCCTGGCGCGGCGGAACAAAAGACATCTGGAATGAAGATCCCGTCCGCAAATAAGTGGGGGTTTAAACCACCGAAGGAAATGGCGCAGTGGGAAAAAGATCATAAGGAAACGGTGCGGCTCAATAAACAAGGTGATGGCTCATCGGGCTACTTAGGATCAAACTAATGAGCTGGATTTTAGCCGGAACGCTATGCTGTCCGTTGTCGCTCGCATATGCTCCATATGGTCGCCGGACGGTTTTCGGTCTGCAGGGCTAAGTTTCGACAAAAACAAAACGTCACAGGAGAAATTCCTTGGCGTTTTGTATTGGAGCGCGGCATAACTGCCTCCTGTTTTCCGAATTGCCCGTCGCATGATTGAATCGACTTATTCGATTCAATCAATCCTATAAAGCAACGGATGTAGCGAAAATCCACCGCGGCACGCTAACAATTTCCGCTCGAATCGGCGTGCGCAAATCCGGCGCAGTCGTTTCCCGCACCATGTGACGGGTCTTTCTGCTGCGCGGCGTCATTTACTGGGTGCGTATATTTCAAGCATCATTTGATGCTATTATTCGTGCATAAACTTGGAGCGCCAACCATGCGTACCACCCTTGCACTCGATGACGATCTACTCGCAAAGGCACAAGCTTTTACCGGCTTGTCCGAAAAATCCGCGCTGGTCCGTGAAGCACTCAAAGCATTGATTGAACGCGAAAGCGCGCGCAGGCTCGCCCGTCTCGGGGGCACCGAACCCGATCTAGCCCTAGCCTCGCGCCGACAGGCAGAACCGGCGTGATTTTGGTCGATACCTCAGTTTGGATCGACCATTTACGTGCCAATGACCCTGTTCTGGCCGGCATTCTCAACAATGGAGGCGTTCTGATGCACCCGTTCGTACTCGGTGAGTTGTCGCTGGGCAGCATACGCCAGCGTGATGTCGTGCTGGAAGCATTGTCCGGCTTGCCGCGTGCGAACCAGGCCAACGACGCCGAGGTGCTGCTGTTTATCACCCAAAAGACCCTATTCGGGTTGGGAATTGGCTATATCGACGCCCACCTGCTCGCCGCGGTGCGACTCACGCCGGACGCGTCACTATGGACACGCGACAAGCGTTTGCTTGCGGCGGCCCAGCGCTTGAACTTGGCCGCACATAGCGTGCATTGACCGTTCACATGCGTTTTGCCCGGCGCATGGCGCCGCATGACCTGATTAACCGAACGTCATATCGAGTATCGGCCCCACATCTTGGTAAACTGTCGTTTTGCTTCTTCCCTGTCGAGCTTGGCCACCCGCGCCATGGTTCGGCAGACCCTGGGATGCCATGTCGCGCTGCCTTGCCGTTTTAAATGAAGTTTTTGGTTACCCCGTGTTCCGCGGCCCGCAGGCCGAGATCGTGGAGCATGTGGCCGCGGGCGGAGATTGCCTGGTGTTGATGCCGACCGGCGGTGGTAAATCCCTATGCTATCAAATTCCCGCTTTGGTCAGACGCGAGGCCGGCTTGGGCGTCGGCATCGTGGTGTCACCGCTGATCGCCTTGATGCAGGACCAAGTTGCTGCGCTGACGGAAGCCGGGGTGCGTGCCGCGCACCTGAACTCGTCGCTGAGCGGGGCCGACGCGGCCGCCACCGAGCGCGCCTTGTTGCGCGGCGAGATCGACATTTTGTATGTGGCGCCCGAGCGTCTCATGACCCCGCGGTTTATGGATCTGCTCGAGCGGATCCCGGTGGCGCTGTTTGCCATCGATGAAGCGCATTGCGTGTCGCAGTGGGGGCATGACTTCCGCCCGGAATACATGCAATTGTCGGTCTTGCATGAGCATTTCCCCGGCGTGCCGCGGTTGGCGCTCACCGCAACCGCCGACGAGCAGACTCGCGACGAAATTATCGACCGGCTGGCGTTGCAGGATGCGCGCGTCTTTATTTCCAGCTTTGACCGCCCGAACATTCGCTATCGCATTGTTGAAAAAGATAACGCGCGTTCGCAATTGCTCGATTTTATCCGCGCCGAACACCGGCACCCGACCGGCACCGATGCCGGTATCGTGTATTGCCTGTCGCGGCGCAAAGTCGATGAGACGGCGGAATGGCTCAAATTGCAGGGTGTCAACGCCTTGCCTTATCACGCCGGCATGGACGCCCAAATTCGCCAGCGGCATCAGCAGATGTTCCAGCATGACGAAGGGGTGGTGATGGTGGCCACGGTTGCATTCGGGATGGGCATCGATAAGCCGGATGTGCGTTTCGTCGCGCACCTGGACTTGCCCAAAAGCATCGAAGGGTATTACCAGGAAACCGGCCGCGCCGGGCGTGACGGCATGGCCGCCAATGCCTGGATGGCTTATGGCTTGGGTGACGTGGTGCAGCAGCGGCGGATGATCGAAGAGTCGGATGCCGACGATGTCCACAAGCGGATCTCGACCGGCAAACTCGACGCCTTGTTGGGCCTGTGTGAAACGGCCGCCTGCCGGCGTGTGCGATTGCTCGACTATTTCGGCGAGACGAGTGAGCCCTGCGGCAACTGCGATACCTGCCTTGAGCCGCCGGCGACCTGGGACGCCACCAACGAAGCCAGGATGGCCCTATCTTGCGTGTACCGGGCCTCGCGCGCCAGCAGCGTGCATTTCGGCGCGGGCCACCTGATCGACATTCTGCGCGGCAATCTGACCGAGCGGGTGACGCAGCGTGCGCACAACACTTTGACCACGTTCGGCATCGGTGTGGCCGTTTCCGAACCCGAATGGCGCGCGATTTTCCGGCAACTGGTGGCCTATGGCCTGTTGGCGGTCGATCACGAAGGGTATGGCGCCCTTGTCTTGACCGACGCCAGCCGTGCGGTGCTGAAGGGTGAGCGCGAGGTGACCTTGCGCCGCTACGTGAAGCCGACCAAAGTCAGGCAGACCAGCCGCAGCGGCGCCCGCACCGACCCGACCGACGGCATGTCGTCGGTGCAGCGGAGCCGCTGGGAGCGTTTGCGCGCCTGGCGCTCCGAAACCGCGCGCGAAGACGGCGTGCCGGCTTACGTGATATTCCACGATGCGACTCTGGCCGAATTGGCGCGTTCGGCGCCATCTACGGTCGATGAGTTGCGTGGTATCGCGGGCATCGGAGCCCGCAAGCTGGAGCGGTTTGGCGAAGCGCTGCTTGAGGCCATTGCCGAGGCGTGAGTTCCGGTTCCGTTATTCGGTATCCGGTCCGGCGCGGGTGCCTTGCCGATGCCGGTGCCGGTGCCGGTTAACGGTCGGGCGGCACGCGTGACGGTCGCGCCATCGGCGTACGGCATGACGCCTCGCGGCCATTGCGGGCCATATCTCAGACCGTCCCAAGGCAGTGCCGGGGAAATCGCGCACTCACCGCGTCGCTGATGCTTCCGCGCCATTCGGACGTCCGGCACCCCCTAATTCAGCGTTTCCCCGCTTCGCCACACGCAAGTACTTGACTCCTTTGCATATTTCGCCGTATTATGTGAGGTTCCGGTTTTTGGTGGATCCACGCGCGCCTTCTCTTTGAGTTGGGCGGCTGAATCTACACGATGCCGGAAGCGCGGACCGCTTGCCCGGTCCGCTTGAAATCAGGGATTTCGTTCTCAATTTGCAGGAATTAACAATGCCAACAATTAATCAACTGGTCCGCAAGGGCCGGGCTACTGAGGTTGTAAAGAGCAAGAGCCCGGCACTGCAGGATTGTCCTCAGCGTCGCGGCGTGTGCACTCGCGTGTACACCACGACGCCTAAGAAGCCTAACTCCGCACTGCGTAAGGTTGCGAAGGTTCGTCTGACGAACGGCTTCGAAGTGATTTCGTACATCGGCGGTGAAGGCCACAACCTGCAGGAACACTCGGTTGTGCTGATCCGCGGCGGTCGCGTTAAAGACTTGCCGGGTGTGCGCTATCACATGGTCCGTGGCTCGCTGGATACGCAAGGCGTCAAGGATCGTAAACAATCGCGTTCGAAGTACGGCGCGAAGCGTCCCAAGGCTGGTAAGAAATAAGCTGGCAGGTCATCTCTCGCGAGATCACTTCTGGTTGCGGTAAAAGTTAGCTCGCCCTAGAGGCGAATTGTTGCGGCGGTACTGATTTATAAGTGCTGCCGAGTAAGTGGTCATCCGACCGGTATTCGATGTCGGGTCGTTGGTGGCCGCGGGATGGTAATGAAGTCGAATGCGCAAGTCGAATGCACGACATGCACAGCATTCGAGCCATGCCCAACTGAAAAGATAAAGGAAAGAAGATGCCACGTCGTCGTGAAGTCCCCAAGCGGGACGTATTGCCAGATCCAAAATTCGGCAATGTTGATGTAGCCAAATTTATGAACGTACTGATGCTGTCCGGCAAGAAGTCGGTTGCAGAACGTATCGTTTATGGCGCTTTCGAGCAAATCCAGGGCAAGGCCGGCAAGGACCCCCTGGAAGTGTTCAGCGGTGCGCTGAACAACGTCAAGCCGGTGGTTGAAGTGAAAAGCCGTCGGGTTGGTGGTGCCAATTATCAGGTTCCGGTCGAAGTGCGTCCGTCGCGCCGTATGGCATTGGCGATGCGCTGGTTGCGCGAGGCCGCGAAAAAACGCAGCGAGAAGTCGATGGCGCTGCGCCTGGCAGGCGAATTGCTCGAAGCGGCTGAAGGCCGTGGCGGTGCGATGAAGAAGCGTGATGAAGTTCACCGCATGGCAGAAGCGAACAAGGCGTTCTCGCACTTCCGCTTCTAATCCTTTACTAATCGCATAGCGATAGGAAGGGAAACCGGGCGGGACGCTGGATGGCGTCTCGCCCGCTTGTGTTGGGGGCGTGCCGGACATGAGTTCGGCGCCCGTTTGATAGAGGATTAAAGTGGCTCGCAAGACACCTATCGAGCGCTACCGCAATATCGGTATTAGCGCTCACATCGACGCCGGCAAAACGACGACGACCGAGCGCATCCTGTTCTACACCGGCGTGAACCACAAGATTGGCGAGGTTCATGACGGCGCTGCAACCATGGACTGGATGGAGCAGGAGCAAGAGCGCGGCATCACGATTACGTCGGCTGCTACCACTGCCTTCTGGAAAGGCATGGCCGGCAATTATCCTGAACACCGCATCAACATCATCGACACGCCGGGACACGTCGACTTCACGATTGAAGTCGAGCGCTCGATGCGTGTGCTGGATGGCGCCTGCATGGTTTACTGTGCGGTCGGCGGCGTGCAGCCGCAGTCGGAAACCGTTTGGCGTCAAGCCAATAAGTACAAGGTTCCGCGTCTGGCGTTCATCAACAAGATGGACCGTACCGGTGCGAACTTCTTCAAAGTCTACGATCAGTTGAAGCTGCGCCTGAAGGCCAATCCGGTTCCTGTCGTGGTGCCGATCGGCGCCGAAGACACGTTCACCGGTGTGGTCGACCTGATCAAGATGAAAGCCATCATCTGGGACGAAGCCAGCCAGGGTATCAAGTTCGACTACAGCGAGATTCCTGCTGAGTTGAAGGATATCTGCGACGAATGGCGCGAAAAGATGGTTGAAGCGGCTGCCGAAGCCAGCGAAGAGCTGATGAACAAGTATCTTGAAACCGGCGAGTTGTCGGAAGAAGAGATCATCAAGGGTCTGCGTGATCGCACGATCGCTTGTGAAATTCAGCCGATGCTGTGCGGTACCGCGTTCAAGAACAAGGGCGTGCAACGTATGTTGGACGCTGTGATCGACTTCCTGCCGTCGCCAGTGGATATTCCGCCGGTTACGGGTGAAGCTGAAAACGGCGACAAGATCGAACGCCGCGCGGCTGACGACGAAAAGTTCGCCGCTTTGGCATTCAAGATCATGACCGACCCGTTCGTCGGCCAACTGATTTTCTTCCGCGTCTACTCGGGCAAGATCCACTCTGGCGACACCGTATACAACTCGGTTAAAGAGAAGAAGGAACGCCTGGGCCGGATTCTGCAGATGCATGCGAATCAGCGCGAAGAATTGAAAGACGTGTATGCAGGCGATATCGCTGCAGCCGTTGGCTTGAAAGAAGCGACGACCGGTGACACCCTGTGCGATCCGGATCATCCTATCGTTCTTGAACGCATGATTTTCCCGGAACCGGTGATTTCGCAAGCAGTTGAGCCGAAAACCAAGGTTGACCAGGAAAAGATGGGCATGGCATTGAATCGCCTGGCTCAGGAAGATCCGTCGTTCCGCGTGCAAACGGACGAAGAGTCGGGTCAGACGATTATTTCGGGTATGGGCGAGCTCCACCTCGAAATTCTGGTCGACCGGATGCGTCGTGAGTTTGGCGTCGAAGCGACCGTCGGCAAGCCGCAAGTGGCTTACCGCGAAACGATTCGTGCCGTGTGCGAAGAAGTCGAAGGCAAGTTCGTCAAGCAGTCGGGCGGTCGCGGCCAGTATGGTCACGTCGTGCTCAAGCTCGAGCCGCAACCACCGGGCAAGGGTTACGAATTCGTCGACGCGATCAAGGGCGGTGTGGTGCCGCGCGAGTACATCCCCGCGGTCGACAAGGGTATTACCGAGACGCTGAAGGCCGGCGTGTTGGCAGGCTACCCGGTAGTCGACATCAAGGTGACGCTGTTCTTCGGTTCGTACCACGATGTGGACTCGAACGAAAACGCCTTCAAGATGGCCGGCTCGATGGGCTTCAAGGAAGGTATGCGCCGTGCCAGCCCAGTGCTGCTCGAACCGATGATGGCCGTCGAGGTGGAAACGCCTGAAGACTTCATGGGTAACGTGATGGGCGACTTGTCGTCGCGTCGCGGTATCGTGCAAGGTATGGACGACATGGTCGGCGGCGGCAAGATCGTACGCGCTGAAGTACCGCTGGCAGAAATGTTCGGCTACTCCACGTCGCTGCGTTCGCTGACGCAAGGCCGTGCAACCTACACCATGGAGTTCAAGCATTATGCCGAAGCTCCGCGTAACGTTGCGGAAGCCGTCATCAGCGCCAAGGGTAAGTAATTGGGACGCAGTCGGGGCCTAGCGTCTCGACTGCCATATAACGCGTTATGTACGCAGTGTATTTGTGTGTATTCACCGCTCAACCATTTTTGAAAGAAGAGAAACATGGCTAAAGGTAAATTCGAACGGACCAAGCCGCACGTCAACGTCGGCACAATCGGTCACGTTGACCATGGCAAGACCACGCTGACGGCAGCGATCGCTACCGTGTTGTCGTCGAAATTCGGCGGCGAAGCAAAGGCGTATGACCAGATCGACGCAGCACCGGAAGAAAAAGCACGCGGTATTACGATCAACACCGCTCACGTCGAGTACGAAACGGCTAACCGCCACTACGCACACGTCGATTGCCCAGGCCACGCTGACTATGTGAAGAACATGATCACGGGCGCGGCGCAAATGGACGGCGCGATCCTGGTGTGTTCGGCCGCTGACGGCCCGATGCCGCAAACGCGCGAGCACATCCTGTTGGCCCGCCAGGTTGGCGTGCCGTACATCATCGTGTTCCTGAACAAGTGCGACATGGTGGACGACGCCGAGTTGCTGGAACTGGTCGAAATGGAAGTGCGCGAGCTGCTGTCCAAGTACGACTTCCCAGGCGACGACACCCCGATCATCAAGGGTTCGGCCAAACTGGCGCTGGAAGGCGACAAGGGCGAACTGGGCGAAGTGGCGATCATGGCCCTGGCCGAAGCGCTGGATACGTATATCCCGACGCCGGAACGTGCTATCGACGGTGCTTTCTTGATGCCGGTGGAAGACGTGTTCTCGATCTCGGGTCGCGGCACGGTGGTGACGGGTCGTATCGAACGCGGTGTGGTGAAGGTTGGCGAAGAAATCGAAATCGTCGGCATTCGCGATACGCAAAAGACGATTTGCACGGGCGTTGAAATGTTCCGCAAGCTGCTGGACCAAGGTCAAGCGGGCGATAACGTGGGTATTTTGTTGCGCGGCACGAAGCGTGAAGACGTTCAGCGCGGTCAAGTTCTGTGCAAGCCGAACTCGATCAAGCCGCATACGCATTTCACGGCTGAAATCTATGTTCTGTCGAAAGACGAGGGTGGCCGTCATACGCCGTTCTTCAACAACTATCGTCCCCAGTTCTACTTCCGCACGACGGATATGACGGGTTCGATCGAACTGCCGGCAGACAAAGAAATGGTGATGCCGGGCGACAACGTGACGATTACGGTCAAGTTGATCAACCCGATCGCGATGGAAATCGGTCTGCGCTTCGCGATTCGCGAAGGTGGCCGTACTGTTGGCGCAGGTGTCGTTTCCACCATCATCGCTTAAGTTTTTGTACTAAGCTTGAGGGTTGGCTAGTTTTTGTTGTGTGTTGTTGGTATTGGGGTCGGTGTCATGATGTTGTGCGCCGACCCTGCGCTCTTTAAACTTTCGGCGGCCGTGGAGTTCGACGGGTATTGTCCCGTGAATTAACAAGCCGCCTCGTTCTTTTGGAAGATCTCATGGAAAAGCAAACTCAAAAAATCCGTATCCGCCTGAAAGCATTCGACTACCGCCTGATTGATCAGTCGGCTGCCGAAATCGTCGACACCGCGAAACGGACTGGCGCAATCGTACGTGGACCGGTGCCGTTACCGACCCGTATCCAGCGCTTTGACATCTTGCGTTCGCCGCACGTCAACAAGACCTCGCGCGACCAGCTCGAAATTCGTACCCACCAACGCCTGATGGACATTGTTGACCCGACCGACAAGACTGTCGACGCGTTGATGAAGCTCGATCTGCCGGCTGGTGTGGACGTCGAAATCAAGCTGCAATAAGGCTGTAAGCCACTCGGGCTGGTCTTGGGTGGCGTAAGTTGTTGATTGCTTGCGGAAAATGTAAACGCTCGATATAATGTCGGGCTTCGCGTCTTTTCGCGAGGGTAAATAGTCAGCCCTGGTTTGTTAGTCTTTACGTCAAGCCGGGGCATTGACACTTATGTGGCCAGGCGCTGTTCCTGGTTGCGTTATTAGTTAGCCCCGGCCAATCGCAGTCGGGAATGGAGAAAACGATGAGCCTTGGACTCTTAGGTCGCAAGGTTGGAATGACCCGTATCTTTACGGCGGAAGGGGATTCGATTCCCGTCACCGTTCTGGACGTGTCCGACAACCGCGTGACGCAGATCAAGACCCTTGAGACGGACGGCTATACGGCTGTTCAGGTTGCTTTCGGTGTGCGTCGCGCATCGCGGGTAACTAAAGCGCTCGCAGGGCACCTTGCAAAAGCCGGCGTAGAAGCTGGTGAAATCCTCAAAGAATTTAAGATCGATGCCGTTAAGGCAGGCGAACTTTCGAGCGGCGCCGTCATTGGTGTTGAATTGTTCGAAGTGGGCCAGAAGGTCGACGTGCATGGCGTGTCGATTGGTAAGGGCTATGCCGGTACGATCAAGCGTCACAATTTCAAATCGGGTCGTGCTTCGCACGGTAACTCGAAGTCGCACAACGTACCGGGTTCTATCGGTATGGCGCAAGATCCGGGTCGTGTATTCCCGGGTAAGCGCATGACGGGCCATATGGGCGACGACACCAAGACCGTGCAAAACCTCGAGATCGCGCGCATTGACGCAGATCGTAAGCTGCTGTTCGTCAAGGGCGCAGTGCCGGGTGCTAAGGGCGGTAAGGTTTCAGTGACGCCGGCCGTCAAGACGCGTCTGAAGAAAGGAGCGCAATAATGGAACTTAAGCTCCTGAACGAACAAGGCCAGGAAGGCGCAGTGGTAACCGCTTCTGATGCTGTGTTCGGCCGTGATTACAACGAAGCCCTGATTCATCAGGTGGTCGTTGCTTATCAAGCCAACGCGCGCAGTGGTAACCGTGCCCAGAAAGACCGTGAGCAAGTCAAGCATACGACCAAAAAACCGTGGCGTCAGAAAGGTACGGGCCGCGCTCGTGCCGGTATGTCGTCAAGCCCGCTGTGGCGCGGGGGTGGTCGGATTTTCCCGAACTCGCCAGAAGAAAACTTCTCGCATAAGGTCAACAAGAAGATGTTCCGCGCTGGGGTCTGTTCGATCCTGTCGCAGTTGGCACGCGAAGGGCGCTTGCAAGTCGTCGAAGAAATGACGCTTGAAGCCCCGAAGACCAAGCTGCTGGCGCAGAAATTCAAGGCTATGGGCCTCGAGTCGGTGTTGATCATTACCGATACGCTGGACGAGAACCTGTACCTCGCGTCGCGCAACCTGCCGCACGTGGCAGTGGTTGAGCCGCGTTACGCCGACCCGCTGTCGCTGATCTACTTCAAGAAGATCGTGATCACGAAAGCTGCGGTCGCCCAGATCGAGGAGTTGCTGTCATGAGCGTGATTCGCAAAAACGATCATCGTTTGCTGCAGGTCCTGCTCGCACCGGTGATCTCTGAGAAGGCGACCATGGTTGCCGACAAGAACGAGCAAGTCGTGTTCGAAGTGGCGCCCAGCGCAACCAAGCCGGAAATCAAGGCTGCGGTTGAAATGTTGTTCAAGGTCGAGGTCGATTCCGTCCAAGTCCTGAACGTAAAAGGCAAAGCCAAGCGTTTCGGCCGTTTCATGGGTCGCCGCAAGGACGTGCGCAAGGCATATGTTTGCCTGAAGCCGGGCCAGGAAATCAACTTTGAAGCGGAGGCCAAGTAATCATGGCACTCGTTAAAGTAAAACCGACATCGCCGGGTCGCCGCGCGATGGTCAAGGTTGTGAACAAGGACCTGCATAAAGGTAAGCCTTATGCTCCGTTGCTTGATTCGCAGCACAGTACGGCCGGCCGTAACAACAACGGTCATATCACGACGCGCCATAAAGGCGGCGGTCATAAGCAGCAGTATCGTATCGTCGACTTCCGTCGCAACAAGGACGGCATTCCGGCAAAGATCGAACGGCTCGAATATGACCCGAACCGTACGGCCAACATCGCGCTGCTGTTGTACGCAGACGGTGAGCGTCGTTACATCATCGCGCCGAAGGGTGCTGTGGTGGGCGCGCAATTGATGTCCGGTTCGGAAGCGCCGATTCGTGCAGGCAACACGCTGCCGATTCGCAATATTCCGGTCGGTACCACGATCCACTGCATCGAAATGTTGCCGGGCAAGGGTGCGCAAATGGCGCGTTCGGCTGGCACATCGGCCATGCTGTTGGCTCGCGAAGGTACATACGCTCAGGTTCGCCTGCGCTCCGGTGAAATTCGCCGGGTACATATCGAGTGCCGTGCAACCATCGGTGAAGTCGGTAACGAAGAACATAGCCTGCGCCAAATCGGCAAGGCCGGTGCAAATCGTTGGCGCGGTATTCGTCCGACCGTTCGCGGTGTGGTGATGAATCCGGTCGATCACCCGCATGGTGGCGGTGAAGGCAAGACGGCTGCGGGTCGTAACCCGGTCAGTCCGTGGGGCACGCCGACGAAGGGTTATCGTACCCGTCGCAACAAACGCACGACGACCATGATCGTGCAGCGCCGCAACAAGCGTTAAGGAGTAAGCAATGGCACGTTCTGTTAAAAAGGGTCCTTTTTGTGACGCCCATTTGCTGAAGAAGGTTGAGGCAGCTGCAGCGGCACGGGACAAAAAACCGATCAAGACTTGGTCGCGTCGTTCGACGATCCTGCCGGATTTCATCGGCTTGACGATCGCCGTACATAACGGTCGTCAACACGTTCCGGTTTACATCTCGGAAAATATGGTCGGCCACAAGCTTGGCGAGTTCGCGTTGACCCGTACGTTCAAGGGACACGCGGCCGACAAGAAGGCCAAGAAATAAGGGGTATTGAGATGGAAGTGAAAGCAATTCATCGCGGTGCCCGCATCTCGGCGCAGAAAACGCGCCTTGTGGCTGACCAGATTCGGGGTTTGCCGGTCGACAAGGCGTTGAACGTTCTTACGTTCTCGCCGAAGAAGGCCGCGGGTATCGTCAAAAAGGTAGTGCTGTCAGCGATTGCAAATGCTGAGCACAATGAAGGCGCTGATATCGACGAGTTGAAGATCAAGGTGATCTGCATCGATAAAGCTGCATCTCTGAAACGGTTCACCGCGCGCGCTAAAGGCCGTGGTAACAAGATCGAGAAGCAGTCCTGCCATATCACCGTGACGGTTGGGAATTAAGGGGTCATACGATGGGACAAAAAATTCATCCGACTGGCTTCCGCTTGGCTGTCAGCCGTAATTGGTCTTCGCGTTGGTACGCGAACAACACCAATTTCGCGACTATGTTGCAGGAAGACATCGGTGTACGTGATTACCTGAAGAAGAAGCTGAAAAACGCTTCGGTTGGCCGCGTCATTATTGAGCGTCCGGCTAAGAACGCGCGCATCACGATTTATAGTTCGCGTCCAGGTGTGGTTATCGGCAAGAAGGGCGAGGATATCGAGTTGTTGAAGGCTGAGCTGCAACGCCGCATGGGCGTTCCGGTCCACGTCAACATCGAAGAAATCCGTAAGCCGGAAACCGATGCGCAACTGATCGCTGACTCGATCACCCAGCAGCTCGAACGCCGTATCATGTTCCGTCGCGCAATGAAGCGTGCGATGCAGAACGCGATGCGTCTGGGCGCGCAAGGGATCAAGATCATGAGCGCCGGTCGTCTGAATGGTATCGAAATCGCTCGTACCGAATGGTATCGCGAAGGTCGGGTACCGTTGCACACGCTGCGCGCCGATATCGACTACGCAACTTCGGAAGCGAAGACGACGTACGGCATCATCGGTGTCAAGGTTTGGGTCTACAAGGGCGATACGCTGGGTCGCAATGATGCGCCAGTGGTTGAGGAGGTCGCTGAAGACAAGCGTCCGCGCCGCAACGCACGTCCTGGTGACCGTCGTCCGCGCCGTGAAGGCGAGGGTGGCGATAAGCCTGCGGCACGTCGGGGCGCTCCGCGTCGTTCGGAAGGCTCGGCTAACAAGCCCAGCGGCGACGGCAAGACTGGAGAATAACCATGTTGCAACCAAAACGCAGAAAATATCGCAAAGAGCAGAAAGGCCGTAACACCGGTAAAGCAACCCGCGGCAACGCGGTGTCGTTCGGTGAGTTTGGTCTGAAAGCGATTGGCCGTGGTCGTCTGACCGCACGTCAAATTGAAGCGGCGCGTCGTGCAATGACGCGTCACATCAAGCGCGGCGGCCGGATTTGGATTCGCATTTTCCCGGATAAGCCGATTTCGCAGAAACCGGCCGAAGTACGGATGGGTAACGGTAAAGGTAACCCTGAGTACTACGTCGCTGAGATTCAACCGGGCAAGATGCTGTACGAAATGGATGGTGTCAACGAAGAGTTGGCGCGTGAGGCGTTCCGTCTGGCCGCGGCTAAGTTGCCGATTCAGACCGCGTTTATCATTCGCCAGCTGGGCGCCTAAGGAGAATAAGCGATGAAAGCATCAGAACTTCGCGATAAAGACCAGGCTGGGCTCAACAAAGAGCTGTCGGATCTGCTGAAAGCGCAATTTGGTTTGCGTATGCAATTGGCGACCCAGCAACTCAGCAACACGAGCCAGCTGCAAAAGGTTCGCCGCGACATAGCTCGCGTGCGTACCGTCTTGACTCAAAAGGCGAACTTGAAATGAACGCGAATGTGAGCAATGAGGTACAAACCTCAAATCGGACTTCGCTGAAGCGGACGTTGGTCGGCAAAGTCACCAGCAACAAGATGGACAAGACGGTTACCGTCCTGGTCGAACATCGGGTCAAACACCCGATCTACGGCAAGTACGTGGTCCGTTCGAAGAAGTATCACGCGCATGATGAAGCGAACACCATCAATGAGGGTGACCTCGTTGAAATCCAGGAAACTCGTCCGATTTCAAAGACGAAAGCTTGGGCGGTGTCGCGTTTGATCGAAGCAGCGCGCGTTATCTAACAAGTTTTCTGAATTAGTTAGATAAGTTAAAAGAAGTACTTGCAAGACCGAGATTATTTGTTATAATCTCGGTCTTCCTTCGAATTTGAGGGAAAGCCCTAGCGGGCATGTGGTTGTGCGCTGGCCGGTTATTTAATATCCGGCTTGACGCCAGAAAATCGCAGGAGTGGCTTCCGTTACTTCTGTTCGCTGTTCTAACCCAAGCAGCCAACCGGCTGACGGGACCAAGACTGACCGGGCGCGCCATGGTGGCTGTTCGGATTAAGTTGGGAAAGATAAACCATGATTCAGACCGAAACTCGGCTTGAAGTGGCCGATAACACGGGTGCACGCGAAGTCTTGTGTATCAAAGTGCTCGGCGGCTCGAAGCGTCGCTACGCAAGCATCGGCGACATTATCAAGGTGAGCGTTAAAGAAGCGACGCCGCGCGGACGCGTTAAGAAGGGCGAAATTTATAACGCCGTCGTGGTTCGTACCGCGAAGGGTGTGCGTCGCCCAGATGGCTCGCTGATCAAATTTGACGGCAATGCCGCTGTTTTGCTGAACGCTAAACTCGAGCCTATCGGCACGCGTATCTTCGGACCGGTCACGCGTGAATTGCGCACCGAGCGGTTTATGAAAATCGTTTCGCTTGCACCGGAAGTGCTGTAAGGAGCCGCGATGAAAAAGATTCGCACAGGTGACGAAGTTATCGTCATCACCGGCAAAGACAAGGGCAAGCGTGGTTCGGTGCTCGTGATCGACGGTGAAAAAGTAGTTGTTGAAGGTCTTAACCAAGTTAAGAAACACGTCAAGCCGAACCCGATGAAGGGTACGACGGGTGGCGTGGAAAGCAAATCGATGCCGCTGCATACATCGAACATTGCTTTGGTCGACGCAAATGGTAAAGCGTCGCGTGTTGGCATCAAGGTCGAAGATGGCAAGAAAGTTCGCTTTCTCAAATCGACCGGTGCTGTACTCAGCGCTTAAAGCAACGGGAGAAAAAAATGGCTCGTTTGCAAGAATTCTACAAAGAGAAAGTTGTGCCGGAACTGACTGAAAAGTTCGGGTACAAGTCGATCATGGAAGTGCCCCGCATCAGCAAGATCACCCTGAATATGGGCCTTGGTGAAGCTGTTGCCGATAAGAAGATTATCGAAAACGCAGTGGGCGACCTGACCAAGATCGCCGGGCAAAAGCCGGTGGTTACGAAGTCGCGCAAAGCAATCGCCGGCTTCAAAATTCGTCAGGGTTACCCGATCGGTGCAATGGTAACGTTGCGCGGTCAGACCATGTTCGAATTCCTGGACCGTTTCGTGACCGTGGCTCTGCCGCGCGTGCGTGACTTCCGGGGTATCTCGGGCCGTGCATTTGACGGTCGGGGTAATTACAACATCGGGGTGAAAGAGCAGATCATTTTCCCCGAAATCGAATATGAAAAGATCGACGCGCTGCGTGGGCTGAATATCAGCATCACGACCACCGCGAAGACCGACGAAGAAGCCAAGGCTCTGCTTGCCTGCTTCAAGTTCCCGTTCAGAAACTGAGGTTACCGTGGCGAAACTGGCACTGATCGAACGTGAGAAAAAGCGCGCACGCCTGGCACTGAAATTTGCCCCGAAGCGCGCTGCCCTGAAGGCTGTCATCAACGACTTTAGCAAGTCGGATGAAGAGCATTTCGAGGCACGCCTGGAGTTGCAACAGCTCCCGCGCAACTCAAACCCGACTCGCAAGCGCAATCGTTGCGCATTGACGGGCCGTCCGCGCGGTACTTTCCGCAAATTTGGTCTCGCACGTAGCAAAATTCGCGAAATCGCGTTTCGCGGAGAAATCCCGGGCGTGACCAAGGCGAGCTGGTAATCGGAGAAACAAGATGAGCATGAGTGATCCTATCGCCGATATGCTGACTCGCATCCGCAATGCGCAGATGGTCGAGAAGGTGTCGGTGGCGATGCCCTCGTCGAAAGTCAAAGTCGCAATTGCGCAAGTGCTGAAGGACGAAGGGTATATCGAAGATTTTGCAGTCAAGGTGAACGGCGCAAAGGCCGAACTCCAGATTGCATTGAAATATTATGCAGGCCGTCCGGTGATCGAGCGTCTTGAACGCGTCTCGCGTCCTGGTCTGCGTGTGTACAAGGGCCGTAACGACATCCCCCACGTCATGAATGGCTTGGGTGTGGCGATCGTATCGACGCCGCAAGGTGTGATGACCGACCGTAAAGCACGCGCTACTGGCGTGGGCGGCGAAGTTATCTGTTACGTCGCTTAATCGGGTGAAGGCCCTAGGGAGAGAAACATGTCTCGTGTAGGTAAAAGCCCGATCCCGGTAACGGACGGCGCGGAAGTCATCCTGAGCGCCGACTTGATTACGGTCAAGGGCAAGCTCGGTACGATTACGCAAGGCCAGAACCAGCTCGTTAAGATCGTCTACGAAAACAGTATCCTGACGTTCGAGCCGGCAAACGATTCTCGTGAAGCCGACGCGATGTCCGGGACGATGCGCGCACTTGTTGCGAACATGGTCAACGGTGTCACGAAAGGTTTCGAGCGCAAGCTGACGCTGGTTGGAGTGGGTTTCCGCGCGCAAGCGCAAGGCGACAAGCTGAATCTGTCGTTGGGTTTCTCGCACCCTGTGGTGCACCAGATGCCGGAAGGTATCAAGGCTGAAACCCCGTCGCAGACGGAAATTCTGATCAAGGGGATTGACAAGCAGAAAGTCGGTCAAGTAGCCGCTGAAGTACGCGGTTACCGTCCGCCGGAGCCCTATAAGGGCAAGGGTGTACGTTACGCCGATGAGAAGGTCATCCTCAAGGAAACCAAGAAGAAGTAAAAGGTGCGTACCATGGATAAAAACCAATCTCGTTCGCGCCGTGCTCGTCAGACGCGTATCAAGATCGCTGAACTTAAGGTTCATCGTCTTGCGGTGCATCGCACCAACACGCACATCTACGCTCAGGTCTTTTCGCCGTGCGGCACGCAAGTGCTGGCCAGCGCCTCGACCGTTGAGCCGGAAGTGCGTCAGGAGCTCGCCGACAAGTCCGGTAAGGGCGGCAACATCGCTGCAGCAACGTTGATCGGCAAGCGTATTGCCGAAAAAGCCAAAGCAGCGGGTGTCGAATCTGTTGCCTTTGACCGCTCGGGCTTCCGTTATCACGGCCGCGTCAAGGCTGTTGCCGAAGCGGCTCGCGAAGCCGGGCTCAAGTTCTAAAAGGATTCGTCATGGCAAAGATGCAAGCGAAAGGCGGCGTTCAATCCGATGAACGCGATGATGGTCTCCGCGAGAAGATGATCGCGGTGAACCGCGTCACCAAGGTAGTGAAGGGCGGCCGGATTCTCGGTTTCGCCGCACTTACCGTAGTCGGTGACGGCGATGGTCGCGTCGGTATGGGCAAGGGCAAAGCGAAAGAAGTTCCGGTTGCTGTACAAAAGGCAATGGAACAGGCTCGCCGCAATATGTTCAAGGTACCGTTGAAAAACGGCACGCTGCAGCACGAAGTGCACGGCAAGCATGGCGCTTCGGCGGTCATGTTGGCGCCGGCCAAGGACGGTACTGGTGTTATCGCCGGTGGTCCGATGCGCGCAGTGTTCGATGTGATGGGTGTACAGAACGTAGTGGCCAAGAGCCACGGTTCGACCAATCCCTACAACCTGGTGCGCGCTACGCTCGACGGCCTGCGCAAGCAGTCCACACCGGGTGACATCGCAGCTAAACGCGGCAAGTCGGTCGAAGATATTTTGGGCTGAGTTTCAGCTTAACCCACCAGGTGTTCACCATGTCAGATAAAACTGTCAAAGTACAGCTCGTCAAGAGCCTGATCGGGACCCGTGAAACCCACCGTGCCACCGTGCGCGGCCTCGGTTTGCGTCGCGTGAATTCGGTCAGCGAGTTGCAAGACACGCCCGCCGTGCGCGGGATGATCAACAAGGTTTCGTACCTCGTTAAAGTGCTCGCTTAAGTTTTACGCCAGCGCTGCAAAGGTAGTCAGGAGTTGATGATGGAATTGAATAACATTAAGCCGGCTGAAGGCGCCAAACACGCAAAACGTCGCGTGGGTCGCGGTATCGGCTCGGGGCTCGGCAAGACCGCAGGTCGCGGTCACAAAGGTCAAAAATCGCGTTCGGGCGGCTTTCATAAAGTCGGCTTTGAAGGTGGTCAGATGCCTTTGCAACGTCGTCTGCCGAAACGTGGTTTCAGCTCGCTGACCCACGAATTTGTTGGCGAAGTTCGTTTGTCGGACCTCGAAAAGTTGCCGGTCGACGAAATCGACTTGTTGTCGCTGAAGCAAGCTGGTCTGCTGGGTGGTTTGATCACCAGCTGCCGCGTGATTGCTACCGGTACGCTGACCCGCAAGATTGTGCTGAAAGGCCTGACGGCGACCAAAGGTGCTCGCACAGCAATTGAAGCCGTTGGCGGCTCGGTTGCCGAGTAAGTCAGGTTGCTTGCAGTGAACGCGGTAATTATTTAACGCATTTGCATCGGAGAAGGTTCTTGGCCAACAGCTCGACTCTCGCGAAAGCTGGCAAGTCAGCGCCGAAGTTCGGTGACCTTCGCAAGCGGCTGGTTTTTCTGCTGCTGGCGTTGTTTGTGTATCGCATCGGTGCGCATATTCCGGTGCCGGGGATCGATCCCAACCAGTTGGCCAAGTTGTTCCAGGCACAATCGGGCGGGATCCTCGGGATGTTCAATATGTTCTCCGGAGGCGCTTTATCGCGTTTCACGGTGTTCGCATTGGGCATCATGCCGTATATTTCGGCATCGATTATCATGCAGCTCGGTTCGATCGTTTCGCCGCAGTTGGAAGCGCTGAAAAAAGAAGGTCAAGCAGGGCAACGCACGATTACGCAGTACACGCGGTACTTTACCGTGATCTTGGCAACCTTTCAGGCGTTCGGCATTGCCGTGGCGCTGGAAAATCAGCCAGGTCTGGTGCTTGACCCGGGTATGTTGTTCCGGGTGACTACGGTAGTAACGCTGGTGACGGGTACCATGTTCCTGATGTGGCTGGGTGAACAGATCACCGAGCGCGGTTTGGGTAACGGGATCTCGATCATTATTTTCGGCGGCATTGCAGCAGGGTTGCCGAATGCGGTGGGCGGGTTGTTCGAGCTGGTGAAAACCGGCGCGATGAGTCCGATTTCAGCGATTATCGTGGTGGCGCTGATCGGTGGTGTTACGTTCCTCGTGGTCTTTATTGAACGCGGGCAGCGCAAGATCCTGGTCAATTACGCCAAGCGTCAGGTTGGTAACAAGGTTTACGGTGGCCAGTCGTCGCATTTGCCGCTGAAACTGAACATGGCGGGTGTGATTCCTCCCATTTTTGCATCGTCAATTATTTTGTTCCCAGCGACGATTGCGAATTGGTTCAGTGCCGGCGGTAAGGCGCAGTGGTTGCATCGGATTGCCGGAACATTGGCTCCGGGCCAGCCGGTTTATATATTGCTGTATGTGCTCGCGATTGTTTTCTTCTGCTTTTTCTACACGGCACTCGTGTTTAATAGCAAGGAAACCGCGGACAACTTGAAGAAAAGCGGTGCTTTCGTACCAGGAATTCGTCCTGGTGATCAGACCGCGCGTCATATCGATAAGATCTTGACGCGTCTGACACTGGCTGGTGCGATATACATTGTCTTTGTGTGCTTGCTACCCGAGTTTTTGGTGCTGCACTGGAATGTGCCGTTTTATTTTGGTGGCACGTCGCTGCTTATCATAGTAGTCGTGACGATGGATTTCATGGCTCAGGTACAGTCGTACGTTATGTCGCAACAATATGAATCGCTGCTCCGGAAAGCCAATTTCAAGGGCGGTAATATCCCGATGCGCTGAGGGCACGAGGTAGGGCACATAGAAATATGGCAAAAGACGATGTAATCCAGATGCAGGGTGAGGTCGTAGAAAACCTCCCCAACGCTACGTTCCGGGTGAAACTGGAAAACGGGCACGTCGTGTTAGGGCATATTTCCGGGAAAATGCGTATGCATTACATACGTATTCTTCCGGGAGACAAAGTGACGGTCGAATTGACGCCTTACGATCTGTCTCGTGCACGGATCGTTTTCCGGGCGAAGTGATTTAGAAAAAGGGTAATATCATGAAAGTGATGGCTTCGGTAAAGTGTATTTGCCGCAATTGCAAGGTCATTAAGCGCAAGGGTGTTGTGCGCGTGATTTGTAGCTCTGATCCGCGCCACAAACAGCGTCAAGGCTGAGCGGCGCTTTTGTTTGCGTTCTGAGGAATAACAATGGCTCGTATTGCAGGGGTAAATATCCCCAACCACCAGCACACTGAAATCGGTCTGACCGCGATTTTCGGCATCGGCCGTACGCGTTCACGTGAAATCTGTGTCGCTTCCGGTGTTGCCTTCTCCAAGAAGGTTAAAGATCTGGATGATGCGGATCTCGAAAAGCTGCGCGACGAAGTCGGCAAGCTGACGGTGGAAGGTGATCTGCGTCGTGAAGTTACGATGAATATCAAGCGTTTGATGGACCTCGGTTGTTACCGTGGTGTTCGTCATCGCAAGGGTCTGCCGTTACGCGGTCAGCGTACACGCACGAACGCACGTACTCGCAAGGGTCCGCGTCGTGCAGGCGTGTCTCTGAAGAAGTAATTCAGCGACAATCAGACTGAATGAGTCGGACTGAAAAGTAAGCGATTCGGATAGTTACAGGAAAAGTTAATGGCTAAGGCTTCGAACAACACCGCGGCGCAACGCGTTCGCAAGAAGGTCAAGAAGAACGTTGCCGAGGGCGTGGTTCACGTTCACGCTTCGTTCAACAACACCATCATCACGATCACCGATCGTCAGGGCAATGCTCTGGCATGGGCGACCGCAGGTGGTCAGGGCTTCAAGGGTTCGCGTAAATCAACGCCGTTCGCGGCGCAGGTTGCAGCTGAATCGGCGGGTCGCGTTGCTCTGGAATACGGCGTGAAGAACCTCGAAGTTCGCATCAAGGGCCCAGGCCCGGGTCGCGAATCAGCGGTGCGCGCACTGCACGGTCTCGGCATCAAGATCACGGAAATCTGTGATGTGACGCCAGTCCCGCATAACGGCTGCCGTCCGCCGAAGCGTCGCCGTATCTAAACTGAGCGTCAGCTCGGTTGAGTAGCTAAAGCCGGACCTGCTTGAAACGGGAAACCGTTCCGGCGGGTCTCGGTCGTAGATAAGCCCACTGTTTCGCCCACCTTGTGGCGAGACTAGCGTAAGTCGCAATTCAAACGGCGTACTGACGTGATTAATTAAAGAAGGATCGCAACGTGGCACGTTATATCGGCCCCAAGGCCAAGCTTTCCCGCCGTGAAGGCACAGACCTGTTCCTGAAGAGCGCACGCCGCTCACTGGCTGACAAGTGCAAGCTTGACAGCAAGCCAGGTCAACATGGCCGCACCTCCGGCGCACGTACCTCGGATTACGGTACGCAGCTCCGCGAAAAGCAAAAAGTAAAGCGCATCTACGGTGTGCTCGAACGTCAATTCCGTCGTTACTTCGCTGATGCTGAACGGCGCAAGGGCAACACCGGTGAAAACCTGTTGCAATTGCTCGAATCGCGTCTCGATAACGTTGTTTACCGCATGGGCTTCGGCTCGACGCGTGCAGAAGCTCGCCAAGTGGTCGGTCACTGCGCAATTCTGGTGAACGGCGTACCGTCGAATATCCCGTCGATGCAGATCAAGTCGGGTGACATCGTTTCGGTTCGTGAAAAGTCCAAGAAACAAGCGCGTATTCTCGAAGCTGTTTCGCTGGCAGGCCAAAATGGTTTCCCATCGTGGGTTTCGGTTGATTCGATCAAGCTCGAAGGTACCTTCAAGCAAATGCCGGATCGCAACGAAATCGCAGGCGATATCAATGAAAGCCTGATCGTCGAATTGTATTCGCGTTAATCCAATTCTCGACCGGGGCGCCTTACAGTGAGGCGCCCCGGTCGTTTATTTTCAGGTTGTTTCCGGCCCGCTCGGCCAGCCTTATCGGTGTAACGAACCGAGGGTATTGAAAAGGAAAACCTATGCAGACCAGTTTGTTAAAGCCCCGGATTATCGCTGTTGAGTCGCTTGGCGACAACCACGCTAAAGTGGTGATGGAGCCGTTCGAACGTGGTTACGGCCATACTCTGGGCAATGCATTACGTCGCGTTTTGTTGTCTTCGATGATCGGTTACGCACCGACCGAAGTGACGATCGCCGGTGTGGTGCACGAATACTCGACGATTGATGGTGTGCAGGAAGATGTGGTTAACCTGCTGCTCAACCTGAAAGGTATCGTATTCAAGTTGCATAACCGTGACGAAGTGACGGTTACGCTGCGCAAGGATGGCGAAGGTATTGTGACCGCCGGTGATATCGAAGTGCCGCACGACTGCGAAATCATCAACCCGGAACATATCGTTGCTCGCCTGTCGAAAGGCGGCAAGCTCGACGTTCAGATCAAAGTTGAAAAGGGCCGTGGTTACGTGCCTGGCAACGTACGTCGCTATGGCGAAGAAAGCGCCAAAGTCATCGGCCGTATCGTGCTCGACGCTTCGTTCTCGCCGGTTCGCCGCGTGAGCTACGCAGTCGAAAGCGCGCGTGTCGAACAGCGTACCGACCTCGACAAGCTGGTGATGAATATCGAAACCAACGGCGTGATTTCGCCGGAAGAAGCGATTCGTCAATCGGCACGCATCCTGGTTGACCAGTTGTCGGTATTCGCCGCCCTGGAAGGCACGGAAGCTGCTGCAGAAGCGCCGTCGCGTGCGCCGCAGATCGACCCGATCTTGCTGCGTCCGGTGGACGATCTGGAGTTGACGGTGCGTTCGGCCAATTGCTTGAAGGCCGAAAACATCTATTACATCGGCGACCTGATTCAACGTACCGAGAACGAATTGCTCAAGACCCCGAATCTGGGTCGCAAGTCGCTCAACGAAATCAAGGAAGTGCTTGCTTCGCGTGGCCTCACGCTTGGCATGAAGCTGGAAAACTGGCCGCCTGCCGGGCTGGACAAGTAAGATTCAAGAATTGAAGGCCGGCAAGGCTCGATAAGACGGTTTCGAAAACTGCTCACCCGCAGAGTTGGACAAGTAAGGTAGAAGTGGCGGGCGCGTGATTTTTTCTGTAAAATCCGCGCTCTGCCTATTTAAATGACCGGCCCGTGCGTAGCGTGTCTGCTGCGCGATAGAAGAGCTGGATCAAAACTGAAGCTAAGGAACTGAAAATGCGTCACCGTCATGGTTTGCGGAAACTCAACCGCACCAGCAGCCACCGTCTGGCTATGCTGCGTAATATGTCCAATTCGCTGATCGAGCACGAAGTCATCAAGACCACGCTGCCGAAAGCCAAAGAATTGCGTAAAGTTGTCGAGCCGCTGATTACGCTCGGCAAAAAGCCGTCGTTGGCTAACCGCCGTCTGGCGTTCAACCGTTTGCGTGACCGTGATTCGGTGACCAAGCTGTTTGAAGTGCTGGGCCCGCGTTTCGCGACCCGTCCGGGTGGCTACTTGCGGATCCTGAAGTACGGTTTCCGCGTTGGCGACAATGCACCGATGGCACTGGTTGAATTGCTCGACCGTCCGGAAGCTGCTGACGGCGAAGAAATTACCGACGCAGAATAAATCGGGCTGAATCAGTTCGATGTGAGCGGCAAGCCTGATGTTTCGACTTGCCGCAGAAAAGCCAGGCTTAGCCTGGCTTTTTGCATTGCGCGCCGGGATCTGTCGCGCTCAATGTCAGTTTGCTGCCGCTGCGACGACTAATTAGCAGTGGTACGATGCAACTCTTCAAATTTGTTGCCGATATGCGCTACGCCGCGCCGCGCTAGGCCGCTGCTGCAATCAACCTGGGAACGCCTTAATTCGCCATGTTCAAGTCTGCCAAGTTTTTTCGTGCGCTGAGTTTTGCGCTATTTGCCCTGGTATGCGCCTTGGCCTTATTGGCTTCAGGCGGCACCGCCCACGCTGACGATAATTTCCTCGATCCCGCGGTGGCGTTTAAATTCAGCGTGACGGAACAAGCCGGCGAAGTCGACGTGCATTACACCATCGCCGATGGTTATTACATGTACCGCGAACGCTACGCCTTCGCGGTGAAGACCGGTAGCGCGACCCTGGGTACCCCGGCTTTCCCGCCGGGACACACCAAGTTCGATGAAAACTTCAACAAGAACGTTGAAACCTATCGCAATGAGGTCACGATCCGCATTCCCGTGACACAGGCCAGTGCACCGTTTGATCTGGCCGTTACCGGGCAGGGTTGCGCGGATAAAGGCATTTGTTATCCGCCCATGACGCATGTCGCGCATATCAGCGGTGCCGCGCTGCGCGCGGCCGGCGTTACCACCGCCGCACCCGCCGCGGCACCTGCCGGTGCGGGTGCCGGTCCGGCAAGCGGGGCGCGGATTGTCCCCGTCGCCACCCCTGGCGCAACGGTGACGGCCTTGTCTGCGGCGCCGGCTTCAGTGCCTGCCTCCACGCCGGAGGTGGCTGCGCTTGCGGCATCCTCCACTGCGGTTGCGGCATCCGGCGGTGGCCAAGACAAGCTCTACAGCGAGCAATATGCGCAAGATGTGCTCAAGGGCCACAGTTTGCCCGGTGTGATGGCAATTTTCTTTGTGTTGGGCATGGCGCTCAGTCTGTTGCCGTGTTCGCTACCGATGATCCCGATCCTGTCTTCGATTGTCCTGGGGGAAGGCACGCAACTCACGCGCCGGCGCGGTTTCAGTTTATCGCTGTCATATGTGCTGGGGATGGCCGTGGTCTACACCGCCTTCGGCATTGTCGCGGCCTTGCTGGGTCAAAGCGTCTCGGCCTGGCTGCAAAACCCGTGGGTGCTTGGCGCCTTCGCGGTATTGATGGTCGGCTTCGCTTTGTCGATGTTTGGCGCCTACGAATTGCAACTGCCCCAAGCCTGGCAGAACCGGGTGAACGATGTGTCGCAACGCCGCTCGGGCGGCAAGTTGGCCGCGGTATTTTTGATGGGTGCTATTTCGGCGCTGGTGGTGGGCGCTTGCATGACCGCCCCGTTGTTCGGCGTGCTGGCCTTTATTGCCAAAACCGGCAGCGTTGCCTTCGGCGGCGCCGCATTATTTGCCATGGCCTTGGGTTTGGGCGTGCCCTTGCTGATCGTCGGTACCGGCGCGGGCGCGGTATTGCCGCGTGCCGGAGCCTGGATGGAAGGGGTCAAACGCTGTTTTGGCGTGCTGTTGCTGGCGGTGGCCATCTGGATGATCAGCCCGGTGCTGGCCGTGACCGTCAGCATGCTGCTGTGGGCCTTGCTGTTCCTGATCGCCGCCCTGACCTTAAATCCGTTCGCGGCGCTGCCGCCGGCAGGCCCCAGCTACGCTTGGCGTTTGCTGGGCCGCAGTGTGGGGCTGCTGTTGACCTTGCTCGCCGTGATCCTGCTGGTGGGTGGCGCGGCCGGCTCGCGTGACTTGCTGCAGCCGCTCAGCGTGTTTGCCGGCACACGCAGCGCCGCGGGTACGACGGCGACGCCAGCCGCCGGCCCGGTGTTCGGCCAGGTCAAATCCAGTGCGCAACTCGATCAAGCATTGCAAGCCGGTCACCAGCCGGCCTTGTTCGATTTTTATGCCGATTGGTGCACCAGTTGCAAGGAAATGGAAAAATTCACCTTCACCGACCCGCGGGTGCGGGCGCGTCTGGCCCAACTGAATTTACTGCAAGCCGATGTGACCGATAACGGTCCCGATGCCCAGGCGCTGCTCAAGCGTTTTAACTTGTTCGGGCCGCCCGCGATTATCTTGTTCGATGCGCAGGGCCATGAGTTGATGCGGGTGGTCGGGGAGCAACCTCCCGAGACGTTCCTGCGCAGCCTGGACCAGGCTTTCGGTCCGGCACCGGCGGGCTGAGGGCAGGTGAGGACGGGGGGCTAAGCACCTGAAGATAAAAAAAGGAGACCGAAACAGGGTCTCCTTTTTTTGTTGCTCCGACTATTGATTGCCCGATGCCGGCGTCAAGCCATATCGCGCAACAACCTGGCCGCATCCAGGGCAAAGTAAGTCAGTACCCCGTCGGCGCCGGCCCGCTTGAACGCGAGCAACGATTCCAGCACCACTTTATCGTGATCCAGCCAGCCATTTTGCGCCGCCGCTTTCAACATCGCATATTCGCCGCTGACCTGATAAACATAAGTCGGAAAGCGGAATTCGTCTTTCACGCGCCGCACGATATCCAGATACGGCATCCCCGGCTTGACCATCACCATATCGGCGCCTTCGCCGATATCGAGCGCCACTTCACGTAGTGCTTCGTCGCTATTGGCGGGGTCCATCTGGTAGGTCATCTTGTTGCTTTTACCCAGATTGGCGGCCGAGCCGACCGCGTCGCGGAACGGACCGTAAAACGCGGACGCGTATTTGGCCGCATAGGCCATGATGCGGGTATGGATATGACCGTCGTCTTCGAGCATTTCCCGCACCGCGCCGATGCGCCCGTCCATCATGTCCGACGGTGCGACGATGTCGACCCCGGCTTCAGCCTGGACCCGTGCCTGGCGTACCAGAATCAACGAGGTCTCGTCGTTGATCACATACCCGTTGGCATCCAGCACGCCGTCCTGGCCATGGCTGGTGTACGGGTCGAGCGCAACATCGGTCAGCACGCCCAACTCGGGGAAACGTGCTTTCAATTCACGCACGGCGCGCGGAATCAGCCCATCGGGATTGGTCGCCTCGATTCCGTCCGGAGTTTTCAGCGCCGGTTCAATCGCAGGAAACAGCGACAACACCGGAATGCCCAGCGTGACGCATTGTTCGGCTACTTCGAGCAACAGATCGACCGAGACGCGCTCGACGCCGGGCATCGATGCCACAGCTTGCCTGACCTGCGACCCCTCGACGATAAACACCGGATAAATCAAATCGTTGGTGGTCAGGATATTTTCGCGCATCAGACGACGGGAAAAATCATCGCGACGCATGCGCCGGGGACGGAAGTGGGGGAAGACGCTCATGTGTTCAAGCCCTTTATTTAATGCAATGCGCCGTGGCGCACATGCAGAATTCGCGCGGCATGTCTTAAGGTTGGTTTGTGCTTAAACCAGACCCAAAGACTGGCATTCCGATATCATACCAAGTGGGCTCGGCATCTTTTGCCGACCTCCCCGCTTCACCTCCCTGAGCGGGGGCCTCTCGTCTGACGATAGGCTTGTTCGCCCGCCGTGTTTTACGGCGGGTTTTTTTATGCCTTCCGGGGATTTGACGGGGAGGCGACCAGCCCGATAGGCCGGTCGAAATGCCTGGCTTGAGGCCGTTCCAGCGGCGGCTCAGGCGGCCGGTTCGACGCCGTCTTCGGGCTTCAGGCCCCAGACTTCGGGCTCCGGCTGCGGTGCCAGCCAATGTTCGAGCGTGGCGTGGGCGTCATCGATGCCGACTCGTTTCAGGGCTGAGAACAACTGCACGGTAAAGATCCCGCCGCCGTATTGCGCGTTGTATTCATCGAGGGTTTTCTGGGTTGAGCGCAGCGCATTGACACTTTCCTGGCGCGTCAATTTGTCGCTCTTGGTCAGCAAGATGTGAATCGGTTTGCCGGTCGGCGCAAACCATTCGGCCATACGTCGATCCAGATCGGTGAACGGCCGGCGCGAGTCCATCATCAACACCATCCCGCGCAACTGCGCGCGCGATTGCAAGTACGAACCCAGCAGTCCTTCCCAATGCGCTTTGGCCGCGCCCGGCACCTGGGCGTAACCGTAGCCCGGCAGATCGACCAGGAACGCGGTGGGGTCCTCTTCCGCGCCGATCGAGAAGTAGTTGATATGCTGGGTGCGGCCCGGTGTTTTACTGGCGAAGGCCAGTTGCTTTTGATTGCACAGGATATTGATGGCCGTCGACTTGCCGGCATTCGAGCGGCCGGCAAAGGCGATCTCGGGCTGCGGATTGTGCGGCAGATCCTGGAGATGGTTCACTGTAGTGAAAAAGCGGGATCGATGCAGAATAAAGGCCATGGGGCGTGCGACGCGGGTCGCTCAGTGAGGGTGTATAAATTCGACTGTATGCCGCAGGTGCGGCGGGCACAGCAAAGGCGTATGGGTAGCGTAATCGTGCGTCACGAGCATGCGTCATTTTGACGCACCGGGCTGTAGCGGCGCTGTTGCCGGGCTGTCGCCGTTTCGACTCGCGCATGGCAGGCATGATACTCGGGGCTGAGTGGCGGCAGGGGGATTCTCACCTTGGGCCGAAAGCTTGGGGCCGCCATCGACGGCCTTGAAACAGGGCCGTTTTGCGGAGTTCCAGCCCATGGCGGCACAGCGCGATCACAATAGGCTTTATTGTACAATATCGACGCTCGTAAAAGTCCGCGAGGCCGTTATTTGTACGATTTTCGTTGATAAATCATCGACTTTCCGCTGTTCGGGTGCAATCCCGCCCTGCGCTTATACCGGCGATTTGATCGTGCAGACGTCTGACGCGGGTATATCTGTCACAATCTGCGCTCACCATCTCGTCCGCCGCCATGGCAGGCTCGCCCGGACGCGACTGCCGGTGTTCGAAGCCGCGGCATACCCCTTGCAGCCGGTGAAATTTACCCCAGCCTGGGCGCGGCGCAAGTCGCTGATGCGTCCCTTTTTGTTGTTGTTTGGAGTTTGAATGAGCGTTAGCACGTCTGGCACGCAGATCAAAACGGGGCCGCGCGTCATGCGCCTAGCGGTCGACTTGCTGGGCTCGATGCGTTTCGCCATCAGTCTGCTGGTGGTGCTGGCGATCGCCAGCATTATCGGCACCGTGCTCAAGCAGGAAGATCCGTACCCCAACTACGTTAATCAATTCGGTCCGTTCTGGGCCGATATTTTCCGTTCGCTGGGTTTGTACAACATGTACGGCTCCTGGTGGTTCATGCTGATCCTGCTGTTCCTGGTGATCTCGGTGTCCTTGTGCGTGACGCGTAACGGCCCCAAGATGATTGCCGACATGCGTAGCTGGAAAGACAAGGTTCGCGAAAGCAGTCTGCGCGCCTTCCGGCACAAGGCGGAATACACCGTGAATGCTTCGCGGGCTCAGGTGGCCTTGGAAATCGGTCGCTGGGTAAGGCAGGGCGGTTATAAATACGTCAGCCGCGAAATCGGCCAAACCGGCGAAACCCGCCAAACCGGCGAAACCCGCGGCCCCGGCGGTGCCACCTTGATCGCCGCCAAGCGCGGCGCTTTCACCAAGCTGGGTTATATCTTTGCCCACACCGCAATTGTGGTGATTTGCCTGGGCGCGTTGCTCGACAGCAATCTGGTGATACGCGCGCAGATGCTGTTGTTCGGCAAATCCCCGGTGCAAGGCAATGCGGTCATCAGTTCGATTGCCGAAAATCATCGGCTGTCGTCTTCCAACCCGTCGTTTCGCGGTTACGCCTGGGTTCCGGAGGGCGACCATGTCTCGACCGCCATCCTGAACCAGCCCGGCGGCTCGATGATCCAGGATTTGCCGTTCACCATCCAGTTGAACAAGTTTGTGGTGGATTATTACTCCACCGGCATGCCCAAATTATTCGCTAGCGACATCGTCGTGACCGACCGTAAAACCGGCGTCAGCATCCCGGCCCGGGTGGAAGTGAATAAGCCGTTCACCTACCGCGGCATCTCGATTTTCCAGTCCAGCTTTGAAGATGGCGGCTCCAAGCTGCAATTGACGGCGTATCCCATGTCCGGCACCCGCACTCAGCCGTTTACCCTGGAAGGCACCATTGGGGCTTCGCTGCCGCTGACCCAGACGCCGGACGGCGACACCCTGGAATTTGCCGACTTCCGCGCGATCAACGTCGAGAACTTCGCCAGCCAGTCCAGCGGCTCGACCGACACGCGCAGCGTGCAAAGCCCATCGCAACAATCCGGCTCATCGGCCAACGCGTCGGCCGGTTCGTCCTTTGAGCGGATGCTGGACGCCCGTTTGGGTTCGGGAGCGAACACTTCCAATCCCAAAGAGCTGCATAACGTCGGGCCGTCGTTCCAATACAAAATCCGCGACAAGAACGGCCAGGCTCGCGAGTACAACGACTATATGGTGCCCGTCACGGTGGACGGCGAATCGTTGTTCCTGGCCGGGATGCGCAGCGAGCCGGACCAGCCCTTCCGCTACCTGCGGATTCCGGCCGATGACGACGGTACGGTAAAACAATGGGTTTTGCTGCACGCGGCGTTGGCGAATCCGGCCATGCGCGCAGCAGCGGCGCAGCAATTTGCCGCACGCTCGGTTAATTCCGGTGATGCGTCGCTGCAGCAACATTTGCAGGAAAGCGCGCTGCGCGTCTTGACCCTGTTTGCCGGCGCCAATGACGACGGTTCGCCGGCGCCAGCCGACAACGGCATTCCGGCAGGCGGTTTTAGCGCTGTTGCGGCCTTTATCGAGCATTCGATTCCGAAGGAAAACCAGCAAAAAGCCGCCGACCTGCTGTTACGCATGCTGGAAGGCTCGATGTGGGATCTTTGGCAAGATGCGCGGCAGCAGGCCGGCCAGCCGCCCGCCACCGTGAGCGCCGAGCATAGCCGATTTGTGCAAAGCGGCATCAATGCCTTGTCCGACAGCTTTTTCTACGGCGCCCCGGTGCTGCTGCAACTTGATTCCTTCAAGGAAATCAAAGCTTCGGTATTCCAGTTGGCGCGCGCTCCCGGCGAAAATATCGTGTATCTTGGCAGTGCGCTGCTGGTGCTCGGTATTTTCTCGATGTTCTTCGTGCGCGAGCGCCGTTTGTGGTTCTGGATCAAAGACTTGCCTGCCGATACTGCAACCGCCGAAGCGCGTGTGCAGATCCTGATGGCGATGTCGACCGCGCGTAGAACCCTTGATTTCGAAAAGGAATTCGCGCAGACCCGCGCGTCAATCGCAGCCCTGTTTGATGTGCCGGCTACCTTTGCCGATGAAAACCACCGTGGCCCGAGTCCGGATAAATCTGCCGACACGCCCGCGGACAAACCGCAAGACCTTACACAGTGACCTGCCATGCAATTTTCGCAAACTTCATCTGACTCGCCGTTGTTGCGACAGGAGCCGCTGCTCAAGCGCCTGACCGTAGTCGACTGGCTCTTCTCGCTGGCGCTGGTGGTGGGGGCAGGCTACGGCTTGTTGCACTACGGTGCTTACACCAACTATTACGACAAACTGGTGCTGGTGGCCGCCGTACCTGTGTTCTCGGTACTGGGTTGGCGCTGGAAACCGGTACGCCTGCTGATGGTGCTGATTGCCGCGCTGTCGCTCAGCGCGATCCAGCTTTATCACGGCGATCTGGCCCGCGCCAATCAGTCCTTTTTCCTAAAGTATCTATTGTCCAGCCAGTCGGCCATTTTGTGGATGAGCGCCTTGCTGGTGATTGCCACGATGTTCTACTGGATCGGCATGCTGTCGCGTTCCGAGGCTGGCGGCAGCATCGGTTCGCGGCTGTGCTGGTCGGCGGTGCTGATGGGTTTTGTCGGCTTGATGGTGCGCTGGTACGAGTCCTATTTGATCGGTGCCGATGTCGGGCACATTCCTATCTCCAACCTTTACGAAGTGTTTGTGCTGTTCTGCTTGATCACGTCGTTGTTTTATCTTTATTACGAGCAGTACTACAACACCCGCGCCTTGGGCGGTTTTGTGCTGCTGGTGATCAGCGCGGCAGTGGGGTTCCTGATGTGGTATTCGGTGTCGCGCGACGCGCAGCAGATCCAGCCGCTGGTGCCCGCGCTGCAAAGCTGGTGGATGAAAATCCACGTGCCGGCGAATTTTATCGGCTACGGGTCGTTCGCTCTGGCGGCAATGGTATCGGTCGCTTATCTGGTCAAGGAGCGCGGCATCCTGGCTGACCGCCTGCCTTCGTTCGAATTGCTGGACGACCTGATGTACAAGTCGATTGCGGTCGGTTTCGCCTTTTTCACCATCGCCACCATTCTGGGCGCCTTGTGGGCTGCCCAAGCCTGGGGTGGATACTGGAGCTGGGATCCGAAAGAAACCTGGGCGCTGATCGTCTGGCTGAACTACGCCGCTTGGCTGCACATGCGTCTGATGAAAGGCCTGCGCGGCTCGATCGCGGCCTGGTGGGCGCTGACGGGGCTGCTGGTCACGACCTTTGCGTTCCTGGGGGTGAACATGTTCCTCTCGGGTTTGCATAGTTACGGACAGTTGTAAAACCTGCCGAGGCTACTGTTGCCCGACTGAAAAGCCGCCGTCCCCCGGGTCCGGCGGTTTTTTTTCGGCTGGTGTACCTTGCTCATGTTGCTGATTCAAGTCGCTTATTTATATAACTTGGACGATGGAATATCTGGCTCGGCCGCGTGTTAGCGTCTATAGGCGCGGGTAAATGCCCCTGCGGGCCCGTCCGCTGTAAGGAAGCCTGGCGCCGTCCGACCAAGCTATATCTCCCCTACCCACCGGCTGCATGCCACCGGCGCTGGATCATCTCAGTCGCGCCGCTAATGTATCAGGAGCAGAACATGTCGATCGAGACCACCCGGCAACAGCGCGGCGACTATATCGCGCGCAGCGAAATCACACCGCGCGAGGTGTTTGAACACCGCCGCCGCTTGGTCCAGATGGCTGGCTTCGGCGCCGCGGGAACGTTGCTGGGCGCGGCGTCGCTGGCCCGGGCGGAGACCTCGCCCGGCGACCCCCAAGCGCAGAAGCTGGTGGCGCTGACCAATCCGGCCTATCGGCTGAGCGACGCGCTGACGCCATATCAAGACATCACCACCTATAACAATTTTTATGAGTTCGGTACCGATAAGGCCGACCCGGCAAAGCACGCGGGCACTTTGCATACGCGGCCATGGCAAGTCAGTATCGAAGGCGAATGCCATAATCCCAAGACTTACGCAATCGATGATCTGCTCAAATTGGCGCCGCTGGAAGAGCGGATCTACCGCATGCGCTGCGTCGAAGGGTGGTCGATGGTGATTCCCTGGATCGGCTTTCCGCTGGCCGAAATCATCAAGCGGGCGCAACCGACCGGCAGCGCCAAATATGTGCAGTTCATCTCGCTGGCCGACCCCAAGCAGATGCCGGGTCTTGCCGAACCCATTATCAACTGGCCCTATTCCGAAGGCTTGCGCATGGATGAGGCGATGAATCCGCTGACCTTGCTCACTTTGGGCCTGTATGGCCAGGTGTTGCCGAATCAGAACGGTGCGCCGGTGCGTATCGAGGTGCCGTGGAAGTACGGCTTCAAAAGTGCAAAGTCGCTGGTCAAGATTCGCTTTGTCGACAAGCAGCCGCAGACCAGTTGGAACACCTACGCACCGCAGGAATACGGTTTTTATTCCAACGTTAATCCGCAAGTCGATCACCCGCGCTGGAGCCAGGCGACCGAACGCCGCATCGGCGATGGCGGCTTTTTTACCCCCAAACGGCCGACCTTGATGTTCAATGGTTATGCCGAACAGGTCGCCTCGCTGTATCAGGGTATGGACCTGCATCAATTCTTTTGACGGACGAGTGTCATGACAGAAAATTCGCTTTCCGCCGCCGGGGTGCCGGAGCCGGGCGACACGTCGCCGCGGCCCGTCCCCCAAGAGGACTTCCTTCGGGGCGGAGGAAATGCCGGGGCACGCGTGACGGCGGCGGCAAAGCCGGTCGCGACCCAGGACAGGCGACCGGCCAAGAAACCGCTCAGTGCGCAAGACCTGCGCCTGCGCTGGATCAAAGTCGCGGTCTTTCTGGCCGGACTCTATCCTTTGATACGCCTGGTAGTGCTGGGCGTGACTCAGCACCTCGGCGCCAATCCGGTCGAATTCATCACGCGCTCGACCGGCTTGTGGACTTTGGTGATGTTATGTATCACGCTGGCGGTGACGCCGCTGCGACGGCTGACGGGAGTTAATCAGTTACTGCGGTTGCGGCGCATGCTGGGCTTGTTCGCATTCTTTTACGCGAGCTTGCACTTCACCACCTACTTCTGGTTCGACCAATGGTTCGACTTGCATGCGATCTGGCACGACGTGTTCAAGCGACCGTTTATCACGGTCGGTTTTGCCGCGTTTGTGCTGATGACCTTGTTGGCGCTGACCTCGCCGCGTGCCGCCGTGCGGTGGCTGGGCGGCAAACGCTGGCAGTTGCTGCACCGGTCGATTTACCTGATCGCCGGCTTGGCTATCCTGCATTTCTGGTGGATGAAGGCCGGCAAGCACGATTTATCGCAACCCAAGCTATATGGTGCGATTGTGCTGGTATTGCTGGGCATCCGCGCGCTGTACGCGGTGGCGGCGCGGCTTAAAGTCCGCTAGCCGCGCTCGCCGGCAAGGCCGTCCCGGCTGGGGCCGAGCCTTGCTCCGGCGGCAGCGGTTGCGGCATTGGCGGTGCAACGGGAAGGTACAGCGGGCCATTTTGCCCGCAACCGGCTAAAGTGAGTACCACGAGTGTTGCAGCCAAAGCCGTTACAATCGCACTGGCGCGGAAGACGACTGACATGACGGAATCCGGAAAATTAATCGTTGGAGTTTAGCATGACAGATAGCGAATACCTGGCCTTGGCAGAGATCGCGCTCGGAGGCATCGAAGAGGCCGTCGAGGCGAGCGGCGCGGATATCGATACCGAACGTAGCGGTAACGTCCTGACACTTGAATTCGACAATGGCAGCAAGATCATTGTCAATCTACAAGCCCCCATGCATGAAATCTGGCTGGCAGCCAAAGCGGGCGGTTATCATTTTCGTCACAAAGAAGGCGCTTGGCGCGATACGCGTAGCGAGAGCGAATTATTCGAAACCCTGTCGGTATTCGTAAGTCAGCAATCCGGTGAAACCGTAGTGTTGACTGCGCGTTAACGCTGGTTTGGGGCGGCGCTGCAAGTGCTGCCTCATCTTGTCTGCTCTTGTCCGCTGTTTGCGGTACCTGCATCCGATATTATCGCGCCGGCTTATCGAGCCGACCCATCGAGCCGACCCATCGAGCCGACCCATCGAGCCGACCCATCGAGCCGTTCAGCCCGGCGTATGCGCTGCGCGCGCCGGGCGCCGTGTCTCCGACGTCTCTCCGCATCTTATTTGACCTTATCCCTCTTGACCTGATTTGAGGCTCGCCTCCCGGCGGCTTTCGCCTTGGCGTTTTGGCCATTCGGCGGAATATCGCGGATGCGCGCTTGCCGCAACAATCTCCCTAATGCCTGTCCTGATACCGAACTGCAGTTGCGCCCGGCAGATTTAAACGGTGAAGTCATTAGCGGAGATGCAATGAATAATGCTTATGTTTTAAATGGCCGGCGTTATGCCGCCGGTATCGATATCAATGCCAAAGGCATTCGCCTGGTGGTCATGAGCCGGCGGCTGATGGGGCCGCCCGAACTGTGTGTCGAACATATCGGTATTGCACCTTTGTCCGATGAGGCGATGGCCGGCCCTGAACTGATCGACCCCGCCGCGGTGTCGTGTTCCATCGTGAGCGCTTTGGGTACTTTCTATTCGCCCCGGGTGGCGGCCTCTTTGCGTGTCGCGATGGCTATCGCACCTTCGGCGACGCTGATTGCCTCGGTCCCACGCGCGCAGTTGGACACGGCGCCGGGCAATTTCGGGGCGGCTGCATCGAGAGCTTCCGCCGGCCGCAGCACCGGCCGTGCGCGATCTCGCGCCCGCTTGCATGACCTGGCGCTCGACGACCTCGAACCGGCCGTCCGCGCCCATGTCGAGGCACGTTTGGGGATTGAGCGCAGCGCGCTGGCGGTCGATTGGTTCGCCGGCCGCGGGCCGCTATCGACCCCCGATCACCTGACGATTGCCGCGGCGGCGCGTGAGCATATCGACGCGCGCATTGATGCGGCAGCCGGCGCCGGTTTGCAATTGATCGCCATCGATGCCGAACCGGTGGCGGCATTGCGCGCTTGCCGCTACGACGCCACCCGGGAGGTCGATCCCGACGAAATCTACGCGGTGCTTTGGCTCGGTGACGACAGCACCCATCTGTGGGCCATCCATCAAGGCCGGCCGATACGCGAGCTGCGCGTGCTGGTGCAACGCAATATCCCGACCAGCCTGCTGGCCTCGCTGGCGGTATTTGCCAAATCGATCACCAGCGAGAGTACGCCGGATGCACGCAACATGCCGTTCGCCGCTGAGCCGGTGGTGCTCGACTGCGCTTTTGTTGCCGGTGACCTCGACAGCCTGATCGATGCGGGTATTACGCTGGACGATATCTCCATTGCTTTGGGCTGTTCCACCTTTGAGTTCGACGCCGCCTGCCAGTGCGAAGGCCGGGTGCCGGTAGCGTTGCCGGCGATCCGGCCCGCTGCGCTTGCCGTTGCTTTCGGCCTGGCTTTACGCAGTGTGTTGCAGTGAAGACGATGCGTTTCAGTATGTGTCACCGCGGGTTTCACCGCGCATGCCGTTACCTCGGGCGCTGCGTCAGGCGCTGCATCAGGCGCCGAGACCCCCGCTTTGCACTCCTGCTCGAAGACAGTATCAATTTACTGCCGTACCGGGGTCTGCGCGCTGCGCGGCGGCGCGGCCGATACCTGATCCAGCTTTTACTCGCGGCATGCCTGGGATTGGCGGGAGCGCTCGGCGCCGGTTATTGGCAGCAAACCCATGTTGCACGGGTCGATGCATATAACGCTCAGCTCGAACAAAGTTTGCATCAATTGGAACCTGCGCTTGCCGAGAATGCTCGGCTTGAGCACGCCATCGCGGCTTATACGCATCGCGCCGCCCTGATCGCGAGTCTTGCCGTGGCGCGAGATAACCTGTTTCACCTGCTGGCGGCGCTGGGACGTGACCCGGCGGCGGGTTTGAGCCTGGACGAAATTCGTTACAGTGACGGCCGCGCGACTTTGACCGGCATGGTGCCGGATCAGCGGGTGCTGACGGCCTGGGCCGGGCGGTTGGAGCAGGCGGTGGGGCTGGCCGAAGTCGACATTATCGACCTCCAGAATGCGAGCCGGCAGGACCCGTCGCGGCGCAACCATGGCCTCGCCGGTCGCACTCAGCCGGTGGCGTTTTCGGTGCGTGTTGCTGTCGGTGAGGGGGATCCGCCAAGTGCTCTGGCGGTATCCCGCCCGACCGCGTTCGTCCCAGTCCGGGGCGGGCTGCGCTTGGCCGCCCGTGGGGTAAGGCCTGCGGTGCAACGTCCACCGCAGGTCAAACTGCCGTCAGCGCAGGCTGTCATGCCCGGTGCCGCACCATGAATCCGATCATGCGTCGATGTCGCTTGCAGCAATTACCGTTACTGGCGACAGCGCTGGCTGAGGCGGCGCGCGACTACCGCAACGGTTTTTTCCAACCGCTGGAGCGTTGGCTTTTTGCCCAGCGTGCATTGGGCATACTGCTCACAATAAGTGCCGCGTGGTACGGCGCCGCTCGCCTGGGCGCGGTGGTCGACGGTTTGGGTAGCGAGGCGCGGCAACAGACACTCGCTCAGCTTCAGCGCAATGTCGACACGGCGCAGCAGCAAGCCGGGCGTTTGCCGGTGCTGCGCGACCGGGCTCTTGCTTTGGGCGCCGGGGATGCTCCGGATCCGGTTCCCGATACCGCTGCCTTGTTGCACATCGTATCCGCCGCCGTCGATCAAAGTGGTGTCTTGCTGACCTTGTTCGAGCCCGGTCAGGTAAGCCAGGAGGCGGTGCCGATGGCCAACGGGCAGAACCCGCCGCGCAACCGGAGCAAACCCGGCAGAACGGCGGGCTCGGGTGAGCCGGATAAGCGCGATAGCGAAAACCGTGAGGCGGTCGAGGAAATTGCGCTGCACCTGAAAGCATCCGGTACCTATGCGCGCATAGTGCGCTTTGTCGAGGCGCTGTCTGCTTTATCGCAACCGGTTATTGTGCTCGAAGCCCATATTGTACGAAGCGGCGACGATCAAGAAATTCTAGATGCGATGGTGCGTGTCATGGGTCAGCCGGAACCCAAACATAGCGACGCTGAACTCAATGACCAGATACTGAGCGCGCGCAGTGCCTGGTCCGATCTCAGCGATCCGTTTGCTGCTGCCGGCGATCGCGCGCCGCAAGCGGGAAGCGGCGATGCGCTCTCCGTGATCGCGACCGATCAACTCGCGGGCAGCTTTCAGTTGGGGTTGCGCCGCGCCGTGTTGCTGCGCCGAGCCGACGGTTGGCAACTGGTGCCGCTGGCGGCACATAGTCCCCTGCCGGACGTGATCATCGGTGCGCAGAGGGCCGACAGCACAAGCTCCGCCCGAACCGGTCGGTCAAACGCAAGGGGGCTGCAATGACACGCGTCAACCCACCCACCGCGTCGGGCCCGAGCCGCCGTTTGGTCTGCTGCATGCAGCCCACAGTGCTCTTCCTCTGTTTGCTCATGACTCAGATTAAGCCAGGGATGGCGCAGACCGCGGCGCTGCTGCCGCTCGACACGAGGCCGGACGATGCCGCCGGTTTGCCCGGCACCCATCCGGCATTTTTGCCCGACAGTCCGCTTGTGCCGGGTGACGATGCCGAGGACACGAAAGCCGCGGTGGGGCAGCAAGGTGTGCAGCCGGGAGCGGCGTCGATACCGTTACTTTCTTTACCTCCTTTGCCTGACCCGGTGGGCGACGGTTCGATGCAGTTGTTACCGGAGCCGCAACCGCAATCGCTGGGGAGATTCTCTGCTCAGGGGGCGCCGGTCGCCACGGCGGCAACTCAAAACAGGGCCAGGGCCAGGTCATTACCCGCTCCCGAGGCACCCATCACCTTGGCCTTAAGCCAGGTGGATCTGGCGGCGGCGCTTCAGGCATTTGCCGAATTCACCGGCTTGAATATTGTCGCCAGCGATAAAGTTCGCGGCCGGGTCAGCTTGAGCTTGAACCAGGTGCCCTGGCGTCGCGCTTTTGATACGCTGTTGGAGGTCAATGGGCTGGCAATGCAGCAACATGGCAATGTGATCTGGATTGCCCCCGCCAGCGAAATTGCTGCGCGGGAGAAACAGCGCTTTGAGGCCGACGCCCGCATCAGCGAGCTTGAGCCGTTGGCGAGCCGCATCTTTGTGTTGCAATACCAGCGTGCCGAGGACATTCGCAAATTGCTGGGCGGCAGCGGTAATCAGCGGGTGTTGTCCAAGCGGGGCACAGCGATGGCGGACCCGCGTACCGACCATTTGTTTGTGACTGATTTACCCGGACGGTTGGCTCAGGTCGCGGCGCTGATCAAATCCATTGATCAGCCGGCCAGGCAGGTCTTGATTGAATCAAGGATTGTCGAAGCCGATGAAAGTTTCAGCCGCAATCTCGGCGCGCGTCTGGCGTTGGCGGGCGGCGACCCCGCCACCGCCGCGACGTCTCCGCGCGGCATACAAGGCAACGCCACGGGCACGATTTACGATCTGTCCGCCGGCGGCATTGGGGGTTATGCGGCGGCCACCTTGGGCACCACACTCTTTAGCGCCGGCGATAGCCGGAAATTGGTGCTCGAGTTGAGCGCCCTGGAAGCGCAAGGGCATGGGCGGATTGTTTCCAGCCCGCGTGTGGTGACGGCCGACCGGGTGCGCGCCTTGATCGAGCAAGGCACCGAATTGCCGTATCAGGCGAAAGTCGATCGGGGCATGTCCGCCGTGCAGTTTCGTCGTGCCGCGCTGAAACTCGAAGTGATTCCTCACATCACGCCGGATCACCATGTCATGCTGAGTGTCGACGTCACCAAAGACAGCGTGGGCGCGGAAACCACCGCGGGCCCCGCAATCGATACCAAGCATGTGCAAACCCAGGTCGAGGTCGAAAACGGTGGAACGGTGGCCATCGGCGGAATTTATCTCCAGGATGAGCGCCGCGATACCAGCGGGGTGCCCTGGCTCTCCCACGTGCCGATAATCGGTTTTTTATTCCGCGAGCGCGCCGTCAGCCATAGCAAAAGCGAATTGATGGTTTTCATTACGCCGACTGAAGTCAACCCGGATGCGGACGTGAAGGTGGATGCCAATCTCGGGATCAATGCCGCGACCAGCATCGGCAGTGGTGCCGGCTCGCTTATGCCGCTTATGTCACTTATGCCGCTTAAGTCTCCAAAGCCACCCGATCTGTCCGCGGCGGCCGAACCGCCTGCGTCCGATAACGCCGCGCTGGGCGTCGGTCAGGTCGACCCGCCGCCGGAGAGGCCCGAGAACAGCCCCAAAATCTTAGAATCGGCCAAACCCGTGCCGCACAAGCCTTAGAATCGAAAAATAGTCGGAATTTGGTGCTTCCCGGGCACACGGCGGCGCGTGCCGATCTCGACAAATCACTGTGGAACGCTTTAAGCTGCAAGCCTTGGCGGCCAGAAATCATTATTGAGGTAAATTTGCAAGATTCGAAGGCTCATGCCAACGTTTTTCTGATCGGGCTCATGGGGGCCGGTAAAACCACTGTCGGGCGCGCGGTAGCGCGGCGCCTGAGTCGGCCTTTTTTCGATTCAGATCACGAAATCGTCGCGCGCACGGGCGTGCATATTCCGATCATTTTTGAGGTCGAAGGCGAGGAAGGCTTTCGTGGGCGCGAGTCGTCCGTGATTGATGAATTGAGCCAACGCTCCGGTATCGTGATGGCCACGGGCGGTGGGGCCGTGCTGCGGCCGGAAAACCGCGATTGGCTGAAATCACGCGGTTTGGTGATCTATCTGCGCGCGAATCCGCACGAATTGTGGTTGCGGACCCGGCGTGACAAAAATCGCCCGCTGTTGCAAACCGAGGACCCGCGCGCCCGGCTGGAAGCGCTTTATCACGAGCGTGACCCACTCTATCGGGAATGTGCCCACGTGGTGGTGGATACCGGCCGGCCTTCGATCAATAGCCTGGTCAACACGGTGTTGATGCATCTCGAACGCGCAGCCATCGGTAGCGATTGCGCGTCGTGATGCAGCCGCGCCATGGATCTGATGGCGGTTCAGTCACACCATGGCGTAGCCTGCCGGATGCGGCGGCGGCACGCTCATGATCATTACGCTTTCTCTTGCCGATTCCGCCATCCATTCCGCGCTCAGTCATAATACGACCATGATTACTGTAAATGTCGATTTAGGCGACCGCGCCTACCCCATCCACATCGGCCCCGGCCTGATTGACGATACGGCCTGTTTTGCGCCGCATATCACCGGCTCGTCGATTGCGATTGTCACCAATACGACGGTTGAGCCGCTATACGGCGAGCGTTTGCGCCGGGCGCTGGCTCCGCTGGGGAAAAAAATCAGCACCGTGGTGTTGCCCGACGGCGAGTCGCATAAGCAATGGGAAACACTTAATCTGATTTTCGACCATTTGCTGCTGCAGCATGCGGATCGGAAAACCACGCTGATTGCCTTGGGCGGCGGGGTGGTGGGCGACATGACGGGGTTTGCCGCCGCCTGTTATATGCGCGGTGTGCCGTTTATCCAGGTGCCGACGACTTTGCTGGCGCAGGTTGATTCTTCGGTAGGGGGCAAGACCGGCATCAACCATCCGCACGGCAAAAATATGATCGGCGCTTTCTACCAGCCGCAAGCGGTGATTGCCGATACCGCGACCCTGCGTACCTTGCCGCCGCGTGAGCTGGCGGCCGGACTGGCCGAAGTGATCAAACACGGCCTGATCGCCGACGCCGGATTTTTCGCCTGGATTGAAGCCAATATTGCGGCATTAAATCAATGTGACGATGCCGCGATTATCCACGCGGTCCGTGTCTCCTGCGAGATCAAGTCGCGTGTGGTGGCCGCCGATGAGCGCGAAGGCGGCGTGCGGGCCATCCTGAATTTCGGCCATACCTTCGGTCATGCGATCGAGGCCGGGCTTGGCTACGGCGAGTGGTTACACGGCGAGGCAGTCGGGTGCGGGATGCTGATGGCCGCCGATTTGTCGCAGCGCTTAGGGTTGCTCGACGCCGCCGCGCGCGAGCGGATTGTGCGTGTGGTGGCCGCGGCCCATTTGCCGCTGCGGGCGCCGGAGCTGGGTGAGGCACGTTATATCGACTTGATGAGCGTGGATAAAAAAGCCGAAGCCGGCGCAGTCAAATTCATTTTGCTCGACGGTGTGGGGCACGCGCGGATCACCGGGGTGGACGATGCCCAAGTGCGTGCGACCTTGGCTGCTTCGACGCAACACTGAGCGCCGGCGGTTGGTACCGCTGCGCTGCTTTCGCTACCTGACGCAGGAATCTTGAGTGAGCAATCTTGAGTGAATAAGGTCTTCGATAGTCAAAGTCCGACTGAGCTTGAGGCGCATCTGGCCCCGTACGCCGCTCGCTCGGCCCACTCGCGTGGCCGGCGCTATGCTGAACCCGCCCCGAGCGCGCGCACCGAGTTCCAGCGCGATCGCGACCGGATCGTTCATTCGACGGCTTTTCGCCGGCTTGAATATAAAACCCAGGTGTTCGTCAATCACGAAGGCGATCTGTTCCGCACGCGTCTGACACACACACTGGAAGTGGCGCAGATTGCGCGTTCGGTGGCGCGTAACCTGCGAGCCAATGAAGATCTGGTTGAAGCGATCTCGCTGGCGCATGATCTGGGGCATACGCCGTTTGGTCATGCCGGACAAGATGCGCTCAACAACTGCATGCGGGACCATGGCGGGTTTGAACACAATTTGCAGAGTCTGGCGGTGGTGGATGAACTGGAAGAGCACTACGGCGGTTTTAATGGCTTGAATCTCTGCTTTGAAACCCGCGAAGGCATCCTGAAACATTGCTCGCGTGAAAATGCCGCGCGCCTGGGTGATGTCGGCGAACGTTTCCTGAGCGGCAAGCAGCCGACGATAGAGGCGCAGATCGCCAATCTTGCCGACGAAATTGCCTACAACAATCACGACATCGACGATGGTTTGCGTTCGGGCTTGTTGCACATCGATCAGTTGGCCGAGGTCGAACTGTGGCGTATTCATTATGCGCAAGCGGTCGATACTTACCGTCAACTCGACGGCCGGCGCATGATTCATGAAACCATCCGCCGTATTATCAACACCCTGATTGTCGATCTGATCGAAACCACGCGCCGCAATTTGAGGCTGGCTGAGCCCGTCAGCCCGGACGAAGTGCGCGATGCTCCGTTGCTGGTGGCGCACAGCGATGAGGTGGCGGCACAAGCGGTGCAACTGAAGCGCTTCCTGTTCAAGAACCTGTATCGGCATTATCGCGTCATGCGCATGACCAGCAAGGCGCACCGGGTCATAACCGGTCTTTTCGAAACATTTTCGCAAGACCATCGGCTATTGCCGCCGGATCATCAAGCATCTGACGCGGCGGTCCAAACCCGCTTGATCGCTCACTATATCGCAGGCATGACCGACCGGTATGCGCTCAAGGAGTACCGGCGCCTGTTCGTGATGGACGACGATTGAATCATGGCCTGACCCGCACCACGGCGTGCGGGCGGCCAACCCAAGACCATTCCGCATCCACTACGCTATGAAACCGACGCACCGACCCGCCTGGCCCTATCCCCGCGTGATTGCCCATCGCGGCGGCGGCGCGCTGGCCCCTGAAAACACCTTGGCGGCATTGGACAAGGGCGCGCAATTCGGCATGACCATGGTTGAATTCGACGCCAAGCTGTCGCATGACGGCCGGCCGTTTCTGCTGCATGACGACCGGGTCGAGCGGACCAGCAACGGCCACGGCGCTGCCGCCGCGATGACCTACGCCGAACTTGCGGCACTCGACGCCGGTACTTGGTTCGATCCGGTTTTTGCCGGCGAGACCATGCCGACGCTGGAAGCCGTGGCGCACCGCTGCCGGGTTTTGGGTCTGGCCGCCAATGTCGAGCTTAAACCTTGCCCCGGCACGGACTCGGCCACCGGTTTGCGGGTGGCACGCGAGACGGCGCATCTCTGGGCCGAGGTTCAGCCACCGCCGCTGTTATCGTCGTTCTCGGTCGAGGCCCTGGAGGCGGCACGGATTGCCGCGCCGGATCTGCCGCGTGGTTTATTGCTCGACGACATCCCCGAAAATTGGCTGGAGCAGGCACGGCGGCTGGAATGTGTGTCGCTGCATGCGAATCATCGTAAGCTGAGCCCCGCTTTGGTCACGGAGATCCTTGCCGCTGGTTTGTGGCTGATGGTGTACACCGTGAATCAACCCGAGCGCGCGCTGGAGTTGAAGCAGTGGGGCGTGGACGCGATCTGCACCGATCGCATCGACTTGATCGGGCCGCATTTTCTCGATTGAGCGACGGCGCCGGCCGATCAAGGATCAGACTTCGGCGTGACCACTCGCCGAGCTTAAGCCGTCCGCCCGGCACATTTTTGCCGCAGCTCGACGAAAAAGCCGCCGGGCTTTGCAGCGCGGCGGCTTGAGTCAAGCTCCACAACAACGATGCAAGCGCCAAGCCTAAGCTCGGCGCCTGAACTCAGAAGTTGTAACCGACTTTCAGGTAGGTGACGATCGGGTTGAGCTTGATATGTGCGGTAGATTGCACATTAGCCCCTGCCACCGGGGTGTTAAAGACGGCGGTGGTTTTCAACGGGATGTACGAAACCGACAAACCGGCACTCCAATGTTTGTCGAATTGGAAGGTCAAACCGCCGTTGTACACCGGAGCCCACGAGCTTCTGACCGAGCTGACGGTGGTTGGGCCGACAAAGGCTGCCGGCACCGGGCCGCCTGCAACTGCCGACGCCAGGCTGACGCCAAGGTTCGGGTTGGTGACCGTACCGCCGGTGTACCAGACGCGGGTGACACCTAAACCAAGGTAGGGACGCAGCTTCTGTTGCGCCGGGCCGAAGTAGTATTTAAGCAACAGAGTGGGGCTCCATTGTCTTACCGTTCCCAGCTGACCGAGGCCCGACAATGAGCCGGTACCGTCCAAGTCGAACTTGGGCGGAATGCCGAATACGAATTCAGGAGCAATATGATCGGTAACGAAATACGTGGCCGAAATGCCAAGGGTATCGGCGCCCGATACGTTTGCGCCCGTGCCTTGCAGGCTTTCGTTAACCGGGAAACCGCCGATGCTATTGATGAGCAGCGGATCGCTGCTGGATTGCGGTGCCAGGTGAATCCAGCCCGATTCCAATATAACGCTACCAGCCGACTGTGCGTGGGCGCCAGTGGCGCAAGCAAAAACTGCGGCGGCTGCAAACAACTGCTTTAATTTCATATTGTCTCCTTCGTAATTATTGTTTTCATTATGACGAGAAGCACTGAGACTGAACAGTATGCGATTTAGAGCAATTTGCCTAAAGGCCCCGCTGCGACTGGCTTTGCGCCTGTGTGTTGGGTCTCGAAGAGAAACGCCGTGGGGGGCTGCGGGTATACTCCAAATGCATTAAATGAAAAGTACGGCTTAACAATTTTTAAGCAATTTTATTGCTTCGAATTAGTGGCGCTAACGTCAGTCGAGTCAATCGGATAAATCCGAATTCGGTATCTGTTTTGTCCTCTCTGGTTTAAGTCGAGGCAGACTTAAATATGGCATTTCTGTCATGTTGGCTAAACATCGCTCGCAATGCTCGCCCGCATCGATGAGTGGCAACCTGCTCCGAGTCGCGCAATCGAGCGCTGTTTGAGCCCGCGCATCGGACGCCCAAGCTCGGCGGACCCGGGGTTACCGGGCGCGCAGATGAAGCCGGCCGCAGATTGATCGAACTTCTGCGGGTTCTGACGGACAAACTGAGGCATGGGAAGTGTCTCAGATCCTTTGGGCTCCCCGGAATGATGGAATTGATGCTGAAGCACGCGCATCGCTAAAGCCTTTTGGGCTTTTTCGCCCTAAGGCGCTCCGGTAATTCAGGGTCACGATTTCATGATTTTTGAGATCCCTGGCTGCACCGATCTGACCGCTCAACCGTGAGGCCGGTCATCTCAGCCCGCCAGCCTTGCCGCGACTAGCGTTACCGCTGGAAGCACGCTTTGAAGACAAGGGGAACTTTGGTCACGCGGGTATACTCGAACCGCGATACACGGAAAATACAGTATGGCTCGCCTAGCACGACTTTATGTACCGGATCAGCCGCAGCACGTGATTCTGCGCGGTCTCGCCCAACAAACAGCCTTCAGCGATGAGGCCGATTACGCTTTATTTATCGACACGCTCAGGTTGGCTGCGCGCGATTATCACCTTGCGGTCCATTCCTATGTGCTGATGCCCGACAGCGTGCACCTGCTGGTTACACCGCGCGATGAAACCAGCTTGCCCAAGACCATGCAAGCGGTCGGGCGACGTTACGTTGCTTATTTCAATCGCCGGCATGGGCGGCGCGGCACCTTGTGGGAAGGCCGTTATCGGGCCACGGTGATCGAAGGGGCGCATTATTTCCTGATCTGCAGCAGGCTGGTTGAACTGAGTCCAGTGCGTCATCACTTGGTCAGTGCGCCTGAGCAGCATCGCTGGTCCAGTTATGCCCACCATATCGGCCTGACGCTGGATCCGCTCGTCACCGATCATCCTCTCTATTGGGCTCTGGGCAATACGCCCTTCGAGCGCCAGCACGCTTATAAAGAACTCTGCGAACAGCCGCTCGACCTGCGTACCATCGACGAATTGCAACAAGCGACGCTGAAGGGCTGGGTGCTGGGTAGCGAAACATATCGCGCCTGGGCGGCCCGCGAAGCGAATCGCCGCATCTCGCCGTTGCAGCGCGGCCGGCCGCGCAAGATCAAAGAAGCGGCCTAGGGCCTGTTCACGCTAATAATGGGCTTGCGAACGGCCCTTTCCGGTCGGCTGGCAAGGAGTGTGTCGCGCCGCTTGGCCGCTCCAAGCAAGCGACGCGCGACGCGGCCAGACGGCCGGAAAGGGGTGTTCCCCTACTTTTAAAAATAGATTGACGGGTTCCCACCCACAAAGGGCGAGGGCGGCGTCATGCTCCTTGCGAATACGCAAAGTATTCGCCGCGTCCCATTCCTTGCCCTCGCCCTTTGTGGGTGGCAACGCAAGCCCATTATTAGCGTGAACAGGCCCTAAGCTCCGGCCCGGCCCGCTTCGGGCCCGAAGCAAGCCTTCAATGCCGCCGCAGGGACCTCCTGACGGCGGCAAAACTCCCCCTGACTATCGACTCGCGGGCAAAACGCAATACCGCGTTTTGCCCGCGGCGTTTATTTTTTGACCCGCTGTTTTTCGCCAGGCAAAAAATGCCCTTTATTGATGCGACCCTAATTAAAAATGTGCAATGACGGTGCATCTATAAATGGTGTCAGATCATGCTGTTTTTTTTGTATTTCTTTGATTCCTCGCGTATATTCGGAATTTCGGTGCAGCCCCATTCGGACACGAATGCACTCGCAGGCAGATTTTGCGAGGGCGGCGCCAGCGCCCAGCTTGCTCTCACGGCAAATTTTTCGGTTATGGCACCCACTCGCAATTCAAGCGATCGGGTGCTTTTTATAGCGGACGGTGTCCAGATGAAAGACTCACAGCACGCCTCACAGCACCCAATCGCGAGCCCAATCGCGAGCCCAAT